>Ga0208321_1000153_pt1 | contig 76096 bp, 61 predicted proteins | sample June2015DPH_4_15_FD_184692 | JGI IMG/M metagenome (GOLD analysis project Ga0208321, IMG submission 184692) | Peatland microbial communities from SPRUCE experiment site at the Marcell Experimental Forest, Minnesota, USA - June2015DPH_4_150... | ecosystem: Environmental > Terrestrial > Soil >... | reverse complement strand
GGCGCAGGCCGTCACCCTGAGCAACACGGGCAACGCCGCCTTGAGCATTACCAGCCTCGCGCTGACGGGTACTAATGCCAGCGACTTTGCGCAGAGCAACACGTGCGGCAGTTCGGTGGCGGCCAGCGCCAACTGCACGATCAGCGTGACGTTCACGCCTGCGGCCAGTGGCAGCCGCACGGCCTCGGTGAGCATCACGGACAATGCCAGTGGCAGCCCGCAGACGGTGAGCCTCTCCGGCACGGGCACGGCTCCCGTGGCCAGCCTTTCACCCACCAGCCTTGCCTTCGCCAACCAGTCCGTAGGTACGACCAGTACAGTTCAGACCCTCACCCTGAGCAACACGGGCAACGCCGCCTTGAGCATTACCAGCCTCGCGCTGACGGGTACCAATGCCAGCGACTTTGCTCAGACCAACACGTGCGGCAGTTCGGTGGCGGCCAGCGCCAACTGCACGATCAGCGTGACGTTCAGGCCTGCGGCCAGTGGCAGCCGCACGGCCTCGGTGAGCATCACGGACAATGCCAGTGGCAGTCCGCAGACGGTGAGCCTCTCCGGCACGGGCACGGCTGCCTTGGCCAGCCTTTCACCTACCAGCCTTGCCTTCGGCAGCCAGTCCGTAGGTACGAGCAGTACAGCTCAGAGCCTCACCCTGAGCAACACGGGCAACGCCGCCTTGAGCATTACCAGCCTCGCCCTGACGGGTACCAATGCCAGCGACTTTGCGCAGAGCAACACGTGCGGCAGTTCGGTGGCGGGCGGCAGTAACTGCACAATCAGCGTGACCTTCACGCCTGCGGCCAGTGGCAGCCGCACGGCCTCGGTGAGCATCACGGACAATGCCAGCGGCAGCCCGCAGACGGTGAGCCTCTCCGGCACGGGCACGGCTCCCGTGGACGGCCTTACACCCACCAGCCTTGCCTTCGGCAACCAGTCCCTAGGTACGACCAGTACGGCGCAGACCGCCACCCTGAGCAACACCGGCAACGCCGCCTTGAGCATTACCAGCCTCGCGCTGACGGGTACTAATGCCAGCGACTTTGCTCAGACCAACACGTGCGGCAGTTCGGTGGCGGCCGGGGCCAACTGCACGATCAGCGTGACGTTCAGGCCTGCGGCCAGTGGCAGCCGTACGGCCTCGGTGAGCATCACGGACAATGCCAGTGGCAGCCCGCAGATGGTGAGCCTCTCCGGCACGGGCACGGCTGCCGTGGCCAGCCTTTCACCCACCAGCCTTGCCTTCGGCAACCAAGCCGTCGATGTGACCAGTACGGCGCAGACCGTCACCCTGAGCAACACGGGCAACGCCGCCTTGAGCATTACCAGCCTCGCGCTGACGGGTACTAATGCCAGCGACTTTGCTCAGAGCAACACGTGCGGCAGCTCGCTGGCGGCCGGCGCCAACTGCACGATTGTCGTGATGTTCACGGCTTCCGTCACCGGGACCGAGGCGGCCTCGCTAAGCATCGCGGACAATTCCAGCGGTAGCCCGCAGACGGTGAGCCTCTCTGGCGCGGGAACGCACGACGTGATTCTATCCTGGACCGCCAGCACGACTCCCGGCGTAGTTGGGTACAATGTTTACCGTGGCACTACCTCGGGTGGGCCGTACCCGACGGAACTGAATTCCGCGCCTATTAACGGAACCACGTATACCGACGAGACTGTGCAGGCAGGGCAGACGTACTACTATGTGGTTACAGCCGTGGCGTCGAATGATGTCACGCAGAGTGCGGACTCGAATCAAGTTTCAGCGACCGTGCCGTGACCCTAATACTACAATGTGAAGTAATTGTCCTGATTAGCCTTGACCGCGTAGGGAGCAGCGACACGTGGGGATGGCCTGCCCCCTAGCCCGATTATCGCTCCAGACTATCGCATAAGTGTGGGAGCCGTGGGATTTTGGCTCCTCAGCAGAATCTGTGGGTGCATTCTGGTTCAGGGAGCGCGCCCACACCGCAAAGCGGTTCACCCGCAAACCCAAGAGGTGAGCTGGGCCTGCCCCGGCTTCAACGACAAGAACCGCTCAGACCGTCCGACGCCCTGCCACCAGGACTTCTTGCGCAAGTTCGCCCGCGGCACCGATGCCCAACGCCTGCTGAAGTGGTTCAACCGCGAAGTGCTGCGCTGCCTGCGCGCCCCGAAGGTGTTTGATGAAGAGGGGCTATTCATTGGCGATGCCAGCTACTTGCCGGTGCCTGTCTCACGACACGCGCAGGTCTTACTACAAAAACTTCCAACATCGGTGACAGGGGCTTCTCCGTTTTTCGCTCACGTTCCCCCGACTCTGCGCCCCCAACTGTCTTCTCCCTCCCCTACTGTCTGGAACGCAATTATATGGTGACAATCCACACAGGGTGCGGCGACCCGTGCTAGAATTGCGCTCCAGCGTAAGAGGCAAAAGAAAAGGAGAATGACGATGAATATCCACTCACTGCTGGCAGGCCTGATGCTGCTCTTTACGTTGACTGCTGAGGGGCAGCAGCAAAGGCCTAAGATTGTGGCGGAGGGCGGCACGCCGGATGATCGGGCCTCGGTGCGAGTGCTCTACTGGAACACCCAAACCAATGCCGCTGCCGGGCAGTTCGCCATCGACTATGGCCGGCCCGTCTGGAAGAAGGAATACGAAGACCCCGCCAAGTTCGACGCCATGACCAGGGGGAAAATATGGCGGATGGGCAGCAACTTCTGGTCCATTTTGGATACACAGCTTCCCTTGTCAATTGGCGGGAAAAAGGTTCCGGCGGGGGTCTATTACCTGGGCCTGCATCGCTCCGAAGAGGGCTCCGAGTGGAGCCTGGTTTTTCTTGACCCTGGCAGGGTCCGCAAAGGGCGACTTGACGCGTTTCAGATTGAGAAAGCTCCGGTGGAATTCGAAGCGTTGATGTCCATTGCCAAGGCGGAGACCCAGACTGAGAAACTGACCATCACGCTGTCATATCCGAAGGACGACATCAAGCATGTCACAATGCGAGTTGCCTGGGGGAACCTGGCACTCAGCGCAACGGTTGAAGTGCCGGTGCCGGAGTAGCCGCGGCCACCCGCTACAATCGGAATCTCGAAACCGCCTTCCTTCCTCCGGCCTTTGGGGATTGAACAGGTGTTTGAGGAATGCTTGCAGAGAAAGGTGTTATTGGAAAGGCCATGGAAGAGCCGCAGGACCGACCATCGGCTCCTGGAAGAGCCGCTGACCTCCCAACGCGTCGGAATACGCTTTAGCGGGGAGAGACAACAAGTGGCATCCCGGATATAATGAGCTGCTTGTTTCACGAGGTGCCCCGTGACGTGCTGCTGCCCGGCCTACGCCAAGGCCAAGATGGCTGGGCGGTCGACACGGGGCGCTTAACCAGACCCAAACCTCGCCCGAGGCGACGATGTCGATTCATAGCATTTACACACTCTCCAAAGATGACCCCGAAGCCCGTAGCTGGCTAAGCTTCTTTCACTTGCGCGGTTACCCCCAACTGAAGAATCTAGTGATCGAGCGCGTCTTTTGGCTCGAGGGATCGGTGGACCTCGAACGGCTGATGCCGCTTCTGGTGAATCCGCTTTACCAAGTGGCTGCTGAATGCTCCCAACTCGAGCCTGGGCTGGGGCCTATTGTTGAAATCGCTTATCGGCCCGCCGTGACAGACCCGGAAACACCCTCCATTCTGGCAGGGGCGCGGGCACTGGGTGAAGCAGGCTTGGAATTCGCACGACTCAGCAGGCGCTACCAATTCTGGGGCCTGGATGAATCCGAGGCGCGGGGAATTGCCGCCCGTTTCCTATACAACCACGTGGTCGAGCGCATCCGCGAGCCGAACGAAGTCCTAACCACGCTTCGTCCCACCGGGAATCCCGATCCTGTTGCGACGATTTCTCTCCTGGATTTGACGGATGAAGAACTGGTTGCGCTCTCGAAGGCCCGTTCCTGGTACGCGCCACTTTCCCAGATGAAGGCCATCCAGGCGCACGAGAAGGCCCAGGGCCGGCCCCACACGGACGCCGAGATCGAGATCCTGGCGCAATCGTGGAGTGATCACTGCTACCACACCACCTGGAAAAGTCTTGGACTCCTGAGGAGGTTGAGTGACGCGACAGCGCGAATCAACCATCCACTTGTTGTTTCGTCCTTCAAAGACAATGCCGGAGGCATGGAGTTTTATGAGGACTGGGTGGTGACCATTAAAGGTGAAACCCATAACTTCCCCAGCTCCATAGCTCCCTTCGGGGGTATTGCGACGAAACACGGCGGCGTCATCCGCGACACGCTGGGATTTGGCAAGGGGGGCTACCCCATTGGCGGCACAACCGTGATGGGAACCATGGACCCCAGGATTTCGGAAGTTCCCCCCGGAGCTTTACATCCACAGTTGATTGTTTCGGAATCGATCAGGGCAACCGCCTATTACACGAACCCCATGGGCATTCCCATGATGCAACCGGTTTACCGCATCCATCCCGGCTACGCCAAGTGCTTTGCCCTTGGCCATTCAGTGGGATTGATTCCCAGGAAATATGCTCTCAAGGACGCTCCTCGTTCAGGTGATGTGGCGCTGCTCATCGGCGGCGAAACCGGCCGGGACGGGATACACGGGGCCACGGCCAGTTCCACGGGCATGACCGGCGAGACTCTGCAAAAAGAATCAGCCGCGGTGCAAATCGGTCACCCCATTACGGAGCGCAGGTTCACTTCGGCAATCCCTGTTCTGCGCGACCAGGAGTGCATTCGGGCAATCACTGACCTCGGAGCCGGGGGCATCTCATGCGCTGTGGGGGAAATGGGATCTGAGACCGGCGTGCGCATTGACCTCGACTCTGTTCCGCTAAAGGACAAGAGCCTGACAGCCTGGGAAATCCTGCTCTCAGAATCGCAAGAGCGCATGCTGCTGGCGGTCCCGCCGGAGAAAGCTACGGAAGCCCGCGCCATTCTCGAGAGGTACGAGGTAGGGTATTCAGTCCTCGGCCACTTTACGGAGACCGGTTGCCTGGAGGCGATTTGGCGCGGCCAGAAGGTTGTGGACCTCGAGATGGGTTTCCTTTGGGAAGCCTGCCCCATCGACCCGTTGCAGGTCGCTAAACCGCAGCGAAACCTCCAACCCTTGCGCATTCCCGAACCACACACCGAAGCGGAGTGGGCTGGCGCCATTCGGGGCGTGCTTGGACACTACCACTGCGCTGACCAGAGCGCCGCCGGTTCGCGCTTTGATACGACGGTGCAGGGACGAACTGCCATGGGGCCTTATGGGGGCAAGAATCATCGGATGCCCACAAATGTTTATATTTCGGCGCCCCTGCGTGGCAAGCCGTACGGCCTGATCACCACCTTAGCCTTCAATCCCTTTTATGGGGAAATTGACCCCGCGCGCATGGCGCGTCTGATGATCATTGAGGCAATCAGCAAGGCGGTGGCGGCGGGTGCAGACTACCGGCAGATGGTCCTTTGTGACAACTTCTACACCCCCCGCGTGCGTCCGGAAACAGCCTGGGATTTGCGCGAGATGGTTGAGACCATCGCAGACATGTCGGTTGCCCTCGGGGTTCCCTTCATTTCAGGCAAGGATTCAAGCTCCGGGACATTTGAGACCGATGGCCGAAGGATCGATGTACCCGCCACGCTGGTGGTGACGGCCATGGGGCGTTTGCCGGATGTCAGGGAGGTGGTGAGCAAGAATTTCAAGCGGCCCGGAAATCGCCTTGTCCTCGTGGGCCGGTTCGATTGCGAGGCGCTGGGTGGCAGCGTGTACGCCGATAGTCGCGGGCAGCGCGGCGAGCGCCTCTTCGACGCTTACGATGCTAGTGCGATCCAGTCGGTGTGGGATGCGCTTCTGGGGCTCCACGGGAAGGCGGGTTACGTCTCGGCCTCCGCCATCGCCGAGGGCGGAATCCTTTTGCGCCTTTTTGAGGCGGCCTGGGGATCTGGATACGGCGCGCGAATCACGCTTGACGCTTTTCCAGAGGGCCGGAAGGACGGCTCGATTTTCGGTGAATTCGTGGGATCGGTCCTGCTTGAAGTGCCTTCCGAATGCAATTTGAACGGACAGTTAGGAGGCGTGCCTTACCGGGTCATTGGAGAGGTCTTGCCGGAGCCGCAGTTGATTCTTCTTGACGGCGGGAAAGTGGTTTGGCAGGAACCCACTGCGGCCCTTGGCGAGGTCTGGAGTAAAACGTTTCGGGAGGTCATCGAATGAGTCGGAGCGTTACTGCGATTCTTTACAGCCCAGGCACCAACTGCCATGAAGAGACTGCGGCCGCCATTGAATTCGCAGGTGGAAGGACTGAACTTGTTCTGCTGCGGGATCTATTGGACGGCCGCACGCGGCTTCGGGACTACCAGGCGGCAGTCATCCCCGGTGGTTTCTCCTATGGCGACCACTTGGGAGCGGGACGCATATTTGCCACGATGCTCGTGGCCCGCCTGCGCGACCAACTGGAGGAGTTCCTGGAAGCGCGGAAGCCATTGCTGGGCATTTGCAACGGTTTTCAGGTTTTGACCGAATCGGGGATTCTGCCGGGCCGCACACCGGGAAAGCGGAGCATGGCTCTGCTGGAGAACCAGTCTGCCCACTTTGAAGACCGGAAAATCCGGCTGCTGGTTTCAGCGCAGAACTGCGCCTGGACTGAGGATCTGGGGGGTGAGATTCTGGAGATGCCGACTGCCCACGGCGAGGGCCGTCCCCTGTTTTGCGATGCTGCTGACGCGGCCGTGCGCGTGGTTTTCCGTTACACTGACGCCCAGGGGCGCCCCACCATGGAATATCCCAGTAACCCCAACGGGGCGCCGGGCGCCGTTGCCGGCGTCACTGACGAGACGGGCTTGGTCTTGGGTCTTATGCCTCATCCGGAGCGAGTTTCGTTGCCGGCGCATTATTCGCAAGACGGGCTTAAAATATTCGCGAATTTGGTCAAATGCCTCAACCGGTGAAATCACTTCTGCTGGTTGAGCTGAAAGGATAGGGAGACAAATTCACGCTTGCTTTCCGGCCTTCTCTTGTAAAGAATTTACCGTACCATGAAAATTCTCCTGGTGGACGACGACCCCGAAGTGTGCAGATTGGTCAAGACCATGGTCGAACCCTTGGGAGTGGAAGTGCGCACATCCTCGGATAGTCAAGAAGCCGCTTTAATTCTGGCCAACGAAAAGTTCGACGGCATAATGCTGGACGTCGCCATGCCGAATCTGGACGGCTTCGAGCTAACCCGGAGAATCCGCTCGACTCCGCCTAATCAGCAGGCTCCCATCATCATAATAACCGGCTTTGACGACGTCGATACCATTCGACACGCATTTGAAGCGGGAGCGACATTCTTTATTGGGAAGCCATTTTCTCGCGAAAAGATTTACGCGATCTTCCGCACGGCGCGCGGCGCCATGTTGGCGGAACGACGGCGGTCCGCGAGCCTTCCTTACCGCACCTCCGTCACCTGCGCACGGGAGGGGGAAAGGTTCAATGCTACGAGTATAAGTATCGGTGAAGTCGGCATGGCACTCGAAAGCTCAGGCACGGCGCAGGTTGACGACGTCCTTGCATTGGAGTTCAACATGCCGGACGTTAAGAAGCCCATCAAAGTCACCGGCAGGATCCGGGTCAAAGAGGCCGCCGGCCGGACCTCGATAGAGTTCATCAACCCTTCGGATGCCGGCCGTGACGTGATTCGAGAGTATATTCACGACAAGGTTACGGAATGATCGGCTTAACCTGCCAGGCCCGACCAGTGGAGATAAGCCTCCAGGAGGCGCGTGCCGTCCAGGGCCGAGTAAACGGCGGCGATTGCAAGGAATGTCCCGTAAGGCCAGTGATAATTGCGGAAACGCGGCGCAGCCAGGGTGAATGACAATGCAATGATCGAGCCTCCAAGTGAGCCCAGGAGTATGGTGAGCAACGTCAGGGGCGCACCGAGAAAGGTCCCAACCATGAGCATCAACATCACGTCGCCGAACCCCAGGTACTCCTTCTCCCGTCCGCCCAAAATGTAAAAAGCCTCCCCGACGGCGTAGAATAACCCGCCTCCCGTAACTGCACCCACAATTGCGCCCAGGACCGACGAAACCGGTCCCGGAAGGAACAAGCCCATCCGTTCCGCTAACCATTCCACTGGACGGTTGTCAACCTGGGTAAAGAAGCTTAACGCCAGGCCGAGGCTGATACCGAACACGGTGACGGCGTGGGGGATTCGCCGCTGCCTCAAATCTGTGAAGATGAGCACGATGAGCATCATCACCAGTGCGGAGTATTTCACGAATTCGGGGCTGAGGCCATAGCGACGGAACGTGGCCATGAGCAAGAGCGTGGTGAGAGCTTCGACGACGGCATAGCGCGGGGAAATTCTCGCCTGGCAATCGCGGCAGCGGCCCCTCAAGAGGAGATAACTCGCCAGTGGGATGTTGTCGAACCAGCGAATGGGATGTTTGCAGAGCGGGCAATGGGAGCGCGGAACCAGTATCGATTCCTTGTTGGGGAGCCGAACAATGCACACGTTCAAGAAGCTCCCGAACACCAGTCCCAACAAGACGACGATGAGATAGCTCATTGATATCACTCTGACCGACTTGATCGGAAGCAAAACAGCGCAGCTTCGAGTCGAGACCCGGCATGTTCCCCGCCTCAGATCTCACATCGCCAGCACCTCATCGTAAACATCGCAGGTCTGCTCCGCCGTGCGACGCCATGTAAACTCGCGTGCGCGCGCCAATCCGCGCCGAATCAAGTTGTCACGAAGGCTGTCGTCCTCGACGGCACGTGCCACGTTTTGCGCGATGTCGGCGGGATCCCGAGGGTCTACGTACAATGCTGCGTCTCCACCGACTTCCGGCAAAGAACAAACATTCGAAGTGACCACTGGCAACCCGTGGGCCATTGCCTCGAGCACGGGGAAGCCAAATCCTTCTCCGAGGGACGGAAACAAAAGGACGCTTGCAGCTTGATACAAGGAGGAGAGGCGTTCGGCCGGAACGTAGCCCAGGCGAATCACGCGCGACTCAAGCCCCTCTGCACGGATAAAGTCGTAAATCGATTCGCTGCCGTAACCACTTCCTCCTGCCAGAACCAGCTTATAGCACGGCGGTAGCATGCTGACAGCTCGCAGAGCATTGAGAGTGTTTTTCCGCGTCTGGATGGCACCCACGCTCAAAACCATTTCATTGCCTTCCCCGACTAGTCTGGTCCTTTCCCGCAAGCGCTCCTCAACTTTCATGCTGGCTTTTGGCGGATCGACGCCGGCAGGGATTACTCGAATTCGTTCTCTGGGCACGCCCCCGTGTGCTTCGAGTTGGTCGGCCGTGTACTGCGACAGGGTGATTGTACGTGCCGAGCGGGATACAGCGTCCAGGAGCAGAGCAGAAAACTTCTGGCGAAATTTTGGTGTGAAATAGTCCTCCCCCGTGAGGGTAAAGTGATCAAACACGGTCACTACTTCCTTCTGAAAGGTAAAGGCTGGAGGGCGTTGTGCCAGGCTGTGAAAAAGCTGTGCCTGCCAGGGTAACCAGAACGTAAGCGGTTCCTGGTAGAGTTTAGTGCAAAAGGCGGGGCCGCGAGGACCGGAAGAATTGCCGGGCCTCAGGAACTGATTTCGACGCCCGAACCTGGAGAGGCGATAGCAGAGGAGAAAGCGGTGGGCTTTGTCGAGCGTCGCAAGGGCTTCAATCAGGCGTCTGCAGTAGACTGTGACGCCCGTAGGCTCGCGATCGACGGTGTAGGTGGCATCTAAAGCGATGGTTGCCATCTGCAAGAGACCGTCCCGGTTGCGATCTCACCTCTATTTCCTCTCTTCATAGGGCTATCGTATCTCGCGGAGCCGGGCGCGTCAACTACGCGCCGCTAGGCCACCCCGGCGACAATCCATCCCTGAGGCAAGTCGATAGTCGGGCCCGTCCGATTTGCGTTGCTAACGGGCACCGACGAGCCGGGCGTAAAAAGCTTCCGTTCGCGCGATCATCTGATCGACAGAGAACTGCCGGGCTCGCGCACGGCCACACCCGCCGTACTCGCGCAATGTCGAGCGGTTCGAAGCGGCATCAAAGACAGCCTCCGCCAAGGCCTGGGGAGATTCCGGAGGGACCAGCCATCCGGTCCTTCCCTCCTCCACGATCTCCGGCAGGCCGCCGACTCGGCTGGCCACGACGGCAAGACCGCTGGCCATGGCGAGTAACACGGACGCGGGCAAGCCTTCAGCTCTGGAAGGCATGATGTAAAGGTCGAGCCCCGCCAGGAACTCCCACGGATTCTCCAGGTATCCCATAAGCCGAACCCGGCCAGCCGCCTCTCGCAGCCGGGACGCCAGACGGGACAATGCCTGTGCCGTGGCATCACCCGCCAAAAGAACTCGCAAGCTGGGTAGCTTGTTGGCGAGCAAAATCGCAGCTCCGATGGTGATGTCCTGACCCTTCTCGTGGGTGAAGGTACCGAGATGACCCACCACAAACCCGTCCTCGCCGATGCCCCAACGGGCGCGCACTCTTGAGCGCAACTCTGCTGCAGGCAGCTTCTCAGGCCAGTCTATACCCACCGGGATGACCTCGATTTTCGACGAGGAAACCCCCGCGCTGACCAGCAATTCCTTCACGTGCTGGCACACTGCGATCACGCCGTGACAGGTGTATTCGTATTTCAGACGATGGATCAAACTGCCACCTGCAAGCTTCTTTGGCCGAAACATGACTTGGCGGCTTGCGACTCGACGGACTGGCATTCCCACGGTCGCTAGCCAGGAGATGGTCTGCCCTTTCCCATCATGGGCGTGAACGATGTCCGGGGGTTCTGGGAGTAAGCATTGCCTAAGCAGGAGAACGCCGTGAGCGTGTGCCGGATCGTGTGCGGGCAACGCGAAAGCCCGGAAGCCCGCCTTCCGAGATCGTTGCTCGAGGCTACTGCCCTCTGGACAAACGATGAGTTGTTCATGACCCCGCTGGTTCAACTCGCGGGCCAGTCGAAGCAACTGCTGCTGGCCACCGCGGAAATCCATGGCGGTGTCAATGTGGGCAATCCGATACGTGGTAGCAGACAACCTGCGTTCAAAGCGGCTTGCTTCCTGGTTTTCGCTTTCCATTGCGCGTTTCACTCGCCTTGCCCAGCGCTGGCACACTCATCGCTGACCATCCTCGCCCACTTCGCGTATTTGCGTCGGACGGTGCGCGCCGCCATCCACGCGATCAGAAAACCCGGGTAACCGTCCAGGATTCCCAAGCGAACGAAATAGGAGTTCGTAAAGACCCACGCCGGGGCGAATGCGCGACGTATGCGGTTGGGTCCTGCACCCCTGTCGACCAGCTCCCTTGCCGCGAGGTCGGTGTAAAGCTCGATCCTCTGAAAATGTTCCTCAAGGCTGTCGCAGGTGTAGTGCAGGATTTCACCAGGCATGGTCTCGACACTGCCGTTCACTATCACGGACTCGTGAACGTACTTCCCGTACCACCCGCCCTTGCGCCGGTTGAAGAGGCGAACCTTGTAATCCGGATACCAGCCGGAATGCAGGATCCAGCGGCCAAGATAGCGAGCGCGGCGCGCAAAGCGATATCCGTCCGCTGCGGGTTCGGAGTCCTTCCAGCTACGAATTGCATCCTGTGCTACGGCATCAAGTTCCTCATCCGCATCCAGGCTCAGGATCCACTCGTGCTGGGCGTGGTCTGTGGCAAGGTTTTTTTGCGCCGCGTATCCCTGCCAGGGTTGGTTGATGACCCGCGCTCCCAGGCGTGCTGCGATGGCCGGCGTCTCGTCAGTCGAACCGGAGTCGACCACCACAATTTCATCGGCACAGGCCAGCGAGCGAAGGGCGCGCGCGAGGTTGTTGGCCTCGTTGCAAGCGACAATTGTGGCTGAAATATGGGGCATGGAAAGATCAATTGTGGCTCGCGCCGGTTGTCAACACCTCGGCGAACGCGCCCTCGGAAACAAGCTGCGCCACGCGGGCGATATCCTTGTGCAATGGTCTATCTTTGGTTACGGGGGGTGAGACGGCTCGAAGCACCGCCTTGGCTTTTTCTGCCAGGCGCCCGCTCCTGAGCGGAGCCAGCAAATCAATGGCTTGGCAGGCCGCCAGCAGCTCGATGGCGATTATCGCGGTCAAGTTGGAGAGGAGGGGGCGCAGCTTCAGGGCCGCTGCCATGCCCATGCTCACGTAGTCTTCCTTGTTTCCGGAGGTGGGGATGGAGTCCGCAGAGGCGGGATGGGCCAGGATCTTGTTCTCCGAAGCCAGAGCTGCAGCCGTCACTTGCGTGAGCATGAATCCCGATTCGAGGCCTGGTGACTTTGTCAAAAAGGGCGGCAGGTCGGACATCAGGGGATTCACCAGGCGGTCGATTCGCCTTTCGGAGATGCCGCCCAGTTGCGTAAGCGCCAACGCCATGAGGTCAAGCGCGGTGGCCAACGGTTGCCCGTGGAAGTTGCCCCCCGAGATAACCTCGCCTTCGCCCACGAAGACCAGGGGATTGTCCGTGGCGCTGTTCATTTCCCTTTCAAAGGTCTGTCGCGCGTAATTGAGTGCGTCGCGTACAGCCCCGTGAACCTGCGGCATGCAGCGCAAACTGTATGCGTCCTGGACGCGCGAGCACCCCTGGTGCGACCTGTTAATCCCGCTTCCCTGCGTAAGGCGCCAGATGTTTTTGGCGGTCACCATCTGCCCGGGATGTGGGCGGGCTTGATGCAGGCGCTCATCAAAGGCCCTGCGTGAGCCGCGCAAGGCATCCAGCGAGAGCGCGCCCGCCACGTCTGCCGTATCCACGAGAAGCTCGGCAGAACGTAGCGCGAGAAGCCCCACAGAGAGCATCGCCTGAGTGCCGTTCACGAGGGAAAGACCTTCTTTGGCTTCGAGCGCCAGGGGCTTTAACCCTGCCTCCTGCATGGCGGACAGCGCGCGCCTGCGACGGCCCTGGTAGAGCACGTTGCCCTCGCCCACCAACGCCAGCGCCACATGGGCCAGAGGAGCAAGATCGCCACTCGCCCCAACTGACCCGCGCGCGGGCACCACGGGATGCACCCCGTTGTTAAGGAACCCACAGAGCAGTTCGGCCACCTCCGGCCGGACGCCCGAAAGGCCGATGGCCAGCGCATTCGCCCGCAACAGGAGGATGCCGCGGGTCTCTCGAGCGTCAAGCGGCTCTCCCACCCCGCAGGCGTGGCTGCGCACCACGTTTAATTGTAGTTCTCGTGCCTGCGCGGGCTCAATCCGTTCCGTGGAGAGACTTCCCACCCCGGTCGTAACGCCGTAAACGGCCTCTTTTCCCTGCATGATCTTCTCCACGAGTTTGCGGGACTGCGTCATGGCATGGCGCGCCTGCGGCGAAAGCTTGACGCAACGGTCTTCCCGCACCACTTGGTAAAAGTCGTGTGGGGTCAGGTCATGTCCGGTGAGCTGCAAATCGCGGGCCATCAAGTCCTCACTAAATCAGAAATCAGAAACTAGAAATCAGAAAATGGAAATTAGAACTCGAAATTTGAAATCCGAAACTCTGAAACTCAATTCGAGACTACCGCTCTTGTTTTCGAATTTCTGATTTCTGATTTCTAATTTCTGATTTCCCTAGGAGCAATTCCCGGTACTTGTCGGGCAAGGTGCGCGGGCGGCCGTCGCGGTCGGTGATGACGTGTACCGTCTCGCCTTCAGCAATGAGTTCATCCGTGCGCGGCTTGTAGATTTCGTAGCCGAAGATCAGCACCCGCCTCCGCATCCCGGTCAAGCGGGTGCGAACCTCGAGTTCGTCGTCGTAACGCGCCGGGGCTTTATAACGGCAACGCGCTTCGGCCACCATGATGTAAAGCCCGTCCTCTTGCTCCATATCGCGGTAAGCGAAACCGTGCTGCAAGCAGAAGTCCGTGCGCCCGATCTCGAACCAGACCAGATAATTCGCGTAATAAACTACGCCCATCTGGTCCGTCTCCGCGTACCGGACGCGGACCTCGGTGGACGTCCAATTCCTGGCTACCGTTTCCTCAGTCATATGATTGGATGATATGAACACTCCAGAAACAAACAGTCTACCGTAAATCTCAATTTCCACAAACCTGCGGGAAAGCAGAAACTGGAAATTAGAAACTGGAAACTGGCAGGACTGTTTTCTAGTTCCTGATTTCTAGTTTCTGGTTTCACTTAATCCTCCACAATCTGTCATTCTGAGCGCAGCGGAGCGAAGAATCTCGCTCTGGACTTTTCCGCGGAGAAACAGCAGGGCGATCCCGCTGTAGCGAGACCGCAAGGCGGGAATGGAATGACAGAGCAGGGTCGCGCGGCGTCTACGCGTCGGTTTTTGGCCATATTTTTGGCTTTGATTGGCATTTTTTGAACTCAAAAAACAGTTCGTTTTGGGGGCCAGAAAACGCTAAGTCATGTATTTTCACCATAATCTTAGGTTCGTTCCGTCAAAGTAGTATCTTTTTTGCGTTTTCGCGTCGATTCCCCGTGCCGGCGCTCCGGTTTTGATCCCCTCTTCTCGCGCTCTGTTGCCGCGTTCCCCATAGGTCAACCGCACTAGCCTATCATATTTCCAACCACCTGTCAAGCGACAGAATGCCGAAGCCAGGATTCGGTCACCCACGGCGGGAAGTATTCCCGGCGGCGCGCTCTCGGCTTTTACCTGACTCCGTCCCGCCCGTGTCTGTCTTGCTGGTTGTGCGTCTCTGCAATCTGAAATCTGTAATCTCGAATTACCGCCAGGTGTCACGTAACATGTGCAGCCTGCCCTCCGCCTCCCTCGCAGCACGGGCGTCCCGCCACCGTTTGCTCGTGCACGCTTACGGGCGAGAGAAGGTGTGAAAAAATCGATTGCATTAACCACAGAGACACCGAGGCACAGAGAAGAAGCCCCTTCTTTTGTTTCTGAATTCCGGCCAAGAATTCGGCCCAGGGTCTCGATGCGCCGCCCTCAAAGCAAGCTTTCTCCGGCGCCATCCACGGGGTTCCGAAGCACGTGACCGAGGTGGCCAAGAAAGCTCTTGAGCAGGTTGCTTGCTACCCGCCGCAACTCGATGCTCCCAGCCAACTCTAGACTGCTTTCTGGCGAGGTGCCCTCCCTGGCACAGGAGAGAAATTCACTCGCGGTTTGCCAACTGAGGGTCAGGTCCGGATGCTTAGCTGGGCGGCGCTGGAATGCAATTTTCCCGCGATCGATAGTCACAGTCCAAGCCAAATCCCAGTCTTCCACAATCCACAGGGTTGTAAGGCGGGCCTCACGAAGGTGCTGGCGCAGTTGCCTGTCACGTCCGGTAAGAACAAAGGCGCGTTGTATGATGCGACGGGCGGCGCGCTTGGAAGGCGGCAGGGAGGATTCGTTACTGCCATTCTCGCTTTGAGTCATGCTTCTGGATATATTTCACCTCGTGGTAAGAAGCTGGAAATTGGAAACAGGAAACTGGAAATTGGAAAATGGAAACTGGCCGAGCCCCCACCTTCCCGGCATCCCTACTGGGAACCCGCTAGGTTACTCCTTACATGGAACGCAGAAGATGGGGAGCCTTATACCAGTTTCCAGTTTCCAGTTTCCAGTTTCCAGTTTCCTTCTCGCATACCCGGCATAGATTACTGCTCATACGCAATGCCGAAGTTGGGCCCTTCACCAGTTTCCAATTTCCAATTTCCAGTTTCCAATCATTCGTGCCGGCTTGCGGGCCGCAGCCAGGGCGCGGCGCGCCGCCGCCTCCACCAAATCTGTAGAGGGAGCCAGTTCATCGACCAACCCCAGCGTCAGGGCCTGGGTGGCCGGAACGCGTTCCGCTGTCAACAAGAGTTGCGTGGCAGCCGCCCTGCCGATCAAGCGAGTCAGTCGCTGAATCCCTCCCCAACCGGTGATGATGCCGAGGGAAGCTCCGGGGTGGCCAAAAGAGGCATCGTAGGTGGCGATGCGCGCGTGGCACGCCAGGGCCAGATCCAGGCCTCCTCCCAAACAATACCCTCGGATGGCCGCAACGATGGGAAGAGTGAAGTTCGCCACATGGTTAAAGAGCGATTGTCCCGCCCGCGCAAAATCGCGGGCGGCTGCCCCTTCAACAGATGCGACCTCCTCGATGTCGGCGCCCGTTGCGAAAGAGTGGGAGTTGGCGGCAATCACCACGCCCTGGAAAAGGCCGGAGAGCTTGACTTCATTTAGGAGGTCGCCCAGTTCCGCAAGGACTCCCATCGTAAGCCGAGGGTACCCAGCGTCCGGCGGAAAACCCAGCACGGCGACCGAATTGTGGCTGCTTAGCTCCATGGGCAAGGATTCAGGAGTCAGGATTCAGGGAAGCAGGTTTCAAGGGTCGCAAGGGAGCAGGCACGAGGGTCGCACGCCCTGAATCCCGAATCCTGAATCCTATCTCACGTGCGACCGGATGAAGTCCACAATCTGCTGAGTTGATGCTCCCGGCTGGAAGACTTCCGCAACGCCAACCTTTTTCAACTCCGGAATATCTTCATCAGGGATGATGCCGCCGACGACCATCAAGATATCCTCGAGACCTTCTTCACGAAGCAGCTCGCAGATACGCGGGACGATGGTGCGGTGCGCCCCGGAAAGAATAGAGACGCCGATAGCGTCCACATCTTCCTGGAGCGCTGCGTTGACGATCATCTCCGGCGTTTGCCGGAGGCCGGTGTAAATCACTTCCATTCCGGCATCGCGTAGGGCGCGCGCCACAATTTTCGCTCCCCGGTCGTGGCCATCCAGGCCGGGCTTGGCAACGAGTACTCGAATGCGACGGTCCATAGATTGGTGACGTGTGACAAGCAAGGATTCAGGACCTGCGATCCCCGCGTCTCGTCTCTCCTGACATCTGAGACCTGAAACGCGCTCTCCTGACTCCTGCTCGTCACTACTCCTATCGAAAAGCAGGCTCCTCGTAGGTCCCGAAAACGCGCCGCAGGACGTCGCACATTTCGCCGAGGGTGGCATAGGCGCGCACAGACTCGAGAATGTAAGGCATCAAGTTGGCATCTGTGGCAGCAGCGTTTCCCAAAGATTCGAGGGTCGCCTGGACGCGGGAATTATCCCGCTGCTTCTTCAACTGCTCCAACTTCTGTCGCTGATGACGGGCAACGTTCTCATCGATTACCAATAGGGTGATGGGGCGCTCTTCCTCGGTTACGAAATCGTTGACACCCACAATGACCGCCTCTTTCCGTTCGATTGCCTGCTGATAGGCGTAGGCAGCATCGTGAATCTCTTTTTGTGGGAAGCCTTTTTCGATTGCCGCCACCATGCCCCCCAAGGCGTCAATCCTGTCAAAATACTCGTAACAGGCACGCTCGGTTTCGGCCGTCAGCTTCTCCACGAAATACGAGCCGGCGAGCGGATCAACGGTGTTTGTTATTCCGCTTTCGTGAGCAATGACTTGCTGCGTCCGGAGCGCAATCGTAACCGCCGCCTCGGTGGGAAGAGCCCAGGCTTCATCAAGGGAATTGGTGTGCAAAGACTGCGTTCCCCCCAAAACCGCCGCGAGAGCTTGCAGGGTAGTGCGCACGACGTTGTTGTAGGGTTGTTGCGCGGTGAGCGAGCAACCCGCCGTCTGGGTATGAAAACGGCAAAGCCAGGAGCGGGGATTCTGCGCGCCAAAGCGCTGCCGCATCACACGCGCCCAAACTCTGCGCGCAGCTCGATATTTTGCCACTTCCTCGAACAAATCGTTATGCGCGTTGAAAAAGAAGCTGAGACGGGGAGCAAATTCGTCCGCGCTCATGCCTGCGCGTACCACCCACTCGACGTACTCCATGCCGTCGCGCAACGTGAAGGCGAGTTCCTGCACTGCTGTCGATCCTGCCTCACGAATGTGGTAGCCGCTAATGGAGATGGCATTCCAGCAGGGGACTTCCCTGGCGCCATACACAATCGTGTCCACCACGAGGCGCATCGAAGGCTTGGGCGGAAAGATGTATTCCTTTTGGGCGATGTACTCCTTGAGAATGTCATTCTGTGTTGTTCCTGAGATTTTCTTGAGCTCGGCCCCGCTCTTTTCTGCCACGACCAGGTACATTGCCCAGATGATGGCCGCGGGCGAATTGATGGTCATGGAGGTGGTTATGCGCTCGAGCGGCAGCCCGGCAAGCAAGGTCTCCATATCAGCGAGAGATGAAACCGCTACCCCGCATTTGCCAACCTCACCCTCAGCCAGAGCATGGTCGCTGTCGTAGCCCATCAGGGTAGGCAGGTCAAAGGCGATAGATAGTCCCGTTTGCCCTTGCTTCAGAAGGTAATGCAGGCGCTGGTTGGTGTCCTCGGGGCTGCCGAATCCCGAGAACTGGCGCATGGTCCAGACCCTGCCCCGGTACATGGTACGGTGGATGCCGCGTGTGAAAGGGTATTCACCCGGATCGCCGAGGTCGCGGGAATAATCAAAATCAGCGAGATCGCATGGAGTGTACAGTCTTTCAACGGGCACGCCGGAAAGGGTCGTGAAGATTTCTTGCCGCTCGGGGGAGCTCTCGAGGGCGGGCTTGAGTACCTTTTCCTCCCAGCGGGCTTGGGCAGTGGAGGGTTGGCGTTGAGAACGCCCTGTCTCGAGTTCGGTGCCCGTTTTTCGCCCTCTCTGCATCGTACACTGCGACCCGGATGGCATCTTAGTTCAAGGCCAAATGCAAAGTCAAACTTCGCCAAATACTGGTCGTGCCCCGATGCGAATGTAGGGTCGCACCTTGGGGCGGCCGCTGGAGTTTGGCCATTTTCCCGGTCTGGCCGGGGCAAGCCCTGGCCCTACATCCCAGGGCAGTGGCTGAGTCTGAGTTCTCGCTAGGGTGAAATCTACGAACACCCATGAGGGAGGAGTGGCGGAGGAGAGGGGAGGGGGGGAGGAGAGAAGTCCTTCCCCCACCTACAACCTACCTACCTTGTGAGACCCCGCCGACGTTCCGCTTATCCTTGCGGGCTTGCAGGGGGCGTCTGAATGGCCGGCTCATCGTGCGTGCCTGGAATGTTCGGCGAGCGGGCCACCTTCCCTTGAAGCGCGTCATTCAATTCGACATGGTGTTCAGCCAAAATGGTGGCGGTCACTTGCTGAAACTGCGTGAGGGCCTTGGCGTAAGTCGAGCGCGCCTTCACTTCGTTGCCCTCGGCCGTGGCCAGGTCGCGTTGCGCCTGAATCACCAGGAAGACTGTGGACTCACCCAACTGAAATTTCTTCTGTTCCGCGTCGAGGGTCTTCTGCGCCAGCAGGACGGCCTTCACTGCGGCCTGTATTTGGGCCTTGGCCTGAATCACCCCGATTTCTGCGCTGCGGACATCCTGCTCAACTTGATTCTTCTGCTTCTGAAGTTGTTCCTCCAGTTGTCTTTGCTCTAGAAGGGCGCGCGCTACGTCGGCCTGCGCGGAGCGGTTGCGAATCGGAAATTGCAAGGTGAAGCCAAAAGAATAATCAGGATAATTGCCGTGGAACAATTGGGACAAGGATTGCGAGATGCCTTGGTTGGACACCAGCATCGGCCGCGGAATTGCTTCGAGGCCCGTTGCCAGGCATTGGTTCCCACTCGCCGTGTACCCGGAAGGGCAAGGCCCGAGCACCGAACTGAGACCTGAGAGTCCCGTTGGGGCGTAAGTGGCAAACAGGTCGAGGGTGGGCAGCAAGGCATTGCGATTAGCCTTGACGACGATTGACTCGTAGCGCACGTTGAGGTCAGCCTGTTCGACTTCCGGGCGGTTCTGGAGTGCTTGCTTCAAGGCTTGATCCAAGGGTGGAATATCGTCCGGCGTTGGCTGCGGGAGTTTATCCACCGCATCAATCTGTGCGCTTATCAACTCCGAGTCGACTTTCCTCGCGAGCGCCGTTTTGATCAACTCTGCCTGTTGTTGCAGGCTGGTCTGGGCAACAATCAAACTCTGTTGATCGGAAGCCACCTCGGATTCTGCCCGCACTACTTCAATCGGTGCCAGGGTGCCAATTTCGACCTGACGCTTATTATCGGAAAGGAGTTTCTCAGAGAAGGCCAGGGCTTGTCCGGCTACACGAACGTTTTCCTTATAAGACAGGTAATCCCAGTAAAGATTCAAAACCTGAGCGACCGTCGTAATCACCTGTTGACGGAAAATACTGTTTGATATTTTCAGGTCATTTTGTGCGATACGAATGAACTTGGCGTTGGCGCGATAGCCGAATCCGTTCAGCAGTTGCTGGTCGAAGCCCACGGTCAGGCTTGTAGGCACGACGGGGTTGAACAGCGTATTGAGGGAAGTTGTGGATTGGCGGTAGCCGCTCACTGCCACTGCGTAGCTGGTGCCAGTCAGAAAACCCTGGCCAAAGTAGGCGACACCGTTGCTGGTTTGAGTGGTGACCACGGGAGCGCCGCTGACTACTGTATAATTGAGTGGGGAGGTTCTGCGGTCCCATCCGAACTGGGCCCCTGCCACTGGATCGCAGCAGCCGATTACCCCGACGTTCGTAGCGCCCCCACTGCCCGTCACTCCGCTGGCGCTAGTCGTACTGCTGCTGCTGATGCCACTGATGCCGCCTCCGATCGCTCCTGCAAACAGCGCCGAGGAGGAGAACGCGCCTGGAACCCCGCGGGTTGCTCCGCCGCTCTTGGCACGCAAGAGGTCCGTCTGTGCAAAACCCAGGTTATAGCGCGCCACGGAGATGTCGAGGTTGTTCTCGAGCGCCAGGGCAAGGGCGTCCTCAATGGAAAGGCGCAACTTCCCCCCGCTGATCAGCGAGTGAACCCGCTCCGAGTTGCTCATTCTTGGCTGGGGAACATAAGGCGAGCTATAAGGCCCCCAGAAACTCGGAAACCAACCTGTGTTTCCAAACTCCATGGTTGCCGGGTTGGTGGTTCTGGTCGCTTGGGCATGCATGCTCTGGGCGATGAGAAGCGATCCCAGAGCTACAGTTAGGGCAAACCAACGCAGGTTCTTATGGTTCATCGCGAGTTGTTCTCCCTGCAAATCGGATTCATTGAACTTACTGGCATAGAATCATACTTACGCAATGCTTGGACGTGGAGTTTCATAAAAGGTCATCACGGGTTCTGGATGGTCAGTCGTGAGTTAGTTGAAATCCGGAAGTTCATCCAAGGATCGAACGCCGTCTTCGCCTGCTTAAGCGCATCGGTGGACCCATGTGCCTGGCTTTCTTGACACCCGGGCAACTCCTGCCCCCAACCCCTGAGCGCGCATAAGAGGAGAGCCTTCCCGAGAAGCCAAACTCTCAGGCCTAAAAGCACAGGCTCACAATGAGGTCTGTACTTAGATAACAAAAACACACGATTCTAACATCCACCGCCGTAACTGACAATCGTGATCAAGTATCGGCTGCGAGGTGTTTCAGGATGCAAAGCCAGCCTTGAAGCCGTATACTTTTCGGAGGCGAGGGGTGGCCTTCGATTGGATCAGCGAACTATCCATGACCCTTATCCAGTCCTCATCTTGCTCGTCGGGTTGGCCCTGAAGAAGCCGTGCGCGAACGAGCACAAAGAGGTGATGGCAATATGAAAGACTCCCATAGCGCGGCACCGGCGAGTGGAACGGACGCAACCTCTCTGACGAGCGGAGCGCAGCAGTCGTCCGTGGAGCTCGTGAGCGGGGACGAGGCGGTGGCGCTGGCGGCATTCGACGGCGGAGTGTCGCTCGGGACGGGTTACCCCGGCACGCCCTCCACGGAGATCCTCGAGGCCTTTGACGGCTTGGGCGGCCGGGCCCAATGGGCTCCCAACGAGAAGGTGGCGCTTGAAGTGGCCCTCGGTGTTTCGCTGGCAGGGGCTCGATCGATCGTGACCATGAAGCATGTGGGCTTGAACGTGGCAGCCGACCCGCTGTTTACGGCGGCATACCTGGAACTTCCCGGGGCTCTTGTGGTGGTTTCCGCCGACGACCCCGGAATGGCATCGAGTCAGAACGAACAGGACAACCGCAGGTACGCCGTGGCGGCTGGGGTCGCCATGTTGGAGCCGTCGGATTCCCAGGAAGCGTATGAGTTCACGCTACGCGCCATCGAGATTGCCGAGCGGTGGCGGAAGCCCGTGATGTTGCGCATGACCACGCGGGTCTGCCACGCAAAAACGGTGCTGCGGCGTGGCAGGGCGCCGTCGATTCCGTCCCCGCGAGGGGCGGATTTCGGACGGGATATTCCGGGCCGCGTGATGATTCCCGCCTACGCCCGACCGGCGCACAAGAGGCTGCGCGCCGCTCTAGCGCAAATCGCCGAATGGAACGAAACCGCGGACGTGAATCGGATCGTCGACGGATCGCCGGCCATTGGCATCGTTACGTCCGGCATCTCCTATCAGCACGTTCGCGAGGCCGCCCCTGAAGCGAGTGTGCTGAAGTTGGGCATGACCTATCCGCTGCCGTTCGGGCTCATCCGAAGGTTCGCCTCCACAGTCGAGCGCGCGCTCGTCATTGAGGAGGGCGACCCTTACCTGGCGGAAGCGGTGCGCGCGGCTGGCATCCCCGTCGACGGGAAAACCGAGATGTTTCGCCTTGGCGAACTGAATGTTAGCCGGGTGCGCCGCATCCTAGCCTGCGATGTCTCTCCCGAGCCGGAGCCGCTGTCCGGCAAGCCACCCACGCTCTGCCCGGGGTGCGGGCATCGCAGCGTCTTCTCCAGCCTGAGAAACCTGAACTGCATCGTTTCCGGGGATATCGGTTGTTATGCCCTTGGGGTGCTCCCGCCGTTTGAAGCCGTGGATTCCGTCGTTTGCATGGGCGCCTCGATTGGAGTGGGTCTCGGTTTGAGGCACGCCCTTCCACCCGAGCAGGCCAAACGGGTCGTCAGCGTAATCGGCGACAGCACATTCATTCACAGCGGGATCACCGGAATCCTGGAGATGGCTTACAATCCGCCGTCCACGGGCCATGTCGTGTTGGTGCTCGATAACGGCACCACCGCCATGACCGGTTTCCAGGAGCATCCCGGTACGGGGCGGACGCTGGACCATTCCGCAACCGCCAAGGCGAGCATAGAAGATCTGGTCCGTGCCGCTGGCGTGCGCAATCTGCATGTGATCGATCCGACGCGCGACCCCGCTGCTTTCGAGCGCCTGCTGAAGGAGTGCCTGGACAAGCCCGAACTCACGGTCATCGTGGCCAGACGGGAATGCCTGCTGGCGGCAAGGAACATTCGGGAATACGAGAGGATGAATGCGCAGTGTAACTAACATCGTCATCGCCGGTCTCGGCGGTCAGGGCGTGCTCACGGCTTCAGACATCGTGGCCGATGTGGCGCTCCAGGCGGGCTTCGACGTGAAAAAGAGCGAGCTCCATGGAATGAGCCAGCGCGGCGGCTCCGTCGCCAGCGATGTGCGGTTCGGGCGCGAGGTATACAGCCCGATGGTTCCTGCGGGCGAAGCGGACTTTCTGGTGGCGGTCGAGCCGGACCAGGTTTCCGTGAATGCCGCTGTCTTGAGCCCGAGCGGCATTATTGTCGAGCCCTCGCAATTCCGCGTGGATAAGCTGCGCAGCAAGAAAAGCCTGAACGTCGCATTACTGGGCGCGCTAAGCCGCCATCTGGAGTTTTCCGAAGAGGCCTGGATTGCGGCAATAACGCGCCGGTTACCGGAAAAGCTGCTTGAGGTCAATCTTGAGGCGTTTGCGTTGGGAAGGGGCTGAGGTTTTCGAGGTCCGGTCCCACTGCACGGCGGTCTTCCCCACGCGACGAAGCAGGTCCAGGGTTCGCTCAACATGCCTGATCTTCGTTCGCAGGGCCTGTACCACTTCCACGAGTGGAATCAGATAGGGCGGGTTCCACCTCCTCTACCTTCCGGGACAGACCAGGGGGCCTGGCCTACGTGGCGCCGTATTCCCGCGCTGGCTCTTCTCCGCACAGCACGCGCAGCACACCCTCGGCGAGCGCCTGCAGTTCGTGTTCGCCCGGGTACACGACCACCTGCGCAATCCACCCGACTGCGGCCTGCACCGCCGCGACCAGCCGAGCCGAATGCGCCATGCCGCCCGTGATCAGCAGCGCGTCCACGCGGCCCAGCAGCACCGTGGCCATAGCGCCGATCTCCTTCGCGATCTGATACGTCATGGCATCGAACACCAGCGCCGCACGCCCATCGCCGTTGTCGATCCGCCGTTCCACTTCCGCCAAGTCTTTGGTGCCGAGGTAGGAGTAAAATCCGCTCCCGCTCTGCAGCAGACCTTCCACCTGCTGATGCGTATACCTGCCACTGAAACAGAGGCGTACCAGCTCGGTGGTCGGCAGCTTGCCGGCTCGTTCGGCCGAAAACGGCGCTTCACTGTTAGCAGCGGCGACATCGATCATCCGGCCGTCCTCGTGCGCCGAAATGGATATTCCGCTTCCCAGGTGTGCGACGATCAGGCGCAACTGCTCATAGGAACGGCCGACCTCCCGTGCATACCTCTTGGCAACTGCCTTGGTGTTCAGGGCGTGCGAGAAGCACTGGCGCTCGATAGACGCAAGCCCCGAGAGCCGCGCGCGCTCCGGCCATTCCTCCACGCTGACCGGATCGACGATGAATGCGCCCACGCCGGCGCGCGCGGCCATGGCCCGCGCCAGAAAGGCTCCCAGGTTCGAGGCGTGCTCCCCCCGGCGCGCCTCACTTAAGTGATCGAGCATTGCCTGGTTCACTCGATACGTCCCGCTGCGCACCGGTCCCAGCAGCCCTCCTCGTCCCGCCACCGCATGGAAGCCGGACGGATCCTCGCCGGCCGTGACGAGCTCGCGCTCCACCGCCTCGCGCCGGAACTCCTCCTGGTCGAGTACCGGCCTGCCGCGGAACGGCGCCATCTCCCCATCGGAGTGCTGCAGGTTTCGCACCAGCACGGCCTGGGAGCCGGCGAATACGCCGAACTTGGTGGAAGTCGATCCGGGATTGATCGCCAGTATCCGATACTCAACGGGCGGCAAAGATCACCCCCAGGGCGATGGCGTTCAGCTTGTCTTCCGCGCTTTCCACGCGCGACGGAATGAGGATCGGTGCCTTCGCCCCCACAACGACGTGCGCGCAGGCCGAGCCTCCCAGGTACTTCGCCGCCTTGCCGAACATGTTGGCGGCCTCGATGTTTGGCGCCACCAGACAGTCCGCGCGGCCCGCCACCGGGTTGCGGATTCCCTTCGCCGCCGCCGCCGATTCCAGCAGCGCGTTGTCCACGGCCAGCGGACCATAGACCTCCGCGTCCCCGAATGCTCCCTCCGCGCCCATCGCGGTCAGCGCCTGCGCGTCTCTGGTTGAGGGCACCGCGTCGGATACCGCTTCGGTCGCGCTCATGATGGCGATTCTCGGCCGCACGATTCCGAGGCTGCGCATCACCTCGATGGCGTTCTCGACAATCTGGATCTTCTGTTCCAGTTTGGGAGCCACGTTCAGTCCGCCGTCGGTCACGCCCACCAAGCGGTGCTCGCCCTTCCCGTATTCGAACAGCAGCACGTCGCTCAGCAGGCGGCCCGCGCGCAGACCGTCCTGTTTGTGAAGCACGGCGCGCAACAGTTCGTCGGTGCGCAGATGCCCCTTCAGTAGAATTGCGGCGCCGCCCGCCCGCACCAACCGGACGGCCGCCGCCGCGGCGTCGTTGGGCGCGTCCACGAACTCCGCGCGCTCGATCAGCCCGCCGAGTCCTAGCGCTTCCGCGATTTCGTGAATTTTCCTGAGATCGCCGGCCAGCACCGGTATGGCGATGCCCAGGCGCAATGCTTCCGCCGCCGCGGTCAACGCCACTTCATCGTCCGCCGAGACTACGGCGACGCGCCGCGGGCCGAGGCCTTTGGCGCGTTCCCGAAGTTCTTCGAAAGTGCGGATCACCATCTCAAACGACACCGTACTTGCAGACCCTCGGCGGCGCCGGGTTCAGTTCCGCCTCACCGATTTGCGCCACTAGCCGCACGATGGAACCATCGCCCATGTACCAGCGCAGCGGGAAGCCCATTTTCGATATTCGCCATGGCGTTCTCCAGGTCCTTGGCGGTGATCGGCTCCCACTGCTTCTTGGGAATGTCCACCACTACGCCTGTGCCGTAATACAGGTCGAGCGGCAACTCGTGCGTGAACTGCAAGCCTTCGATCACGTGGGCCGGCGAATCGGCATGCGTGGCGCAGTGCATCATCGTGGTGACTTATCGGAATACAATACCATCGTATTGCAAATTTGCAAACCCGCCAGGAGAAGTGTAAGTATCGGAAGAAATATGAGAGACGTTGAGGCGCGACCGGGAGGCCCGCGGTCAGCAACATGCTGTGCAAGATTGCAAGAGTCAAGTAGCCGAAAATGGACAGCGCGAAAACGCGAGTGTTTAACCATTCGTCAGTGCCGAGCAGGTGGAGGTTGGTTGTTTGTGGCGCCCGATTTAGTGTAAGTTAGCAGCGGGTGCAGGAGGGACTGGCGCAACTGACTACTGAGAACTGTCGGCTCACTACCGCTTTATGCGCAACATCCGCTTGCTAATCGCCTACGACGGGACGGATTTTCATGGGTGGCAGCGCCAGTCGAATGCGCTGACGGTGCAGGAGTGCCTTGAATCGGCGATCGAGAGAATTCTCGGCGAAAGGGCGCAGGTTTGGGGATCCGGGCGGACCGACGCCGGGGTCCATGCCTTAAACCAAGTGGCCAACTTCAAAATAGATTGCCCTATCCCCTGCGACAACCTCGTGAAAGCACTGAATAATGCTCTCCCGCCCACAGTGCGCATTAAGGAATCCCACAAAGTCTCTGCCAAGTTTCACGCCCGCTACGACGTTCGGTCGAAGACTTATCGCTACCGGATTCTCCAGGCTCCGGTCTGCTCACCTTTTCTCTGGCGGTTCGTTTGGCACTATCCGTTTCCCCTGGACAGTGAGCGTATGGCGGAGGCGGCGAAACTATTTGAAGGGGAACACGATTTCACAAGCTTCGCTGCCGCCGATGGGTACGCTGCGGAAGAGGAACACCAGGGCCTATCCGAAGAGCAAAATGCGCCTCGCCGGGACAGTGGAAGCGGTGGGCAGGCGGCTGCGCACAAAATGGAAACAGCAAGGGTGCGAAGAATATTCGCTTCCCGAATTTTCCGCCACCCCCGGACATCCATGCTGATCTACGAGGTTTCCGGGAATGGGTTTCTTCACCACATGGTCCGCAACATGGTGGGCACGCTCATGGAGGTCGGGGGAGGGAAGTTGGAACCAGGTGGCATCATCCGAATTCTCAAAGCCCGCGACCGCACCATGGCCGGTCCCACGGCTCCAGCCCGGGGACTTTGCCTGGTGGAAGTCGAATACTAAGAATTGATGCATTGATTCATTGACTCATTGATTCATTCTGTGAACTGTTGACTGTCGACTGTTAACTTTGCAATGATTCAATGGAGAAATGAATCAATTCCGGGGGGGTGACGTGGCTTTCAAAGTCAAAGAGAAGAAACCCGGCCAGAGGGCTTGTGATGAGAAAGACACGAAGGGAGAGCTTTGCGTCGGCCACCTCAAGCGTTGGTATTACGACGATCCGCACCGTCTCTTTTCCAGCGCGGAGGAAGAGGAAGCCATCAAGGCGTTCGGCAGAGCCGCGGAGGTTTACCGCTGCGAGCGTTGCCGCACGCTTTACCGGCCCGTCTTGGCTGACCACTCGACGGCTGGGCAAAAGTACGAGCCGAGGTCTGTGAACTTGCTAGGCGACTTCAGCGGAAAGAAGTGACGAGCGGCCGGAAATAGACCAGCAGGTCAAAATTCAAATGGCAAAATTCAAATGGCAAAAATCGCTTAGTGACCTTAATTTTGCCATTTGCCTTTTGAGCTTTGCCATTTGACCTGCTCTTTGACCAGCTTTGCGGGCGACCAGCCCAATGATGATCTCCAGCCCTCCAGCCATTCTTTGCCCAAAGAAGCTTGAGGCACAGAGCGAGATTCCTCGCTCCGCTCGGAATGACAATCCTCCGGCCATTCTTTGCCCAAAGAACCTTGCGACCCCTCCGGGGATCGAAGCGCCGTCCCCGGATTCCGGAAGTGGATATCCTTGAGTACCAGAACAAAAGCCGAACTTTTCCTGGTGGTGGTTACCGCCATCTGGGGGTGCACTTTTGTGGTCGTCAAAGGGGCGCTCGCCGACGCTTCCCCACTGCCTTTCCTGGCAGTGCGCTTTATGCTCGCCGGATTTCTCCTTCTGGCAATCCTGGGGCGAGGGCAGGTGAATCGGGCTACCATCCTTCCCGGTTCAATCCTGGGACTATTCCTGTTCGCAGGATTCCTCTTTCAGACCTGGGGCTTGATATATACCACGCCCTCGAAAAGCGCGTTCCTCACTGGTTTCAGTGTGATCCTGGTGCCGGTGATCATGATGCTCTCCGGCTTTAGAATGGGTTCTGCGACCCTTGTCGGGGGAGTCTTGGGACTTTTCGGGATCTATCTCCTGGTTGCCCCGTCAGGCATGGCAGCGGTGAACAGGGGAGACCTACTTACCCTGGTGGGTGCACTTTCTTTTGCGGTTCATATCGTCCTCGTGGGGCACTATACGAAGAAGTTTTCCTTTCTCCATCTCGTGCCTGTGCAGGTTCTGGTGGTCGGTCTGCTCTCATTAGGCGCGCTTCCCTTTGTGCCGGATCAAACCCTGCATTTGACCGGCCGGCTGGTGGGGGCAATCCTGGTAACGGCGGTGCTGGCAACTGGGGTAGCTTTCTCGGTTCAGAATTGGGCCCAACAATACACCCCAGCCGCGCACACGGCGCTGATCTTTGCCCTGGAGCCTGTATTTGCTGCACTCTCTTCCTGGCTGGCGATTGGGGAACACTTTGGGGGCAGGGTGCTGCTGGGCTCAGGACTGATTCTGGCGGGCATGGTGATTTCGGAAATTTGGGGTGGCAGCCTGCCTTCCCCCGTGGAAGGCTAGCCCCAAAAAGGTAGGTGGTAGATGGTCGGTGGTAGGTGGGGGGAAACAGGTTGCAGGTCGAGCCACAAGTGCCAGGGGCTGGGGGCTGGGGCAATTTTGGATTTTGGATTACCCTCTCCCTTGTGCCGACCGCTTGCTGCCTACTGCTTACTGCCTACTCTTGCCTGGGGTCTCTCCGAAGAGTGGCGCACGGTTGTTCAGCGACCTGTCAAATTTAGAAGCAGCGATGAGCGGTTACCAGAAGGCGAATACATTCGTCAAAAGTACGCAGGAGTTCGCAGGCACAGTGATGCTATAATGGATCTGTGCGCCCCTGAAGAACGGTGCGGGCGTTGGGAGGGGAAGCGGAATGAGCACAAGCGGACGTAAGTTTTTCCCGGCGGTCGTAATCGTCGTGACGCTGGGGATGGGAATTTTGATCGGCACGGTCGTTTCCCACGGGGTGCGTGCCGCCCGAAGTTCGCCCGTGGCTCGGGACGCCAAGCCGCTTCCTCCTCCTTCACCTGCAGAGCTATCAAGCTCCTTTGCCCAGGTTGCGGATGCCCTCGCGCCTGCCGTCGTGAACATTAACACCGAGAGCACAGTTCGCGTCGCGCGCCGACGCTTTCGCGCGCCCGACGAGACACCCTTCGGCGATTTCTTCGACAAGTTCTTCGAATCGCCTGGCGCCCCATTGGGGGATCTCAGGCAACAAAGTCTAGGTTCCGGAGTTATCCTAAGTACGAATGGCTACATCCTGACGAACTATCACGTGGTTACGCAGAATGATGAGGATAAACCTGTTGATCGGATCAACGTATCCCTGCACGGAGACGACACTACCAGGTACAAGGCTAAGATCATCGGCTCCGATCGATGGACGGACCTCGCGATTGTCAAGATTGACACGAACAGGCCGCTGACGGCCGCCCCATTTGGCGATTCTGACGCCATGCGAGTTGGCGATTGGGTGTTAGCAATCGGCAGTCCTTTCGGTTTGGATTCTACGGTAACCGCCGGTATTGTGAGCGCCAAGGGACGCGACATCGAGGGTGGAGTGCAGGGGCAGTTCAAGCGCTTCATCCAGACGGATGCGGCGATCAATCCCGGCAACAGCGGTGGGCCGCTGGTCAATCTCGCGGGGCAGGTGATTGGGATTAACACGGCTATCGCCACGCAACGGGGCACCTATGATGGCATATGTTTTGCCATTCCCTCCAATACGGCCCGAAAGGTCTACAACGCTCTTATTACCTCGGGCAGCGTGCGGCGCGGCGCCATCGGTGTTCAGTTTTATAGCCAGAACAATCCGGCCTTACTGAGAAGCTTCGGAACTGATCACGGCATCGTCATTAATGTCGTGGAAGCAGGCAGCCCTGCCGAGCGCGCGGGGTTGAAGCGCGGGGATGTCATCTTGAGCGTCGACGGGAAACCTATCAAGAACGCGGACGAGTTGGTGGCTATCGTCTCGGACACCGAAATTGGCAAGAGGCTCCGCGTGGAATACCTTCGCGACAGAAAACCGCTGACCACCGACGTCGAGGTGGGCGACCGTAATAAGATCGTTGCCGAATTGCGCGAAGGTCCTGGAAACGAGGGCGAGGAAACTCCTGCGGAGGGAAGCTCCGGCGTCCTCGGGATAGCAGTAAAGAGCCTGACGCGCGAGCAGGCCCAGGAGCTCGCTGATAAACTCCATCTGGACAGCCAACAGGGAATCCTGGTGATGAACGTCCAGCCGGGCGGATTCGCGTCCGACTTGGGCGTTCAGCATGGCGATATCATTCTGGGCATCAACCATCATGCGGTCGCTTCAGCAGAGGACTTCAACCGCATACAATCTTCCCTGAAATCCGGGGAGGATGTGCTGCTGCTTATTGCACGAGGCAGCGGCCCGCACTCGTATACCACCCTGTTCCTTGCGGATCGCCTGCCGTAAGGGACTGAGGAAACGGAAGTTGAAACACTGGAATAAGAAAACCTACGCAGGACTAGTGCTCCTTGCCGCACTGGCGTGGATATTGACGGTCCAGTTACCCGCTGGCACCACCACGCCACAGAAAAGCGCTGGCACGGCGAAGCGGAAGTCCCACACGCCCCCCAAGCACAGCACTCAGAGGGCCTCTGCTGGCACGGGCCAACACCGATCCGCGCACCACCCTGCGACACGGCACGTTTCTTCCAAGGCCAAGCGAGCCGCCGCGGCACGGCGGCGGCGGGCACAGTTGCGTCCGGAGCCAGAACGTATTCAAGAAATTCAACAAGCCTTGTTCCAGGCAGGCTACTTGAATGCACAACCTAACGGCCGCTGGGACGATCAGACGCGCGAGGCGATGCGACGCTACCAGGCCGATCACGGGTTTCCGGTGACGGGCCTTCCTGAGGCAAAATCCCTGATGAAACTCGGCCTTGGCCCGCATCCCCTGCCGGCAGACCTGGATGCCAGTAGTGGAGCCAGGGCCGGCACCGATACAGTCAGCGACACTCCCGCCGCTCCGGACACCCAGCAGGACCCGCCTGCGGCAGGGCCTCAACCATGAACGGCAGGTGGTAGGTCGTAGGTGGTAGGTGGGGCAAGGGAAGGTTTCAGGAGTCAGGCTTCAGGTGCCAGGGGACAGCAGCAAGCATAGCGCAGGTCGCGCCCTTGGGAAGTAGGCAGTAAGCAGTGTGCTGTTTTTCCCCCACCTACCACCTACCGTCTTCCCCCCACCTACCACCTACGGCCTACCACCTACCGGTCTGACGTATCAATTTGCGCCCGCTGCAACCTGTCGCTGTAATCCACGTAGACAGCTTTCCACTCAGAATAGAAATCCAGGGCGGCGGTGGCGGCTTCGCGGTGGCCGTTGCCTGTCTGCTTGGTGCCGCCAAAAGGCAAATGGGTTTCGGCGCCGATGGTAGGAGCGTTGACGTAAAAAATGCCGGTCTCCATATCACGCATGGCCTGGAAGGCGCGGTTGACGTTTCGGGTGTAGATGGATGAGGAAAGCCCGTAGACTACTCCGTTACCGATTTCAATGGCCTCCTCCAGGCTCGAGCAGGGGATGATGGAGACGACGGGACCAAAGATCTCGTCGCGGCAAATTCGCATTTTGGGATCGCAATCGCCGAAAATGGTGGGTCTGTAGAACCAGCCGCAATCGTAGTCGCCGCCCACCAGGCGCTGGCCGCCGCAAAGCAGCTTGGCGCCTTCGTTCTTCCCAATCTCAACGTATTTCTCGACGGTCTTTAATTGGTTCTCGTTGATGAGAGGCCCCATGTGCACAGTCGGGTCGAGGCCATTGCCGACTTTCAGAGCGCGCGCACGCGCCACGAACTTCTCGAGGAAGTCCTTGTACACGTCCTTGTGAACAGCGATGCGGCTGGAGGCGGTGCAACGCTGCCCGGCGGTCCCGAAGCCGCCCCAGAGAGCGCCCTCCACCGCGAGCCCCAGGTTTGCGTCCTCCATCACCATGATGATGTTCTTGCCGCCCATCTCGAGGCAGGAGTGTTTGAAGGTGCCCGCACAAGCCTCGGCTACCTTTTTTCCCACTTCGGTTGAGCCCGTGAAGGAAACCACGCGGACATCGTCATGGGTCATCAAAGCAGTTCCCACCTCGACGCCGCTTCCCGTAACGAAGTTCACCACCCCGCGCGGAATTCCGGCTTCTTCCAGCGTCTGAACCAGGTTGTACATCGAGAGCGGGGTGTCCGTAGCGGGCTTCATCACTACCGTATTGCCGCAGATGAGCGCCGGCATGACTTTCCAGGAGGGAATGGCCATGGGGAAATTCCACGGCGTGAGCAGCGCGCACACGCCGATCGGGCTGCGCACCCACATGCAAAACTTGTTGAGCAATTCGGAAGTGGTGGTTTGCCCGAAGAGCCGCCGGCCCTCACCTGCCATATAATAGGTCATGTCAATGGCTTCCTGAATGTCGCCGCGGGTTTCCTCCAGGATCTTCCCCATTTCGCGCGTCATCTGCTCGGCGTAGGCTTCCTTTCGTTCCACGAGCAAACGTGCGGCCCGATAAAGAATCTCGCCCCGCTTGGGAGGCGGGGTAAGCCGCCAGGATTTGTACGCTTCTTTCGCGGCTTGAATGCCGTTATCAACATCCTGCTGGTTGGACTTCTGGAACATGCCGACCAATTCGTGCGTGTTGGCGGGGTTGACGTTATCAAAAGTGTGTCCGCTTGCCGACGAAACCCACTCCCCATCGATGTAGTTCTTGAAGACTTTTGGTGGCGCCATTTTCCCGTTCCTCCATGAAGCCCGCGGAGGCCGGAAGCCGAGTCATCCGCGAGTTGAATGTGCAGGTCGAATGTAATGGATAGCCGGTAGGGACGGATGTTTGACTCCACCGACTCCCTATCATCTACGACCTACCTTTAACGACAGACCGGAAACTATAGCAAACGTCGGCGAGGGCTTCAAGCACGGGGGAAGGTCAACACATGGCTAGCCTCGTGTCAACTGCAAAACTATAGAATTCAGGAGCGAGGATTCAGAGGAGCGGCCTTGTGAATGTGCAATGGGGCGTGTAATCCCCTTTCATGTCCCGCTTGCGCCGCCTGGCATTGGAGTGGAAGTTCGCGCCTCGTCTGCGTATCATTTGCGCGCGGCTCGGCAATGCGGATCTCCGGCCGGTACTGCTTCGACGTTGGCGGCCACCCCGGAAAAGCGCTCCAGCAGAGCGATCAATTCTTGGACTCTTATGGGCTTTGGAATATAGCCATCCATGCCCGCCGCCAAGCATCGTTCCTGGTCGCCCCGCATGGCGTGGGCCGTCATGGCGATGATCGGCAAGTGTCTGCCGGTGCGCTGTTCTCGGACTCGGATGGCGGAAGTGGCCTCGAACCCATCCATCTCCGGCATCTGCACGTCCATCAACACCACATCGAAGTTCTCCTGCTCGAGGGCGGCGAGGGCTTCGCGCCCGTTAGTGGTCAGCGTCACCCGGTGTCCGTGCTTTTCCAGCAGACGCATGGCGAGCCTCTGGTTGACGGCATTGTCCTCCGCCAGCAGAACGTGGAGTTTCCTCTTCCCCTCTCGTAAGGTGTGGGGCGTGAGCAGCGCGGCCGACTCGGCCCCGGAGCTGGATGTGCCCAGAACGCGGACGATACAGTCAAACAACTCCGCTTGGCCGACGGGTTTGCTGAGGAAGGCGGCTACGCCCAACTGCCGGCAACGCGCGGCGTCGCCTCGCTGCCCGGCCGAGGTGAGCATGATGATTTTGGCCTCTACGCCCGGATCGGGACCTTGCCGGAGTTGCTCCACCAGAGTGAAGCCATCCATGTCGGGCATATGGAAGTCGGTCAGGATCAAGGCGAAGGGAGCCTCAGCCTGCTTCACGCACTCTAACGCGGTGGTCCCGCTCTCCACCAGGGTGGGTCTCATTCCCCAGTTGCTCAGCATCTCCTGGAGAATGCGCCGGTTAGTGATGTTATCATCCACTACCAGCACGCCCAGTCCCGCCAGGGCGACGGTGGCCATTGCCGGGGGCAGTTCTGCCACTTTGCCCACCCCGAGGCTGGCGGTGAAGTGGAAGGCGCTACCTTCTCCCACCACGCTTTCCACCCAGATCCTGCCGGCCATCATCTCCACCAAGCGTTTCGAAATCGTAAGTCCCAGGCCAGTGCCCTCGAACTTGCGCGCCGTGGAGCCGTCGGCCTGAGAGAAAGCCTCGAAGATGAGTTTCTGTTTTTGCGGGGCGATGCCAATGCCCGTGTCTTGGACAACGAAGTGCAATCGGACCTGATCTTGCGTCTTGGAGTCCAATGCGACCTTGAGGCCCACTTCGCCCCGTTGGGTGAACTTGATGGCGTTGCCAATGAGATTGACGATGATTTGCCGCAAACGGCTAGGATCGGCCACCACCACCTCCGGCACTTCGGGCCGGATATCGCAGGTCAGTTCCAAACCCTTCTGGTGGGCGCGCAAGGCCAGGGTCTTGATGGTCGGCATCATGCTGTCTCGCAGATTGAACTCGAGGGACTCCAGTTCGAGCTTGCCCGCTTCGATTTTGGAGAAGTCGAGGATGTCGTTGATGACGGTGAGCAGGGAGTCGGCGGACGACTTCACCAGGCTGGCGTAGTCGAGTTGTTCGGGGTTGAGGTCAGTGTCCAACAGCAGATCGATCATGCCGATGACGCCGTTCATGGGGGTGCGGACCTCATGGCTCATGTTGGCCAGGAATTCGCTCTTCGCCCGGCTGGCGGCTTCGGCACGTTCCTTTAGAACTTCCAAACGCTCGAGTTGGTCCCGTATGGTCACTGTTTGTTGTTTTACTCTCAGGCGAAGGAGAAAGATCCAGCCGCCGGCGATGATCGCGGCGCCCAAAGCTGCGCCTACCACGGCCTCCATCCGCTGAAGTGTCCACCAGGGCGGCCTCGCCACTACGAAAACGGCGCTCGGGTTCGCGAGGAGGATACGAAAGGCGATAGGTCTGCTGTAACTGTCAAAGGTGATGACGCAAACACCGGTCAGGCGCAGCACACTTCCAACCTCAGGCTGACGGGCTAAAACGCGCGCCGACGTCGGCAGACTAGCAGTGAAAGTGCCGCCAGGCGACTGCAGAACAAAGGTTGATCCCTCGGATCCCGGTGAACTCCTGACGAGTGTGCCTTCAATCCGAACCAATCCAAGATCGAACTTGGTAGCGGTGTGCAAGAAAACGGTCGGGTCGCCATTGGGCTCGGTCGTTTGTGCAAGAATCTGTTCCGCGGCCACGGGCGTTGCGTGGGGCTGAGGTCCTCTAGAGTTGAAGCGACAGCTTGCATCAACAACGCCAGGTCTGCCGTCGACAAGGCCACGGAAGCCGATCACGTCGATAACATCACCAGGATTTGGCGAACAGGTCGGAAACGATTCGACGGCCAAGCTAGTGTCCAGGTTTGACAGATAGATTCGCGGGCCAGGTTCAATCGCGGTGACCGTGCCGCGAACGTGGATTTGAGCTTCCAGATCGGACACCACATCATACTGTCCGATGCTGTTCAGCGGAAGCGTAGGCATGGAATAGGGGTCGCTGGGAGGCGCCTTCAACATAGATACGAATTCAGGACCCGGTACAAAGAGCTTCACACCGCGCGCTTGGCGGTGGTCATTGTACAAAGCGCTTAGAGCGCCGCGCACTACGATTTTCGAACCGACCAATAGATGCCGCCACCCGGCATACTCGCGCATAATCACCAGGATCTTACCGTCCCCGGTGGTTAGGTTTAGCTGAACGCTGCCTGATGTTGCCTGTATAGATCGAACAGTCCCTTCCACTTCGGCCCAGTAGCAGGCCCATCTCCCGGTGATGAGCTGCTTGAATGGAAGTCGCTTGGGAACCGGCAATGCTCCCTTTCCAAGAATCTTGAACGTGCCGTTTTTCAGACAGGGAGAGAAATCGCCGGGGGTCGTGATTCCTCGGACCTCGATGATTTGGCCTGGATGCAGCTCGGGCTCCGAGCCGGTCGGATCAAAGTACACGAATGTGCCCCCCGTACTATCTTGAACAAATATGTGCCCCAGCTTGACATCGCCGTACGTGACTACCCCACGGATGACTGCGGGATACGCTTGCTTAGCCTGTTCGATGGAAAGTCCATTGACTTGATCGGCGCGAGTCAAAACTGAAGGGATTTTCCCCTGCGCGCCCGCAGTGGGGGCGACGAGAGCAAGAAGCACTTCCAACAAGATCGCGATGGTCAGGCTTTTCATCCGCTTTGCCCTATCCTCTGGTAGTCACATCGGCGCAATCATCGCGCTCAATTAGCCGGAATCTGCACGTCCATCAACACCACATCGAAGTCTTCCTGCTCGAGGGCGGCGAGGGCTTGGCGCCCGTTCGTGGTCACTGTCACCCGGTGTCCGTGCTTTTCCAGCAGACGCGCGGCGAGCATCTGGTTGACGGCATTGTCCCTCCCACTCAGGACTGGCCGCGTTTCCACAACTCTTCACACCTCCCGCATGCCGGCTCTCCTTACTCTCATTCTGGTTCTCGACTCCGCCAGCGTAGGGCGCGAACGCCGGCGTGCTGTCCCCCTTGTTTAGTCCGCAAATGCTCCCTCATACTGCCCGTTGCTAAACATGACACAATGTAGACTAACAGTCCGCCTATGACTTATGTATAGAACAAAGGTACTAATTGTAAATCACTGACATATTGCCATAGCTTCACAAGTAAACCGAAGCCCCTGCAGATGGCGCGGGGGAGCCCTTGGCTTGATCAGAGCGTTGAGCATACAGCATGCTTCGCTCGGTCGAGTGCCCGAGCGTAATCGGTGGCGCCTATCATCGCGAGGATAAGGAGGGTGGATGCGAACCTGAAGACGGTTTCATTCAGCGACCCCAGGCGACCCTCAACTCTGCTGGGGACGCTCCGGCGCAAGGCGCATCTCGGGCCTCGCAACCCGAAAATCCAGTCGAGATGCCGCACTCGTGCCATCCTCATTGCACTGCTTAACTTAATCGGCCATTTGAGACCTATCTTCAGCCTTCAATGGCTTGTAAATCCAAGGCTTGGCGGGGTTTCCATTTCGACTTACTCATGCCGCCTAGCCAGCCGACGGCTGAATGGTTTCCGCGTTGAGGCTCCCAGGGAGGAGATCCGCAAGCACCTTCGCGCTGTGCTACCTGCTGGCCATCTCCGAGGTCATAAGAGGAGAAGGCAGGAGTTGGAAGTCAGGAGTCAGAATCAGCAATTAATTTCGCGGCACGTGCCGGGGCGCCGTGTGCGTTGTCGCCCGAGATTGAGGAATTGCCACCCGGATTCTGATAGTGTCTCAGTTTGACGATGTAGCGGCGAGTTTACCTCGCCAAATGGCGGCGTAAAGCCGCCTCTACATCAAACTGAGACACTACCCGGATTCTTGACAGCTTCCGGCAAGGCCGATAAAATGGATAGTGGAGATTGGTAGCCTCTAATCATTTGAGGCATTGTGAGTTAGATTCAACATGAGAGACCGTGGCGAGCTTCCAAGTCGCGAGCGCGACATCCTGGTTGCCGTGGTGCGCCAATTCATTGAGACCGGCGCCGCTGTGGGCTCCAAGACCGTGGCGGAGAAGCTGCCGGAAGCCCTGAGTTCGGCGACCATACGGAACGTGATGGCAACCCTGGAATCCCTGGGGTACTTGTCTCAGCCACACATTTCCGCCGGCCGCGTCCCGACTGACAAGGCCTATCGCTATTACGTTGACCGCACCGTGAGTTCTTCCCGACTTGCCCCGGCCACCGAAGAATACATCCAGGAGAGCCTGCGGGTTGAAAGCGGTGCCCTGGAGCAGATGATGTCCAGCGCCTCGCGCGTTCTTTCCGAGGTTTCGCACAACGTGGGACTGGCCCTGGCGCCGGCGCTCGAGGAAAAGGTGCTGGAGCACATCAAGTTCGTGCTGCTGCCGGACCGCCGCATCCTGGTGGTGATCGTCTCCAAACCGCATTTGGTGGAAAGCAAGGCCATTCGCCTGGAGGAAGATTTCTTGCAGAAAGAGCTCGACCGAACTGCGGATTTCCTGAATGCCGAGTTTGGGGGCTGGTCGCTGGGCACCATCCGCCTTGAAATCTTCAAGCGCATGGAAGAAGAAAAAATCCTTGCCGACCGCTTGCTCCAGAATGTGGCCATACTTTTCATGTGGAGCGCCTTGATCAGTGAAGCCCCCGGCTCCCTGTTCGTGGATGGCACCGCGAAGATGCTCGACCACGTGGAGTTCGACGATATCCGCAAGATCAAGGAACTGCTCGAGACCTTCGAAGAAAAGGCCAAGCTGGTGAGGATATTGAGCGCCTGCCTCAACACGTGGGAGCCCGGAGTCCGAATCCTGATTGGCCACGAGAATTCCGAAAGTCGGATGCATAATTGCACCCTCGTTGTCGCGCCGCTGCACTATCGGGATCGCGCCGTGGGAGCGCTGGGCGTTGTCGGCCCGACGCGCATGGAGTACGACCGCGCGATCAGCACGGTGGACTATATCGCCCACCTTTGCAGCAGGCTCCTCAGCTCCAACTGAATGGCAGGAACGGGGCTCCAAGGAATTGGGTCATTGATTCAATGAGTCATTGACTCAATGGGGGAATCGTAGCGCAGGTTGCGCCTCCGGACTTGGCGCTCTTCAAAAGCAGAAAGCAGTAGGCAGTAGGGAGAACCGGCAGGTGATTAACAGTAGGTGGGGACAAGCCTCCATCCCCACATGCCACCTACTACCTACCAGCCACTGACAAAGGGTATACAATCGTAAGGTCATGGAGAACGAAAAAGAACAGCTTGCCAAGCCCTTGTCCGAAGCTGCTGGGCCAACCGATGCACCTGATCCGAAGGAGAATGTTGCGCCTCTAAGCGAAGACACAACCATAAGCCAGCCAGCCGCAACAAGCCTGGAGGCTTGGGCGGCCTACGAAAAGCTGAAGGAAGAGAAGGCGGAGCTTTATGGCCGCTTGCTGCGCAAGCAGGCGGAGCTGGAGAATTTCCGCAAGCGCGCTCAGCGGGAGAAGGAAGAATTTCGCCAGCACGCCACGGAGGACTTGATCCGATCCTTGCTGCCGGTTCTGGATGGGTTCGAGCGAGCCTTGAGACAGCGCGCGCCGCCAATCCCTGAAACCTTTTACCAGGGAATGGAATTGATCCACCGGCAGTTGTCCGACGTCCTGACACGGGCGGGCCTGGAGCCGATAGAGACATCCGGCCAGTTGTTTGATCCACATTACCATCAGGCTGTCGAGACGGTCGAGGATGCGGGACGGCGCGACCAAGAGATCGTGGAAGAATTGCAACGAGGTTATAAGCTGAAGCACCGCCTGCTTCGTCCTGCCATCGTCAAAGTGGCGGTTAAGCCAAGGGCCGGGGGTTCCCAAGCCGCGGAAGAAATGGCAGAGGCAGACTGACCGCGGGCGCGCGACGTGTTCTTAATGTCCAGCGGGGTTGAGCGTTGAATAACAAGCGAGACTATTACGAAGTTCTGGGTATTGACCGCCAGGCGTCCGACCAGGAAATCAAGAGCGCCTATCGTAAACTCGCCATGCAGCACCATCCGGACCGCAACCCCGAAAACAAAGAGGAAGCAGAGGAAAAATTCAAGGAAATCACCGAAGCCTACAGCGTGCTCGCCGACTCGCAAAAGCGGGCCGCCTATAATCAGTTCGGGCCCGCTGGCGTGAGCTCCACAGGCGGCTGGAGCCCTGACTTCTCCTCGACGATTTTCTCGGACTTCGAAGATCTCTTCGGGGACTTTTTCGGTTTCGGCGGATTTGGCCGGGGCACGCACCAGCGCCGACGCGCCTCCCGCGGCGCCGACCTGCGATACGACCTGGAGATTTCTCTCGAAGAAGCTGCGCGCGGTCTGGAAACAAAGATAAAGATTCCCCGTTCGGAAACCTGCAGCGATTGCCACGGCACCGGGGCGAAGAAAGGCAGCGAACCGGTCACCTGTCCGGCGTGCGGTGGGCGAGGCCAGATTCGACATCAACAGGGCTTCTTCACCGTTTCACGCACATGCTCGCAATGCCGGGGCATGGGGCAGGTGATGCGCGAGGCTTGCCCGGGTTGCCGGGGCAAGGGGCAAGTTCAGCAAGAGAAAGTCCTGGGGCTCAAGATTCCAGCAGGCGTCGAGGAGGGGACGCGTCTGCGTGTGAGCGGAGAAGGTGAAGCCGGCAGCATGGGGGGGCCGCACGGTGATCTTTATGTTGTTCTGCGAGTCCGTGAGCACCCCTATTTTGACCGCCAAGGCAACGACCTTTATTACACCATTCCCATCTCCATCGCGCAGGCGACTCTCGGCGCGGAGATCAGAGTCCCTACCCTCAGGGGCCAGGAAAGACTCAGAATCCCCGAGGGAACGCAGAATGGATCGGTGTTCCGCCTGCGAGGCTCGGGAATGCCCAGCGTGGACGGGCGGAGGCAAGGGGATTTGTACGTGTCGGTCTATGTGGTCACCCCTACCGGGCTCTCGCGGGAGCAGCGACGAATGTTCGAAATGCTGAATCCGGCGGTGCGGGTGGAAAATCATCCCCTGGAGCGCCGGGCCTCCGAGAAGGTTAAAGACGTCTTCGGGTAGATCGGGAAGAGCAGGTGTCAGGTGCCAGGTTTCAGGTGTCAGGGGGCAATTCCATTCTGAATTATGAATGGCTCTCTTCTCCGCATTCCTTACCGGCGAATGCGAGATCCCTGTTGCTCACTGCTGACCGCCTTCTGCCTAGCTCCTCTTGTTTACCGCCTGATCTCGGCCGCCCGCGACTGGAGCAGTTTTGAGTTTGGAATTTTGAATTGCTTCCTTCCTGGTCCCCACTGCTTGGCCCTGATTGCCTGCCGCTGGTACCGCCAGCGTTCTGCTCTTAAAGAGCCGCAGGTCTCCCCCCGAGCGGGACCGGACCTGCACTAAGCTTGCCCAGGATTCAAAAGCTCTGCGGCTCCGGCGCTTTGACCGGCTTGAGTTGTGCATGCCAGCAGCGATACACAGTCAAGAGGATCTTAGCGCCCGCGCACACGCTGCCCGAGATGGTTCCGGAGATCTTCGACTTTCCGAGCCGACGCCGGAAGTACTTCACTGGCGCTTCTGTCACCCGGAGCCTGAGGCGTGCAGCTTTGGCCTGCATTTCCACGTTCCAACCGAAGTCATGATCCTGGAGGTTCAGCCGATTAAGCGCCTGGCGGCTGAGAATGCGCATGGGACCCAAATCGGTGAACGAGACATGCCAGATCTTGCGGATCAGCAGAGTGGTCAGCCAATTTCCGAAGCGTTGCAGGAAAGTCAAGGAGCCGGGTTCGGGCCTCCCGAGGACCCGCGAGCCAATGACCAGGTCCCATTCGCCGTCCTCGAATAGGCGAACAAGCTGCTCGAGGTCAGCGGGATCATCCGAAAGATCCGCGTCCATGAAGGCAACGGCGTCGACTTGCGGCGCGAGGTGTGCCAGCCCTGCCAGACAAGCTTGCCCATAACCCCGGCGCGCTTCTCGAACCACCTCCGCCCCGGCCGCCTGTGCCACTTCAGATGTTCCGTCATCGCTTCCATTGTCCACGACGATGACCTGGGAAAAGAGCCCCCTCGGGAGCCGATTCAGAACCAAGCCGATCGATTCGGCTTCATTAAGCGCGGGGATGATAAGAGCGTACACGGCTGGGATTCTAACAAAAAAGCAGGGGTTAGGGCATTTTGGATTTTAGATTTTGGATTCTAAGAACAGGGCTGGGGGCTAGAAAGCTGGGAACTAGCGACTGGGGACTGGGGACTGGCGGCTGGGGGGGACGACCGAACCAAAACACAAAATCCATCCGGAATCCAAAATCTGAAATCTAAAATTGCAAAGTGGTGCGCAAAGTTACCCATGTGGTATAAAATCTTTAAGGAGCCAATGCAGGAAAAAGAGCAACCCCCAGCCCAAGTGACCGACAGACGGGAAACACAACGAAGCCCGCGACGCCGATTTTTCGAGACGCGTTACTGGTTGCGGGACCTCATCCTCTCTATCCTGCTGGCGTTCATCGTAATTGTTTTCCTCTACCAGCCGGTACAGGTGGAGGGAACCAGCATGATGCCGCGGCTGGAGAACCACGAGCGGATTTTCATCAACAAATTCGTCTACCGCTTCGAGCCCATCCGAAGGGGCGACATCGTGGTCTTCTGGTATCCCCTCGATCCCTCGAAGTCTTATATCAAACGCGTTGTGGGCTTGCCGGGCGAGTGGGTCAGCATTCAGGATGGCCGGGCGCTGGTGAACGGCGCACCGCTTACGGAACCCTACCTCCCCGCATATTACCTGGATCACCAGAGCTATCCACCCGTTCAGGTCGAGCCGGATCACTACTACGTGCTTGGCGACCACCGGGATTCTTCCAACGATAGCAGAGTTTGGGGGACCGTCGATCGGAAATACATCTACGGGAAAGCCGTATTCGTCTACTGGCCTTTCAGGGTGTTTGGATCTCTGGAATGAACCATTGTCCGTTGTCCGTGGTCAGTCGTCCGTTGTCAGACCGTAAACTGTCGACTGTCAACTGTTAACTATTCTCGGGAGCTGAGATGGAGGCGATACTCGCCTTAGAGGATGGAAGAATATTCCGGGGGCGCGGCTACGGCGCCACTGGCGAACGTTTTGGCGAGGTTGTCTTTAACACTTCGCTTTCCGGCTACCAGGAAATCCTGACCGACCCCTCGTACGCCGGTCAGATCGTTATTCTGACTTACCCTCACATCGGGAATTACGGGATAAACCCGCTGGACTCCGAATCGGCGCGACCCTACGCGGAGGGCTTGGTGGTGCGTGAATTATCCGAACTGGCCAGCAACTGGCGGTCGGTTGAGGAAACATCGGATTTTCTGGCGGAATACGGTCTTCCGGTGATTTCTCACATCGACACGCGTGCCCTGGTACGGCACCTGCGGCAGTACGGCACGAAGCGAGGCGTGCTCTCGACCGTGGATTTCGATGAAGCCGGCTTGGTGGCAAAGGCCAAGGCGGTACCGATAATGGTGGGGCTCGACCTGGCCAGCCGGGTCACAACTTTGTGGCGCTACCAATGGACGGAACCGACGCGCGACATTTTCAAGGAAAGCAAGCAATTGGAGTTGCTGGCCCGGTTTCACGTAGTGGCCTACGATTACGGGATCAAGCAGAACATCCTGCGCCGCTTGGTGGATGTAGGCTGCCGCGTCACTATTGTGCCCGCTACGACTTCGGCTGAAGAGGTTCTGGAATTGAAGCCCGATGGGGTATTTCTTTCCAATGGGCCGGGCGACCCCGAACCTCTCGAGTACGCCGCACAGGCCGTCCGAGGCCTCATGGGTAAGGTGCCCATCTTCGGGATTTGCCTTGGCCACCAAATCATCGGCTTGGCGCTCGGCGGGAGAACTTACAAGCTCAAGTTCGGCCACCACGGCGGCAATCAACCCGTCATGAACCTGGAAACCCGGAAGGTAGAAATCACCGCCCAGAATCACGGCTTCGCGGTGGACCCGGACTCGCTCGATTCCACCGAAGTCGCATTAACCCACATGAATTTGAACGACCAGACGCTCGAGGGCCTGCGGCACAAATCCCTGCCGCTTTTCAGCGTGCAGTATCACCCTGAGGCCTCGCCCGGCCCGCATGACTCGGCGTACCTTTTTGATAGGTTCGCGAAGATGATGGAAGAGTTCAAAAAATAGTGAATGGTGAATGGTAAAGGGTGAAGGTTAAAGGGTAAATGGGTCTCGGGATTGTTGATATGTTGGCAAGGATGATGCGGGGAGTTTAAGGATTAGGGAATGGACATCCAAGAAGAACCGTTGCAACTCGAATCTATCCGGCGCGGGTTCGCGGAAATGGAAGCGGGACACTACATCCCGCACGAGGCGATGAATGCCTGGCTGCTGTCATTGGGCTCGGATCACGAATTGCCCCCGCCGAAGTGCGTTTGCGGTGAATCTCACGACGATCCGGGCGAACGCCGAGGGTGGTAGGATGTTGCAGCAGGGAACGGTGAAACGGGGGTGCGTGTGACGCTTAAAGAAATCGACCGTTGGATGACTCGGATAACCGACGCGATGGTGAATACAAGTACGAAGCTCAATCAAGTCGCGGACCTGGATTTGGTCTTAGGGCGAAAACTCGACCGTTTGGCGGCGGGACTTTCGGGCAACGCCGAACAGAAGATTAACCGGCTGTCGGAAAAGATTGATAAGCTGGCCGACCTTCCCACGAGCGCACAGAACAAACTCGACGGGGCGGCGGAAAAGATTGAAAGGCTGGGGGAGCTCTCCGCCGCCGCTGAACAGAGGGTTGACCGGCTGTCGGACAAGATCGATAAGCTGGCGGACGTCCCAGTTTCTGCGAACCAAAAGCTGGACCGGCTGGCCGGAGCGCTGCTCCGCCGCGAAGGGCAATGACCCATAGGCAAGCGAAGGGCCGCTGTCGGATGACGTTTGTCGCAGGGGGGCTGGAAGGGCGGGGCTTGGGCTCTGCCGCAGGAGTTTCTACATTTTTGCTGAGATTTTCTGGCCATGCGCGACTTGCCCTCTCCCCCTTGGGGGAGAGGGTGGACCGCCGCCGGCGTTCTCTTCAGCCGGGGCGGGCCGGGTGAGGGGGTGGTGGGCCTGCGCCCGTCCGTTTGCAGTTCACCCCGCTCCGCTGAAAGCATTGGGCAACGACCATGCGACGTCCAGCACCTTCTCGAGAAACCTGGGGACAGCGTTGCGTTGTTTGTGGTTTCAGGGCATTGACCCCCTCACCCCCCGGCCCCTCTCCCCCAAGGGGGGGAGGGGAGAATGTAGAAACTCGGGGGGGGGGGCGGGCCTTTAGGCCCGCCGTAACAGGGCGCGAGGTCATTGGGGCTTTAGCCCCTGAAGTCAATCAGCTCGATGTGGCGGGCCGTGTCTCGAAGAAAACCCGCACGACTCGGCACCTTTGTTCGGTCGGTCTGTAATCATGACGGAAGAATTCAAAAATCAGGAACAACACTAGATGAAGCCGAAAGACCAAAAAAACGACCTCCGATTTTGGCTGGCAGTGCCTGTTGTACTTATCGTCCTCTGCGTTGGCCTAACGTTGTTTCACAGATGCACAGAGCTAGGGGAAAGTCTATCGGTAGATGACTTAGCCATGGTTGGTACGACACTCTTCGCTGCCGCCATCGGCTTCCTTGCAGTCGTCTTCCAGGTTCGGTCAGCTTCGAGGCAATTGCGCGAACAAATGGCTGACCAACACAAGGCGTCTGCTGAGGAGTCAGAGAGACAGAAGCGCGCAGTCGCCGCTGCTCTTTTAGCGGAGATCGATGATTTTTACGAGTTTTTGCTCAAGGGCCTCTGGGAAAAACGGCACAGCATCTGCGGTGCAATTGAGTTGTTAATGAAGCCGCCACCCGAGCTAGGACCGCTTCCTTCGACTACGCTCGTAATATACAGGTCGATTGCGCATCAGCTTGGCACACTCAGCGTGGCGACTGTGAAATCTATCGTCAGCCTCTACAACTTCATTGCCAACTTTGGCGAAACCTACGAAACATACAGAAGAGCTTGGTCGCCGTCGAGTCCCCCCGCCGACCCTGAGTTGGCGACGAAGCTGCGGGACATTTTCGATCTGGTGCCCACACTCGTACTTGGTAGCTACCGAGCTTGCGAACAATTGGCCAAAGAACGGGCAGCCCCTTTGAGAAATCCGGGTTTAGCATTGCGCAGATCGGCGAGGCCGATGAAAAGGGCCAAACAATGAAACAAGCCCTGGAAGGCGAAGCCGCCCGTATACGCCAGCGCATAAGCAAGGGCAAGGACACTCCGCGGAGCGATGTTAGGCCGGATGAAATCAGCCACAACGAGCACTAATGCCCAAACGCACTGATCTGCACAAAATTCTGATCATCGGCTCCGGGCCGATCATTATCGGCCAGGCGTGCGAGTTTGACTATTCGGGCACGCAGGCGTGCAAGGCGCTCAAGGCCGAGGGTTACGAGGTGGTGCTGGTGAATTCCAACCCCGCCACGATCATGACCGACCCGGAATTCGCCGACCGAACTTATGTCGAGCCGCTCACCCTCGAGTACCTGACGGCCATCATCGAGCGGGAGCGGCCGGACGCGCTCCTGCCGACCGTGGGCGGGCAGACGGCCCTGAACCTTTCGGTCGAGCTGGCTGAAAGCGGCGTGCTGGAAAAGTACAATGTGCAATTGATTGGCGCCTCGCTCAACGCCATCAAGATGGCCGAGGATCGGCTCTGGTTTAAAGACGCCATGCAGCGCGTGGGGCTGGATGTGCCCAAGAGCGTCCTGGTGAACAATGTGGACGCCGCGCTCAAGTTTTCTCAGCAAGTGGGATTCCCCCTCATCATTCGCCCCTCCTTCACGCTGGGCGGAACAGGGGCCGGCATGGCCTACAACAGGGAAGAGCTGGCCGAAACGGTGAGGAATGGGTTGGAGATCAGCCCCGTCCATGAGGCGCTGGTCGAAGAGTCGGTGGTGGGCTGGAAGGAATTCGAGCTCGAAGTGATGCGCGACCACGCGGACAATGCCGTGGTCGTCTGCTCCATCGAGAACTTTGACCCTATGGGTGTACACACGGGGGATTCCATCACCGTGGCGCCTATACAGACGCTTACCGACAAGGAATACCAGTTGATGCGCGACGCGGCCTTCAAGGTAATCCGCGCCGTGGGTGTGGAGACGGGCGGCTCGAACATCCAGTTCGCCGTCGATCCGCACTCGGGACGCATGGTGGTGATCGAAATGAACCCCCGCGTGTCGCGCAGCTCCGCGCTGGCCTCCAAAGCCACCGGCTTTCCCATCGCCAAGATCGCCGCCCGGCTGGCGGTGGGTTACAGCCTGGATGAGATTCCCAACGACATCACGCAGAAGACGCCCTCTTGTTTCGAGCCGACCATCGACTACGTGGTGGTGAAGATTCCGAAGTGGGCACAGGAGAAGTTTCCCGACTCCGATCACACGCTGGGCCCCCAGATGAAATCGGTGGGCGAGGTGATGGCCATCGGCCGCACCTTCAAAGAATCGCTGCTGAAAGGCATGCGGTCGCTTGAGACGGGCAGAAAATCGCCCACCCCTCCGGACGACCCCGCCGAGCTGGAACGTGGCTTGACGATCCCCCATCCCGAGCGCCTGTGGTACTTGCTCTTTGCCTTGCAAGCGGGTTACAGCGTCGAAGGCCTGGCGGAAATCACGCGCATCGACCCGTGGTTTTTGAACCAGCTCGAACAGATTGTGGGCCTGCTGGGAGAATTGAAGCGCTTCGATGTGGAAACTGTGCCTGCGCCGGTGTTGCGGGAGGCCAAGCGCCACGGCGTTGCGGACGCGCACCTGGCAGAAGTGTGGGGCACGTCGGCGGAAGCCGTCCGCGCGCGGCGTCTTGCCGTCGGCGTTCGCCCCGTATTCAAGCGTGTGGACACGTGCGCAGCCGAGTTCGAGTCCTTCACCCCTTATCTCTACTCGACCTATGAAGATGAGGACGAGGCCGAACCCACCCAGCGGCGCAAGATCATGATCCTGGGCAGCGGACCCAATCGCATCGGGCAAGGAATTGAATTCGATTACTGCTGCGTTCACGCCGCCTACGCGCTCAAAGAGGAAGGCTTCGAGACGATCATGGTGAATTGCAATCCCGAGACCGTCTCGACCGACTACGACACCTCCGACCGCCTCTACTTTGAGCCCCTCACCTTTGAAGACGTAATGGCCATTGTGGATGAGGAAAAACCTGAGGGCGTCATCGTGCAATTCGGTGGGCAGACGCCGCTCAATCTGGCGCGCCAGCTTAAGGCCGCCGGCGTGCCCATCATTGGCACTTCGCCGGAGTCTATCGATCTGGCAGAGGACCGCAAGCACTTCGGGAAGCTGCTCGCCGACCTGAAGATTCCCCAGCCTCGAAATGGCGCCGCAATGAACGTCCAGGAGGCGGTGGAGATCGCGCGCGAAATCGGATATCCCGTGCTGTTGCGTCCCTCCTACGTGCTGGGCGGACGCGCCATGGTGATTGTGTACGACGAGGCCATGCTTCGCGATTACGTCCGCCGCGCGGAAGAACTGCAGCGCGCTTTCCCCATCCTTGTGGACCACTTCCTGGAAAACGCTACGGAGGTGGATGTCGATGCATTAGCGGACGGGGCTGAGGTGGTCATCGCGGGCGTCATGCAGCACATCGAAGAGGCGGGAATTCACTCCGGAGACAGTTCTTGCGTTCTCCCGGCGGTTACCATCGGCGAGCCGCAACATCGGGCGCTGTGCGAGTACACTGTAAAGCTGGCCAAGGAATTGAATGTAGTCGGACTGATGAACATCCAGTATGCGATTCAGAATGGGTTTGTCTACGTCCTGGAAGTTAATCCGCGCGCCTCAAGGACTGTCCCTTACGTCAGCAAGGCCACCGGCGTGCCGCTGGCGAAGATTGCCGCGCGGCTCATGGTAGGCAGCAAACTCTCGTGCTTCGGTCTTGCGCGGGAACTGCCGGTGCGCCACTTCTTTGTGAAATCCCCGGTCTTCCCCTTCCAGAAGTTTCCCGGAGCTGACACCATACTCGGTCCCGAAATGAAGTCCACCGGGGAGGTCATGGGTGTTGCAGACTCCTTTGGCCTTGCTTTTGCCAAGGCCCAGCTTGCCACCCGTAACCGCATACCGACTTCCGGGCGCATCTTCATTTCCGTGAACGATCATGACAAGCCCCTGGTCATTCCGATTGCGCGTGAGCTGGCAGAGATGGGATTCAAGCTGGTCGCAACGCTCGGCACGTCTCAGGCCTTGCGCGCCGCCGGCATTCCGGTGGAGAGAGTTTTCAAGGTGGCGGAAAGACGCCCGAGCATTGTGGACCTCGTTAAGAGCGCTGCGATTGATTTGATCATCAACACGCCGCTGGGCCGTTCCTCCCGCCAGGATGACCGGGTGATCCGCCGCGCCGCAATTCAACATGGCGTCACGTGCATTACCACTCTGTCCGCTGCCGGGGCGGTGATTGCAGGGATTCGGGAGTTGCGAAAAGGGCAGGTGTGGGTTGCAAGCCTGCAGGAGCTGCATCGGAATGGGGCGGCCGACAACCAGCGTTCCGACGTGGGTGCGCCATTTTCGCTGAAGGCTGACGGCTAAAGGCTGGAACATCATGACACGCAAAGAAATTATCCAAAGTCTCAAAGGAATGTTTTCTCCAGTAGTTACTCCGTTCAACCGCCGGGGGGGAATTGACGAAGGGCTATTTCGCGAGAATCTACAGAAGCTCGTTGGAATCGGGCTCTCCGGGGTCCTCGTGACGGGCTCGACGGGGGAAGCTCCCTACCTGACAGAAGGCGAGCGATTGCGGCTGGTGGAGGTGGCGCGGGGTCTGGTGCGTGCGCCTGAAATTCTGATTGCAGGTACCGGTCTCGAGAGCACCGATGCCACCGTGCGCCTCAGCCAGGAAGCCGTAGCGCGTGGGGCTGACGCCGTATTGGTTCTGACGCCCAACTACTACAAATCCAAGATGGATGCTGACACGCTTGCGGCGCACTATCGGGCGGTCGCTCGCAAAGTGGAACGGCCCGTCATCATCTACTCCATCCCGCAGTTCACCGGACTTCACCTTGAACCTTCCACCTTCGGCAAGCTCTCGCAAATCCCCAACGTGGTCGGATTGAAGGAGAGTTCAGGAGACATTCGCTTTGTGCGGGCGATTCTGCGGCGGGTGCGGCCGGGCTTCCGCGTGCTGGTTGGGTCCGTCGTGATTCTCAACCAGGCCTTGCGCGCAGGCGCAGTAGGCGCCGTGCTGGGCCAGGCGAATTTTGCTCCGGAGCTGTGTGTGGGCCTGTACCAGGCATTCCTCCAAAGAAAGAAAAAGACGGTGCGGGAATTTCAGCAGAGGCTGCTTCCACTTGCCCAGAAGATTTCGCTGCCTTTTGGCGTTCCCGGTATAAAGGCGGCCCTGGACCTCAGCGGCTATGCCGGGGGCTTCCCGCGCGCCCCGCTTATGCCACTAGGAGCCGCCTCGCGAGAATTGGTGGCAGCAGCTCTCCGTGAAGCTCGCGCGGGTCTCGAATACTGAAGTCGGCAGGTGGTGAGTGGTAGGCGGTAGGTGGGGGTAGAACTCCAGCTCGCGCCCCGTTTTTTGAATTGACCACTGGCAGGCAGAAGGCAAAAGACAAGAGGCAGCAGGCAACCGCCGGTAGGTAAAGCGGAGAAGGAAAGAACTAAGTATTCAAAATCCAAATTAAAATTCAGAATTCACAATTCACTATTTACTATTCCGATGACAGGCACATCTTTTCCATACCAACGGGTTCCACACTCGAGCGCGCTTTTCGTGGATTATCTTTATCATTTTGACCGGGTCTCAGGCTTCTACAACGGACCCCCGTACCTACTTTCCAGTTACAAGACTGTTGCTTCCCAACTTCCTAGTTTCGAAAGGAATCGAGGGGAAGTTTGCGCAATCCTCGAGCGACAGAACAAGGCATTTGGTTGCGGCGAGGCCACATTTGAAAACTTGCAGAGACTCTCGCAGGCCGGCAGCTTCGCCGTAGTCACGGGCCAGCAGGTGGGCTTGTTTAGCGGGCCGGCTTTTACCGTCTTCAAGGCCCTAACCACCGTCCGCCTGGCAAACCACCTTACCGAGCTGGGTGTACCTGCGGTGCCTGTGTTTTGGCTTGCCACTGAAGATCACGACTTGGCAGAAGTGGCGGAGGTAGCAACTCTCGATGACGAATACAATCTCGTCTCCCTGGCTGACCACGGCGATTCGCCCAGCCCGCGGTCGCCGGTTGGAAATGTGCGCTTGACCCAGGAATCCACCGAGGCGCTTGCGCGACTGGAAGCCAGCCTGCCTTCCGGGCCAGCTCGTGAATGCCTTTTGCAGGATCTGCGCCAGACCTACACGCCTGGCGCCACCTGGGTTGATGCCTTCGGGCGATTCATGGCCCGTCTTCTAAGCCCCTGGGGAGTGATTCTTCTAAACCCGCTCGACCCAGCCGTTCACCAATTGAGCGCAGAGGTTTATTCGCAAGCCCTCGAGCAGGCGCCAGAACTTAGGGCGAGAGTGCTGGAACGTTCCCAGTCGTTGATCAGGAGCGGCTATCATGCCCAGGTAAACGTGACCGAGGATTCGACCTTGGTATTCGTCACCAGGGAAGGGAACCGGCTCCCTATTCACCAACGCGACGGCGGCTACTTCGTCGAGGGAACACAAAGGACCTTCATCCAAGAGTTGCGCAGTGAACTAGCCGATGACCCAATTGCCTTTTCACCCAACGTGTTGTTGCGGCCTTTGGTTCAGGACACCCTGCTGCCGACCATTGCTTACATTGCCGGCCCCTCCGAGCTGGCTTATCTCGCGCAGGCACAGGTCTTATACGAGACCTTCGGCAGGCCACAACCGGTCTTTTTCCCTCGCGCCGCTTTCACGCTTGTGGACCATCGGATTCAAAAATTCCTGGAGAAATACCGGTTGAGCGTGGAGGACGTATGGCTAGGCGAGGAACACCTCAGCAGGAAAATCGCCGCGGTGGGGCTTGCCGAGGGATGGTCGGAACGCTTCGAGCAGGCGCAACAGGACATGGCCAGCCTCCTCGATCGCCTCCGTGGCGACATCGAGCGGCTTGATCCCACGCTACTTGAGGCGCTGCAACATGCTCAGGAAAAGATCCATTACCAGATGGATCGGCTGCAAGGGAAGGTGAGCCGTGCCGGTCTGGCGCGTTCCGAATTGCTCCACCGTCACGCGCAGGCCCTCAAGCGGTTTCTCATGCCGGAAAAGGATTTGCAGGAGCGCCGGGTCGGCGGTGCGTATTTTCTGGGGCGCGCTGGTTATGAATTGCTTCACCGGCTGCTTTCGCAAATCCAGACAGACTCTCCTGGCCACCAAGTGGTGAGCCTGTAGCAGGTTGATCGTAAAACGTGTAACCCCATCTTGAAATTCTCCTAATTCGCATGTCAAGGCCGTCTGATATAATCAACAATTAGGTTGCGGGGCTGCCGCTTGGGGGAGACTTGCCATGAATGCACGTTCAATTTCGGATCTGCTAACCCGCGACAAGGCGATTTTCGAGCTCTCGAATGGCGGAAGCATTGTTCTGAAGAATCCCCAGAAGTTTGTGAGCCAGACCCTAGACCAGTTGGTCGGGAACGCGGTTCTTGCAGAAAGTGAAGAGGTGCGCAGTGTGGCGCGCTGGATCATCCGTAGAGCCGGACTGGAACTCCGCGTCGTTCCTTCCTCCCTCCAGGGTCTTCACGAGGCCCGCGGCCGAAAGGAGTGCAAGGGTTTCACTGTTCCCGCCATCAACGTTCGCGGCTTGAGCTACGATGTAGCGCGGGCGATTTTCCGCGCGGCGCTACACCTGAAAGCCGGCGCCTTCATTTTTGAACTTACACGCAGGGAGAGCCATTACACCGACCAGCGCCCGGCGGAATTGGCTGCGGTGGTTGTCGCGGCGGCACTCCGCGAGGGCTTCGAGGGCCCTGTCTTCATCCAGGGAGATCACTACCAGGTTAACCCCCACAAATTCGCCAAAGACCCGGAGTCTGAGTTGCAGACGATCCGTGACTTCTGCCAGGAATCCGTCGCGGCAGGGTATTACAACATTGACATCGATGCGTCAACGCTGGTGGATCTCGCGCAGCACGGCGCCCGTGAACAGCAGAGGGCCAACTTTGAGGCCACCGCAAGCCTGGCAGCCTATATTCGCTCCATCGAGCCGCCGGGAATAACCATTTCGCTGGGAGGCGAAATCGGCGAGATCGGGAAACAGAATTCCACTCCTGAGGAGCTGACCTCTTTTGTGGACGGCTTCGTGGAAACCTTGACCCGGCGCAGCCGTTACAAGAAGGGACTTGCAAGGATCAGCGTCCAGACCGGAACCAAGGATGGCGGCGTGGTGCTGCCAGATGGCAGCATTGCACAGGTGGCCATCGACTTTGAAACGTTGCGCGCGCTCTCGGCGCTGGCCCGGGACCGTTACGGAATGGCTGGCGCAGTCCAGCACGGGGCGTCCACCCTCCCTGCCGATGCCTTCCATAAGTTCGTAGAGTGCGAGGCTGCGGAAGTTCACCTGGCGACGGAATTCCAGAACATGATTTATGAGAATGCGGCCTTTCCCAGGGATCTGAAGGAAGACATCTACAAGACGCTGCGCAAGCTCTGCGCCGATGAACGCAAGGCTTCAGACACAGACGAGCAGTTCTTGTACAAGACCCGGAAGAAGGCCTTCGGCCCCTTCAAACGCAGGTTCTGGGATTTGCCGGCGGATATTCGCGCCCGCATCGGACAGGACCTCGAGAAGAAGTTCACCTTCCTGTTTGAACGGTTAAACGTGCAGCGGACGGCGGAGTTGGTGAAGAAGACCGTCACCTTGGTCCCCGTAATCCCCCCCGTGCCTCCCGCCTTGACCGAGGCGCTTGCCAAAGTAGGCAACACACATTGATGAGGAACCGAACGGGCGAAGGGCCGGCAGGGACAAGATAGAAAGGGAGAGAAGAACCATGACATTGGAGGTTGGCAAGGGAGCCTCGAGTGAGAAACCGCAGACGCGTTCTCACCTTTTGCAGGTTGAGACCAAGTCGCGGGTTGAATTCAAGGAAATCACGGAAACGCTCCAGAAACTGATTTCGGAATCCGGTGTGCTTCAGGGCACATGCTTCGTGTTTGTCCCACATACCACAGCGGCTGTCCTGATTAACGAAAATTATGACCGGGGCTTGCAAAAGGATTGGGACGACTTTCTCAATCGGCTGGCTCCTCGCGACCGTGACTACCACCACGACGACGGAAACTGTGATTCCCACCTCAAAGCTGCCCTGATTGGAAACTCCAAGTCGTTGTTCATCGAACATGGCCGCCTCGTCCTGGGACACTGGCAGGGCGTTTTCCTGTGCGATTTCGACGGGCCGCGACGGCGCGAAGTCAGAGTCAAGATTGTGGCGGATTAGGAGGACGGTCCAAAGTCGAACGGTCGCGGCGACACAGGGTAGGCTCTTCATGGTGTTCAGCCTGTCCAAATTACGGACTCCCTAAGCTGTAATTATGGGGATCTTCGGTCGTCAACGCCTTTATCGTGGCACATCACCGCCAATTAGCACGTGGAAGTCCGGGTTAAAAAGTGCACGCAGTTTTCGATTAGCAGGTATAATCCCTGGCAGGAGCACCGGGTGGCGGTGGCTGGCGCAGACCTTCTGAGATGTCTGCCCGCCTAAGGCGCGATTAGTACAAACACCGCAGGCGCTTGAGGGCCTGCACCAGCCGGCCCAGGGGATGAGATGAATGGCTTGAGCATCAACGCAGTGGCGCTGGCACTAGGCGTGATTCTAATCGGTTTCATGCTTCTGGTGTGGGTGGAACAGCAAAGGCAATCCCGCAGGCTGATGGAAAATGTGGAGCGCTTGCGTTTTGGGGAAACGGACCTGCGTCGACACCAGATGGAAAACGAGGAGCGCCTTCTAGCTGAACAAGCCAAGCTGAGACAACAGCAACTAGACGAGGAAAAACAGCGGCGGGAGGAGGATCGGGAACGGGAAGAACTAAGGGAATACCGAGAGCGCATGAGACAAGAGGAGGAGGCGCTCCGGCAAGCCGTCGGGCCTGGTAGTGGCGGGTACATTGTCATCGATCTTCCAGACGACAGAAGGCCGCTCTTCCATGACCTCCTAAAGGGTTTTGAGGAGTATGCCCGCCTGAAGGGTTACTCGGTGTCATTCTCGATTGATTCAACCCTCAAAGATAAGATCGCATTCAAGTTCACCATCGCTAATGACGTGGTTAACGTCGGCCCTGGGCGAGTGCGCGAGGACTTTCAAGAATACGTCCGACGCGTGGAAACCGGAGATGATCTCTCTGACCTACCGGTCGTGACCTCGATCGAGGAGCACAACCTGTTAGTTACGATTCTCAAGAACCGAATTAGCTTCCTCCAGCACAGCTACAACCTTCAAAAAAACGCGACAGATTTTTACATGGGGCTCTTGCGGAACCTACCTCGTGGGGCGGTCCTTCCAGCCGCTACTTTGGTAGTTCAGACAGGGGGACTTATGGATTCCAGGCGCTATATTTCGACCAGTTCGCAGAAGATGATCCGGGGGGACAGTAACACCCTTGCGGATAGTTCGGTCGATGCAAGCATCACGATCGGGAACTCGTTCAACGAAAGACGCGCGCAGGTGGATTTTCTTGCGAAGTTAATTGAGGAAGTTAGGGCCAAAGTGCCTGACGCCGAAAATACGACAAGCGTCGTGCGCGACTTCGAGCGAGTCAAGGACGAACTGGAGGAGCAAGAACAGCCGGACCGGTCTCGCATCAGAACATGGCTAGAAAGGGCCAAGAGTGGCATACAGGCCCTAGCGCTCGGTAAGGAAACACTTGAGCTGGTGAACCAGGTGCTGAAGTCGTTTGGAGTGTCGATCTTGCCCGGAGCGTGATTGGCATTGCTGAGGCCGACGCGCAAAGGGCAGAGTTAGAAAACAAGTCTGCGCCCCTGCTCTGCAATGCCAGGTCGTAATTCCCTGTTTTTTTAGCGAGCTTTTTCCAGGCACCCCTGCCGCAGCCGCATTTTTGGAGAGTTTTCACAGATTGGTTACCAACAGGGCTCGGGCTGGGTAACGGCATCGTTTGGTTCCGGCCAGAGGCCGCGCTACCACCTTCTCACATTGCGCCCGTTTCCGACATCACGGATAGCCGATTTCGGCTATGAACGCTCAGGATGCCAGCCCTCATGCCCAGGATGGCGGGCACTTCGCTCGGTCTGGGCAAACGTCGCCATCGCAAGTCTCAGTTTATGTAAAGCAGCTTCCAGCACCCATGCAGTCTCTCGCGATCTACGTTCAAGTTCCCTTTTGCGCCTCGAAGTGCAGCTTCTGCAATTTCAGTTCGCGGGTCGAATCCCGCACTATCTTCGACCGTTATTGCGACGCGGTGGAGCAAGAAATCGACCGCTTGCCAGCCAGCTTTGGGGTTTATGGGCTGGCCGAAGAGGTTCTCACACTCCCGGTGGACACGGTCTATTTCGGGGGAGGAACGCCGCCGCTGCTCGGTGTGGAGAGACTCAGGAGCATCGTCCGTTCCCTTCACCGGCGCTTTCAAGTTCAAGCCGCCGCTGAATTCACGATCGAAGTCACTCCAGGCTCGGCCGACATCCAGTTTCTGGCTCAGGCCATGAGCATGGGTATGAATCGCCTGAGCATTGGAGCGCAAACCTTCGAGGACCAGGAACTCCGCGCGGTGGGGCGACTGCATTCTGCCGCAGACACACGCCAACTGGTCGGGCGCGCGGGTTCCGTGGGCTTCGAAAACATCAGTGTTGACCTGGTGGCTGGTTTGCCGCACCAGACCCCTGAGTCGTGGCAACGCAACCTCGAAGCCGTGCTCCGGCTCAAGCCCCAGCAGATTTCCCTTTACCTGTTCGAAATCGATGAGAAAAGCCGGCTCGGCAGAGAAGTGCTGCAAGGCGGAACGCGCTATCATGCCCTGGCAGTTCCAGGCGAGGACTTCATGGCCGACGCCTACGAGATTGGGCGGGAGATCCTGGGACGGGAAGGATACATCCAGTACGAGATATCGAATTTTGCGCTGCCAGGGTATGAGTCTCGCCACAACCTGAAATACTGGCAACTCGCCCCTTATGTCGGACTCGGTGCTGGAGCCCATTCTTTTGACGGCATGAACCGGTGGGCCAACGAAGGTGAGGCGCGGCTTTACATTGATAGGCTGGCAGGCATGCGCCCGCCTATTGCGGGCGTCCGCAAGCTCTCGCCGGAAGAGCAGTTAGAGGAGTTCTTCTTTCTCGGATTACGGCAGGTGGAAGGCGTTAGCCTCGATCGGGCACGGAAACAATGGGGAAAGGATCTGGTGAGCCGCTGGCAAGGGAGAATCGAAACCCTCACCCAGGATGGGCTTCTGACGACAGCCGGAGATAATATCAGGCTTGCGGAAACGGCATACCTGGTTTCCAATGAGATTTTCCAGGAGTTTGTGGAGGTCTAAAGACGTCAGTGGTCCGTGGTCCCGCCGCAGCGGGTCCGTGGTCCGTTCGCAGCTTTCAGCCCTCAGCTTTCAGCCGTCAGCAGGCAAGACGCCCTTGCTGACAGCTTCTTGTGGACAACCGGCGCTTAACAACGGACCACAGACAACGGACCCGCCGTGGCGGGACAACGGACAACGGCCGACTAACGACGAACCCGCCGCGGCGGGGCAACGGACGACGCAACACGGACAACCCACCGAATGGAGCGATAAGACACATGGACACAGCCATCGTTGATTTGCGCAGTGACACCGTAACCCGGCCAACGCCCGCCATGCGGCGTGCCATGTACGAGGCGGAAGTTGGGGACGATGTTTACCGTGAAGATCCCACCGTTAACCGCCTCCAGGCACGCGCGGCCGAAATCTTTAGACGCGAAGCGGGGCTTTTCGTGGCTTCAGGAACCATGGGCAATGAGATTGCCCTCAAGGTCCATACTCGGCCCGGCCAGGAAGTGATTTGCGAAGCGCGAGCGCACATCTACAACTTCGAGATGGGAACGGTGGCGGCCTTTGCCGGCTTGGTGCCTCGGACCATCTGGGCAGAGGACGGAATCTTAAGATGGGAAATGATTGCCCCACATGTGCGCGGGCGTGGCGATCATCGGTCGCGAACCGGGCTGGTAGAGCTGGAAAACACCTCCAATATTGCCGGCGGCTCGGTTTACCCTCCCGACGTGTTTGACGAAATCGCCGACCGCGCTCACACCGCAGGTTTGCCTGTGCATCTGGATGGCGCGCGCATTTTCAACGCCAGCGTGGCGCTGGGGCGTCCAGTGACAGAGCTGACGAAGAAGGCTGATTCAGTGATGTTCTGCCTCTCGAAGGGACTCGGTGCGCCCGTCGGTTCCATGCTGGTGGGAAGCAAAGAGTTCATCGAGGAAGCACGGATCGCGAGAAAAATGCTGGGCGGGGGAATGCGCCAGGTGGGTATCCTGGCGGCAGCCGGCCTAATCGCCCTGGAAGAAGGCCCGAGGCGCCTCGACGTGGATCACGAGAATGCCAAGTTTCTGGCTCGAGGGCTGGCGGAGATTCCCGGCATCAAGATCGAAACGGAGAAGGTAGTCACCAATATCCTCTTCTTCGACGTTTCCGGCGCCGGGCTGAGCGCGCCGGAGGTGTCGCAACGGCTGAAGGCTAGAAACGTCTGGGCAAACCCCTACGACTCCAAACTGATCCGAATGGTAACCCACCTTGACGTGGACCGAGCGGGCTGCGAGCGCGCACTCCAGGCTCTCCGCGAGCTGGTGGCCACCAGTCGGAAGGTGGTCGCCTCCTGAGCCCAGTTGTCGGTGGTCCGTGGTCAGCCCTCAGCTATCAGCTTTCAGCCGTAAAGAAAGGGACTGGGGGCTAGGGGCTGGGGACTGGGTGCTAGGGCGATTTTAGATTTTGGATTGACCCCGCCTGCTGCCTTCTGTTTTTCCCCAGCCCCTAGTCTTCCCCCACCTACCATCTACCACCTACCACCCGTCATTTCTTCTTAGCTCTTTCCTGGGCAAGCCTGGAGAGGATATCGAAATAGTGCGTGCGGTAAGTAGGGTCTGCGGGATCGAGTTGGGTCGCCATGCGGTATTGCTTCACCGCCTCGTCCAAGTCGCCCATTTTTTCCAGTGCGTAGCCAAGACCGTTATAAGCGTCTGCATCCGTCGGGTCATGCCGGATGGCTTCCAGCATCTCGACGCGTGCCCGCTTCCAGTCCTTGCCCAGCAGGAACGTGATTCCCAGCTCACGGTGCAGGTCGGAATTCTCAGCGTCGAGTTTGAGCGCCGCCCGCAGACGTTCAACAGCCTCATCCAGCCTGCCTCGGGCCCGCAGTTGCACTGCTTGCTGAACCAACTGGCGCAACTGAATCTTGACTTCGGCGAGGCTGAGCGCCGGAGTGGCGTTAGGGTTGGAAACCTCTTCTGCCTTCTTCCCATCGAGCGCGACATTCTCGCCGGAACGAGGCGAAATGAAGAAGGCTTTCTCTTCTTCACTGGGGCAGCGGAGGTGGAGGTAGTGGTCTCCGGGCTCAACTTCCTGCAACACTAGGACCCCGTCGTCATTCGTCTTGCCCAGCCGCTGATCGTCGAGGTCTACTGAACAACCCGGTCCGCGCGCACGCACCGTCACTTGCGCTGACGCCTGCTCGTGAGCCTTCTCACTCGGCAAGAAGGCGTGAAGACTGGCAGGAATCAGCCAGACGGCAAAGCAAAGGAAAAACCTACACATTATTGTCGATACCGATCTCCAGCTTCTGCGGTGCTGTACCGGCTCTTAGGTGGTTGGTCAGCAAACCCCCAAAAGCCCTATGTTGCCGCCCCGCGCGCTCAATGCATCTTAGCACGGCACGCTGTTTTTGACGCTCCGAGCAGGGCGGTAGCGTCGCAATTGAAATGTAGGGCCGCCTCTCCCGCAAGGCGGGACGGGACGGCCAAGCCGGGGCAAGCCCCGACCCTACATCCACATTACCCGCAGAGCCAATTCCTTGACGCTGCATGGCTTGTGGTATAGCCTTGATTGTGGGGAGATTGTACGCGACCAGGGGACCGGTGATATCCAGCGCATGGTAACAGCCCGCGAGACACTTGGCCGAAACCAGGGCGGGCCCTGCCACCAAATGGCGGATTCAATCCAGACTTGGGCTGCGAAAGTGCTCGCGGGAGACCGGCGGGCCATCGCTCGCGCTATCTCTACGGTGGAGGCCGGCGATACGCTGGGCACGGAACTCTTGAAGAAGCTGTTTCCTGCCTCCGGGAAGGCGGAAGTCATCGGGGTTACGGGGTCTCCCGGGGCCGGGAAAAGCACCCTGGTGGAAAAGCTCGCGGGCGAGTATCGACGCGCGGGAGCGCGCGTGGGAATCATCGCGGTTGACCCCACCAGCCCGTTTTCGGGCGGCGCCCTCCTCGGCGACCGCATCCGCATGCAGAGCCTTTCGAGCGACAAAGAGATTTACATCCGCAGCATGGCTACACGCGGACAGTTGGGAGGCTTGGCGCCAACTACCCACGACGTGGTCACTATCCTCGACGCGGCGGGCTGCGACGTGGTGCTGATTGAAACCGTAGGGGTAGGACAAGACGAAGTGGAAGTCGCTCGCCTGGCAGACGCCACAGCCCTGCTCTTGGTCCCGGGCATGGGTGACGAAGTGCAAACCTTCAAGGCTGGCGTTATGGAAATTGCCGATCTCTATGTCATCAACAAGACCGACCTCCCCGGCGCTGACCGCCTCGAGCAGGAAGTCGAGGCTATGCTTTCCATGGCTTCCCGTGCGGACGGTTGGCGTCCCCCCATCGTCAAGGCGATCGCCACCACGGGTTCGGGCGTGGGAGAAGTAAGGCAAGCACTCGAGCAATTCCGCTCCTTCCAAGAGCAAGGTGCTTTGAAGGAAAAGCGCCGAAGGGGTTACTTGCGTAGCCGTTTCCTTGAGCTGCTGCGTCGGAATCTCTTTGAGAAAGTTGTCAGGGAACGTTTGCGCGACGGTGCCCTCGAGCAGTTCGTTGACGACCTGCTCCAGCATCGCGCGGATCCCTATTCACTGGTCGAGAGAATCGTCGCCGAATCAGTAAAGCAGGTTTCGGGTGTCAGGGGCGAGGGCAATTCTGAATTCTGAATTATGAATGGCCTTTTTCACTGTTTCCGCTGCCGCCGGGCTTCTGCTTATTGCATACTGCCTACCTTCTGTCTGGTGGGAGCTGGGGAAGAACAGTAAGCAATAGGCGGTAAGCGACAGGCAATGGGCAATTCATAATTCAGAATTCATTATTCAAAATTGTCCCTGACTGCGTTCTTCCAACTGATGACTGACAACTGAAAACTGTATTTATGAAACTCCATCACATTGGCATCGCAGTCGGCTCGCTAGCGGCCGCGCGCCCTGTTTTCGAAAAACTGCTGGGGAAGCCACCCGACTCGGAAGAAGTTGTCGAGGAGCAGAAGGTACGCGTGGTGATGTTTCAGGTGGGCGAAACCCGCCTGGAGTTGCTCGAGGCTACCTCCGAGGATTCGCCCCTCGCGCGCTCCGTCTCCAAGCGCGGGCAGGGCCTCCACCATGTAGCAGTTGCGGTTGAGGATCTTGCTGGGACGCTCCGCAAGCTGGAAAACGCCGGGGTCCGCTTGATCGACCGTGAGCCTCGTCGCGGGGCAGGGAACGAGCAAGTGGCTTTTCTACACCCCGCAAGCACCGCTGGGGTGCTCATCGAACTGGTCGAAGAGAAATGAAGTTAGGCAACTTCGAACTGCACGCGATCAGCGACGGAACTTTTGCCCTCGACGGAGGACAGATGTTCGGCGTCGTGCCGAAGCCCCTGTGGGAACGCAAGGCCCCAGCGGACGAACGCAACCGAATCCGGCTTTCCTTGACCTGCCTGCTGATTCGTACCGGGAGGCAGAACATTCTCGTGGAAACAGGCATTGGGGACAAGTTCGACGCGAAGTTCAAGGACATCTATGATGTCCAACATCCCCCGACGCTCCTCCCGGGACTCGATGAATTGGGGCTCAAGCCGGAGGACATCCACATTGTCATCAACACGCACCTTCATTTCGACCACTGCGGTTGGAACACGCGGCGTCTGGGCGGGAAAACTATCCCCACTTTCCCGCGCGCTCGTTATTTCATTCAGCGAGGTGAGTGGGAACACGCGCTGAATCCGACGGAACGAGACCAAGCCAGTTACATTGAGGAGTTTTTCAAGCCCGCCGAGCTGCAAACCGAGTTTCTCGATGGCGAAGCGGAAATAGCCCCAGGCATTCGGGTTGAGGTCGTACCGGGTCACACGCGCAACTTGCAGTGCGTGCGCATTGAATCCAGGAACGAGTGTGCCTACTTCATTTCCGATACCGTTCCCACCGCTGCGCATCTGGCTTATCCATGGATCATGAGTTTCGACTTGTATCCGATGGAGACTCTCGCCAGCAAGAAGCGCCTGCTGCCCGAGTTGCCTCAAAAGGAAGCTATCGTGGTTTTTCCTCATGACCCGAATGTGCCCTGGTTGCGTTTAGTGGAAATCGACGGCAAGATTGCAGCGCGGTCAGTGGAGTAGGGGCACCCCTCGTGGGTGCCTGGTGTCCTGTCACGTTTTAATTGTTGACCACTCGATCTTGTCGGACCCCCTCACCCCCGGTCCCTCTCCCCCTTGGGGGAGAGGGTGGCCCGCACCGGAGCTTTTTTCAGCCGGCGCGGGACGGGTGAGGGGGTCGCAGCATTGTAAGAAGTTAAGTGTGGCAGGACACCAGCACCAGGAGGTCATGAATTCGAAGCGAAAGGGAGGACCTTTGCCACAAGCAGAAATTGGAATCATCGGAGGAAGCGGCCTTTATAACCTGCCGGGCATCGAGCGAGTCCGGGAAGTCCGCATTGCTACGCCCTTTGGCAAACCATCCGACGCCTACGTTCTTGGCAACTTGGAAGGACGCAAGGTGGCTTTTCTATCTCGGCACGGGCGTGGCCACATCCTTTTGCCGACGGAGCTGAATTCTCGGGCCAACATTTACGGCTTCAAGAAACTGGGGGTGGAGCGCATTATCTCAGTCAGCGCCGTAGGGTCTCTTCAGGAGGATTACCGTCCTATGGACATGGCCTTGCCTGCACAGTTCTTTGATCGCACCCGTCAGCGCGCTTCCACATTCTTTGGCGACGGCCTCGTTGCTCACATCAGTTTTGACGCGCCCGTTTGTCCTACGGTCGTGGACGTGCTAGCCGGGGCGTGCAAAGATGTGGGCGTTCGCTGTCACACAGGGGGCACTTACCTATGCATGGAGGGGCCGGCGTTTTCCACCCAAGCCGAGTCAAACGTTTACCGTTCGTGGGGAATGGACCTTATCGGGATGACCAGCCTGCCTGAAGCCAAGCTCGCGCGTGAGGCCGAGATCTGTTACGCCACGCTCGCCATGGTCACCGACTACGACTGCTGGCATCCCGAGCACGACGCCGTGACTGTGAACCTGGTATTGGAGTACCTTACGCGCAATGTCGAGAACTGTCAGAAGATTCTCCTGAAAGCAATTCGCTCCATGCCTCAACAACGCAACTGCAAGTGTCCTTTGGCGCTAGCCCACGCCATCCTGACGGACCGCCGGAGAATCTCACCGCGAGCTAAGAAAAAGCTTTCGTTGCTGGTCGGAAAGTATCTAAAGTAATACATTAGCTTTATTGGGCAATTGTACATAAAGAAAAGGATTATCAATGGCATTGTTGGTGGTTGGCACGGTAGCCTTTGATTCCATCAGAACCCCCCACGGGAGGGCAGAGAACATCTTGGGTGGGTCGGCGACCTATTTCTCGCTCGCCGCGAGTTGGTTTGTCCCTGTCCAGATCGTGGCCGTGGTCGGCGAGGACTTCGGAGAAGAGCAACTGCGATTATTTCAAGACCGCGGCGTTGACACTGCAGGCCTGGAGCAGGTACCAGGAAAGACCTTCCATTGGTCGGGTGAATACGTCGGCGATATGAATGAGGCGCGAACGCTCGAAACGCACCTCAACGTTTTCGAGAAATTCTCGCCCACGATACCCGCCTCGTATCTCGACAGCGAGTTCGTGTTCCTGGGCAATATCGATCCGGTGTTGCAGCTCCACGTCCGCCGGCAGCTTCCTAAGGCTCGCCTGGCGGCCCTGGATTCCATGAATTATTGGATCAAGGGCAAGCCGGAGGAGTTGAAGAAAGCTCTGGCTGAAGTCGATGTTCTGCTGATCAACGAGACGGAAGCGCGAATGCTTTCCGGCATTTCCAACCTCAAAAAGGCTGCGGAAGTTATCCAGAAGATGGGCCCGCGCACCCTGGTCATCAAGCGTGGAGAGCACGGTGTCATGCTTTTCTCCGACGGCGGAATCTTCTCCGCGCCAGCATTCCCACTCGATGAAGTCCACGATCCCACCGGCGCTGGAGACAGCTTTGCGGGCGGCTTCATGGGGCATCTGGCCAGAGCTGGTGACCTCTCGCATGGCCAGCTTCGCCGCGCGGTGATCTACGGTTCGGTGATGGCCAGCTACGCCGTCGAAGAGTTCGGACTCGCGAGGCTACTCCGGCTCACCCCCAAGGAGATTGAAGCCCGCTACCGCGAGTTTAAGAACCTTACTCATTTTGATGCTTGAACAAGCCCTCCACCCAACGGAATCCGGCGCCTGTCCGCCCCCTTTGTCTTTCAAGTCCGACGGCCTGGTGGCCGCTTGCATCGCTGCGGTCACCGTGGGGGCCTTTTACGTCTTCTACTCCCGTGGGCTGACGAACGTTTATGGCGACGCCATCGCTCACATGGAGGGCGCGCGGCGCATCTTCGATTCACTGACCCCTGGCTATGATGAGATTGGTAGTGTTTGGTTGCCCCTGTTTCACCTCTTGGCCGCCCCATTGGCCTCGAGTGACTTCCTGTGGAGGACGGGGCTGGCCGGAAGCATCGTTTCATCGGCAGCTTTTGCGGGCACTGCCTGGCTCCTGTATCGACTTGGGACGGAAGTCAATGGGGGCCGGTCGGCAGGCCTCCTTGCGCTGGCCGGGATTCTGCTCAGCCCCAACCTTCTCTATCTCGCGGGCACTCCACTGACGGAACCCTTGGCCATCTTTTGGGCGGTTCTGGTGGTCTACGAACTTTTCCGCTACAGGGAAGCCGGCAGGCTTCGGGCCCTGTTGGGCGCGGCGGGGGCAGGGTTTCTCGGGACACTCACCCGTTACGATGAGTGGTACGTCCTGCCCTTCGCGGCCTTGTTTGTGCTGCTGGCGCGGCGTCAGTCCTGGAAATCCCGCATCCGGCACGCCTTGGTTTTCTCGATCATTTTCGGGGCCGGTCCTATGCTCTGGTTGCTTCACAACGCCTGGCGCTTCGGGAATCCCCTGGAGTTTTACAATGGGCCATTTTCGGCCCAGGCTATATATGCCCATCAAGTTGCCACCACGGCGTTTCCCTATCCGACCGACGGTAAGCTTCTCCTCTCCGCACGCTATTATATTGAGGACCTCAGACTAGTCTTCGGAGTGTGGCCACTCGAGCTGGCCATCCTTGGGTTGGTTGCATGGGCAGCGAACCGGCGAGTTTGGGGTAGGGGAGCGGTGGCTTTTCTGTTCTTGGTTCCTTTGCCGTTCTATGTCCTCGCCCTTGCGCATGCCTCCATTCCGCTCTACGTGCCAACTCTGTTCCCTCACACCTATTACAATTTGCGCTATGGGATGGAAATGGTTCCGGCCTTGGCGCTTTTCCCGGCCTTCCTTCTCCCTGGAGGTTTGCCACGGCGTCGGTGTTACGGATTACTGGCGTTCTTTGTGGTCGTGCTTGCCTGGCAAAGTTATTTACTTTTTGCCGGAGGAGTCGAGGAACTGGCGGTCGTCAAGGAAGGCATCCTGAATTCGCCTTGCCGATCACGTCGCCAGCAAGCTGTCATCCGCTTCCTCCGTGACAACTATGATGGACAGCGGGTGCTGGTGGCGGCGGGCAAGTGGCCGTGTGTTATGCCGGAAGTCGGAATTTCTTACCGTAATACCATTACCGAGATGAACCGCAGGTATTGGCGCAGGCTCCGGCCGGATGCCGGGAAATGGGTGGAATGGATTATTCGCGGCGAGGGTGACTCGGTGGATGAGCTTATGCGTGCCTACCCTCGGGCCTTTGCGGATTTTGATCTTCTCGAAAGGCACTCGTTTCCGAACGAATCGAGCGTGGCAATTTATCGCCGGCGGAACGGAAGAACCGTGACGAGTGACAAGTGACGAGCGGAAAAGCAGAAAGTAGAAATCAGAAAGCAGAAGGCAGGGAACAGAAGAAGGTAGGGCGAAGCATGCAATTCACTATTCGCCATTCACTAATCACAAATCACAAATCGCAATTCCCCTCCTCCCCGGTCTTTCTGCTGATGAGAGAGAAGCTCCGATGACAAAAGACGTCCCCTTCGCGAAGTTTCACGGCCTCGGAAACGATTTCGTTGTCGTGGGGGCGGAAGGCCTACCGCATTCTCTGTCCAAATTCGCGCTGGCGATTTTGGATCGCCATAAGGGCATCGGAGCGGACGGACTCTTGGTGGTGATGCCGCCCCACAACAAGAAGCACGCTGCGCGCGTCCGCTTTTTCAACGCGGATGGGAGCGAAGCCGAGATGTCCGGCAACGGCATCCGCTGTGCCGGCGCTTTCCTTGCGGAACTCTCCCCGGTCAGACAATCATTTCTTATTGAGACAGCAGCAGGTCTGAAGTCCCTCCAGAAGGTAAAAGAAGGGAAGGGTAAGTGGCTGTTTCGCGTTGGCATGGGCGCCCCGGTTCTGGAGCCTGCCAAAATTCCATTCAAGGCCGGAGACTTCCCTCCGCCCATCAAAGGTTTCGCCCTTCGCACCCAGCGAGGCGTGGTGCAAGCAACGGTGACATCGCTGGGCAATCCACATTGCTCCATTTTTGTGAAGGACTTTGAACAAATCGACCAAATCGACGTAGCGCCGGACATAAGGCCGGCATCTGCCGCCGCAAAAGCCGCAGAGTCTCTGGAAGGCGAGACTCTGCGCCACCCGCTTCGTTGGGAGAGTGTAGGACGTGTGATTGAGAGGAGTCCTTTTTTCCCGAACCGCACGAACGTGGAGTTTGTGAGAGTGCTCTCGAGAAATGAGATCGAAGTGCGCTTCTGGGAACGCGGCGTGGGGCACACGCTGTCGTCTGGCACAGGCTCCTGCGCCGCTACCGTGGCAAGCATCCTCGACGGTCGGACTGAAAGGCAAGTTCGCGTTCAAACGGAAGCTGGCCCGCTCCTGGTGGCCTGGCCGGAGAATGGAGAAATCATCTTGACGGGGCCAGTCGAAAGAATCGCCCAGGGCACCTACAATTACCGTTGAGTGTAACCCATGACCTCTCGAGAAAGGGTTCTTACTGCCTGCAATCATCGCCAGCCCGACCGAGTGCCAGTTGATCTTTCCGGTCACCCTTCCTCAGGGATCGCCGCCATCGCCTACGCCAAATTGCGCGATTATCTTGGACTCCCCAAGAAGACCCTTCGCGTTTACGACCCCATTCAGCAATTGGCCATCGTGGATGACGACGTCCTCGAGAAATTCGGGATCGATGTCCTCGATCTGGGCCGCGCTTTCGCCCTCGACGAAGCATCCTGGGCAGACTGGACATTGCCGGATGGCACCCCCTGCAAGATGCCGGCGTGGGCATTGCCTCAAAAGGCAGACGGAAGATGGGTCTTTCGCTCCAAGAGCGGGCGTGTGATTGCCCATATGCCGGAGGGCGCGCTCTATTTCGAACAAACTTATTTCCCATTCACGGATGAAAATGGACCCACGACCATCCCCGGGGCCATGCAAGAGTGCATGTGGCACGCCGTCGCTGGTCCTCCAGGCCCATGGGTCAATAGTGCGCAGTTGAGAGAGGGAGCAAAACGGCTGCGGCAGAGGACCGACAAGGCCATTGTGGGCGGCTTTGGCGGCAATCTGCTGGAGACGGGACAGTTCTTCTATCGCAACGACAACTTCTTTATGCTGCTGGCAGCCGAACCTGCGAAGGCGCACAAGTTCCTCGACGACCTTGTCGAGATTCACCTTGCAAACCTGGAGAAATATCTGGGGGCGGTCGGCGACTGTATCGACCTCATCAAGTTTGGCGACGACCTGGGAATGCAGAGCGGGCCGCAAGTTTCGCCCAAGATGTACCGGGAATTCTTCAAGCCTCGCCACAAACTCATGTGGAGCCGTGCTAAACAACTGGCCAACGTGAAAGTGATGCTCCATTGTTGTGGCGGAGTTCGGGAACTGTTGCCTGATTTGATTGACGCCGGATTGGAGGCCATCAACCCGGTTCAGATTTCTTGCGCCGGTATGGACGCCGGGGAGCTAAAGGCTGAATTCGGGAAGGACATGGTATTCTGGGGCGGAGGTTGCGACACGCAGACCATCCTGCCCAACGCCACGCCGGACGAAGTACGCCGGCACGTCAAAGAACAGGTGCAAATCCTCAGCCCCGGTGGCGGCTTCGTCTTCCAACAGGTTCACAATATCCTGGCCAATGTTCCTCCGGAAAACATTGTGGCCATGTACGAAGCCGTGCAGAAGACCAGTTGACAGTCGACAGTCAAGAGTCTAAAGGAAAAAAACGCGCCTTCGACCTTGGACTCTCGACCTTCGACTAATCAAGCTCTGTTGCCATTTCACGGCCGAACATAAAGAATGATTTTACTGGGAACTCCGTTCTTCGAAATGAAATCGACGGTCTGGGCGGGCTGCCAGCCGGGGACCTGAAAATCGTGCGAGACGATGCGCGCCCCAGAACGGAGCTGGCTCGCGAGCATGGGGCGCAGGCGCTCATTCACGGCGGTCAAAAGGTATAGCGTCACCACGGTGGCGTGACGGACATTGACCTCAAACATGTTTTCGTGGAGTATCTGGGCGCGGCCTTGCAAGCCCAGTTTTCGGATGCGTTCCGAGGATGCCTCATAAAGGTCGGAATTGAGTTCCACCCCCACGGCGCGAGCCCCGAATTTCTGCGCAGCCAGGATCACAATCCGCCCGTCCCCCGATCCCAGGTCGTAAACCACGTCGTCGGGTTGGACCTTGGCAACTTCCAACATCTTCTGCGCCACATCGAGCGGCGTGGGGACAAAGGGAACAAGGTGCTCCAGATACTTGCCGGCATCATTCGGAGCCGGGGAAAGGGGCGTGGTTTGGGATGTGGCCGGCTCGCAGAAAAGCAGAATCGCTGGAACAATGGCGAAAACCACAAACCTGCCGCAGCCTTTGATACCGTCAATGAGGCGCGCAACTCGTCGCATAATACAATTCTATGGGTTGCAAGGCATGTTGTCGAGGGAGTTGGCAGGCGGGAAAGCAAGTTGACAGTCAACAGTCGACAGTTAACAGTCGACAGTCAGGCAGCAGTCGACAGTTGACAGTCAACAGTCGACAGTCAACGGTGCCTAGGCTTTTTACTGTCAACTGTCGACTGTCGACTGTGGACCGCACTCAGACTGACAGCGGGAACCTTTTTGCTGTATCCTGTTAACCTTCGACTCTCGACGGTCAACTGCTTTCTGATAGCTGACGGCTGATAGCTGATAGCTTTCTCCCATGCCCCACCCCCAACCTTCTCTTAGCCGCGAACTGACCCTCACCAACGGCACGGCCATTGTGGTCGCGAACATGATTGGGGCGGGAATCTTTGGCGCCACAGGCTTCCTGGCAGGGGATCTTGGCAAGCCTTCATTGGTGCTTGGCATCTGGTTGGCGGGCGCGCTGGTCGCCTTGGCCGGATGCCTATGTTATGCGGAGCTCGCAATCAATTTGCCCCGCTCCGGAGGAGAGTACGTTTACTTGCGTGAGGCTTGGGGACCGGCCTGGGGATTTCTGAGCGGCTGGATTTCCTTCTTCGCAGGATTTGCAGCGCCCATCGCGGCCTCGGCGTTGCTTTTTTCCGAGTACCTGGCGCACTTTTTCCCCGCACTCTCGCCCAGATCGCCGGCAGGAATACTGTCCACCTCCTCGAGGTGGATCCACACGGGCAACGGGCACCTGTTGGCGGTAGGGGTGGTTGCGGTATTTGCGGTTACCAATATCCTTGGGGTGCGTTTCGCAGGCAAGATCCAAAACGTTCTTACCGGCTTGAAGGTCGGGATCCTGGGAGCCTTTCTGGTGCTGGCCTTCCTGATGGGGAAGGGAAGCGTCTCACATTTCTCGGCAGAGGCAGTCCGAACCTCTCACCACAGCCTGGGCGGACAATGCGCGGTTTCCCTCATCTTCGTGATGTTCGCTTATAGCGGTTGGAACGCTGCTACTTATGTGGCCGAAGAGATGAAAACGCCGGAGCGTACGTTGCCCGCTTCGCTTGTTGCGGGGACCCTGATTGTTGCGGTCTTTTATCTGGCGTTGAACGCAGCTTTCATCTACGCCATGCCTTTAGAAGCCATGAAGGGCATCGAACGCATCGGCGGAGCGGCGGCGGAAGCGCTCTTTGGAGGGAAAGGCGGAGACTTCTTCAGTGGGATGATGTCGGTCGGGTTACTCTCCACAGTGAGCGCCATGGTAATTGTGGGGCCGCGCGTCTATTACGCCATGGCCCAGGATGGCTGCTTCTTTCGCGGCGCGGCGCGCGTGCATCCGCGCTGGAGGACACCCATCCAGGCTATTCTTTGGCAGTCGGCAGCAACGGCCGTTATGATCCTGACGGGATCATTTGAAAGCCTGCTCTATTACATTGGCTTCGCGTTAGTCCTGTTTGCCGCCCTGGCGGTGGCAGGCATGGTACGCCTGCGCAACCGGCCACGTTGGAAGCGGCTCGGGGCCGTAAGTTGGGGATATCCCGTCGCTCCCGCAGTTTTTATCGGCGCCAGCGTGTGGATGCTCTGCTACACGATGGCACTCCGGCCAAAAGAATCCTCCTTGGGTCTGCTGACCATGGCGGGCGGGGCCCTGGTCTATCGCTGGTTTTTCCGCCGCCGCGCGGGAGCGTAGGTCAACTACCCCGCCCGAAGCAATGGCCGCTAACTCGGCGCGGCCCGGTGGCCGCAGCCCGAGAGGAGACTCACCACAGAGGCCACAGCGTTCGCAGAGAAGAGCGGAAGTATTCTGCTCTGTGGTCTCTGTACGCTCTGCGGTGAATTCCTTCTTCGCGGCAGGAGAAGGAGTGGACCGTTCGTGCTACAGTGAGTAGCCACTCTCAAACGCCTCGCCCGGCGCGTTCGGCCTGGACGGAAGCCGGCGTCGCGCGGGAGCGTTCGTCCTCAGACGAAGGAGGGGAGTCATGGCTGAAACGAACGTGCATGAAATACTTGGCAAGCAATATCGCGCCTCGATCGCTATGTTAAGGGAAGCAGTCACCAAGTGTCCGGAGTCTCTGTGGCTTGCTCCCGAGTATCCCAACAAGTTCTGGCACATTGCTTACCACGTGCTTTTCTGCACGCATAGGTATCTGCAGAATTCCTACGAAGAATTCACCCCCTGGAAAAAGCACCGGGAGAACTATCAGTGGCTTGGTCCCCTTCCCTGGCCGCCGCACGACCGGGTCAGGATCGAAACGCCATACAGCAAAGAAGAGATTCTCGAATACCTCCAGATTTGCTGCGACGAAATTGAAGCCAGAGTGCCCTCACTGGATTTTGACTTGCCCTCCGGGTTCCACTGGCTTCCGTTCAGCAAATTGGAGCTGCAACTCTACAACATTCGGCACCTTCAACATCACACCGGACAACTGATCGATCGGCTGAGAACCGTGGGCCATATCGGCGTCGCCTGGGTTGCTGCGGTTTGAAGCGCTGTGGAGTGCGGCCCACCGCTTTTGCGTCTCGAGCTTGCTCGAGCCGATGCCGTACCGCTGATGACAGGACACTGCCCTTTGAAATCCACCTATACGACCATTTTCCCCGAATCTCGCATCTATAGTGAGGGGAGTTGCTTTCGTAACACCCCACGGCCCGGCCACAGGTTCGGGCAGGGTCGAGATAGGCGTTGCGCCCGAAGGCCGCAGCGAGCTGGTTCGCTTGTCTCAGGCCATAAAGGGTGCTACGCTTTTAAGCAGGAGGGGAATATGCGTAGATTGCATATCGTTTTATTGTCGTTGGCAATTGCTTTCTGTGCTGTCGGCACTAACGCCTGGGCCCGAAGTAGCGGGGGACATGGCGGCGGCGGTGGTTTCCATGGCGGCGGTGGCGGTGGTTTCCATGGCGGCGGTGGCGGAGGCTTTCACGGCGGCTACGGCGGTGGAGGCTTCCGCGGTGGCTACGGCGGTGGAGGCTTTCGCGGTGGTTACGGTGGAGGCGGCTTCCGCGGTGGCTACGGCGGTGGAGGCTTTCGCGGCGGTTACGGTGGAGGCGGCTTCCGCGGTGGTTACGGAGGAGGCGGCTTCCGCGGTGGTTACGCAGGAGGCGGCTTCCGCGGTGGTTACGGAGGTCATCGAGGCGGTTACGGTGGCCGGGGATATGGACGCGGTTACGGCCACCGAGGCGGCTGGGGGTATGGGTTTGGCTTCGGGTTAGGATGGGGGCCGTGGGCCTACTGGCCTTATTGGGATTATGGCTATTACGGAGGGTGGGGATATCCCTACTATTCGTACTATCCTGACTACTCGTACTATCCTGACTACTCGTCCAACCCGTGCTATCCCTATGGTCCGTACGATTGCCGCATTTCTGGATACGGCCCCGTTTCCTATGCGCCCGACCCGGCTCCGGCTGGACCAGATCCGTCGACGTATTCCCAAAGGAGCATTTCACCGGCAACGGCCAGCGCTTACGTAGCTGACGGGCAATGGCACCACTTCGGCCCTCAGCCCGCTCCGGCAATACGCGCCTCTTCGCCTCGAACGGCGCCGCATTCTCAGGGAAGCGAGGCGGCTCGCACTTACAACGCCTCTGTGAGGGACGGGCAATGGCACCACTTCGGCCCTCAGCCCACTCCGGCAATACGCGCCTCTTCGCCTCAAGCGGCGCCGCGTTCTCAGGGAAGCGAGCCGACCCGCACTTACAACGCCTCCCTGGCGGAGCGCCAGTGATGCCGCTATTCGGAGAGGAAGCTAACGGTAGCAGAAAGCCGGCATGACTGATTCTTGCGTACGATGATGACAGTCCTGCTTGGTAGCTCGGCCGCCCCGGCGGCATTTCACCGCGTTGGCAAGATGACGCTGCTACGCGGAGTCATTCAATACAATCCTCAATAGACTGCATAAGGGCCCGGTCGCAAATTGCAACGGGCCTTTTTTGCTTTTGATGCGCGGGCCGGCGCGGGGTGAAGCCCACGCCTTTAGCTGCCTTGCTACTCCCGTCAAAGTCGTTCGGGGCAGCGTCCTAGGGCGGTTTGAGGAGACGTGCTCGGTTGGTCTTGAATCGTGAGTCTGAGCTATCGGGCGCGCGCTCTTCCAGCCGCTTCAAGTTAACGCCCCCCTCGGTCGCCGCGGCGGCGGAGGGGGCAGGGGGTGAGGGGATTCCAGGGTCGAACAGTGAACAGCCTCCTTGACATAGCTTAGGTGAACACCATTGCCCTTAATCCCGAATCCCAAATCCGGCGCAGAAGCGAGGATTCAGGAGTCAGGCAAAAACCACAAGCGCACTTGCCTGAATCCTGACTCCTGAATCCTGCACCTCCGCCCTTGACATGTGGACGGAAACGTGATAGCCTATTCTAGTTGACCTATGGAGAGCGCCGCGGGCGAATTCGCGAAGGGGGTTGGTGATGGGCCCGCAGAGGGCGGAAACTGGGCAGGAAATGCACAAAAGATGTTATTTAGACGGAACGAACCTAAGATTCTGTTGAACCTAAAGGAGTTAGCGTTTCCTGGGGCCAAAAACGAACTGCTTCTTGAGTGCAGGAAACCCCAATCAAAGCCAAAAAATGGCCACCAATCCACTCTTTGTGGACCAGTTCCTTGCTTGCTCGTGTCCCCTGGCGAAATGAACCGGCGTATGGACCTGGGATCTAAAAGGACTGGCATGCGGCCATTGAGGTATGGTTGTGCAGGCCTGATTCTTGCCTGCTGCTGTTTGCTTCCACTGCTCGCGGAGTTTTCTTTTGCCGCCTCCGAGCCCATTCAGTACCTGCTCGACTTGCGTGAGCCTGCCTCACACCTGGCGAAAGTGGTGATGACGGTCGCGGGGGCTTCAGCTTCCACGGAACTCCAGTTCCCGGCATGGAACAACCTTTACCAGATTCGAGACTTTGTCAGGAATATCCAGGAACTTGCTGCGGACTGTGATGGCGCGCAGGAGCAACTGACGCGCGTTGATCTTAACACCTGGAGGTCGGAGGCCAAGCCCTGCGAGAAGCTGGCGCTTCGATACGCTGTTTATGTGGCAGGATCGCCGCCGTTTTCAAGCGCGCTGGATAGCCAGCACGCCTTCCTGAACTTTGCCACGCTGCTCTTCTACCTGCCCAAGGAGCGAGGACGCGCCGCGCATGTGAAGCTCTTGATCCCTGCCGGGTGGAAAGTCGCGACCTTGCTCGAGGAAGACGGAGACGGATTCCTCGCCCCGAATTATGACGTCCTAGTGGACAGCCCGGCGGAGGCAGGGCAATTCCAGGATTACAGCTTTTCTCAGGATGGAGCAACCTATCGCGTGGTGGTTCACGCGGATGTTAAGGACTATTCTCCGGACCGCCTGCTGGCATCACTGCGGAAGATCACCGCCACCGAAACCGCGCTCATGCGCGACGTGCCCTTTTCTCGTTACACGTTTATCTTGCATTTCCCACGTGAAGAGGGAGGCGGCGGCTTTGTCCCGCATTTCCCGCGCGAGGAAGGAGGCGGCGGCATGGAGCACCGCAACGGGACCGCCATCACGGTCCGGGCCGGGCAGCTTCGCGAGCACTGGGAAACCCTGGAGGGTGTCGCGGCGCATGAGTTCTTCCACCTGTGGAACGTGAAGCGCATCCGGCCGCAATCGCTCGAGCCCATCGATTACGTCCATGGCAACGACACTCGCGACCTTTGGTTCTGTGAAGGCTTAACGAGCGCGTATGGCGAACTCGCCCTGTTGCGCGCGGGACTGATCTCCCGCAAGACTTTTTACGCCCGCCTGGGGTCGGCGATTGCGACGCTTCAATCCCGCCCCGCCCGTTTCTTCCAAAGCGCGGAGGAGTCAGGGCTGGAAGCGTGGCTTGAAAAGTATAACGACTACCTGCGGCCCGAGCGAAGCATCTCGTACTACAATAAGGGCGAATTGCTGGGCTTCCTGCTCGACATTGCCATCCGCCACGCAAGCGGGAATGCCGCGGGTCTGGATGATGTGATGCGCCGCTTGAACGAAGACTTCGCCCGCCCCGGCCGCTACTATACGGATGCGGACCTGCGGCGCCTGATAGCACAAGTGGCGCCCAGGTTTTCCGGGCTGGAGGCCTTCTTTGCTGATTACGTGCGGGGCACGCGGGAGCTGGACTATGATACGTATCTCGGCTACGCAGGCCTGGAGCGGGAGAGCGAAAGCCGCGGCTCGGCGCGCCTGGGATTCGACGCCAGCGTGAATCCAGGGGGCGAAGTCCAAGTGGAGTCCACCGAGCCCGGCCGCGCCGCGCAACAGGCCGGCCTGGCGCAGGGTGACATCCCGCTGAAAATGAATGGCCAGGCGTTGCGTGATTCTCCTGCCAACTTGCTTTCCTTACTGAAGCCGGGGCAAGAAATCCGACTTGAGGTGCAGCGCGGCGGGCGCGTTTTTGAGATTAAATACCGGCTGGAAGCCAATGAAGAGGCAACTTGCCGCGTGAAGGAAATCGCCCATCCTTCGCCTGAACAGGTCCAGGTGCGCGAAGGTTGGCTCAAGGGAGAGACCACGCGCGCGAGCGCTGACGAGCAATGATCCGAGCTTTCCTGGTAGTCGTCGTCACTTTCGCTTACGTTATGATCCTGGGACCGCCAGTGCTGATTTATGCTGCGATCAGCGGGAATTCCGATCCCGTTTACAGGATCGGAACGCTGGGCGCAAGAGTGGCCTTGTGGCTGGCGGGGGCGCGCCTTGAAATCCATGGACTCGACCAGATTCCCCGCGACCGGCCCGTTGTCTTCATGGCCAACCACCAGAGCAACTGTGACCCTCCGGCCCTGCTGGCCGTCTTGCCGCCGGTGCTCGTGCTGGTAAAGAAGGAGTTCTTCCGCGTGCCCATTGTTGGGAGAGGCATGGTGGCGTGCGGGTTTATCCCTGTGGATCGCCGCAACCGGGAACAAGCGCTCGAGGCCGTCGAAAAGGGCGTGCAGGCACTGAAGGCTGGAAAGTCATTCCTTGTTTATCCCGAGGGCACTCGCAGCCCCGATGGCACGCTTCAGCGCTTCAAGAAAGGCGTCTTTGTTATGGCAATCAAAGCGGGCGCTCCCATTGTTCCGATCTCGGTCTCGGGTAGCAACAAGATCATGCCCAAAGGAAAGTTCGTGATACGGCCGGGACGTGTCCGGACCACCTTCCACGAACCTGTCGCCACGGAAGGTTCTGCTATCGAGGACCGCCAATTGATCATTGACCGTGTCCGCCAAGCCATCCTGGCAGGCCTTGAGAAGGATGAATGGCCGCTAGAAATCTTGAAGTACGAAACTTGGTGTAAATGAGTCAAGTTTTCAGGCAGCCAATTGGGCTTGTTGGACCCAGGACGTCACCTCCCGGTCAAGTTTGTCGAAAGCGCGTCGCAGTGGGCAGGAC
>Ga0208321_1000152_pt1 | contig 77261 bp, 75 predicted proteins | sample June2015DPH_4_15_FD_184692 | JGI IMG/M metagenome (GOLD analysis project Ga0208321, IMG submission 184692) | Peatland microbial communities from SPRUCE experiment site at the Marcell Experimental Forest, Minnesota, USA - June2015DPH_4_150... | ecosystem: Environmental > Terrestrial > Soil >... | reverse complement strand
ACAACAAGACGCATGTTCGAAGACATCATAATCCAAGAAGAAAACCACTTCTGGACATTCGACGACTTCGTAAAATAAAACAAAAATCCTCTTTTTATATCGAAAATTTTAGGCGCGCGCTAAAAAGCACACTCATTCAAACAGAAGGTTCAAGAATCAAAGTGTAACTCCGTTTTCCATCAAGAACAGCTTTAACTTCTTCAAGAACAGCGAAGTATCGCGCGCGCTTGATGAACTTAACTATCTTTGTATTCTGTAGTTTCTAAATACGATTTAAACGTGACTCGTATTATTGTCAAACGTCAATTTCAAAATGCCTATAAGCTTCTTTCAACATGCCCATACGGCAGAAGGCATTAAAATTGCCGAAAAAAGAGCGGAAATCATATTAAACTTGTCATGCCGTCTCAAGAGTCATCAAAACGGAGGTTCCTCGGTGCAGAAGGCAATAAGGCCCAAAAAGTCAAGAATTATCAAATACAAGCCTATGTGACTAAGAATCTGATGAAAATCGGAGGTACAATCAAATAAGAGATGCACCGATATGCTCAATGTATATCTTAGTTGGAAAAGAGGATTTCAACTGAGCTATAAGAGAAAAATGAACGCGGTCGGCCCTTACACATTGGTTTTCGAATATCCTCGAAGTGTTAATTTCATGTGCGAAAGATGCGCAATATGTTGTGGCGACACTGAAGTCAGGACCAGGAGAATACTTGTGTTGAAACTTGAAGCCAAACGGATCTCAAAGAAGACGGGGAAATCTATTGCCGAATTTGCAGACAGAACAGTAGGATCTGAACCCTATGCTTATGAAATGAGGAAAGACACGAATGGAAAATGCGTGTTCCTCAGGAGTAACGAGTGCAGCATATACGGGATAAGACCGTTGGTCTGCACGTTCTATCCTTTTGAGCTTAAACCGACCGGATCTAACACATTTGTTTTCTCGTACACTGATGAATGCCCCTTTATCGGCAGAGGACCTGAACTGAAAAAAGAATACTTCGGGAAGCTCTTCGCTAGATCGAAAGCGCTGATCAAAAGAACAAGCAACAAGAGGGCGCAGGACGCGCCTAATTTGTTGGACTAGCCTACAGTTTTGAATGTGGCAGGCTTCGAACGTGCGGTACATCCCGTAGGTCTTTTCGGCCTCTAGCATGAGTCTGCATGAGTGATGTTGTTACATAATATGTGGTTCAATTTGAAATGATGATGTAAGTGCCGTCGAATGCGTCTTTCAAAGAAGGCTCAATAGTTGTTCGATGTCCACTGGAGGATAGCCTGAATAGTACTTGCTGAAATATCCGAATACTTCTAGGTCGCGATCCAGAAGCCCCTGTACTATTTGAGCCCATTTTCGGATGTCTCCTGTTCTGTCTACTTCAACTTTTCCCGCAGTTCCCGTGACCTTTCTCCGGTCTCCTTCCCATCTTATGTAGACGAAGTCAGCAGAACTTTTCTCTATGGAAGAAACTGAAGTTTGATCAACAAGGACTTGGGCCACGCCGGTTTCTCTGAGAAGAGAATATAATGCTTCTCCTAGCAGTTCTTTGTTTCTGACTTCGACTGCGTACCGATGGTTTCTAGGCAACGCCGAAAGGAAGCCCTGCAAAAGGGGAAGATGTTCAGGCTTAAATGAGGGTGGAAATTGGAGCAGAAGCGGTCCGAGCTTGTCTTGAAGTTGAGACATGGTTGATAGGAACCTCTCTGTTTCTTTCTCGCAGTTGCGCAGCATCTTCACGTGAGTTATTATCCTTGGAAACTTGGCAGAGAACAGGAAGCCCTTAGGGGTCTGTGCTTCCCATGTTTTTACGGTATTCGTTGATGGAATTCTGTAGAACGTGTTGTCCACTTCTACGGAGTTGAAACTTTTTGAGTATTCAGTCAAGTATCCGCTAGGCTTGACTCCTGCTGGGTAGAAGTCTCCAACCCAGAATGGGTAGCTCCACCCCATGGTGCCTATGTGCGCTTTGGCTATTCTGCCTCTTTTGCTTTCAGAAGTAACCATTGTTTCTCTCCAGCCTTTTTGAAGCGGGTAAGAATGTATCTGCCATGGACTCTTTGGCCTCTGAGAGTGAATTCTATTAGGTTGTCGTTCCAGATTTTGGTTTCGTATGTTCCGTCGTCGAGTATTTTGACGGTTCCGGCTCCGTACTGTCCTTCTGGTATTGTTCCTTCAAAGGTGCGGTACTCCAGCGGGTGATCCTCGGTTTCGACTGCGAGTCTCTTTTCGCCTGGTTGTTCAGGCAACCCTTTTGGCACGGCCCAGCTCTTCAGGACCCCATTTTTTTCAAGCCGCAAATCGTAGTGGAGTTTTCTGGCATGATGTTCCTGGATGACAAAGCTGTGTCCTTCCCTGATTTCCGGGGTGATGCCAGATGGTTCTGGAGTGGTGCTGAAATTCCTTTTTGAAGCGTACTCTGAAAGATTGTCGGGCATTATCTGGTCCAACGTGCATTCAGCTGGAGACTTGTCGCTTCTGAGTCCGCAAAATCTGGGCATGCGGAGTCTCCCGTCTTTTGTCACGTTTTGGTATGCTACCTGGCAGACAATTTCCGGTCTGAGCCAAATTGGCTTCTCTGGAACGTCCACGCCTTGGAGCATCCCCTCCTTAACTCGAAGTGCCCGAAAAACCTTGAGCATGGATTCCATGTCTTCTCGAGAGAAGCCTGTTCCAACCTTGCCCACGTAAATCGGCGATGCTTTGCTGTACAGTCCTAGTATCAATGCTCCAAAGGACGATTTTCTCGCGCCTTCGCCTTCGGTGTAGCCGAATATCACGCAGTCGCACGTTAGGATTCGCTTGATCTTTAACCATCTGTCGCTTCTGACGCCTGTCTCGTAAGGGCTGTCTTTCTTCTTAGCCATTATGCCTTCTACGCCTTTTGCCAGGGCAGCTTCATAGTATGCTCGACCTTGTTTTTCCACGAAGGCGGAAAGAACAACGTGTCTTCCTTCACGAACATACTTTTTTAGCAACGTTTTTCTTTCGATGATCGGAAGATCAACCAAGGATTGCCCATCTTTCTCAAGTAAGTCAAAGACGACGTAGGTTGCAGGCGACTCTTCGGCGAGGTATTGGATGTCTTGACTCGAAGCCGTTTTGCTTCTTTCTGAAAGGAGTTGAAAGTCAGCCTTACCCTCTTTCATGACGACTATTTCGCCGTCGAGTACGGAATTCTGCGTGAGGGTCTCAAGCTCTTCCAACTCTGGAAAATTGTATCTCAACTCTTTGTCGTTTCTGCTCCTTATGCTGAGTTCATCGTCAACGTAGCTGATTGCTCTTATTCCGTCCCATTTCACTTCGAAGATCCAGTCTTCCGAGTCGAAAGGTTCCTCAGTGACCTTGGCGAGCATAGGCTTGTAGTGCTGCCTCATTTTTCCTTCAGCTGCTCGAGCGTCTCCTGCAGGGCAACCATCAGCTCTTTAGCCTCTTCCTTCACGGGCTTCTCAGCAACTATCGTCTCGCCCTTCATCTTTTTCGCTATGAGCTGTCGAATTCGCTCTTCATAAGCGTCCTTGTACTCGGCTATGTCAAAGTCTCCAGACAAGTCTGCTACTATTCTCTTTGCAAGATCCAGCTCTTTCTTCTCAGGCTCTTTGAGTTCCTTCAGCTCCTCGAAGCAGCTCGGATCTGCAATCTCATACGCGTACCGGAGTGTAGTCAGAACCAGTGCTCCCCTGTAGGCGTGCAACAGCACGGGATACTCCTTCGTTCTTAACGTGATTCTTCCAGCTCCTGCCTTCTGCATCGTCTGGAGAGCCGTTAGTAGTAAACTGTAGGCTTCGTCGCTCTCGTCTGGGGTCAGAACGTAGGACTTCTCGAAGTATATGGGATCAACGGAGAGGTAATCAACGAACTTGTCAACTCGTATTTTCCGGCTGGACTGCGGCTCTGCCGCTCTTAGCTCTTCCTTATCGAAGACTACGAAGTGGTTCTTGGTGACTTCGTATCCCTTGACCGTGTCCTCCCAAGGTACGACCTTATTTTCTTTCACGCAGACCTTCTGATATTTCAGCGGTTGTCCATCCTGTTTGTGGAGAAACCTGAAAGAGAACGCTTTGTCAAATGTCATAGTGTAAAGCTTAATGGGCACGCTTACCAAACCTATTGTTACTGTTCCGCTCCAAAACGGTCTTTTCGGAATTCGAGTACTCAGCTCTTCCATTTCTTCAGACCTCGAGTTTCTGTTTGCTTTCAAACAAGCCTTCCCAAGGATTGTCCGAAAATTTAACAGCATTAAACAGTGTAAACTGCTCCGGCTTTAATCCTTTCTTGACGTCGGCCCAGCTAAGGGGCATCGACACTGTCGCCTGAGTCGTGGCTCTAAGGCTGTAAGGGCTTATCATCGTTCTTCCATAGGAATTCTGAGTGTAATCCACGTAGACGGTCCCTGGCTCTTTCACCTTGGAAAACTCGGAGACTACGATTGAAGATTCGCTGGACAAGTATTTCGCAATCTGATGCACGAATTCCCTAGTTTGACCGAATGAATAGTCAGAAGCTATCGGGACCACCACATGCAAGCCCTTCTTTCCTGATGTCTTCACGTAAGACTTCAAACCTAGAGCCTGAAGTTTCTCATTAAGAAGCCAAACCACGTCTACGACATCGTTCATGCTAGCCGGTTGCCTAGGATCAACATCGAACAGGACAAGGTCTGGTTTTTCGATGCGGTCGACCCTCGATAGAGTCACGTGAAGCTCAAGAGCTGCAAGGTTAGCCAGCCAGATCAACGTGTCAAGGTCATCACAGACTACGTAGCTTATTTCGCGCTGAGCAGCCTCAGAATAGGTTCTGAACCGTCTGACCCAAGATGGAGCTCCAAAAGGCATGTCTTTCTCGTAGAAACCTTCCTTGCCAACTCCGTCCGGAAAACGAGTCAAAACCACCGGCCTGTTGGCCAAGAAGCTGAGCATTCTAGGAGCTATCCTGATGTAATACTCGATTACCTGCGCCTTCGTGATATGCATCTCTGGATACAACACCTTGCTGAGGTTAGTCAACTCGACTCTTGTCAGCTTCTCCATAATCGACCATTCCATCTGCTTTGCATTGTTAAGTGACTTGGCGAATTGCAAGCGCGCGTGCTTGTGCAGGCGCTAATGATTCTGCCTCCATCCGAACCCCCCGCTAGTAATATGGAATCGTCGTATAGTTTGGAACTCGGTCTGTAGCGGCAATATCTCCCAAATTGTGAAATTTCAAACTTGGAACAGTAAATTGCTTTCAACGGTTTTCTTCTAGAAGTTCTGTTCCCCATTGGTATTATCATCATGAATAGTGGGAAAATGAGGAATGATGAGGAGCCTTGGACGACAAATGGAGACTTGAGTGGATACCTATCAATGTTGCTTGAGTCAATTACGTACGCAGTATTCCATATGCCTGAGGAATCTACCTCCGTAGCGTTCGGATATTTCGTTTCATAATCGCTCCAATAATTCCCGCCGGAAGGGTAGCCGCTGTCCCATGTGTTGGTCGATAGTACGTTGTGCACTTGTTCTGCGTTTTGTATGAAATCATTGGAGTAAATGCTGTTGCCATTAGAGGCTCCTTCAGAAAAGTCGATGCCATGCCCATTCTTAGTGAGCGAATTGTTGATTATGCTGTTGTTGTTGGAGGAGAAGTGAAAACCGACGCCGGTGTCCATTAAAGAAACCTTGTTTGAGATTATGCTATTGTTGTTCGACTCGCTGAGCCCGATTCCGTCTTCGTAAGGGAGCCTATAGATTGCAGAAGTACGATCGGATGTTATTTCATTAGCGTACACCGTATTGAATTGTGATTCTCGTATCCAAATTCCTGACGTCAGTCCCCATGTTGTTTCATTAACGATTATGGAATTCTGGCTGATCATGTTATAGTTGCATGAGTTGACAAGTTGAATTCCGCCCGAGTTATTCATCAAGAAATTATTGCTCACGGTATTGTAGAAACTGTGATCGTTAAGCTGGATGCCTGTAGCTTGATTGTCGGTAAGACTGTTTTCAGAAATGTCATTGTGGCTCGAATTATAAAGATCAAGAGCTTCATGAAGAGGCAGATGGTTATATGATATTGAGTTGTGTTTTATCACGATATGATCAGAATCATTCAGAATGAGACTCGAGTCAGAATTGTCTGTAATCACGTTCGCCGACAGGGTCCAGTTAATTGATTTTAGAAGGCAAAGGCCTTCCTCATTATGCCGAATTATGCTGTCGGTGATCTTGCCATTGTTTGAGGAATTCACGGCGATGCCTATGCTTCCATTTTGAATCGTAAACCCATCCACTGTTACACTGGCTTGTACGGAAACGACTGTTCCGTTTCCGTCACCATCAAGAATAGTATTCTGCTCATCCTCACCGACGAGGAAAACTGCTTTTCTCGCTACTATGTGCTCATGAAATATCCCGGGTTCAACGGAGATCGTCTGTCCATCCTTAGTCTCAGGAGCATCTAAAGCCTCTTGTATGGTCGTGTACCCTATGCCAGTGCCAAAGTTGTGAACATCGTAGCTGATAGGAGGTTTCGGTTCGAATACGCCAGCAGACCTCAGGTAAAGAATACACGCAGAAGAAAAAAGCAACAGCAACAGACATGAAATAAGGATGGACCTTCTAAGCATTTTATATCAATTATTATTAGGTCCGTCTATGTTCTTAGGATTTATGGAATAACATCGTTTGAATTTCAAAGGAAGTGGATCGTGGTGCTGAAACGAAAAGATTTACGGTTCAGACCTTTAGAATTTCTTCGCAAGACCGACGTAAATCCAGCGCTGGTTTACTTACGAGAAATGATAGATGATGAGAAGCGTGTCCCATTGCGTTTCATCCAAGTCCAGAAACTTTAAGTCTGATTAAAGTGCTAGTAATTTTGCCTTCAAAAGATGGCCCTAAACTGGCATCATGGGGTCGTAGTCTAGCTTGGTCTAGGATACCAGCCTGGGGCGTTGGCAACCTGGGTTCAAATCCCAGCGACCCCACCACATTTAATTCTTTCTCATTTTGTGAAAACGGTCGCATTCCGAGCATTTCTCCAACTGTCACTGTTAAATAACTCCACGCAGATAGCCTTCATAGGTTGAGATGTTGAGCGATCAGGTCTTTGAGAGACTTGCTGAAGCCTTGGATAGACTTCCAAATGGCTTTCCTAGAACATCCTCGAATGTTGAGATTAAGCTTCTGAAGAAGATATTTTCGCCTGAAGAGGCTATACTAGCAAGTCAACTGGGCGGTTCCTTGGAATCAGTTGACGCCATTGCCAAACGTGCCAAACGTTCGGCTGAAGAGGTTAAAATAGAGTTGATGAAGATGGCGGAACGTGGCCTCCTATGGTATCAAAAAGATAAAACGTTGTTCTTCAGGTTGGCACCTTTTATCGTAGGAATCTATGAATCACAGAAAAAAAACATGGATCATGAGTTTGCTCATCTGTTTGAAGACTACATGGCAAACGGCGGTGCTGTTGGAATCATGAAACCACAGCCAGCTCTACATCGAGTCATCCCTGCCCAAAAAGCGGTCAAGTCTGAGTGGATTCTGCCTTATGACGATGTCAGGGCGATTCTACTAAGATCAAAAACCTTTCACTTGCGCGATTGCATATGCAGAATACAGCAGGATCACATAGGTCGCAAGTGCGACTTCCCTTTGAGAACTTGCCTTAGCTTCTCATCAATCGACGGTCAACCAAGCCCTGATGATGTCTCAAAGGATGAAGCACTGGCCTTTCTGGACCAGGCAGAAGAAATGGGTCTCGTTCACACAGTCAGTAACGTAATGAAGGATTTTGGGTATGTCTGCAACTGCTGCGGATGCTGCTGTGGAATACTTAGGGGCATAACTGATTGGGGCATCGAAAACTCTGTTGCATACGCCAACTACTATGCAGCAATCGATTCCAACGAATGCTTGGATTGTGGAACGTGTAGAAAGAGATGTCAAGTGCATGCTATCTCTGAAAGCAACGGGGTCTCGGTTGTCGATCGAAGCAAGTGCATTGGATGTGGTCTATGCGTTACAGGGTGTCCGAATGGGGCAGCAAAACTCGAAAGAAAGCCCGACGACGAAATCGTCCAACCTCCCGTCGATTTCGCAACTTGGGAACATGAACGTCTGCGTAATCGAGGGCTAAGTAAATAAAAAGCGTTCTTCTCTGAGAAACAAAATTGGCGTTTTCAGGAAACATCTTGCGCGCGGAAGTCATGCCAAGAAAAGCTAAAAGGCCAGCGAGATCAGTTACATTCCAAAGGTCAGGAAAGGGAAAAACATGGCGAGAAAATTGAGAGTAGGCGATAATGCAAGGAACTTCGCTTTGGAAGATCAAAATGGGCGGGAATTCAAGCTTTCAAAACTCAAAGGCAAAAAAGTGTTGCTTTCGTTTCATCCTCTCGCATGGACTTCTGTGTGCGCGGAACAGATGAAATCACTCGAGAAAAACAAGAGTGCCTTCGATTCTCTTAACACTGTGGCCGTTGGAATGAGCGTGGACACTGTCCCATCAAAGAAGGCTTGGGCGCAAAGTCTCGACATCAAGAACACGAGGCTTCTCTCAGACTTCTGGCCACATGGCAAAGTCGCAAAGGCTTATGGAGTATTCAGACCTGAAGCTGGAACCTCAAAACGAGTAAACGTAATCATTGACGAAACGGAGAAGATAACTTTCTTCAAAATCTACAAGCTGGGACAACTCCCAGACATTCGAGAAATAATAAGTATCCTGAGAAAAACGTCTTAGCGAGCAAACGCCGCCGAGTCTGACGCGCGAGAGGCCAGCTAACTTGACGCCTTCTATTCATACCTGATTTGCTGTGATAGAGCATACGTTTTTATTTAAGCTGCAAATCCTTAGGATTTCTCAGGGAGAAACCTTGAGCGAAGAACAGAAAGAACAGTCTAGTGATGAGGCAAGACTGCAGGAACTCGTACGCGCTTTGGATGAAGAAAAGAAGCGGTCAGAAGAGTATCTTACACGGCTCAAGTACATGCAAGCGGATTTCGACAATTACAGAAAGAGACTGGAGCGACAGACGGAGGAGGTCAAAAAGTACAGCAATGAACGCCTCATCCTTCAACTGTTGGACATCGTTGACGAGTTGGAGTTGGCCATAAAATCGGCGCGATCTTCAGACTCGAAGGAAACTCTTATTCAAGGCGTTGAGATGACACTTAACAATCTGAAGAAGGTGCTTGAGAAAGAAGGGGTTTCTCCGATAGACTCCTTTGGCAAACCGTTTGACTCTTCAAAACACGAGGCAGTCTCCAAGGTAGAGAAAGACGATGCCAAAGGATGCACCGTAGTTGAGGAAATACGGAAGGGATACAGAATGAAGGAAAAGGTAATTAGACCAAGTGTTGTTAAAGTTGCTGTTAAACCATCATCAGAATCACAAGAAGGAGTCGAACCAAATGAGTAATGTGAAACCCGGCGAAAAAGTGTTAGGCATAGACCTAGGAACAACAAATTCTGCAGCCGCCATCTTCGAAGGCGGACGAGCAACCGTAATTCCGAGCGCGGAGGGTCCGACTGCGGCCGGAAAGATGTTCCCGTCGGTTGTAGCCTTCACCAAAGATGGCCAACTATTGGTTGGAGAGTCAGCGAAGAGGCAGGCAACCGCCAATCCTGAGGGGACGATATACGAGATAAAGAGAAAGATGGGCACGGACTACAAGGTCACCATAGCCGGAAAGGAGTACACTCCACAGCAGATCTCAGCGTTCATCCTGCAGAAAATAAAGAAGGATGCGGAAACCTACTTGGGAGTCCCGTTAAGGAAGGCTGTGATAACCGTCCCAGCACATTTCAACGATAATCAGCGGCAGGCAACCAAGGACGCAGGAGAGATCGCTGGATTCGAGGTTATGAGAATAATAAATGAGCCAACGGCAGCATGCCTGGCCTATGGAGTCGACAAGGTTGAGAAGGAGATGAAGATCCTTGTCTTCAGTTTCGGCGGCGGCACACATGATGTGACCGTGATGGATTTCGGCAAAGGTGTCTTTCAAGTCCTGTCTACCAGCGGTGACACCCAAACCGGCGGCACAGACATAGACAACGCTGTCATGGACTACCTTGTGGACGAATTCAAGAGGCAGACGGGGGTCAACCTCCTGAGCGACAAGATGGCAGCAGGCAGGCTGAAAGAGGCGGCTGAAAAGGCAAAGATAGAGCTTTCCACCCTGATGGCCACCGACATCGATTTGCCCTTCCTATACTCGGATACGTCTGGACCCAAGCATCTGCATATCACGTTAACCAGAGCAAAGCTTGAGGCACTGGCTCAACCGATAGTTCAGAAGACAGAGAAGACCCTCGTGAAAGCCCTGGAGGACGCGAAGCTGACGCCTAAGGACATAGACAAGATAATCCTCATCGGCGGCATGACGAGAATGCCGTACGTGCAGAGATTTGTGGAGCAGATGATGGGCAGGCCCCCTGAGAGAGGGATCGATCCGATGGAATGTGTTGCTGTCGGCGCGGCCATACAGGCAGCAGTTATCACTGGAGAAGTGAAAGACCTTCTGCTGCTGGACGTCACTCCGTTGTCACTCGGCGTGGAAACCCTCGGCCGCGTGTTCACGAGAATCATTGAAAAGAACACCACGATCCCCACTAGAAGAAGCCAAATCTTCACCACAGCGGCAGACTTCCAAACGGCCGTCACGATTCACGTGCTTCAGGGAGAACGAGCCATGGCATCCGACAACATTTCGCTCGGCATGTTCAACCTTGAGAACATTCCCCCCGCGCCGAGAGGGGTACCGCAAATAGAGGTAGCCTTCGACATAGACGCAAACGGCATATTGAATGTGGCAGCCAAGGATTTGGGCACTGGCAAAGAAGCAAAGATCACCATAACGGCCTCTACAAAACTCTCCAAAGAGGAAAAGGACAGACTGACAAAAGAAGCAGAGCAGTTTGGAGAGCAGGACAAGAAGAATAGAGAAGAGGCTGAACTGAGAAATAACGCCGACGGCCTGATCTACACGGCAGAGAAAACCAAGAAGGATCTCGGTGAAAAACTGACTCAGGACCAGAAAGACAAAATCGACGCAGCAGTTGCCGCGTTGAAGGATGCCCTCGCTGGCACCGACTTGGATAAGATGAAGGCAAAGTCAGATGAACTCACCAAGGTGCTTCAAGAAGTCGGAACATCGATCTACCAACAAGCATCGGCAGAATACGCCAAGGAGAAGGGACAAGCAGGCCCAGGCCCAGCGGCTCCCCCGGGCGGAGACAAGGTCGTTGATTCAGAGGACTACAAGGTCAAATAGATCTTAGACCAGCGCGGACAGCCATGATTGCCTTGAGACTTCGACGGTAAAGAACATGGCGGCAAAAAGGGATTATTATGAGGTTCTCGGAGTCTCTAAGACCGCATCTAAGGATGAAATCAAAGATTCATACCGAACACTGGCCATGCAGTATCATCCTGACAGGAACAAATCGCCTGAAGCAGAGGAGAAATTCAAGGAAATATCCGAAGCCTACGCAGTCTTATCGGATGATGAAAAGCGAAGACAATACGACATGCTTGGACATGCAGGGTTCGATCAGCGCTACACGAGAGAAGACATATTCAGGGGAGCCGACTTTGAGTCCGTATTCCGAGACCTAGGGTTCGGATTCGACTTCGGTGACATCTTCAGCTTCTTTTTCGGCCGAGGCGACCTTCAAGAAAGAGTGACCAGGGGCCGAGACCTCGCATACGAAGTCAACATCACGCTTGAAGAGGCTGCAAGAGGCGTACAAAAGGAGATACAATTCCCAAGAACTGAAAAATGCGGAGTCTGCCATGGCACTGGCGCCAGCCCTGGCACTAGTCCGAAGGTTTGCGAAAGATGCGGCGGAAACGGCCAGGTCCAGAGCGTTCGAAGGAATGGCTTCTCAACGTACGTGCAAGTCGTAGCATGCCCAGTCTGCAGAGGCAGGGGCCTCATAATAGAGTCTCCGTGCCCGGAATGCAGGGGCACGGGTCTGACTAGAAGAATGAGAACCATCACGCTCAAAGTGCCCGCAGGCATAGACGATGGCTTTCAACTGAGGCTTCGAGGAGAGGGAGACATGCCGCCGGAAGAAGGAAATCCAGGAGACCTGTATGCGCTGATCCACGTTGCCCCACACCAGTATTTCAGAAGAGAAGGGGACGATCTTCTGTACGATCTGACCATAGAGTTCCCCCAAGCTGCGCTGGGCACGGAAATATCTGTACCCACGTTTGAGGGAAACGTCAACTTGAAAATCCATTCTGGAACGCAGCCGGGAGAGGTGTTCAAGCTGAAAGGCAAGGGAATGCCCAGACTCGGGGGATACGGCAAGGGCAACCTGCTCGTGCGCGTAAACATATCTGTTCCAGAAAAGTTAACACAGCGACAGAAGAGCCTTCTTGAAGAATTATCCAAAGAATTCGGCACGGGCTCTCAGGCAAAAGAGCACAGAAGATTCAATCTCTAAAGAGAAAACAAACCAAGTTTCTTACTCAGCAAGTTTCCGCAAACAAGTTCTTTCTTTCTCCGCAAACTCTGTCCGAAAATGAAATAGCACCGTGTGCGAAACATTCTCTCGGTAGAGAAGATGAGAAAATACAGGTTTGCCACCAAGGCAGTGCACGCTGGCCAAGATCCAGATCCTTCAACAGGTTCCGTTTCTGTTCCAATCCACCAGACGTCCACGTTTGTTTTCAAAAGTGCGGAACAAGGGGCTGCAAGATTTGCCGGAAGAGAAGAGGGGTACATTTACACTCGTTGGGGTAATCCAACAGTCAGAGCACTCGAAAGAAATGTTGCTGAGCTTGAAGGAGGAGAGGATGCAAGAGCCTGTTCCTCAGGCATGGCTGCCATACACGCTGCAGTCGCTTCTATAGTCAGGAAAGGCGACCACATGATCGCGCCAGACAGCCTCTACAGCGGCACAGAGAAGCTGTTCATTGACATTTTCTCCAAGTTCGGCGTTGAAACCGCATTTGTCGACCAGTCCGACACGGCAAACGTTGAAGATGCGATTAAAGAGAACACCAAGATAATCTTCATCGAGACACCTGCCAACCCGACGTTAAAAATAACCGATCTCAAAGCAGTCGCAAGAATCGCCCAAGAAAGAAACATCATAACAATCGTGGACAACACGTTCATGTCACCCTATTTTCAACAACCACTGAGAATGGGCATCGACGTGAGCATCCACAGCATGACCAAATACCTAGGCGGACACAGCGACCTCATCGGCGGCATAATCATAGGCCGCAGGTCCTTGTTCAAGGCCTTGGACGACGTGATCAGGAACACGGGCGGAACCCTTGGACCCTTCGACGCGTGGCTCGCACTACGCGGAATCAAGACTCTGCCCCTGAGAATGAAGAAACACGACGAAAACGCCATGAAAGTCGCGGAATTCCTCGAAGCCCACAGGAAGGTTAAAAAAGTCCACTATCCAGGCTTGAAGTCACATCCGCAACATGAGTTGGCTAAAAGACAAATGAGCGGATTCGGCGGGATGATATCGTTTGAACTGAAAGGCGGGGTGCAAGAAGGCGTCAAGCTGATGAACTCCGTCAAACTGTGCATCTTGGCGGTCAGCCTGGGAGCAGTCGAAACCTTGATCGAGCATCCGGCTTCGATGACACATGCCTCAATATCAAGAGAAGAAAGGCTTAAGACAGGCATTACAGACGGCCTCGTGCGACTTTCCGTAGGAATAGAAGATGCTGAAGACATAATACAAGATCTTGAACAGGCATTGGCCAAAATGTAGAGTTCACGCAGAAAACAGCTGATTATCATGATCGTCAGAGAGGTTCACGCGAAGACCATCCTGTCAAAGTCGAAGGTCTTCGATTACACCGTTAACCCTTACATCGGCTGTGAACACGGCTGCACATACTGCTACGCAAGATTCATGAAGAGATACACAAGCCACAAGGAAAAATGGGGCAAGTTCGTCGACGCAAAAATCAACGCTCCTTACTTGTTGGCGCTGGAAATAGAAAAGAAAAGAGCGGGCAGGATTTGGATAAGCGGAACATGCGATCCGTACCAGCCTATTGAGAAGAAATATGCACTGACGACGAAATGTCGCGTGCGCGAAATCCTTTCGGAGCATGCGATGCCGGTTACGGTTCAGACAAAATCTGCACTTGTAATCCGCGATTTGGAACTGCTGATAAAATCATGTGCCGGTTACTACGCGGAGTTTGCCTCGGCCGCATAGAACTAAACCCCAGAACTTTTAAATACGCCAGACCGGCAGTATTATAGCAGTAAGGGAGACGGGAGTTTGGAGAAGAGAAAGGCAGTCGTACTACTAGTTCTTACGATAATGGTTCTGTCAATCATTCAGACGAAGCCCATGGTCTTGGCTGCCCACACGGGAAGCCCAATCGACAGTGGCTGGGCCTCAACGTCGCCAGTCATTGACGGAAATATCACAACTGGAGAATGGGCTTCCGCAACGGTTGTCAATTTCACACTTCAAATGAGAAGCCGAACAGACGGCAGTCTAAACAGGACCCTTAATGGCAGATTATATGTTGAAAACAACTGGACCTATGCCTTCTTGGCAGTGCAGATTTTCAACGATGACTATGAAGCTCATGACTTCAACGGTCACTACAAGGGTCTTGCCATGCTGTTTAACAATAACAACAATGGCACTCTCGTTTTCGGCGACAACGGAGAGGGGGTCACCACATATACCGCCTCACCGTTCTATTCACACAATGATCTGTACTATGCTGGAAGCTACTGGGACGGAGACTATTATGCTGGCAAAACCGATGATGGTGCACTGGCATGGTCGCACACTAACGCAACTCAAGGCGCGATCGGAAACTGGACTTTTGAAATGATGATCCCACTCAAGGGAACCGACGCAGGGTACGACTTCAACATCACGAGTCTGCCTTACACCGTGGGATACAAGCTATGGTTCCAAGAACCCGCCAACGGACTGGATGGCGTCTACCCGTATGATCCAACGATTCCAAAGAGCTTTGATCAAACAACAAACGCCTCAACTTTCGGCGACATGACGTTCTATCCTCTATACAACCTAACCATGGTTGCAACAACAGGTGGAACAACAAACCCCGCTCCAGGAATAAGTCAATACCCGTTTAAGACAGTTGTCAGCGCGACAGCTACCGCTAACCCATGGTACCAATTTGACCACTGGGAACTCGACAGCGTCAACGTGGGAGCGGCCAACCCATATTCAGTCACGATGAACCAGAACCACACGTTAAAAGCCGTGTTCATTCCCCTCTACGCCTTGACCATTACAACGACGACAGGTGGAACAACGACGCCGACTCCGGGCACGTACATTTATCCTAATGGGACGCTTGTTAATGTGACAGCCACGGCAAACAGCGGATACGCGTTTGGTCACTGGGAACTCGACAGCGTCAACGTGGGAGCGGCCAATCCGTATCAAGTCACGATGAACCAGAACCACACGTTAAAAGCCGTGTTCCTTCCTCTCTACAACCTTACGATTGTCACAACCGGGGGTGGATCAACAACACCAGCCCCAGGCACCTACACGTATGTTAGTGGAACAAGCGTAAGCGTCAACGCCACGGCAAACAGCGGATACGTGTTTGACCATTGGGAACTCGATGGGTTTAACGTAGGTACAGGCAATCCCTATTCTGTTTTAATGAATCAGAATCACGTGTTGAACGCCACATTCGTAGCACAGCTGTCAGTGACGATCAGTCCGGCAGACTCTACCATCCCTCTAGGCAACTCCGTTCTGTTCACCTCAAACGTGACGGGAGGAACCCCCGGATACTCCTACCAATGGTATCTGGTTCCAAACCCAGTTACAGGAGCAACATCCCCATCATGGACGTTCACCCCAACGTCGCCCGGCATCTACTACGTGTATCTAAACGTGACAGACTCCAAGGGCAGAGTCGCTATATCCAACACTGCAAGGGTCGTAGTACCGCCACCCATAGTAGGAGGTTACTCGATCCCGTTTGAGACGTCAACCTCAATGGGTCCATTCGCATGCTATGGCGCATTCGTGGCGGCTTTCGGCGCTGTAATCAGCTTCGTCAGACACAAGAAGAAAAGAGAATCTCCAGCCGCTTAAGCATCACCCATACGGCACGTTTTGTTTCGCCTTTTAGTCGGCGGAAAGATCTGTAACGTGTTTCTTTGTTGAATGAGGAATTGTTTGACAAGCGCGCTATGAAAAACTTAAATTCATTTGAAAGGTCTCTCGTAGCAATATAGTTGCAAGGTGAGAATACATTGGGCAAGATCGTAATATTAATGGGTTCTGAACGCGATCTCGAATTCTCCCGTGAAATTGCCAAATATGCAAAGGCCTTAAAATTAGAATATGAGTTTCGCGTCGCTTCGGCTCACAAAACGCCCGGCAAAGTCTTGAAGATCTTGAAAGAGTTCGAGAAAGAGAAGGTCGTTTTCATAACAGTTGCTGGAAGATCAAATGCGCTCAGCGCCTTCGTGGACGTAAACTCAACAAAGCCGGTTATCGCCTGTCCGCCATACTCCGAAAAGTTCAGTGGAGCGGACATTTACTCCTCGCTCAGGGTCCCAAGCGGCGTAGGCTCGATTCTAACGATTGAACCGGAAGGAGCCGCCATCGCAGCCGCGAAGATATTTGCCGTCGAAGACAATGAACTAACAAAACAAGTGCTGAAGTATCAACTATCAAAGAAAGATGAGATTGAAAAGGCTGACGAATCCGTTAAGAAGCTGAAGTAGTGCGTGAGCAATGGGCAGCGTGAAAGACTTACAAGCGATCAAAAGGCCCACAAGAAACAAGATGGGCGTCGGACGGTTCAGGTTTTCAGACCGATACTCAGTTTTTGACTGGGGAGAAATGCCCGACCTGATCGAGGGGAAGGGCGAAGCCCTCTGCATGATGGGAGCCTACTGCTTTGAAAGGCTAGAAGAAAAAGACATTAGAACGCATTATCGTGGCCTAATTGAAAAAACTGGAAAGACCGTTCGCTTCGATGAACTTGAGCAACCTTCAAACGTAATGGAGGTTAGCTTGGTCAACGTGTACAAGCCGAAAGCGGCCGTGTGTGAAGGCAAACTCCGTTATGACTATGAGGCTTACACTCCAGAGTCGGTTAACTGCCTAATCCCCCTTGAGATAATCTACAGGAACGGCTTGCCCGAAGGATCATCCGTCTTCAAGAGGCTTGAACAAGGTTCTATCAGTCTCAAACAGCTGGGCTTAGACCAATATCCGAAGGCAGGTGACAGGCTCAAGAAGCCTATTTTTGACGTGAGCACGAAACTGGAAGAGAAGGACCGGTACGTCACTTGGGATGAAGCCATGGAAATAGGCGGATTGACTCAAGAAGAACTAGAAAATGTCAAAGATCTGCTGTTGAAGGTTGACGAAACGATAACGCAGATTGCGTCGAGAGCAGGCTTGGAAAATGAGGATGGAAAAATAGAGCTGGCCTTCGATTATAAAAGGAAGCTCATTGTGGTCGACGTTGTCGGAACGCTAGACGAGTGCAGGTTCACTTATCAGGGGCTACACGTGAGCAAAGAGATTGCTAGACAGTTCTTCAGAAAAACAGACTGGTTCAAGGATGTGGAAGAAGCAAAGAAAAAAGCTGAAACAAAAGGCATTTACGATTGGAAGAAACTTTGCAAGTCCAATCCGCCGATGCTTGAACCCAAATTGAGGAAAATAATAAGCGAAATGTACATGGCAGCCTCGAACGAGTTAACCCAAGAAAGAACGTTCGATGTCCCAAGCCTTGCAGACGTAGTCAAGAAATACAGGGAATACTCCTGGCATTAGACAATAATGTGCGCTTTGGAAAGCAGAACTAATCAGGAATGCAACAATAGCCGACGGCTGCTCTTAGGTTCTCGACAACTATTTTCCACTGATCTTTTCGCCACATTTATAACAGTAGCTCGCATCGCTCGCATTCTTCTCCCCACAGTTTGAGCAGACGACTGATTCTTTGCCGGTGGATCGCCGAACGCTTTCCCCTGCTGTTTTGAAAGCTTCATGAATTTCTCCTGCAGCTACTGAGAATGCTTTCTCCATTTCCTGACCCATTTTCGACAGCGAGTCTCTTACCTCTTCCCAAGGGGCCGACACACCTGCCGCAACCCCTTCTCTGGTTCTGGCTCCGCATTTGGAGCAGAAATAGTCGTCGTCGGACACCTTGTTGCCGCACTTTGAACAGTAGTCCATGTGGATCGCCTTTTATCATTCAGCAGAAGCGCACAATTTAAGCATTTTCCAGCGTCCTAACTTCGAATCCATCACAGAGCTACCATCGATAGTAGCTTCGTATTCACTTTGATCACGTTAATTAACGACAATCGGGTTTCGCCGCCCAATTTTCTACTTGGAAGCTCTTATTATTATGGTCTCTGAGATGCAGTTGAATATTCTCAGTCTTTTCCTCGGATGCAACAGCCATCCAAGAATGAGGTCGATCGGTAACAGGAACGCTTTTCCTATACTTTCCAGAGCCGCACGACCTATGTCTGCATGTTCACCATTCAACCTTGCGACTCGAATTCCCATGATCATCTTGCCGACCGATTGACCGTAGGTTCCCTCCATCACAGTCCAATAGAGGAAGTAGACGAGGTTGCTAAACCCGAAGCTGACAAACGGAATCCAGCTCGGAATGGCCGGGACCCAAACGTATCCTGGCCAGCCTATCCAAGCTAGCAATCTTATAGGCGTAAGGATGATCTCAAGAATGATAATGTCAATCAGCCATGCAATGAACCGTTCGCCCCAAAAAGCTAGGCTTAGTTCAGTAGCAAGCTCGACGGCAGATCCTCACTTTGGACAGTAAGTCGCACCTTCTGGCAGTTCATTCCCACACTTTTTGCACCAGACCAAGATTCCATCGCCTCTTTCCAACCTTGTTCGACCGAGTATTTATCTTTCTTCATAATATTGCAGACTATGCTCGAAAGACTGTCCCCAGTCAGTTGACAGCTAGACGGGACCAAAAAAACGAAAGAAGAGACATCAAGCATTGGTTACGTGACAAGTTCATGAAGCTTGTTGGCTTTCAGCGCTCGTTTGATTTCCATTGCTATGCGATCTCCCGTGCTCAGTCGTCTCTGGTATTTGGCGTTGGCGTATTGTGAGCCTAGGCCCATGTGGACGTTTGTCCCACCACCGTGTCTTAGGGCTACATCTTGAGTTACTGGAATGTGCATGTACGGATCACGCTTGTCAGGCACATCGTACAGGCCGTAGTCAACTTCAGCCTTGGCCTCTGTGCCTCCTGTAAAGTCCAGCTTAGCGGCAGGCTTAAGCTCATATTTAGAGACGCGGTCCCACGTGATCAGCGTCTGTAGGCACCATGCGCCTATTATTCCTGGACTTGCGTACTCCCTGCATGCAAGCAGGAACCTATCTGCATAGCGGTGCAGATCCTTCAGCAGCGACTCTCTGAGGCTCAGAATGGCGTGAGCCGTCACCTCGAATGACGGGACCTTCTTAATCTTGTTCTGAACGTCGATTGGAAGCCTCTTTAGGCCGTCAAGAATTGTTTCTCTCCGCTCATCAATCGAAAGGAACTGATTGGCAAGGCAAATCCTTGCTTCTTCTGTGGTTACATTGTAGAGCTTTACAAACCAATCTTCCACATCACCCCAGTCCCCCTTAGCATCCAGTGGAGAAAAGAAGAAGTTGAAGTTAGCGTGCGGTCCCAGGACAATCTGTTCCACACGGCCGTTTTCTAGGGCCTCTTTGCTCAGATTTCCGGCCTTCACCTCTGCTGCAACCTTTTCCTCCAAGTCATTCGAATCCGCGGCAAAGATGAATTCCCTTTCGAACGCCCTGTGGGCATGCTCAGCCTTTAAGATCATAGGTTCATCTATCGGCTCCTTGAAGGTTATTCCACCCTTGTGAACGTTGTAATGATAAGCCTTCGGAGTCGGGATTCCAGCCTTCTCGGCGAACCAGTAATAATCCTTCTCGAGTTCGCCCCTGTTCTCTATCTTAAGAAGGTTTCTAGAACCTAATATTGGCACGCCATAATCGTTCTCAATTAAACTGCAGCGTTCATCACCTCCAACGTAGACGGCAAAAGCCCTGTTTGTGATCTGCATACATTCCAAATCAACGAGCTCGTCAACATACTTTAAAATGTCCGAGTATTTCTCCAAAATCAGAATAACACTTCTCCAGCTTCCCTTCTTCTTAATGTCTTTGGGGTCATTCACAACGCGCATGTCACGTCTAACTAGACAAGGCAAATTCTCGACTCGTTCATCTCGTCTGCCAACCATCGGGTTTTGAAGGTAAATTCGCGCTCTACTAGGCGTCGTGTAGATTATACTTCGAACACCATAATTGCGTTGGCCCTGCCAAGCATCTAATGCTGAATGAGAACCCAAATTCAATCCAATCGGCTCTTTGTACTTTCTGACTATTTCTTGCATCTCCTCTCTCTTGATGACCATGGCATTTCCCCTAAACAGCTAAGCAATACAAAGTGAGCCTTTTTAAACCTTTCAAAAAGCTGCGAGGCTTATCATCTAGTCTTCTTCCATAACTTTCTTCTATTCTTCTCTTCCATATTACATTATAAGAAAAAGCGGGCTCTTCACTTTCAGGGGAGAAGGAAGTTGAACGAAGACACTTTTGGCTGGTTATTCATAGGGGATAAGCCACTGCTCTACGAGAAGAGACATGTCGCAAGACAGCTTCAAATAGAAGCTTGGCTCGACCTTGCAGAAGCCCTCATGGAATTGAGCATTGAAAGACCAGCCGAAGGCGGAACAGCATCAAAACAAGCTGATTACGTCGTTTAGAGTCCGCAAACATGCAATACATTGCAGAAATTCTTGAAGCTTTTTTCATTCTTGTAACGTCTTAGGGCTTTAGTAATCGCTTTCTTGTCTTTTACACCCAGCTTCTTGATCACTTGCTTTGCGGTTTCGCTGCCTATGAACAGGAATTGGCAAACAGAGGTAACGTTAGCCGGTTTCCGGTTCAGACTGGCCGATTCAAAATCAACGATGAAAGGCCTGTCCTGCCTGCTAATTATCAGGTGTTTCGGGGCACGACTCAGTTCTCCATGGTCCAAGTTGATTCTGTCCAGCCGCCAGCACTGCTCCAGAATTCTTCGTAATACCCTGCCTATTCTTGTTCTACTCGTCTTTTTGCTCAGCCACTTTGGAAGAAGTTCACCATCGATGAATTGCATGCAGAGAAAGTTTCTGCTCGCAGCTAGCACCGTGGGGCCCACATCAATCAGGTTTGCTTTTTTCAGTAGCTCAGACTCCCGCTGCATCCTAGCACGATCGGAGTCGATCCTCCGGATTTTCAAAGCTATTCTGTCACCGTGCATGCTGGCCAACACAACTATTCCGACGCACCCTTTGCCCAAGATAGATACGTTGAAGACCTGTTTTTTCCCTACTAATTCTATCGCCGTGACGCCGAGCCTTCGAAGTTCCCTTAATCTTTTTTTGAGTTCGGCGTCGCTTGGTCTTGGGTAACAGAGTATCGACGCGTAAGGTTCTTCAACCAACTGCTCAATGGCTAAACTGCCTCGAACAATAGGCTGCGCGCTTCGTTTCCTCCCAAGGTTCTACGTATCCAAGCTCAGCTCGATTTAAGGCTTCTTTAAATTGATCTTAACGTTGGCGTCAGCAAAAACAAAAAGGCAAACACTTACTATTGAATAGGGAGTATCGCAGAAGAGAAGAGTGATCATGGAGCTAGCTGGATTATGCCTAGGTTTGGACAAATTGATGAAATACTCAAGCTGATGAGCAACAAGCAGCGTATTCGCAACATCGGTGTCGTCGCGCATATAGATCATGGAAAGACAACGATGACTGATTCGCTGTTAGCCGAAGCGGGACTGTTGTCGTGGCAGGTGGCTGGCTCAGCTAGGGCGCTTGATTATCTTGAAGAAGAACAAAGGCGCGGAATTACGATCAAGACCGCTAACATCTCGTTGCTTCATGAAACCGAGCGCTTCGGCCACGTAATCAACTTAATTGACACGCCTGGTCACGTGGATTTCACTGGCAAAGTGACGAGGGCGATGCGGGCCGCGGACGGAGTGATCGTCGTCGTAGACGCCGTCGAAGAGGTGATGGCCCAAACTGAGACCGTGACGCGCCAGGCATTAGAGGAGAGAGTCAAGCCTGTTCTTTTCATAAACAAGATTGACCGGCTGATCAATGAGCTGAAACTTGACGCTGACCAGATGCAGAGCAAGCTTGCGCACATAGTGGCTGACTTTAACAGTCTGATCGAAATTCATGGAGAACGCGAATTCAAAGAGAATTGGAAAGTTGACCCGACAAAAGAGAGCGTAGTTTTGGGTTCAGCCCTACACAAGTGGGGCTTTACGGTTGACATGATGAAGCAGAAGGGAATGAAATTCAATGATCTCATAGAGAGCTGCAAGAAGGGTGAACATCAAGCCCTTTCGAAAATGCTTCCTCTGCACACCGCGATACTTGACATGGCAGTTAAGAACTGCCCTAGCCCGATTGAGGCTCAAAAATATCGAATCCCGAAAATCTGGAGAGGTAGGATGAATTCGGCTATAGGCAGGGCAATGATTAACTGCGATGATCACGGGCCCATGACAATGTGCATAACCAACGTTCAAGCATATCCCGACGTTGGCACGATCGCAACCGGAAGACTGTTCTCAGGCTCAGTGAAGGAAGCAGACCATGTATTCTTGATCGAAGCAAACAAAGAATACCATGTAAAGCAAGTTTTCATGTGTATGAGTGTCTTCAGAGAAGTTGTCAGTCAGATTCCAGCAGGGAACCTAGCCGCTTTATCTGGCTTGGACATGGCAAGAGCAGGCGAAACAGTTATCGATAGCACATGCAAAGATGACGCTGTTCCGTTCGAAAGCATGAGATACGTTTCTGAACCTGTGATAACTGTAAGCGTTGAACCTAAGGATCCCAAAGACCTTCCACGCTTGAACAAAGCATTGGATCGGCTTCTTGTAGAGGACCCAAACCTCGAAATCAAGATTGACGAAAAAACCGGTGAATACCACCTTAGCGGAATGGGTGAACTCCATCTGGAAACATCCATAAAGTTTCTGAAAGACTACAGTGGAAGCGCAGAAATCATAGCCTCCTCTCCAACCACAGACTACAGAGAGAGCGTTACAGGGAAAGGCTCGATCGTCCTAGCCAAGAGTCCCAACAAGCTGAACAGTTTCAAGGTTCAGGCAGAACTTGGTAAAGAAACCGAGGCACTGGCCGCAGAAGAAAGGGAGAGAAACGTTTGGGCATTTGATGAGCACTCGAACATACTCATAGACCTCACGAGGAACGTAAGAATCCCGAGCGAAGCAAGAGACAGCATCGTCTCAGGCTTTAGGTGGGCATGCAAGACTGGCCCCTTGTGTGAACAGCCGATCAGAACTGTCAAGGTCAGCCTAGTTGATGTCGAGGTTCAGCAAGAACCAGCGCTGAGAGAGCCGACGCAGATCATGCGAGGCGTCAGCCGCGCAATCCTGGGATCTTTCCTAACCGCGAAACCGATTCTGCTCGAACCGATCTACAAGATTGAATTGTCCACTCCGATTAAATGGTTCGGCAAGTGCACAAATATCCTAGTTTCAAGACGAGCAAGAATACTGGCCACTGAAAACAGGGGAGCCATAATCTTGATAAAAGGCTACCTTCCAGTTGCAGAAGCCTTGGGCTTGGCGGCTGAAGTACGTTCCTCCACATCTGGCAGCGTCTTCTGGCAAAGCACTTTTGATCATTGGGAAAAGGTCCCAGAAAAGATGGCGGCAGGGATCATGAGACAGATCCGGATGAAAAAAGGCTTACCCCCTGAAATTCCGAAACCCGGGATGTTCGCAGATGAAGCCTAATCTAGGGGCGGACATTTCTGGACGAATTAAAAGCCGTAGCCTAAAGCAATTATACTAAGGTTTCCGAAATCAACATTTATGTGCGCGCTGTGTAGTCTATGGTGGAACCTTGCCAACGGAGGATATTGAAAAAAAAGTTTTGGTTACGGGCGGCGCAGGCTTCATAGGTTCTAAGCTGGTTCAAGCGTTGCTGGAGAAAGAAATTCGAGTGAAAGTTCTTGATTGCCAATATGGACCTTTTAGGAGGAAGAAAAGCCCAGATCTCGAGTTTGTCAACATCGGAGGTGATGAAAGCCATGCCGGAATGGCTGATAGAAACGTTGTTGAGAAAGCTGTTAGGGACGTTGACGTTGTTTACCACTTGGCGATCAACTGGGATGGGCACACGTGGAAGCACAAGCTTCCTCTCACAGATCTTTTCGATGTCAATATTAGAGGTACCGTTAACCTTTTGGAAGCAGCAAAGGCTCAGAGGGTAAAACACTTTCTTTATTCCAGCAGTTGTGCAGTGTATGGAAGTCAAGGTTCTCAGATTGTAAATGAGGAAAGCGTGTGCAAGCCTGAGTTATGGGATGGTGATCCCGGAGCGGCCTACGGCATATTGAAACTCACTTTAGAGAAGCTTTGCCTATTGTACCATAATCAGCACGGATTGCCGACAACAGCGTTTCGCATGGATTTCGTATTCGACGAAAATAACGCATTGCCCAGCCAAAAGATCATTGACAACCTTCGTGAAGGCGGAACCATAGAAGTGACCGAAGGTGACGGCTTCGCAAGCATACATGTAGACGAAGTCGTCCAAGCGTTTCTGCTGGCCACTCTGAACGAGAAAGCATATGGCCAAACATTCAACCTCTCAAACCCATCGACCTTTATAACATATTACGAACTCTACCGATTCTTGATACAAAAAGCAAATTCGAAGAGCAATGTTCGACTTTCGACTGACCAAGAACACGTCGGCAGAACCATTGAATCAATCGAGAAGATACGAAGAGCGTTAGGCTGGAGGCCCTACAAGACCAAAAAAGACCTCAAACAGGCAATGATTCAAAGCATCAAATCAGCCTGAAGCCTAATGGGGCCACGCGACAAATGAACCTCTCTGAACAACCCACGCTTTGAAGGGTGACAAAACATGAAAATAAAGGTAGATCCGCTAAACCCGTTCAATCTAGAAGCCACTCTCTGTTGTGGACAGGCTTTCAGATGGGACAAGAGGGCTGAATGGTGGTACGGCGTTGCAAGTGGAAGAGTCTTCAAAACACGGCAAACAGGTGAAACTCTGGAGATCGAAAACGTAAACATCAATTTTGCGAAAAACTACTTCGGCCTCATCGATGAGTTGAACAATGTCTTTTCACAAATCTGCAAGGACCCATACATCAAACGGGCTGTTAAAATGTTCAGTGGCTTAAGGATCCTACGCCAAGACCCTTGGGAATGCCTGATCTCATACATTTGCGCAACTTACAAGAACATTGCAGCAATAAGGCATATGCTTCTTAACCTTTCTCGTAGGTTCGGAGACAAAGTCTGCTTCGACGGCTTAGACTTTTACACCTTTCCGACGGCCGAAGATCTAGCCCAAGCATCCGTAAACGACCTTCTCAGGTGCGGTCTAGGGTACAGGGCAAAATACGTCCATGAAACCGCAAGAACAGTCGCTGAAAGCCCGCTTGACTTTGCACGCTTAAGGAAAAAGGGCTACGAAGAGGCAAGACATGAGCTGGTGGGTCTCGCTGGTGTGGGTCTCAAAGCGGCAGACTGCATTCTGCTTTTCTCCCTGGACAAACTTCAAAGCTTTCCAGTTGACGTTTGGGTAAGACGAGCCGTTCTTAGACATTACGCAGGTCATTTCTCCAAGGAGTTCATGGCCAGACTCAGAGAAAAAGAGTCATTGGCGAGTTCCGACTATGAGAAACTGAGCTTGTTCGGGCGAACATATTTCGGAGAATTCGCCGGCTACGCTCAGGAGTACTTGTATCATTACGAGCGGACGATGGGCTAGGTCTTTCGACAAGAAAGTAGAGGATACATTAGAAATACTAGTTTTCACTTGCGTTGAACGTTCTCTTTTGAAGCCCTCTCTATCCACTTTTCCATCCGTTTCCGGACTTCTTCCTCGAGTCTCTGTTTCGAGATGAGCCCTCCTCTAACTATGACCTCGCTGTCCACAGCTATGCTTGGAGCGCTGAGGATATCATAGGTTTTTCCTTCGTTTAGTCCTTCCGAAGTGGCCATGTTGACCTCCTTGTATACCATGTTGAACTTCTGCGCGACTTCCGAAGCAATTGCTTTTGCTAAAGGACAGCTGGAACAGCTCGGAAGAGTGAAGACTTTGAGCTCCACGACTGTTTCTCCCTTGAAGGTCTACTTTATGAAGTCGCCAACTTTTTAAATCTTTCAATGAGAGGAAACAGAGTTTTGGGAAGCTGGGGCAGTGGAAAACGTATATATCTGGAAAGGAATGCAACTATCAACTTGAAAAAAAGCCGAACCAGACAGATAAGCAGGGCCCGTAGCTCAGCCCGGTTAGAGCGCCAGGCTCATAACCTGTTGGTCGGGTGTTCAAATCGCCCCGGGCCCACCACCTTTTCAATGCTTTTTTGCATGGGCTTGCAAGTTAGACTCTAACTTCAGAACACGTTTATACTTTCATGTTCGTTCTTTACGCCTCTCTACTCAGGATTTTTGCGTGGCTGGGCAGGCATTCCATACAACTAGTGCTATCGCTTTCTATTGGCTAGCCTTACTGTCAGTTCTGTAACGTTTTTTCCAAGTTGTTTGCAGCTTTCGATGGCCTTCTTGTTCGGCGCCCCTAGGGCGGCCGCGCCATAATGTTCATGGCCGTGTCTGCCTTGAACAATCATGCCATGTATTAGCATCGCGTCCAAGATGGAAAGTAGTGTTGTTTCAGCTCCCGAGGCGTTTCCGCCCGAAGACGTGAAGGCGCCTCCAACCTTTCCGACGAGTTTGCCGTGTATCTGGACGGATTTGTCGAAGAAAGCCTTGAGCTTGCCAGACATGAGCCCATAAAAAGTCGGCGAGCCAACGATGATTCCATCGGCACCCTCCAAATCATCAAGGTCTACATCATCAACCTTCTTCAAAACGGCCTCGACTTCTTTAACCTCGGCGATGCCTTCCATGACCGCGAGAGCCATCTTCTCGGTGTTACCACCCCGGGAATCGTACAATACTAGAACCCTAATCATAACAACCCAAACCTACCTGCTAAAATCATAACGAGCTTTATTAATCATTTCTCAAGCTGTACGTCAGAAAGATCAAAAAGTCCGCAATTGCAACTGTTCCCGAGAATGGTGAATGAAAGTGGAAACGTGACCCACAACGGCGTGGAAAAGCCCCCTGCGACGAGGCGAATTCCCGAGAAGCCATGTAGAAACTTTTTCGCGCCACTCTCCTTTCAAACGCCAAACAGTCAATAGAAGATTGTTCCATAAGCTATAAGTGCTGAAAGATGCTAAAGATTGTGCGAGGGAATGGTAAGCTCCTCATTCTTGGGAGAAAGGAGAGAAGGGAGGAAAAAATTCTAAACTTACCATTCTCCTCGCATTTTGCATAATTGATTCACAGGTTGCTTTTAAATATTTCGTCAGTTCAGAACTATGTCTTAGGGAATTCTATCAAAAGATACATTTCTCCGGGCTTTTTTGCCTATGGCATTCCCAGGTCATGCGCCGATTTTTTCAGTCTCCATGAAAAACGAGCTACAAAAACGAGTTAATATCTGATCATGCGCGCTTCGGAAGCCATCGGTCACTGCAAGGCTGTCCATACTCGGCTCAGCAGTTTGCTTCAAGATTGTAAGGACCACTCGTCAGACATTCTGCCTTGCCCTTATGCACGAGAACCGTGTCTTCTATTCGGACTCCGCCGAAGCCCAATAAATAGATGCCTGGCTCGTCGGTGACCACGTTTCCAATTGTCAGATTATCCTTGCTCAGCGAGCTCAGTGTTGGTCCTTCATGGACTTCTAGTCCTACGCCGTGACCTAAGCCGTGAACGAAGTATTCCCCGTAGCCTGCGTCAGCTATTACTTTTCTGGCTTCAGAATCGACGTCTTTGGCTTTGGCCCCAGGCCTTATTGCCTTGAGCGCCTCGTCATGAGAAGCCCTCACTATCTCGTACAATTTTGTTTGTTTTGTCTGGGGCTTTCCGGCAACGATGGTCCTAGTGATGTCTGACCGATAGTGCTCATAGACAGCGCCCATGTCGAGGACGACCAATTCGCCATTTCGTATTTCCCTGTTAGTGCAGCCGCCTCCGAGCTGGGTTCCTCCCCCGCCGTGCGGAAATGCCGATCGGGCACCTGAGGCAATGATGGTATCGAAGGCTACGCCCCAAGAGCCCCTTTTTCGCATGGCGTACTCGATTTCAGCCGCAACTTGATACTCTTTCACGCCTGGCTTTATCGTTTCGTAAGCTATCTTCATCCCAGTGTTCGTTAATTCCGCTGCTTTGCGCATCAATTCAAGCTCTTTTGGGTCTTTGACTCTGCGGAGTTCCCCGACGAGGTCGCCTTTCGGCTTCAGTCTCGCCTGTCCTCTGAGCTCCTTCGCCAGTTGACGATAACTCTCGGAGTTCAGCGTGTCGAAGGCGAGCTTCTTGATCTTGCATGCTTTAGCCTGCTTGCCCACTGCCGCCATCAGGTTCTGCCCGCGTTCAAGCATTTCCAGTTCGAACCCTTTTGTCATATACTTTGCCTGCTCAAAATTGACGTTGTACGCGTAGATTATGCCCTTGCCAGTCTTGGGTATTAGCATGGAGGTCAATCCTGGGCAGCCTGTAAAATAGTAAAGGTTGACTTCACTGGTGACTAGGAACCCATCAAAACCTTTCACTTCGAATGCTTTCTGTTTTAAGGCTTCTACTCGATCCATATGTCTCACCTTTCAAGTACAGAGCCGCAGCTTTTTCTTAGAATGTCCTCATTAGCTTATACGTTTTGCCCGTCTTTTTCGAGGACGCGGCGGCGCTGGGGCATAGAACATAGTTTCACAAGGCTTTTAAAGAGACATACAATAATCCGTTAAGGTAATCGCAAAGAAAGGAGAAAGATACTTTGAAGAAGTCAGTTGCGTTAGTAATCGCTTTCTTGATCGCTTTTTCAATGCTTGCAGTATTGCCCACGCATGCCTTAGCCATCCCAGCTCCTAAGCTCCCGTGGCTTCAAGTCTCACCCGCATGGACCAAAGTTGGTCCAGCCCCGTCAGTTGGAAGCATAATCAACGTGAACGTTGAAGTGCACAACTTGACACAGGATATGCAGGTTGTAGCCATACAGTTCCGACTGCAGTATAACGACTCGGTGCTTCAACTGGTCAGCGTTAATGAAGGTCCCTTCATGGAAGATCCGACGTGGAATCTATATGGAACATTCTTCACATCCGCCAACAATGTGGGAGGAGACCCGACATACCCATTCACACACGTTATCGTCGCTGAGTTGGTATTTCCAAATCTTACCAACGGCGAGTATGATCAGACAACGTTACCGAACACTGAAAACAGCATTGTAAACTCGACCCTCGCGACATTCCAATTCATGGTTCTGCAGCAAAATGGCCCCGTTCAGCCTGACATCAATACCACTCTGAACGTACTGCCGTTCTTTCCACCGACAGACAACAACTTCATCGACAAGAACGCCAATCTCGTGCCCGACTTGCCGGGAGTGAATGGCACCGTGACAATCTACTCGACGCGTGCGTTTTGCGACGTGAACAACGACGGCACAATCGACTGCAAGGACCTTGCAATGGCAGCCCACGCCTTCGGAACGACTTCAGGTGATGGACGATGGGACGCACGAGGTGACGTTAACGGAGATGGCAAAATCGACGGCAAGGATCTCGTGCTCATTGTTAAGAGCGCGATAGAATTGGCGACGTGCGGGAAAGCCCCATAAGAAATAAGTGTCCTGACTTTTCCCCTTTTTTTTGAACATACTCTTTAGCCTTGAATAGTACAGGTTGGTTTGCTGTTCGGTAGTTCCTGTCACTTACGCATGCTTGCTATAAGCTTAACAAAGCACATGTTTTGCAGAGAAGCTTCCCCATGCGGCTAATTGTAAACGGTAAGTCCCACACTTTTCGCAAGGATATGAATGGCGCGCTCTGAAAGCATGATAGAAAGCGCTTAAGATTTTTGCTGTCTCCATATAGAAGATGATAAGGCCTTTTACCTCATTATTACTTACAACATACCGAAACACACTAGAAAACAGAAAAGAACCAAGGAAAACAAGTGATGAATATCTTAAACACATTTCAACATTCAAACCTTACATACAAGCCTATCTAGGAATCGTTTAATGCTCTGTTTTAGAACATTCCGTTCTAAAAGCTGGACAGGCTAGCAACCCTGCAAATGACACCTTGGTAGCGTGTTTTTTGCTTGGTGGGCACCCTTTTCTGACAAGTTTGTGGAAAGCGTGAAAGGGTAAAGATGTGCTCAAAAATTAGGAAGAAGATCACTAGCCGCCGCTTACGATTGGTAGGAGTGCTACGTGGTCTCCTTTTTTCAGCTTGGTTTGAAGTCCCTTTAGTTGGTTGAGAAGGTAACCGTTGACGGTGATGATGTAGTTCGGCTTGACGTCTGAGCCTTTGGGCTCGTAGATAGCCTTTTTGAATGGTTCTCCGTACTTGTTGGAAAGGTGAGTGAGCAGATCGGTAATGGTCACGTTTTCGTCTGTCTCGATTTCTTCTTCTCGCTTGTTTTCCGTCATGTTCTTTATGTGGCCGATGTATTCGACTCTTACCTTCAAAGGTCTTTCACCTATGCCTTCGCTAATACGCAAATGTGCAGCGCCTTGATATATCCATTTCACCTTCCATTGGAAGGCTTTGATTCGAGAAAACCTAAATACAGCCTGAAAGTGAAAAATCTCTAAGAGTATTCTTGCGGGTGTTTTCAGTCGTGTTTGACAAGGACGAGTTGAACAAGATTCGCACGCGAATGCAGCAGTGGGAAAAAGAAACATTGTCTAAGAGCTTTGATAAGCTTCCTGAGAAGGGCGAGTTCGTCACGAGCTCGGATATTCCGGTCAGCCGATTATACGCGCCCAATGACTTGGCTGATTTTGATTATCTGCGTAACTCGAGTTTTCCTGGCGAGTACCCTCTAACACGTGGTGTCTACCCGACGATGTACCGGGCACGTTTGTGGACTATGCGGCAGTATGCAGGGTTCGGGACGGCTGAGCAGACGAATCAGCGGTTCAAGTATCTGCTCTCTCAAGGCCAGAAGGGTCTGAGTGTCGCTTTCGACTTTCCCACGCAGGTAGGTTACGACTGTGATCACTCTCTGTCACATGGTGAAGTGGGCAGGGCAGGTGTGAGCGTAAGCACGTTGCAGGACATGGAGATCGTGTTCGACGGAATTCCGCTGGATAAGATTACTACGTCGATGACGATTAACGCGCCGACTAATGTTCTTTTGGGAATGTACATTGCGGTTGGAAACAAGCAGGGTCTGACGGAATCCAAGCTTGGTGGAACGGTTCAGAACGACATTCTGAAGGAGTATGCCGCGAGAGGCATGTACATTTATCCGCCTAACCCTTCGATGCGGCTGGTTACGGACATCTTCGAATACTGCTCACAGCACATGCCTGAATGGAACACCATAAGCATAAGCGGCTACCACATCCGAGAGGCAGGAGCCACAGCGGTTCAAGAAGTTGCTTTCACGCTTGCTGACGCGATCGCGTACGTTGAGGCCGCAGTCGACCGAGGCTTGGACCTTGACAAGTTTGCAGGCCGTCTATCGTTCTTCTTCGCTGCCCACAACAACTTCTTCGAAGAGGTAGCAAAGTTTAGGGCCGCGCGCAGGCTATGGGCGAAAATCATGAAGGAACGATTCGGAGCGAAGAATTTGAATTCTTGTATGCTGCGGTTCCACGCTCAGACTTCCGGCGTGTCGCTTACTGCTCAGCAACCTCAAAATAACGTTGTACGCGTGGCCCTGCAGGCCTTGTCAGCCGTCTTGGGCGGAACCCAATCCCTGCATACAAATTCCTTCGATGAGGCCTATGCTCTGCCTAGCGATGAGGCCGTGCTGGTTGCCCTTAGAACGCAGCAGATCATAGCGTATGAAAGCGGAGTCGTCGACAGTGTTGACCCACTTGCAGGCTCCTATTACGTTGAATACCTGACAAATGAAATAGAGGAAAAGGCTGAAAAGTACATTGAACAGATCGACACACTCGGCGGCGCAGTGGCGGCCATCGAGAAAGGGTTCATTCAACGCGAGATCACAGACAGTGCTTACCGCCATCAGAAAGAGGTTGAAACCAAGAAGCACATCGTAGTAGGAGTCAACGCGTTCAAAGCTGATGAGGAGGTTCCCATAAAGATACTGCAGATAGACCCTGAAACCGAGAGAAAATTGACAAAACGATTGACACGGATCAAACGTGAAAGGAACCAAGCCAAAGTGAACGAAGCCCTAGCTAAACTACGGAGAACAGCTGAGGACGAGGCGGCGAATCTTATGCCTTTCATGCTACAGGCCGTGATAGAGTACGCAACGTTAGGCGAAATATGCGATACTCTGCGTGAAGTGTTTGGAGAGCATAAGCCGTCATGTATCTTCTAGCCGATAACGAGGAGTGTGTCGCCTTCGCTTACTGATGAGCCCTCAGTGACATTTACCTGCTGTATCGAACCGGCCTTCGGCGCGCATATTTCGTTTTCCATCTTCATGGCTTCGATCACGCAGAGAACCTGATTTGCCCTGACCTGGTCGCCTTTCTTAACTTTGACCAGTACGATCTTGCCAGTCATCGGCGCGGTTACGGCACCCTCTACAGCTTGTTCTCTTGCGACAGGCTTCCTTGCAGGTGCTGAATGCGTCGGCGCAAAGCCTGTTAAGGCTGTTCTTGTGGTGGACATTTTGAGCTCTGTTTTGAATGCTGTCCCGTCAACCCTCACTTGGAAAGGCTTCTTCTGGTCTATTGCAGGCAATTCTATCTGGTGGCTTCTGCCATCAATGCTCAGTGAGAATGGTTTTTCTAAGGTGACTCGGTCGGTTTGCATCTGGACTGTTACGGGTTTGCCATCAACTTTGACGGTGAAAGAGTTTTGTCCGTTCTTTGCTATTTCGACTTTTCGGGGTTTGCCGTCTATGCAGATCTCGTATGTGGGCATGGTTAACCACCGTGTTCGGATAGGCTTTGTCTGCCTGCTAGAACCCAGTTTGTCGTGCCCGTTTTCAGCTTGGCAACTGTTAGTGCTTTCACGCTGTTTGAGCTTGTAATGTACGCGCACAATGCGACCGAGATCGCGGCGACATGTTCAAGTTCAGCTACTTTTTCAGGTTTGATTTCCGTTTTTTCTTCTTCTTTCTTTGTTTTCCGTTTCTTGAAGAACTCGAGTGCTGTCTGCGGAAACAGGGCATAGGTTATTTTGTCCTCTTCGCTTTCGATGTACGGTTTTACGTTTTCTGGGATTTTGTTAAGCCCGGGTTCGAGCAGATCAGCTGGTCTTACGGTGATTGGTTCTTCGTCGCCTATGATTTTCTTCTTCACCCTAGGATCAATCGGAGCTGGAGGTTTTCCGTAGAGGCCTTTCACGTAGTCCTTTATTTCCTTGGGCACGATGCCGTAACGTTTGCCACAGATGACGTTGAACACGGCCTGTATTCCAACGAGTTGGCTCGTTGGCGTTACGAGCGGTGGGTACCCCAATTCTTTTCGGACCCTTGGCACTTCTTCGAGGACTTGATTGAGCTTATCCAGAGCTTTCTGCTCGCGAAGTTGCTCGAGAAGGTTGCTGAACATTCCGCCTGGTATCTGATGGACTATTATTGAGGCATCTATCCGTTCGGATTTTGGATCAATGAGCTTCAACGGGTCATAGTATTTCTCACGCAGTTCACGGAAATATGATGCAATTTCGTTGAGCAGCGTCAGGTCCAAGCATGTGTCATACGGGGTACCCTTCAGTGCGGCGACAACTGACTCAACTGGCGGTTGGCTTGTGCCCCACGCCAGAGGCGAGAATGCAGTGTCGAGTATGTCGACTCCGGCCTCGCAGGCGCGCAGGTATGTCATCATTACCATCCCGCTTGTGCTGTGACTGTGCAGGTGTACAGGCAGGCCTAGTTCTTCTTTCAGCGCAGTTATGAGTTCGTACGCAGGCTGCGGCGCCAGCATGCCCGCCATGTCTTTTATGCATATTGAGTCGCATTCGAGTGCAGAGAGTTTCTTGGCAAATTCGACGAAGTGCTCGACGGTGTGAACTGGGCTTATGGTGTAGCAGATCGTTCCCTGCGCGTGTTTACGTGTTTTTTTGACTGTTGTTATGGCTACTTCCATGTTGCGAATGTCGTTTAGAGCGTCGAACACTCGGAAGATGTCTATGCCGTTTTCGGCTGCTTTCTCCACGAATCTAACGAGAATGTCATCCGGATAGTTTCTGTAGCCAACCACGTTCTGGCCGCGCAGCAGCATTTGGAGCGGCGTCTTCTTAACGTGCTTCTTGAGTTGACGGATGCGTTCCCAAGGGTCTTCTGAGAGATAACGTATGGCAACGTCGAAAGTGGCTCCGCCCCAAGCTTCAAGCGAAAAGAAGCCGACCCGGTCTATCTTTTCGGCTATTTTGAGCATGGTTTCGGTGCTCATCCTCGTGGCCATCAGGCTTTGATGAGCGTCACGGAACGTAGTGTCCGTGATTCTGACAGGTTTATTCGCGTGCATCTAGACACCTTCTGTGAAGAGGCTGAGAGTGAGAATAAAAAAGGGTACGGAAAGGCGTATTAAACGATTTGGGTCATGAGAAGAAGTATTTCGTCATAGAAAAGAGGCCCAGTTCGGTCAAGTGCCCGTTTCAGGTAATTCGGTAGTTTTCTTTTGATTTATGGTTTGTTCTAGGTATTGTCATCGTGAATTGGGCGCCTTTTCCAGGTTCTCCTGTTTCTTTGATCGCCCAGCCGTAGGCTTCCATAATCTTTTTTATCAGATAGAGTCCAAGGCCTGTGCCTTTTCCGTATCCTTTTGTGAAAAGCTTGGATTTCTCTGCTAGCGGTATGCCAACGCCGTCGTCCTCGTAGATCAGCTTCAGCTCTTCCCGGCCTTTTTCCATTCGTATTCTCATGTATGTGAGCTTCTCGCCGTATTTCAGCGAGTTGTCTATCAGATTGTAGAACAGTCGTGTCAGTAGTGAATCTGCAAGGACTATCAGTCCTTTGCATTCGTTATCTGTGCTGGTGCCTTTGAGGTCGCCGAACTGCGAGGCTGCCTTGTCGAAAGCGTCAGCGACGTCCACATATCTGGGTTCCTCCTCGCCTAGCGTCTCGTAGCTTCTGGCGAAGTCGAATATTTCGACGATCTGCCTGCATGCTTCTTCTATTCCTCTGAGGCGCTCGAGCGTTTCAGGGTCGCTGATGGCCTTCTTTTTCACTAGATAGGCGTTGCCTGTGACGAGTGTCAGTTTGTTCTGTACGTCGTGTCTGGTCAGGCTGCCGACTACTCGGAGTTTTTCATTGATTGTTGCAAGTTTTCCCATCGTTTCTTTGAGTGCTTCTTCCGTGTTTCTCAGTTCGGAGATGTCCTTGTACATTCCAACGTAGCCTTCAAGCCGGTCTTCGACCGCGATGGGAGCCGCAGATATGGACACCGGAATCAATCTTCCATCTTTTCTTCTTCTCAGAGTATCGTGATAAACATAGCCTTGAAGGGCTCTCTGATTTAGGTTGCCCGCTTCTTCCAGCCTTTCTTTTTGAACTATGACGTCATCCAAATGTTTTCCCTTGATCTCGGCAAGACTGTATCCGAAGAGTCGTTCAAAGCGCGGGTTGATGTCCAAGATGTGAAAGTCCGTGGACAGGTAGACCGCAGCCTCAGGGTTCCCCCTGAACAGTCTCTCGAATTTCTGCTGGCTTTCTCGAATCGTCTCCTCTGCTTCGACGTATTCAGTCAGGTCCTTCGTTACGACCACTATCGTGGTTGGCCTGCCGAAAGAGTCGTGTATCAGGCTTCCTGAAAGCTCCCCCGTGAACTCTCGGCCGTCCTTCTTCATCAACCTAAGCCTCAGGATCTCGGCATGACCCTGCTCTACGAGCTGCTTCACGACGGCCCGAGCTTTCGCCCTGTCTTTCTCGCAGATGATTTCGAAGCCGTCTTTTCCGATGAGTTCGTCTTTAGACGAGTAACCATGAAGCCTCAAGAACGCCTGGTTGCAATCAAGTATGGTTCCATTCAGTTCGGCCACGCTGGTGGCGTCGGGAGACGAGGAAACTATGGCTCTTAGTTTCTCTTCACTCTCTCGCAGGGCTTCCTCAGGCTTTCTGACTTTGGCCATCTCTGTGATACTGTGGGCAAGTTCCGCGTAGACGGTTTCTGTTTCTCCTATTTTATTCAAGTACTGGTTGGCTCCGAGGTTAAGCGCCTTTATTGCGACTTCTTCTCTGCCTTTTCCAGTGAACATGACGAAGGGAATTGTGTCTCCTCTTCTTCTCAGATCTTTGAGGAATTCTAAGCCGTCTTTTTCGGGCATTTGATAGTCAGAGACCACGACGTCGTACTTTTCCTTCTCCAACTTCGTCAGGGCTTCGTCGACGGAAATTGCCGTGTCAACCAGAAGATCTTGGCCCATCTCAAGACACTGTTTGGTGATTTTCAAAAAATCCGAGTCATCATCGACGAGCAAAACCCGTATCTTCTCGCTCAAGCCAAGCATTATTTTCGCCGAAAATTCGGTGGACTCCTGCATTTTCACCACTCGTATGCCTGCCGCTACTTGGAGATGTGGAACAATCAGACGAAGAGTTTCATAGACGATAAAGCAGTTATGAAACCGCAATCAATACTGGGAATCATGTGTGCCTGGGGGGGGGCATGTTCCATAGATGCTTGATGACTGCGATTTCAGTCGCTTGATTTGAGCTGGGCCCCACAGAAAGGACAATAGGCAAATTCGCCTTCTGGCAATGCTTTCCCGCACTTTGGACATAGCGTGGCACTCTTGGACGTCATCGATGCCAGCTGCCCTACGAATCTCAAGTATACCCGTGCGTAATAGAGGTACACGACAAAGCCTATTGCGGCTACCACTATGCCGATGATCCCAAGCTGTAATGCATTGTTTGTTAATGAATTCGTGTAGAATCCGGCAACTGCTACGATTACACCGATGATGCAGACCACGAAACCGGCCCTTTCGTTTCTCTTTGCCTCCCTCATTACTTCCTGAAGAAGTGCAATCTTTGCCGCTTCAGACAAGCTCAAAGCCTCCTCTGCGCATATGATTCGTTCAAAAATTAAATGTTTCTACTGCTCGCGACTCATGCTGCCCCTTCCTGGCTGGACTTCGGTAGAGTTGAGGGAAAATTCTCGTACTTTTGCAAGTAAAGTAGGGCGAAACGGAATGAACCCTTCATTTAGTGTATTACGATAATTAGAGTCTAACGGTTCGCGTATTTCTCTGAATGGAGCTGTCCGCCGGTTGCCCAGTTGGTCTTCGGCGTTTCGTAGATAATGACGGTGACGGCCTCTCGGGGGATACCTAGTTCCTCAAGGACCCTCGTCATTCCTTCGGCGACTTTCTGCTTATCCTCCTTGCTCATTCCAGCCCAGACATTGACTTGGACTACAGGCAATTCAATCACCCGAGGCACTAGTATCTTTTTGCACCTATTTAGGCAATCTTCTCATTGACAGCATTTTGCCCAAAAAAGCGATCTTGATGCGTTGTATCATGTCGTTGATCGAGGAACTCTCATGGAAACATGTTACTGTTTTGTTGACCGTTGTTCCGACTGCAACGATTTGTTCTAAGATAATCCTCTCAAGGCGTCTTCCTTCTCTTTTTCTGCACATAATCGAAGAAACGTTCCGTAGTTTCGCCTGAGGTCCACTCCGCCCGTAGTCTGGTTTTCCGCTCTATTCTGCGCAGTTCAGAAAGCAATGAACGATTCAACTCCTTCGCATCCTCGCCTTCGATCTGAGTTTCAATTCGGAACTCGTTGTTGCCTATTTTCGCAACAGATCCTTTGCCAACAAGCCTTTCAAGCACAGGCTGTATTGCTTCAGGGCTGTCAGTGTTGACACTGGCGACGAGCGAAAAACACCTTTTTGTCATGCTATTTCTCAAAAAGACTGCTACGGTGTAAACGTTTTGGTTCTCACGCTCTCATGGTCCATCTAGGTATTGAACTTGGGAAACATCACCATCCATGTTTTCGTCAGCGTGGCCCGGGCTGAAATTCATGAAGCCAAGAAATAGCTTGGTTGTCTTGATCTGTAGCTTTGGCCCTAAACCTACCGACCGCTGGATTGTGTCGTGTTATGTCGTACATGAATGCGGTGTACTCTGGTTTGATCATTGTTTTTGTCCGCATTGAAGGCAAAACCTTACTGAGAATGGTATCCTGCTTTTGCAGTGGGGGCAGATTTTTAGCACGTATTCAGCTCGTAGCGATGTTCCACAATAATTGCAGTAGTTGAAGGTTGAAGGAACTTGTTTCCCACATCTTAGGCAGATCAAATATTGCCAATACTGGGGAAGGGGAATCAAAACCCAAGCTCCAACGATCACTTGCGCCACTTCGTTCGATTATGGAGCGGCCCCTCTTTTTTTCTTTTCTGATTGACTAGGATGTATCGTAATCTTGGGTTATGATTCGATCAGGGGTGCGTTGAGCATTTATGGTGTTGGTCTTGTTTGGGCTAGTAGCTTCTCTATGTTGTCTAGCCTTTTTTCGATCGCATCTAGTCTGTCAAGAACTTGTTTTAGCGTTTTTCCGATGTCTTCTGATGGTTTAATTGGAAGAGGTGTGGGTGAAGGCCACAGGGGCTCTCCCGGTGGTTTAAGGGGCCTAGGTGTACGGGGAGGGTAAACCATTTCTATACGTCCTGAAAAAGACACGCTTCTTGCGGTATTAACTTTATTCTTCCAAATGAGGCTTTCACCGATATTTTTAGAAGAATTCAAGATGATGCTGCGTGGATTGAGTGTTCTGCCGGGAAAGTGTTTTAATTCGTTTGAGGCTTAGGTGGTTGTATGTTTCAAGATAAGAAGATTCGTTATTTCAGTGAGCCTGGTCCTGAGAATGGTGATGCTTTGATTGAGACTGTTAAAGAGAGGATTATGGAACTTGGGATAAGGTTCGTTGTCGTGGCGTCTGACAGTGGAGGTACGGCACTCAGAGTTGCTGAAGCCCTAAACGATTTGACTGTTAAGGTTGTGTGCGTGACTGCGTATGCTGGAGTCAGGCTTGCATGGCCCGAGGGGGGAAGATTGCCAAGTATAAGCGGTGATATTCGAAGAAAGCTCGAAGACTTGGGAGTCAAGATCATTGAGGAAACTCCTTGGATATTCAAGGGAGTAACGTTTGATGCTCAATTTCTGAGGAGAGCAGCCCCTTCATGGGCAATTCATGAGTTTGTCTCTAGAACAATGGGATACGGGTTCAAGACTTCATTAGAAGTTGCTTTGATTGCTGCTGAGGCAGGAGCTGTGCCCATAGATGAGGAGGTCGTGGCAATAGCTGGAACTGGATGGTTGGGAGGAGGAGCTGACTGTGCAATAGTTGTAAGATCATCGGTAGTCCCGAAGACGACCGACGTCGAAAAAGGGCTAGAAGTCAGGGAGATTATAGCTTTACCGAGACTAAAATTCACTTCGGACTTGATCAAAAAGATAAAAGACGCCGAAGAAACTGTGTAGCAAACCTGGGAACGCTATTTTGGAAGCACAGGTGTCAAATATGATCGCATTTGATGGGCGAGGCAGAAGAGGGGAATGAGTGGTTTGAATTTTCAAGAAATAATCTCTCTGATTCAGGCAACCATAGCCCCAGACGTTCTGATTTCGAGCTGTGCTCTCCTGTGTCTCGTGATTCAGACGCGCTACGGAAGAGTTGTGGATCGTATGAGGCTGTTCAATCAGGAGCATTTTGATTTGAGAAGGAGCAAGTCTTCATCCAAGTACGGCGTTGATTATGAGAAAAGAATCGAAGAGATAAAGACTGAAGTAGCCATGCTGGTGAAGCGAGGTAACTTCTTGAAACTGTCGCTTTTCGGGTTGTTTTCTGCAATCCTAGGTTTCATCCTGAAGATAATAGTGATAGAGCCAAAGAACCATAATAGAACTTGACTATTTTCAGCTTGATTAGAGCCTTTTGTACTGCCGACTTTAGAGACTATTCTGTTAGAAAATATATGTTATGAATATGGATTCCCTTACTTCACCTGACAGATTCGTATTACCCACTCTAACTTGTGCAGAGGTTGATGGCAAGATTGGAAAAAGTCCTTCAAACCTACCGAATCCAGTAGGAGATAAATCTATTCTTTGGTCATAATGGAAAGGCTCTACTATTGACCCCACATAGGAAGTGTAGGTTGCCTGAGCATAGACCGTCGTATCGCTAACAACTCGTACGACTACGTATCCAGCATAGGTTGCTGAGAAATTCCAAGAAGAGGAAGAGTTTGCTAATTGATAGATCTCTGTGCCATCTGCCACTAGCGTATAGTTGAACAAGGTAGCAATGCCATAATAGTTGAGACCTTGGTTTACCATCGTGCTAAATTCATCATTGGTATGACTGTGGGTTGCTGTGTAGTCGTTATATGTTACGTCTTTATTGTTGATTATAATCGTGCTATATGTTAGACCAGCTACCAAACCAGCTACCAAAACAATGCAGACTATTCCAAGTGCGACAGCTACACTTCTTCTAACCATTTTTTTTCACTCATTTTTGAACCTCTAGTTTGTCCTCTGTTGCTGTGCTGATTTAAGATTTCTGTCTTTGAGGTTGAGCTAGAGCCCACGCTATTTGAAGTATTGTTAGGGGGAAAAGCTCATTGTGGCGTTAAAGTGAATAGTGGTTTCATCCATTGGCAAAATCCCAATCAATGTTTTTTCATACACCCTAAAGGTGAAACCAAAATCAACATTATAAGTTCCTGAACTAGTAACTATATAGTTTCCATAAGCGAGTGTATAGTTACTACCAAAAAGACCGAATACAAACCAATTCAATGACTCAATACCCAATGGAGTAGATTTTACATCATATTTTACCCCCACAAGGTCTACACTTTGAGTGAAGAAACTCTTGTTTTCTTGGATTTTAAATACGTGTACTTCCGCAATGCCCGTATTAGATTGGTCTTCTACTTGCCCGAATGGGAACGTCAGTACAAGCAACCATTTAGCCCCGCTACTAGAAAATGTGCACGTACCATTAACTACGGGTATAGAATTCAGAGCGTAGTCAGAAGTTACGACTGGCAAGGTGTCAACTTGAACGTAAGTATGAGCATAAACCTCCAAACAAACAAGCCCAACTAAGACAACCAAGACCACCGACAAAACTATAGCAAACCGCTTACGAGTAAGCTTTCGAACCATCAATTCTTGCCTTTCTGTTTCTCTACCTGATAATAAGGGCAAGCATACAGTATATAAAAACTTAGCCACTTATTCTCGTTCTGCACTTTCGACATATTCCTCTTATGTCTACCATGTAGACTTTAGTGCTTTAGAGTCTGTTCTATTCTTTTAGTTTCAGGTCTGTTATTCTGGGAAAGGAGAACCATCAAGGTCTGAGGAAGGTCTAAGGAGCTTTATCAATATTCTACCCTCTTTTCAATTCCATAAGAAAGCAACATTAAGAATGTATCAATACTCCTTAAACTACTGTAGCAACTGACTTACTATAAAGGCAGGTTTGAGTGTTTTCTCGATGGTCTTTGTTCCCGTTTTGTGATTAGGCTTTCGAGGGCGCTGACAAGTTTCGGCCTTGTCTGCGCCGGTTCTATAACTTCGTCGATGTAGCCTTTTTGTGCGGCTATGTATGGACTTGCGAATTTTCGGCGGTATTCAGCCACGAGTTCAGCGTGTTTCTGTTTGGGGTCTTTGGCTTCCTGGATTTCTTTGCGGAATATGATGTTTATGGCTCCGTGTGGTCCCATGACGGCGATCTCGGCGGTTGGCCAAGCGTAGTTTATGTCTGCGCCACTGTGTTTGCTGCCCATGACATCATATGCTCCTCCGTAGTCTTTTCTTAGAATGACCGTGATTTTTGGTACTGTTGCTTCGCAGTAAGCGTATAGTAGTTTGGATCCGTGTTTGATTATGCCGCCGTGTTCTTGTTCTACGCCGGGCAGGAAGCCTGGTACGTCGACAAAAGTGACTATCGGAATATTGAATGCATCGCAGAAGCGTACGAACCTTCCTGCCTTCATTGAACTGTCTATATCTAAGGCTCCTGCATAGCGCGCGGGCTGGTTGGCGACTATTCCTATGCTGCTTCCGTTTAAGCGTGCGAAGCCGACTACGATATTCTCTGCCCATAAGGGTTGGACTTCGAGGAATTCGCCATCGTCAACTGTGCGGAGTATGATGTCTTTTACATCGTAGGGCTTGTCTGGATCGTCTGGGATTATGCTTGCGAGGGTCTCGTCTGTCCGGTTCGGGTCGTCCTTGGGTTCTGTCCGTGGCGGGTCTTCGAGGTAGTTGCTTGGCAGATAGCTTAGCAGGTTCTTGATGATCTGGATGCATTGCTGTTCGTCTTTTGCGATGAAGTGAGCTACGCCGCTGGTTTGGCTGTGGATCATGGCTCCGCCGAGTTCTTCGAAGCTCACTTCTTGTCCGAGGACTGTCTTGACGACGTCGGGACCTGTGATGAACATGTGGCTTGTCTTATCGACCATGATTATGAAATCTGTGAGAGCCGGTGAATAAACGGCTCCGCCTGCGCATGGCCCCAGCACCGCGGATATCTGTGGTACGACGCCTGAGCTTATGACGTTTCGGAAGAATATGTCACCGTAGCCTGCCAGGCTTGCGACGCCCTCTTGGATTCGTGCGCCGCCGCTATCGTTTAGGCCTATGACGGGTGCGCCTGTTTTTAACGCTAGGTCCATCAGCTTGCAGACTTTTTTAGCGAACATTTCGCCAAGTGAGCCGCCGAAGACGGTGAAATCCTGCGAGAAAACATAGACGAGTCTCCCGTCCACTGTTCCGTAGCCGGTGACGACGCCGTCTCCAGCGATTTTTCGCTCTCCCATGCCGAATTCTATGCATTGATGCACCACGAACTGGTCGAGCTCATTGAAGCTTCCTGAGTCGAGTAACAAGTCTATGCGCTCCCTTGCTGTCAACTTGCCTTTTGAGTGTTGGTCTTCGATTCGTTTTTGGCCGCCGCCCAGTTTTGCCTGCTCGCTCAGTTCTCTGAGACGTCTGACCTTTTCATCCACGGTCGATTCTTTGATCTGAGGCAATTGCAAACCCCTGTTCGTTGCGTAGTACTTGCCTTAGGGGGTATTTAGAACATATGGATTTTTTGGAAGATTCACGCTAAAATGCTCAGATCAGCGCTTTGGGAGCAAAAGTCGTTCTAGCCCTTTTTGCGCGCTAGTTTGGATTATTGCAATATGTCCACGCCGGTTTTTCCAGGATTTCAGGTGAGTTGACAAATCAGCGATTTTTACGCGTGTGCATGCGTTTGTGTAGCGTTAATGACCCAGTCTGTCCTGAGCCACTACTACCCCAGCACCAGTTACGATCATGATTATGCCCGCAAGAATGCCGTTTCTCAAAGTGCCAGAGTTCATATTGTAATAGTCAGGCCCCACGACGAATATTAGTCCAACTATACCCAGTAGCGCTATTCCTATGAGCACTAGAATCAATCCAATAACAAATAACCTATCAGACCCTTTTGAGCCCTCTGAATCCATGCCCTGCACTTCTCCTGATTCTGCCCAGTTTTCTTGATCCACCTATTGAATTCATGCTTTTATTCTTATGATTTGTGCCGTTTTCTGCCGTTGATTCAATGTTAGAGTTTCTTATTTGGTAAACTGGCCCCTCCTCCCTCAAGAGCTGAAGTTCGACTTCGCTGGGCAGAATGTTGCCCAGCCAGGTTAAGTGTGCGCAGCGAGTATTGTGCCTTTTTTATTAATTCCTCTTTCTCCGTTTGCACCATTCTTCGACGATGGTCATGGCTTCAATCAATGTTTTTGCTCTCCTGTCAGCCTGGTGAGGTTTCTTCTTGAACTCATTCAACCTGTCAAGTAGGATTGTGTGCATGCCAAGCCTCTTGGGGATTTTTATGTCGACAAGTAATTCGTCACCTATCATCACTGCCTGTTCAGGTGTGACTTTCAGTTCATTTAGAGTCTGTTTGTGCATGGAGGGATTCGATTTCTCACATCTTGCTCTGCGGCCTGTCATGACCACGTCAAAGCAGTTTCTGATAGGCGTTATTGCGGAGCTGAAGACGAAATCTGGGATGGTCGTAACGATCGCCGTCTTCAATCCAAGTTGTTTGGCTTTTATCAGGGCGGTAGTCGCGTCAGAGAATAGTGAATAACGGTTGCGATGGTCATAAAGTTGAACGAGCTTGTCTAATGTGTCGCTGTCAACTTCTACCTCAAGTCGTCTGAGAATTTGCTTAAGGAACGCTCGCCTGTTGCTGTATCCATGTTTCGGATAGTCCACCATCCCTGTATAATGATAGGTCGCATCCCAAGACTGAGGATAGACTTCACAGCCAAGGCCTATTAGAAAATCTGACACTTCCTCTGAGTTTAGGGGGTTTTCAAGATAGGCGAGAGTGTCATGCAAATCGAAAAGGATAGCTTTCAGGTTCAAACTTGTCCCCTTCTTGACACGTATCTTTGTTTCTTGCCGGTGCGATACGTTGCCTTGGCTTAGCGCGCGCGCTATAAAGGGTGCCAAGGCCGTCGTCATTCCGACCGTGTTCTCCTAGAGCGTGCTTTTTCAGGTGCGATGTTTAGCCATATCTTTCGTTTTAGACCTCCAAAGGAAGTGAGGCTTGTGACAAGCAAAGTGCCTGAAAGGATGAAATTTCCCAAGGTGGCCCGTACAGGGTTTACTGCAATAAAGAGGTCGACACACACAAAAATGTAGAAAGACAAAAGACCCGTGAGGCATTGAGTCGCGAGGATAATTTTTCGTGCTTGATAAGCCTTTGATTTCAAGACGTTTAGAACGGATCTCAACCGTTTGGATATATCGCCAAAATCATCTAAGACAAGAGTCAAACCGCCCAAAACAAAGAATCGTCCAACATTAACCGCTAGGCTCGTTTTGCGTGCTGTGAATAGACTGACTAGAGGAACAGATGTGGACATCTCTAGCACAATAGCGGATAAAACCAAGAACACGAATCCATAAACGTAGTGATGAAACCATAACCTTCCAGTTTTCACTCTACCAACGCTCATGGCCGGAAAAATGTTTACAATCGAAGCTAGAATTATCGCCCAGAAAAGGGAACCATCAACCAGATACGGCCGATAAAGCCTCCAATGAGCCTCATAAAAACCCGCCAAGAGTCCGATCGCATAAATTATGCACAGAAGGCAATTGAAAGTCAAGACCAAACTAAACAGTTTTCTTCCACAGACCGAGACAAGGCTAACCACTGAATCGGCACCACTCCGCAATCTTCAAACTGGAACAATAAATTCGTGAATCCATCTAATAGCTGTTTTTGTAGCGCGTGCAGCTCTATTTCGAAAATGAGCCATTGCAGATGTTATCCGGGGGTCTTTTTTGTTTCTGAATGACGTAGAAAGCATTAAGATGTGGGTTGGATTGAATTCCCATGGGCGAAATCGGGGCGGCTAGTAGGCGGATAGGCCTACGAATCTAAGTTTGTTCAGTTTCACCGTGGGAACCGTTGCGCCTCTGTTCATTTCCAACTGCTTGCCAATCATCGGCATATTGTTCATGGCTGAAAGCATGCTGTCTGTGAAGCGCATGTTAACGATGGGCTTGGATATCTGACCCTTTTCGATGAGAAACGTGCCGTCTCTCGTGAGTCCAGTGAGGATGGCTTTTGTCGGTTCAACCGGGTTCACGTAGTGCACTGTGGTGACGAATATGCCGTGCTTTGTTTCGGCAATCTGCTCTTCCAGGGTTGAGCTTCCAGGATTCACCACTATGTTGAAAGGGCTAGGCCTGCCAAACCAGAAACCGATCATTGGAATGGGAGCGTGCCCCGTGCTCTTCTTGTTCTCCTTTCCCGCAGTGAACGAGTCGTAGCAGATGCTGCGTTCTGACACGACGCCTTCAGTCACCAAATCCGTCGCCTTCTTGGGAACCCCCTCGCCGTCAATAGGCGCAGCTACGAGCGTTCGTGAATCTCTTGCATCATCTTTTATGCTAAGCTTGCCGTCGAAAACCCGCTGGTTGAGGCAGTACTTGACGAAAGACTCACCGTCCTGATACGCCGTGGCCGAGAACCCAAAGCCAACATACATTAGAAGCGTGGCCACAGCTAGGGGAGACAAGACCACTTCGTACTCGCCCGGTGAAAGCTTAACAGGGTTTATGCCCTTCGTGGACTTCTCCGAAGCATCCACAGCAAGAATGGATGGTTGAACATCCTTGACTCGCCTTGAGTATTTTTCTGCCGTCCCGAAACCCAGTGAAGTGCCAGATTCCGAAATCACCGTGACCTTCATGTTCGCGGAAGACGTTCTCGCCCAGGCTGAAACGCCTAAAGAATTTGCCACAGCAAAGGCCATCGATCCTGTTGAGAAGTACCCTGCAACCGCCTTCACAATCGGCGATTTCGAGTGTGCCTTCTCGATTGCTTCCTTGACTTTTTCAGCCCTGTATTTCGGCGTGCAATTCGCGGTTTCTTCATCGAATGCTTGCTCTATAGGCTTCCAAGGCTCAGGCTTTGGCAGGCTCTTGAACAACTGATTCGGCTGAGAAGCCTTCGCGATCTTGACTGCCTGCATCACACCCTTCTTGACATCCTCTTCTTCGAGCGAGTTGACCCGGAGACTACTGATACGCTTTTTCAAAATGACCTTGATCGTTACGCCGCCCGTTTTCGTAGCTACGTTTTGGTGTATCTGCGAGTTTGCGAAACGCGTCAGAGCAGTGTCTGACAGAAAGACCGAAGCTTGCGCCTGATCAACGCCTTGGGCTACGGAATACTGAACCGCTTTCTCAGCTGTTTCCAATAGCTTGTCCTTCACCATAGTTCCACCTCTGCTACCTCAATAGTCCGACCTGGACCTTACGGAACCTAGCGGTTCCGCACCCATGTCCAACGTACATCACCTGTCCAGGCACACCTTTTCCACAGTTGGGCGTACCATGCATCACCCAATCGTCCTCGCTCACGGCGTCGCATGAGCCCCAAAACTGAGGCGTCACACCCATGTACGTCGGGTTCTTGATCATTTCCTCCTTGCTTCCGTCCCTTATTCTCCAGCCGATCTCCGTGCCGAACTGGAAGTTCACACGCCTGTCGTCGATGCTCCATGAGCGGTTAGTCATCATGAGAAGGCCATCTTTAGTCTCTTCGATTATCTCTTCAGCCTTCCAGTCTCCCTGCAGCAGGTTGACGTTTGTCATACGTATGATCGGCAAGGCCAAGGGCGAGTCGGCCCGCATTCCGCCGCTGCTCTCTCCAAGGTTCAACTCGGCCGCGGTTTCACGCGAACTCTGATACCCCACGAACTCTCCTTCCTTAATTAGGAAAACCCTTTTTGCCGGCGTTCCCTCGTCATCATAGCCGAATGTTCCAAGTCCTCTAGCAACCGTGGCATCTGCCACGATGTTCACCTTATCTGAACCGTACTTGAAGCTCCCAAGCTTCTCGGGCGTAAGAAAGCTGGTTCCAGCATAGTCCGCCTCGGTTCCCAGAGCTCGGTCGAGCTCCGTCGGATGCCCACAGCTCTCATGAGTTTGCAGAGCAAGCTGATCACCCGTGAGGATAACATCCATCTCTTCAGAAGGAGACTTTTCCGCCTCAAACAAGCTCAAAACCTCTTGCCCAACTCCTTCAGCATGGTCAACCAGCGCCAAAGACTCAAAGAACTCATAGCCGCCCGTGGCGAAGTCCCCGCTGAACGCGGATGGATAAGACCTAGACTGCATCTCACCGTTCTTGACGGCGATGGCTCTGACCCCTCCGCCACACCAGATTATCTGCTGGCTTAGCTCTGCCCCCTCAGTGCTCATGAAAAGCTTGTTCTCCCTAAACCCATGATAATTGGCGTATGAAGCCTTTATCAGCGGTGAATGCTCCTTGAGAGTTCGGCCAGCTTGAACAAGCACGTTCAGCTTGTCCTCCAGAGCGCATTTGAACGGATCCTTCTTAACCGGAGTGGAATACTTGGCCCTTGCAGCCTCTTGGGGTATCAGCACCGCATCCCTCTTCTTCACCAAAGCGCTTGCCCTTGCAACTTCAACGGCCTTTTTGACGGTGTTCATGATTTCTTCTTTGTCCATTACGACTGAGCCTGCGAAGCCCCATGCGCCATCCGCGATGACTCTGACCCCGAACCCCTTCGTCTGCAGAAGGTTGACGGTCTCTGGCTCGCCGTTTTTCACGGTCAAGAACTCGTTCAGGATTTCGCTACTCCTGACATCGGCGTATGAAGCTCCTCTTTTTCCCGCTTCTTCCAAGGCCAATTTCCAAGAATCTGAAGACATTTGCTTCGCACCACGTTCAGTGCAGTTAGACGTCGTAACTCGGCTTTAGCTTTTCGCTCAAGCAGGTCTGTAAACGATTCAGTCTGGAAGCTGCTGATTGATGCAGTCTGACACGGATTAAAATTGGATGATATGGATCTCTGACTATCTGACGACCAGGTCTTCCAAGTCCCTAGGATAATATGTCATCTGCTCTTTTCCTTCTTCGGTTATCAGAATAGTGTCTGAATGTCGAAATCCTCCGAATCCAAGTTCGTAGAGCCCTGGCTCGCAGCTCACAACCATCCCCGGGCTGAGGGGTTTCTGGTTTCCAATGTCCAACCATGGAGGTTCATGATCTTCCAAACCGAGGCCGTGTCCAGTGTGATGCGGCACTAAATGGATCAGCCCAGCCTTCTTGAACACGCTGATCGTTGCCTTGTCGACTTCGCTGCACTTCACTCCTGGCTTGAATGCTTCGAAAGCTGCTTCCTGAGCCGAAATCATCACTTCAAAGTACCGTTTCTGCTTCGCCGATGGCTCGCCAACGATCATCGTTCGCTCCAGTTCACAAGTGTAGCCTCCAACGTCTACTCCTGCTTCGGCAATGATTACATCACCTTTCCTTATCATACGTTTTGTTGACATCGAATGGGGTATAGCGGTCATCTCGCCTATCTGGCCTCTGAATCCAGCTGAAATAGGGTAAACCCTTCGCTTGGGCTGATAGTACGGACCCAGCGCCTTCTTCATAATCATTGTCGCCTCAGCCATAGCCTCCAAGGCTACAGCTGCATCCCATAACCCTTCACAGGAATATTCTTGAAGCAACGAGACGGAAAGGTTCGCCCATTTGCAGCTTTCCCTAATGAGCTCGATTTCGCCAGCAGATTTCACAATCCTCATGCTCGGCACAAAGTCAGATTCATCCACGAATTTCGCCTCAGGCAGTTTCTTCCCGATCGGGGGACCCTGATAACCCCACATTGCAGAGGTCCCAGACTTGTTGTCAATCCCGATCCGCTTCTTTGCAAGGCCCATTTCCTTAAGGAAAGATGCAAAATGCTCAATAGGATGTTTTTCTCCCGGGTAATCCAAGTAGGTCTTAACTTCTTCGATGAACTTCGTTTCAAGTGGCACGTGATCCTTCTCCAAGCGAGGACCCAAAAACGTAATCTTTCCATCCAAGGGTATGATCAAGGCCGCCGGCCGCTCCGTCGAAATGAACGAATAGCCTGTAAGGTAAAACATGCTCGTACCATTCGTCAGGTACAATGCGTCCAGCCTCCGTCTTGCTAGGGTTTTTCTAACGCGTTCGATACGACACGAATACTCAGAATTGCTGATCGAAAACAAGATCCTTAAACTCCATCCAAAGATTGCGGTTATCCATATACTACTGAATAAATAAATGCTTTTCACATGGTCAAACGCCACAAATGAGCGAGCCAAGGACCTGCCTGAGCGAAGCTATGGTCAGGAGATGTGGATTACTTGTTTGTACGTGGACTTCATAAATCTAATAAAACAGAAGCAGTGAACCGAAAGCTGAAGAAGAATGAAGGTTCTCCGTAGGCAAAATTCTGCATATGCCCTCGGCATACTTCTATGTCTGCTTGGCATAATTGCGCTCATAGCTACCGTGTGGCTGACTTGGCCGCAAGTGTCCTTTTCAACCTTCCTGAATCGTCTCTGGACAGAAAAACTGGGCTTCATCCCCTGGTTCGAATTCAAACTAGTTTACCTAGTCATCGTAGCCGATGCCATGCTCATCTCAGGAGTGATAGTTTGTGTCTTGAGCGTAAGATGGTTCTATCTGCCCGGCAAGAACGTGTGGTACCGATGCCCATACTGTCACAAGGATTGGAGATCACGTGGAGACATGTCACTGGTTCAATGCCCTCACTGTCAGCAACAAGTTCATCCGATAATGATCGATAAGAAAGCCTGATAGTGTGCTATCACCTGCACGATACAGGCATGCAATTTTCAAGAATGACAATTCATCAAAAACTAAGGCGATTTTCCTAGTCGGCCGATCTTCTGTTCGAAGACCTTGCGAACCATTGACATCGGCAGGTACCCATTTGCTATTATCGTGTCGTGGAAGGATTTTTCGTCAAACTTGTTTCCCATCTTCTGTTCTACTTCCCTCTTGAGTTGAAGGATGAGATGCTTCCCAAGCAAGTAGGACAGAGGATAGCCCGGAGTCTGGGTGTAACGCCTAACTTCAGCCGTTGCGGCTTCCTGTGACATCCCTGTCTCCCTGACAAGCATTTTCACGCCTTCTTCAAAAGACATTTCTCCGCGTGAGAGCTTGACGTCAACTATTATTCTCACAGCACGCCAAATCATGTCGTTGACCTGTATCAGCCGTGTCTCCATGTCAGAGTTGAAGCCCTTCTCTGCCATCATCTCTTCACAGTAATGAGCCCAGCCTTCAACGGTTTCGGTTCCGTCAACAAAAAGACGGACAACACTTCCTCGGTTAGATACTGCGCCCTGCAGAAAATGTCCTGGAAAGCCTTCATGTACGGCAGTGTTTCTGATCGACGAATAGTTAAGGTGCTTCCCCAGGTTTGAGGCATCTCGAGGTCGAGTTACGATGTATATCCCGATCTGTGGTCTGTCATACTTTGCGGGCATATTCAGCGCAGCGAAAGGAATGAGCGGTGCGATGAAGCCTGGGGTTTCTCTTACCAGCAACGTGTCTTCCGGGTATACCGTGGCCAGGTTCTGGCTCTGCACGAAACGTCTGGCTTCTTCCATAGTCTGCTCAGTGAACTTCAAGGCTTCTTCGAAGGTTTTCGGCGCTTTGTCTTCGATCTTCTTCATTACCTCCTCTTCGGACTTTCCCGGGGCCATCTGCTGCACCACACTTTTTCTTTCGGCCTTCAGTTCTTTCAAGGACTTCTCGCCAAACTGCAGTATCTCATCCGACGTCAGGCCTAGGTCGCGAAGTCTGAGGAGTTTGTCAAACTTCTCTTTGCCAAGAGCCCATTCTTCAGATGACCTTGCCAGCAAGCCGCTTAGCCAGTCTAGGTGAGCTTTCATCGTGGGCTGAAGCTTCTCCATTGCTTTCTGCAACCTGTTATAGACTTTGTCCGAAACCTTGCCTTTCGCGGAATGCAGGACAAACTGAAACAGGCCTCCCATGCTTTCAGCGGTTTCCAACGCGATTTGGACCCAAAGCCTGACTGGCCTCGATTTCTCGAACCTGGAATGAAATTCCTCTAGGTATTCTGGAATCTTTTCGATCCGCGCGGCTATATCGTCTATTCTCCTTTCAAAGGGCGCGTAATCTTTCGTGAACATGATGAAGATTAACCCGCCAAGAGTTTCGAATGCATCTGGGTTCAGTTCATGCTGTCGCCGCTCATGGAACGTGAAAAGAGAGATCTCATGAAACTTTTCCACAATTTTCCAGTCCAATTTATTGTCCTGACTCAGCTCTTCATAGTCGACTCTATCTTTGAGTTGTCTAATCCACGCTTCTTCCAGCCTTAGGTTTTCAAGAAAGTTTTGAGTGGACGCATTCGGCAGTAGATGATCGTATGGATCATGCAGTCCAAGAGAAGTGGCAAGATCAGGATTCTTCTCCAAGAATTTTGTGATCATTTCCTTCGTAATGCTCTCGAACGTCTCGTCAGCATTCAAACCCATTACCACGCTCTTGGGGCAATATTAGCCCTAACATAGTTAAGCTTTAAGAAAGATTGAGGACGCTTTAACTGATGCAATGTGAATTATAGTTTAGCCCAATGGGCTAACCCATGAATCTGGATTCTGATATCTCACTACCGGCGCGTTTTCTGTGCTTTTCTGCTCGGGGAGGGTGAAGATTTTAATGATGGTGGCCAAGAGCTCAGTGTGTCTCTCTTCATCTTTGATCATCTCTTCGAAAATGTCCTTAAGATCTTCAAGATCAACGTTGTAGAGCTCGCGTATCTCCTTCGTCATGAACTGAAGTGTCTTAAGCTGTACGAGCATGTGATACTCCTCGCCTGAGGTGCTTTCCAGACGCTCAAGTTTCTTCACAAAAGAAGGCAAGTCCTCATTCGGAATTCTCTTTCTTTGGGCGAGATCTTCCGAGAGATCCCGTATTGTTCTCCAAGATTCTCCAAACCTCCGCTCGCAGTCCTTGTCGGTTTTCGTTTTCCACACACCAATGCTTTTAGCAATTCCTTCCAGAATTGCAGAGTGTTTCCCACTATCGTAGGCTATGTGAAGCAGCAAAGCTTTCACCAAAGGCAATCTTGTTTTTTCAGCCAGACTGGTATACAGCACGGACGTCCTATCTTCCAAAATGCTTGAACAGTAAAGAAAATCCAGAAAATCCTCTTTGCCCTTAAGTTTTGCCATTTCTTCTCCCGACAATTTTCGGTCAAAACACGATAAATGGTTTCTGAATCCCAAATACAGTTTATCGATGCACGCTCCAATTCAGCAGTTTATTTGAGAGAATGGGTGAAGTTTTATCCGCTAACAGGCAAACCTTCCTTTATGGGAAGACACCAAGAAATACTGGGTTAGAGTTTGACCCATACGGATTAGTCGAGACACCAAAGAAAAAAAGATAAAAGAGAATAATTGCCTTCAGAAGATAAAGGTTAGGGAAGTGCCTGTGCAATACTGATTAGTATTGACTCTTACTTGGGTGCACATTCCTTAGCGCGCGCTAAAATCTAGAGAACGCAGAGAGCTTATAGCCGAATCAGACGAATTAGTTAGAACGGTAAAAGGGGGAACTGAGCTGACTGAAGATGAATGCGCGCGCGCTAGGTTCTCGTCAGCTTCCAGGTTAAGACTTCAGTCCCTGCTGCAACAAAAAGCCTGAAAACATTCCATAGTCTGTTGATGCTCAGATCATGTGAGCTCAAGAGGAAGAGGCTCTTTATCATCTTTGATGAACTTGGTTCGCTCAGCAACTTCAGATTGACGTCAAAGCCTATCGTTGCGTGGTCCTGTTTTCCTTGAATAACCCGTATGTACTCAACCGTATTCTTGGTGGTCTTGAATACGAAACTGACAATAGTGTCCTCGAAGCTTAGCGTGCATTGAAATGTTTGAGGGCCGAGGATTCGGAGAAACCTTGACATTTCCAGGACGTTGTGTACTCCAACCTTTCGGGTATATGATTCTACCCGCGGATCGGCGTACGCTCTAAGAAATATCTTTATGTGCTGGCCAAAGTTGCTTTTCTGTAGCGTCATCCCATTGCTGAACAGGAAACCCACATTCAAAAGTCTCTCACGAATGAAAGCTATCAAAGGCTTCTTTTTTCGAGTTACTTTCTGGAAGATCTTCTCTTGATCGATAAACGTGTCTATGTTCCAGAACTTTGCCATGCAATACGTCGCTAGCTCTTCAATCTTCTCTTTCGACAAGTGTCTCGTTCTGTAAACGGAGTGCATCTCGTCAAAATTGTCCCAGTTGGTCTCGAAAATCAGTCCTTGTCTATCCAGCTCTTGGTAGAACTCTGTCCCTGGAAACGGTGTTGCGACGCCAAAGGCCGCAGCTGTCAAACCTATCTCTTTAGCATAGACAGGAAACGCTTCAATCTCTTCTCCAGTCTGGTCTGGAAGACCTATCACGAGTGTGCCGCCCGGGCGACCGCCGCTTTCGCGTATGTTTCGCACCGCGTCCCTGTGGACTCTTGTCGTGGTGCCTTTTCTGGTTGACTTCAAATCCTTAAGGTTCGGGCTCTCTATGCCCATCTCGAACGTGTCGATCCCTGTTTCGCACATCTTCTTTACGATCTCAGGATTTCCGGCCATGTCGTCGGCTCTCACCATGGCGGAGAATTTCACCTGCAGGTCATGTTTCTGAAGCAAGTCACACACGCGGCCAACTCTCTTTGGGTTGCCCATGAAGCTTGGATCCGCGAAGATGACGTTCAGCGGTCTCCCCTCATGGTATTTCACAATCTCCAGAATCTCTGTCACAACGTTTTCTGGTGACCGGCATCTCAAATCACTCTGGCTCATGCTAGGTTCGCAACAAAAACTGCACAGTCCATTACAGCCCCTAGACGTCACCAAGACATCAAAATCGGTTGTTCCGCCGTTGGCTTTGTATGAGTGCTGTCTCAAATGCCGGGCTGGAAATGGCAAGCTGTCTAAATCCTCAATCTTAGGCCTGTCTCCATTATGGATTGTCTTCCCATCTCTTTTGTAAGAGACTCCGAGCACGCCTTCTGGGTTGCCCTTCTCCACGAGCTCCTTCATAGTGCGCTCTCCTTCTCCACGGACAACCAAATCCACCTGCGGGTAGGAAAGCATCAAATCGGGGATTCCAGTTGGATGATATCCGCCGACCACTGTGGTGATTCCTCTTTTCTTGGCGATTTCCGCAAGATGTAGCCCTTCGTTATGTTCCGTTGCGGAGAGGGTGATGCCAACTATGTCCGGCCGATAGAGATCTAGTAGACGCTGGAAGGTTCTCCGCTCTTTCTCCATATCTACGATATAGACCTCTTCAACTGCATCCTCAATATACGCGGCAATATACTCTAGACCAATAGGCACTACGTCCATGGCAAAGCTTAGGCCTCTTCTCCCGGGAGGCTTGACCAGGAGGATATTTTCGAGTGGCATGTGAAACTCCAAAGACTGATGTGAAACTAAGGCTTGTGCATTATGGATTGATTTAATTCTTTCGGTATTCAGTTCGCGCGCGCGCACCCATACCATTCGGATCCTTCACCATAGACTTTAGTGAACGACTGCTCTGACGACAAAAATCTTGTTTTGATTTGTTCCCTTCTGCACAAACGGGAAGACCGACCCACCGTCAAGAACCCTCATTGGTATTGAAAGTCGGTCCAGTAATAAAGCTTCTCAGATGCACTCTTTCTATGTGTGAGTTCCAGTTCTTGCGCGCGCATAGTCCTCTGAAGATAACCAAGTCGTGACAGCTTTGTTTCCCATGTGACCTCTAATAACGTTCCATTATTCTGAGTTCTCATTCTTGCCGTAAAACGGTCAAAAGCCTTTCGGCAAGAAACTGCCGGCGATTCTTCCACAACGTGGACAAGTCAAAACCATACAGTTACCCCCGCAGAGTCGGATTAAGCAACAATTGCTTTAGAGCTAGTCACTAGAACAGAACCGTCTATTTCCTAGAACATCACGCAAATGAAGCGCGCGCTAGAGTTGACAGTGACGTGTCAAAGTAATTGTTAAATGGGCATGGGACAATTACAACGTGCCTGAGCTGGTTGGCACTCGTCGTTTTGGTTTGGTTTGGATAAAACTTTACCCCCCAACCCAACCCATTATATTTACGACGGACGACGACGAACGCATAGCGATTTGCAAATGATACAGAACAATTTTTATTCATATATTAATGGTTTTGTGGTTTCCACTGTCAATTTTGCATTGGGCTTTTCCTTCAATGCATTCTTGTAGAAGCCACATTCCAGATGATTTCTGTCGTTGCAGTTGATTCCTGTTATTTTGCACCTGTCAAATAAGGGACATTTCGGCTGAGTCATTTGTTCTTCCTTTTCCTAGAAGTCTTACTAACCGTTCCTTTTCAAAATCATATAAAATCCTTGTTAATCCAGTCTCCCGTTTACCAATCATAATTATATTTGTCTCTGAGAATAGCTCTAGCCTTTTCTCTCAAATCATCAAAATAGGCACACCAAAACGGTCATCGCTGTGTTTAGTAAACGCGCGCGCTAACCGCATTTCTCTCCAGCTTGTGTTACCAGGTTTCTTTGAAGAAGATGCCCAAGTTGCGGGGAAGCCTGTCAAGGTCCTCGACTAGGCTTAGACGTTCTAGTTTTCTAAGTATCGTGGCTGGCACCTTATCATGCGGCACACCCTCCAAGAGCAAAGCAGTTTCCTCCTCGGAGAACTCCTCTTCCTCTCCAAACCACCCTATGAAATCCTTGTTCAGTGGACAGACTCTCTGGCAATGCATACATCCAACCACGCAGTTATGCCAAGAAGCAGCCATCCAGTCTGGAAATGGAACGTCCCCCTTTTTCTCATTATGAAAAACAATGCATCGCTCACCCCGCAAAAGAAAACGATCTGATGAAATCGCACCAGTAGGACAAGCTCGACGACAAAGCTCACATCCCTCACAGCTCTCCATCATCACAGGTTCCCGCCAACCATCTTCCTCGCAACGCAAGTCAGAGTAAACGGCAACAAGCTGAAGAAAGCTCCCAATACCAGAAACGTAGCAGATGTTATTCCTCCCGTACTGACCCAGACCACTTCGAACAGCTAACTGCTTAAGAGGCAGCATAGTTCTCGCGAATGAGAACCCTTTTCTGCCAAGAATCTCAGCTATAACGTTCTCAAACTGCTCTTGTACACAGTCATATGAAGTGTAAGTAGGCGGAACAATGAGAGCCCGTCGATCCCCATTCAACGTGAAAATCGCTCGGGTCTGAGGTCTAGGTATGGCGGCAACAATCACAGACTGTGCTCTTGGCAAGCTCTCAGGAGCCTGAAAACGAAACCAAGCCAAACGTTCTTGAAAGAAAGCATCGTCAAACAAGCCTTTCTTGCGCAAACCATCAAGCTGTTTGTGCACCAAAGCCACGCGGTCAATGGAAACCAGTCGTGCTTGATAACCACGTCCCCTCAAATCAGCAAGCAGTTCGCCAATAGACTTGTCCATACCAATGACAACGTGTCTGGAAAAATAAGGATAATGGTCTGATCTAGACCAGAATTCATAGCTTTCCACATTCGTCGTCTTTTTAGTTGGTTGGGGCAAAGTCTTGTCTTGGGTTTTGGGATAAAACTTTACCCCCAAACCCAAACCCACAGGTCACTTTCTAAATCTTCCTCGTGCTGTTCTAGCCACGATTATTCCAAGCAACGCTCCAAGCATGTTTAGGGTTGTGAACAAGGCAATAAGGAAATCATAGAATCCGTCTTGATTGGAGAATATGAAATAAATCTCATAGTGCATTGGCGTCCAACCCCTCACAGGAGAAAACCAGTAAGTGCCATTAAACATGATGGTTCTCAAATTCACGATGAGTAACGTAAACCGCACTTGTCCGTATTCATATCCAAACCGAATATCGTTTTGTGGCAAGTAATCACCATCCAAAGGTGGCAGTTCGTGGAACACATTTAGGCTAAACGGGTAAGAGAGTTTTGACCATGGGGAAACTCCTTCGTATTCTCCAGCCGAGTTCTGAACATCAAGGTAATCATGTTGCATCCGATGTGGTCTCCAAACGCTTGTGACAGAATTGTAGGCAAGAAGCAAAGAAAGCGCGAGGGCGAGAACAATGGTAAACACCCAGATTTTCTTATTGAGCTTCGCTTTCTTTGGAAGAACCAAAAACAGAAGCAAAAACATGAAAAATAGAACAAGCATATTCCATCACAGGTAGAACCGAGTTGGAAATATTTAATCTTTTGCAAACACCTGAGTGTTGTTTAGCGAGCGCTATATTTCATAGGAAACGCCTCAGGTTTCTTTTGAACTGTAGATAATTCTTAATCTCGTTGTTCTGTTTTCCAAACTTGAAAACAGTTCTAGGAGAAGGTTTCTCTTTCTTTCCTTCAACCTTTTTCTTTCCGATCCTGAGACAGCTACTTTCTTTAATGTCTTGCATAAGAGCATACTTTGTTAGAGGCAAATTCTTCAATCGTCTTCCTTCAATCATAAGAGCAGCCCAGTTCATAATGTGAACATTTCTTGACCATGAAACTGAACGATTAAAGACAACATGATAACTATCAGAACTTGACCTCAGAATGAGAAATCCATCAAGCTTGAAAAACTTGCAAACCCTTTTAGCCCAATACTTCACGGTCTTCAATGACTTGTCGTCGAAATCAAGCTTGACCGTTAAGACATCCGAATAGCCTAAGGTAGGTTTAACTCTTTTGCCCTGAGGGGCATGCTTTAGCATCGATTTAGGCTTAGATGCTTTCAATTTCAGGTCTACCCTGCCAAGAACTTCTATAGTCTAAAAATCTTTCAGGATGATGCAAAACCTCTTCGGCAGTAATGTCTAAGAACTGTTCTTTAGGCGGATGTCTATAAGCAAGCTTCACAGCATTGTAAGAATTTCTTCCTGTTCCGCGTATTTCTATTCTTTTGTTTCCACCCCAGACAGCAGCGCCTCTTCCACCTAAAATTCTTCTTTTTCCCGCGCGGGCTGCCCATTTTCTTGTTCTTGCTGTTGTTCCCCATTTGCGTTTAGCTGTTTTGCCTCTTGTGTAACGTCTAAGTTTGCGCCAAGTTACAAATTGTCCTTTTCTGTTTCGTCTTACTCTTACTCTTCCTCGTTTGCCTTTCCATTTTTCAATTCTGCGCCCGCCTCTTGTTTTTCTTCTTGTTGAAGTTATGTGTTTGGAGCTTCTGCGTCTGGAGCGAATGAATCTTCCTGTTTTCTTTGAGCGTCTTGTCATCGTCTTACCTTCATCTCTTTGTCTTTCAATGCGTGAAGATAGAAGTCGCATTTTTTCCAATTTCTTTCGTTACAGTCAATCTTAGAAGTTGCCAAACATTTTTTCAGTAGAGGACATTCTGTTTTAGGTTCTATTATTCCTTGAATAGGATATTCGCCCTGTGTTTGTGCCATTGTTTTCACCTTTCATATATCGTTAAAATCATAGTTGATATAATGCAGTAATTCGACTATTTTGTCAACGTGTTTTTGTGTTAAAACATCACAACCTTCAATGATTGCTAAAGATTCAGCAAGAGTATGTAATTGAATATCAGCACGATAAGGCATAGCAATAGTTTCTTTTCCTAGTGCTTCTCCATAAACCGAAAGTTGATGCAGTAGAATAGGAGATGTTTTGATAGGTTGGGGATACCTATTTATTGTGTATTCATAGTTTATCATTGTGTCCTGTATTTTGTTTTCAAGGTTGTTGATTATTTTGTTTTGTGTGGCTGTGCTATGTGTGAAGCTGAAGGGAATAAGCCTAGAGAGAAAACCTGTTGTTTTCCAACGATGCATAAACTCTTGAAATGAACCTATGGTTGTTGCTGTTATAAGTCCAGCTTTGACGGGAAACTTTGATTGAAACTCAAGTTTGAAATCGCTTAGATCAGTTATTCCGTCTTCTATCATTGTGCGAAGTATTGCCATAGATGTTGCTTTTGTTTTTTGGCCGTGGCTTGTGGTGAGATTGAGAAAATCTGGAAAGACAAGAAAGCGTTTTTTTCCTGTTTTGGCTTTTTCCAAAAATTTAACTAAGTATGTTGGTGTTGCATCGTCTAAGTAAGTTATGAATCTGAGTTTTCTAAGTGTCTGGAGAAGTCTTGATTTCCCTGTTCCAGCAATTCCGATAAGCAACAGCGAAAGCGGTTTGTACTTTTCGTTGCGGTAATGTTTCATGTATGCTGATTGCAGTACAAGATTAATCGTCAGGGTTGCGGTTTTGTCTAAAATGACATCTGGTGTATCACTTTCAGAGCATTGTGACGTAGCCATTGTGTTCATTCTGCTCACCAACTGATACACCTACGATGTTGAAACAAGGTTTAAAACACCGTTTTAACAGATTGTTAATTCAGTGAGAAATCTTGAGAGGGCATAAGTGGCGTGGAAACTATATCCATAAAGCTCAGGTTGAAGCGCCAAGAATGCGGAAAATAGAAAATCGAATGTGCGTATGGATGTTGGTTGGTGAACGTGGAAACTTGACGTTTTCTCAGTTGAAGAAGGCCACTGGCCTGTGTAGGCAGTCTCTTGCGAAAATTCTTAGAGAATTGGAAAAGAGTGGTTTGATTTATAAGGATACGGTTAAGGCTTGGGAACAGTTTGAGCATTGGAAGATTATTAGAAGTCCACTGGATGCTTTCATGCAAGTTTTAATGAATTCTTCGACAAATGAATTGCCAATTACCAAAAATGCAGTAGAGGCTTGGCTTTTGAGGCTTGTTTCGGTTAAGCCTCAGCATGTTGGTGACATTGTTTATAGAATGGTTAAAACGTAACGATTCTTGGAATCCATGAAGGTTTTTCGTTTCTAATGTATTGAGCAAACAGTAAAGCTTCTTCATTGATTAGAGTTTCAAGTTCTTGTTTTTCTCCTATTCTCATTCTTGGAATCTTTACCTTATTCTGGAAAAGACTGTTCAGGTTCTTAATGAAGTGGTGTGTTTGAAGGTCGTTGAGATATTCTCTTTTTCCCTTCTTGTTAGGTGAAAGAACCTCATTCTTAACGATAAAGTCTTGTTTGTGAAGGTTGCGACAGTATTCAATTATAAAATCATCTAATAAGTAACGATACAATTCTTGAAAATCACAGATTAGACTAGGCTTTCCTTTTTCTATACTGTGTAAGAATCCGAGATATGGCTCAAGCTTCGCCTTGATTAATGAGTACTGCACTTTCCACGATAGAATTTCATAACCTAAATTGAAAAGGTTGTTTATTCCGTCGTAAGCTCTGTATGTTTTTCTAGAATCTGGCCTTAAAGAATAAGGAATCAAACTGAATATCTGAGTGAAATATCTTTCAGAACAGTGGCCTTCAATTGACATTAATCTTGTTCTTAGTTTTGCTGTGTCTTCAGCTTCTATATTCTTTACCTTTTCTATAACTGAGAAATCGTGACGTTTCAAACCGTATTTGCTCAATACTTGTTTTTGTCCTTCAAGTTTTGCTAGAACGAATTGTTTGGCGATCTCTACAACTTTTTCATTGTTTAAAGCTTCATACTGAGATACTCTTGTTCTAACATGACTATCATCATCTAGACTTTTTAGGAATGCAACAGGTTTTCCTTTCTGAGTTAAGAATAAACAGTCTATTCCCCAGAATCCGCAAGAGGCCAATGCTCCTGTTGAAACAGTGTTTCCGCTTTTGAGTTGGATTTCATCTATTTCAGATTCAAACAAAGGATACTTCTGTGTGTTTCCTTCTCTGTCTCTGATTATGAAACAGCCTTTTTCCATTCCCAAATAGGAGCCGAAGCCTTCCAAAGCAATCTTTACTGTTTTAGTCTTCATTTCATTCTCCTTCTACGTTAATAAGGCTAGAATGTGACTAATATATGCTGATAGAAGAATCCTCTAAGCTGTGTACTTTTTTAGAGCAAGCGCGTCTGCGTCGTATGTTTAAGTAACGCTACCTCTAGTCTCAGTATTTGATTCGAAAGAAGGCTTGTTTGAAAGTGAAAACTTCGAAAAAGTGTCCATAAATGATCATGGAAGACTAGACTCTAGAACGTAGAACGCACAAAAAGAGCCTATAACGGAGTTCAGTAGAAGATTTATAAGCTTACTTGGGAGATAGAGTTCAAAACGATGTCTGACAAAAAAATCACACATGCAAAGACAAGTGGTTGCTGCGTCTGATTAATGGACTTTTTATCCTTTTCCTTATTGTCACAGTGGTTTTTGTCCTCTATACCCTTTTTGTGCCAACTCCAACTGAATGGGGAATTGCGACAGGGGAACTACAGAGAAACACTAACAGTACGGGACCCTCGTATGTGGCGGTGCCAAACGCAACTAGCTTTCCTAGCAATTTCAATTTGGAAAATCTCACAAAAGCAGAATTCAGACATTTAGCTGTAATCCCTGAATATATTACAGGTTCATTCCTAATCAATACGATAAACTTCGCTTTCTTAACAATGTTTATCCGTAACATTTATGGAGACATCGAAGATGCAATAGATAACGAGAGAAACGGAAGAGTGAAAATGCACGTTTATGTCGAATGGGCTATGGGTGCTTTAATAAGTGGAATATTATTTTTCTCGTCAAGCGTAGCTGCACAGACTATAATCACAGCAATTCTTTACTTAGTTGTGATTGTAGTCTTTGCAATAGTCTCAACCTACATCTTATACGGACTTAGGGAAAACCTGAAAAAAGAAGACAAGACCGAAAAGAGCAAAGAGAAGCAAGAAGTGGAAAGCTCTAGAAAAGAAGGAAGGGAAAACCAGCTACGCATTAGCTACAGAAGATTAGCCATATACTTGACTCTTACTTTTGGTCTGGGAGCAGGAATAGTTGCACTAATTGAGTTTCTCATAAGTTCGAAATTCTGAGTTACCGTTTTAACGTGGAATTTTCATCATTTCTACCACGTTTCCTTCGCTGTTGAGGATTTGACTGAAGACATCGAGCTGTTGGGTTTGGGTTTGGGATAAAACTTTACCCCAACCAACCACAAACTATACCACACGCGTGGTGCGCAATCTTTGAGAGAAGTTGGATTGTGTGCCTCTGCTCACTGATTCATAGAGGCACCGTAAACTCTTCTCTTTGGAAACCTCCAACGACAATAGTTTACTGTATGGTGTACGACGTCGGTACAGCCGAAAAATTAGGTTAAAAAACATGGGGACAGGTTGAAAAACAGGCAAATGGACATTAATCTTCAGAAAAAGAAAATAGCGCGGCCGTTCATTTTGTGCAATTGAAGCTGATTGTTGAATCAGGTGTTATTCCACGAGCAATAACATAGTACCTAACAATATTCTGTTGATAGAGTAGCGCACACGGTTGTGGTACAAAGTTCTGTCATGATTACATCAACGAGAAAGGTTTTATTTTCAAGAAAAAACTAGTGGATTATGTCTATCAAAATCATAATATCGTTACCTCCGCGTAGTTATTTCAATTTGTTAAGTGCGCACGTGAATTGTCAGGTTTGGGCTTAATCCTGTTCGGCAATGCCGTGGAAAGAGAAAACAAACCATGGCGCCCTCGTCTATGCGATGTATTCTCCGAAGTGTCTGGCTACTGTTGCTATGTCTCTGCCGTCTACTTGGCCATCGTTGTTTATGTCGCAGTTTGCGTTCCATATTAGCGGTGGTGAGCATCCTGGATAGCTGCCGAAGCACTTGGCGGCTACTGATACGTCTTTGCCGTCGCATTTGCCGTCTGGAACAAAATCCCAAAGATTAGCAGAGCCGCCAGTCAAGTCTCCAACCATCGAGATGAAAACGCAGCCGCCAGTGAAGTTGTTATCTGAGATTTCTGTTTCACCTGGAACAGGTTCTGCATAGGCGGTTAGCGTGTAATTTCCTAAGTCAAACCCAGTTGTGTTCCACATGAATGTTAGCATCGTTGAGTTACGAACGTTTAAAGTGACGTTTTCAAACTTGCAGATGGCAGTGACGTTGCCAGTGTCTGTTAGGTTGGCATAAACTGTGACGTTAGATTCAACGAAGTCGCCTTTGTTGGTGACTTTCACAGTTACTGAGCATTCGCAGCCTTGGTAAACAACTGTTTGCGCAGATGTACAATTGTCTAAGGCAATGTCATAAATAGGATAAGGATTCATAAGAGGATAGTTGTCTGTGTTGTTTGCGTCGATAACGTAAGGGGTGTCGCCTATTCCGTCCTGGCCAGTTATATTCTGATAGGGGCCTTTCTCCGTGTCGTTGCCAGTGTAATCGCTCCAATAGTTGCCGCCAGAAGGATACCCACTGTCCCAAGTGTCAATCGCGTATCTCTCAACAACTTGGGAGGTGTTGTTGATGAAATTGTTTTGGAAGATAGTGTTGTTTGAAGAGTACTCGAGCTCCATGCCATATTGGCCGTTTGCTAACACCATGTTGCCGCTAACGATGTTGTTGCTTCCACCAGATACGAGCCTGATACCACCATACCTATTTGCTGTTACGTTGTTTCCGCTGATTGTGTTTGATGAAGAACCAGTGATCTCCATGCCATAACCATTGGTTGTCACGTTGTTCCCACAAATCGTGCAATTTGCAGAGTTGAGTAAGATGCCATAAGCATTTGCTGCAAAGTTGTTTCCGCTGACTGTGCTGTTGTAACTATTACCGGAAAGCCAGATGCCAAAGTTGCTTGCTGTTGCGTTATTCTCGTTAACCGTGTTGTTACTACCAGAAACAATAATATCATAATACTTCGCTGCAAGGTTGTTGCCGCTGATTATGTTGTTTGGAGAACCCAAGAGCTCAATGCCCCTATCGTCGCTTGCTACTATGTTATTTCCGTTGATCGTATTGCCCCATGAACCACCGGCAAGTAAGATGCCATCGCCGTTTGCCGTTACGTTGTTCCCGCTGATCATGTTGTTTGAAGACCAGGAATAAAGATTAGTAGAATAGAGAATTATGCCAAATTGGTCGTTGGCTGTTAAGTTATTCCCGAATATGCAGTTGTTTGAAGAAGCGTTAACCTCGATGCCTCGCCAAAAGCTCTGCACGTTGGCGTCCTTGATTGTCGCATTCTTTATGTTCTCCAAGTATACACCAGTTCCAGTGTGGTTCCCTTGCACAGTGTATCCTTCTCCATCGATGACAATGTTGCTTCTTTGAATCACGATCCCGTCAGCATCGCTAGCGATGTTACCAGTTAGAATGTAAGTAACGTTATCAGCTGTGGAAATAGGTGCTGTTGGCGGGGTTATGCTTCCATCAGCATTAATAGTGATGGTTCCAAGGAAGTCTGACATTGCGGGTTGAATTCTGAACGCCAATCCTAAGGCGCTCAACAAGAGTAAAAATAGCAGTATTATAGAAGCGGGTTTCCCTTGCATTTCAACTCCCTTCTCTATGCTCTAATTCAACTTTTTCCGATAAAAAGCTTCCGAAACAATCTTCTACGATCAGCCTCATCGGCAATTTCTATTCACTTCATCAATTCTGTCTGCGTCAGATTCGATGGACTTTGGGCGCTTAGCACAATACGCGAGTGTGACCCTAAATGCGAAGGTGTGATGTTAAGTATGAGCAAAAGCGAGGCAATATTACGAAAACAAAAGTCAAATGTGCAAACTGTGGTTACGAAGACACCTTAGATCAGACTGTCACACCAGTTAATGATAATGATGATGACTACGATGATGACGAGGACGATGAAGACGAAGATGATGACGAGTAGAATCTCATCTTAGACGGGAAGAATCCTTTGTTTGTCTTTTGTTGCTGTGCAGATTGAAGATTTCTGTGTTCTGGAAGGATGGTTGGTTATTGCGTTTTCCCTACGGTTCTGTCTAACTTTGGCTTGTTTTCACGCCTTTCTTTTTGTAGACTGTGACTGTTAGTAACGCTAGTGAGCTGATCCTCTAATTAGACCCCTAAATACAGAAGACTCTCTTTGGCAGCTACAGTCTTGAACTCTTTTCCACATTCTGAGCACTGATACCGAAATATCCCAACAAACTCAACTTTGGAACTGCCACAGAACGGACATCGGACCTTGCCAGAAGGTTCCATAACAAACGTTTTGTTGCTGTGCAGAATAAAGATTTCTGTAATATTGGTTTTCAAGCCAGTTTTTGGTTTTGGGGAAAAGTTATAGCTGAACCGATTTGACTATTTGGTTTGGTGAGTTGAGTTGCTTAAAGGTAAGAATGTGAATTTGAGGATAATTGAGAAAGAAGATCTGCCATTGTATGTGAAGTGGATTAATGATCCCGCTTTCTTTGGAGAATACAATCCTCTTGAACAAACAACAAAGCTGGAAATGGAGAAGGACTATGATGCTGCTCATCCTGATAGGAAAAGGTTCTTTGTGGAGAAGAAGGATGGAACCAAGATCGGTTCCGTCGGTGTCTATCCAATTGGAGACCTTTGGGAAATAGGTTTCTCACTGATTTCAGGTGAAAGAAGAAAAGGATATGGCACTGAAGCAGTTACCATGATGGTTGACTATCTATTTCTGTCAAAAGACCTAGTTCGAATTCAAGCCACGACAGACCTTAGGAACACGGCTTCTCAATCTCTGCTTGAGAAAGTCGGCTTCAAAAGAGAAGGAGTTGTTCGCATGTCAATGTTCATACATGGAGAATGGAGAGACATGATCCTCTACAGTATTTTGAGAAATGAATGGAAAGAACCAAAGATACTAACAAAAACCACCTGAAGAAAGCCAGTTTTTTGGTTTTGCGGAAAAGCTATAGGTGCTGACCAGTATTGTCATTAAGGGTTAATCTTGTTCTTCTCTGAGCGTGACCCTATTGTCTAGTCCCTCAGCGTATGAACGTGCTACGGCATTTGTCATCCTCGCAATCGGATTCCTAGTCGTTGGGATTCTTAGTCTAGTGCTTAGAAATGCCCCAGTAGCAGCGGGGCTTCTAGTCGCCGCGCTTATGTGGCTACTGGCTTCGCTATTCTATTTAACGAAAGAACATAGACAAAGGCGACCTGAAAATTCGCCATCAGCCATTTAGCGCACGCGGAGAAATCGATTTAGCAACAGGCTGGCGTGCCTAAAAATGAATAATACCACTTTCGACCATTTTAAATGTAAGCCAGCGTGCAATTGGTTAGGTGAGGTCACATAAATGGCAAGACGACTGATAGTAGCTAGGGCACTATTGATAGCTGCAATAGCATTATTAGGATTTTTGATGTATATCTTCTATATTGCGAAGATTGTGCAGCCTGGATCTTGGATTGGGGAGACGCTTCTTATTGCGGCATTCCTGCTAATAGCTGCAGGTGGGTTTGTTTCAGCTCGGGACAAAGAACGATAGATCATACTCTAACATCAGCCCAATATCCCCTTGGCGCGCTGAGTGGGTTTGGTTTTGGGGGTAGCACGTGAAATAATATAAGATGGTTGAACCCTAGTAACTATGGGTTGAATCTATGAAGGATTCACATCAGGTTCTTGTCGTAGCGGGTGTTCTTATCCTGATTGGTATCGTCTTGATTGGCTTGTCAAGAAGCATCAATATTCCTTCTGCACATAACCCATTTCTTAGCTCGCAAGCTTTTTTCACTATGGGGTTCTTCTATTTGGGTTTTAGTTTCGGAGTGCTGGGAGCAATCGGTTACATAATTAGGCTAGAAAAGAAAATACCTCAAACTCCACCGCCGCCTTAGTTTTAATCGCCTGATTAATTTGATACAACTCGGTATATCATCAATGCTGCAAAAACCGCTATTTGGCGGGAATTTCTCCCGAAATGTCGCTTTTGACTCGACATTTTTGACGTCTCCGATATACCATCGAGTAAAAAGACCCATATAAGCAATATGTCGAAAGCGTAGACATAAGACATTAGACACACAGTAGCAGACAAACCAAAACCAGAGAAAATACAAACCAAGTGTTGGAAGGAAGGAGGTAAGGTCATGGAGAAAAAATAGGGATATGAAACTCAAAATGCGTTCATCATTTTTTGGGTTTCAGGGGCTCGGGGACAATAGGTGACTTGTCCCAGAGACTCCAACATAAGTCATGGGCGTGCATCATTGTCTTCGTCATCACATCTTTGGTTTTCGGGTCGTCCACAGCCTTTCCCCACGACATATATGAGTCGAACTCCATCTCGACAAGTGCGTTGAGCGACCCAGTCTCTCGGTAGCCCCTGAACTCCTTTAGGCCGGGGGTCGAGAGCCAATGGGGAATGGCGATCTCCTTTGCGAATTTCGTGTAGGCATCTATCTTATCCTTATCGACTGTGTACTTTAACTGATAGAGAACCATGCTTCATCCCTCCGTAACTTGAAAGAGAAGTTAAATTTAAAAATGTTTCCCACGATCCCCTAAACGTTAACATCTTATGTGCTTCTTTCATCCGGCATCATTCAGTTTTACACCTCCTCCAAACAAAACGCAAAATTGATTCATTCACAGTTGCTTCTTCTCTAGGTTTGGGATAAAACTCTACCCTTGCCTGTGTTGACATCTGATTCAGCTATAACTTTTCCGCAAAACCAAAAACTGGCTACTCTCAAGCGGTTTTTGTCAGTATTTTTGGTTCTTTCCATTCTTCCCTGAGAATGCTAAAGAGGAACATGTCTGTCCATTCTCCTCTGCAGAAGTAGCACTTTCGCATTGTTCCTTCTCTCTTAAACCCAACCTTTTCCAGAATCTTCTGAGAAATCACATTCTTGGTGTGAGTCGTTGCTACTATTCGAACAATGTCCTTTGAAAGGAAGAGATAGTCCACCATTAGCTGTGCAGCTTCAGTGGAATATCCTTTTCCTCTTTCGCTTGGAACGAGACCATAGGCTAGTTCTAGCATATTCATATAAGTATTAAGAAAGTTGAAATGCATAATCCAGCCAATTTTGCTTCCGTCTTTCTTCTCAATGATAAAATGCTTCGTTTCGAGAGCAGTACTCTCTAGGAACCTTTCCATCCCTGCCCTAGTCCCCTGTGTTGGAGAGAAATATTCAGCAAAGTCTGGGTTACTCCACCAGTCCACAAGAAATGGCACGTCCTCTTTCTCTGCAACCCTCAGGTTCACATTCTTGCCTTCAAGCAATCAACGTCACCACTCAAAACGATAAGAGCAGTTCAGCTATAACTCTTCCGCAAAACCAAAAACTGGCTCAAGAGAATCGATACTAGAATGCACTATTAGCGTTGTTCTCTTTTCTTCATTTTCTGACGAAGGTTATTTTTCTGGAGAGAGTTCATTTGTTATGTCTGGACCACGCAGAAGAGGTTGCCGTCAGGGTCTTCCAACACACGGAAATCATCATCAGGGTCATACGTCTGTGGATGACGCTTCGCTCCAATTTTGAGCAATCTCTCCACCTCATCCTCTCTGTTGTCGGTGTAGAGGTCGAGGTGCAATCTATTCCTACCTGAACGCTTCTCAGGGACTTGGTTCAAAGATATGTTAGGGCTTCTTTCTTCGGGGTCACGAAGAACCACCCAACCGCCCTTCGCAGGCTTTCTGGGGACGTAGTGAAGTGCTTCCTGCCAGAACGCCAACATCTTGTCAAACTCGTTACAATCCATAACTATCGAGCCGATTTTCATTTCCTATCCCTCAACTCTATCTTCGTTAACTTGGGCTATTCCCATTATCTTCGGTTCGGCTATAACTTTTCCGCAAAGCCAAAAACTGTCTCTGTTCAGGCAATCTTTGTCAGTATCTTTGGCTCTTTCCATTCTTCTCTTAGGATGCTGTATAAAATTATGTCTGTCCATTCTCCTCGAATAAAGCTACGTTTCCGCATTATGCCCTCTCTTCTGAAGCCTACTTTTTCTAGGACTCTCTGTGACGCTGTGTTCTCGATATGAGTTGTTGCTTGAATACAGGGAGCCTCTTTGCTGAGAAACAGGTAGTCAACCATTATTTGTGCGGCTTCGGTGCCCTTGCCTTTTCTCCTCTCGTTTGGAATTAGGGCAGAGCCTATTTCCAACGTTTTGCCCATCGGGTGCAATACGTGGAAGTGAGTAATCAACCCAATCTTCGTTCCGTCTTTCTTCTCTATTATGAAGTCCTTGAACTCGTAGGGACTAGGTTCTGACAATGCTTTTTCCATTTCTGCTTTAGACCTTTGACTCGGCAAGAAATATTCCGAATCCACATTGTTAGCCCATTTATGCCAGAACGACACGTCTTCCTTCTCCATAGCCCTCAGGTTCACATTCTTGCCTTCAAGCAATCTGAACACCAACCCAATTGTCTAAGTTGGTAGGGCTATAACTTTTCCGCAAATTTGTGTGTGTTTGTGTGTGTGCGATATCTATGTGTGCGATATATGTGTGTGCGATAGGGTATAGGTAAGAAGGAAAGAAAGAAACAAAGGTACTGTGTAATAATGTAAGATCGAGTGCGTATTAGAAAGAGTCTGTGGTAGTAGTAGAGTGGGCGTGCGTGCGTGCGCATTAGGGGTAAAGTTTACTCCAAACCAACCAAACCAAAAGTGACCGCATAGCTCACCAAACAACGCGCGCGCCCAAACCAAGAGAATGTGAGTCATATTCTGGGATTGCTAGCTACTTTGAACTTCCACGGATTCTCAAGTTTGTCTTTCGCGACACCAGAGTCCAATAGCTTCTTCTTCAGTTCAGACGCAAGATTGTTGATGATTTCTTGCTTGGCTTCAAACTCTTGTTTTGTCCATTTTGCAGTTGTTAGGATTTTGCGGAGCATATGCTCGTAATCCGTTGGCCTATACTTCAGCTTCTCCAGTTCTCGTAGACGCCATTTTCTGTATGGAACAAAATTCCTGTTCAGTATGAAAATCAAAGCTGTATAATATTCCATGGCTTGAGTCAGGTACTGTTGAGCAATCATCAGATCCTTTCTCTGCATAGCTTTTCCAGAGTCGTAAGGAGCTTGCCCAGTTGCATAATACCAATAGAGGAAAAGTTTCTCCAGCCAAATCTTCTTTGGATATTGCTTGTATCTGGCAAGCACATTCTTGAGCTTACCCCCTGAGTCGAGGAGTATTGTGGATTTTGAATAGACCCAAAGGTCGACATCATTTGTCCAATCTCTCAATGCGTCTTCTAGTTCCTGAAGCGTCATCCACTCCCAAGACACATCCGTTCCTCGGTACGATTCATATGCTTCACAGGTTCTTCTCATTTTGTTGTATAATTTTTCGGTTACGAAAACCTCAAGGTCTATATCAGATGAACTGTCGGCATAGCCAACAGATGAAGATCCCACAAGCAAAACACCCAACACACCATCGGTTTTTGCCAGTTCTAGTCGGACAAAATCCTTAGCAACTTCACCTAGCAAGGTTTCCGCCCTCAAGTGCTATACAGCTAGTCAACTTGGTTCGGCTATAACTTTTCCGCAAAATCAAAAACTGGCTTAAAAGGACTGAATGAAGCATGTTCTTTTTGGCATGAGAATTTCGTCAGTATTTTGGGTTGTTATACCAGTCTTCCCTTATTCCTGAGTTTTTCAGGAAATTGTTCCACACTTCATCTTTGTTGTAATCGAATGTTATGATGTGTTTCGGAGTGACTTTTACTATTACGCTCTTCCAAGTATCTACATAGAATTTGGTGATACGCTCCAACTGTTCTTTTGGCATGCCAATGAAAGCGGGGCTGGTTTCATTTATTCTAAGAACCTGTTCGTAAACGTTGTCGTAGTCTATTTCTGCCTTGCCGTAGATGAGAATGCCTCTCAATGGGTCTAGGGTATCAACTAGAACGGTGACGTCATTGTTTCGTTCAATGTTTCTGGTTTTTCGGCTTTTGATGAGGGACATTATCAGTATTTGACCGTTTATGTATCCATAGGCAACGGGCATGGCGTGTATGGTTCCGTCTTTGTTGTGGGTGCAAATCCTCAGATAATGGTTCTCTTTAAGCATTGATTCAATCTCTTCGCTAGTGAGCGGTGGTGCTTGACCAGTATATGACAATCTTATCACAATCGTAGGGTTTTATCCTAGACGTCGTATATAACATCTGGCGAACGAGATGCTTGGCCCTAAAAGTAGAGTAGAAGGAGCATTCGACAGTTTTGCTAAAGTGTATGACGATGTAATAGGAAAATCAATGACCTTCTTCATTAACTTGCTTATTCGTGATCTTCAGATTCCTGAAGACCCAACAGTTCTTGATGTGGGATGCGGTACAGGAATCTCAACCTTCCAACTGATGCAAAGAGTCCAGGGAAGAGGCAAGTTTTATGGAGTTGATATTTCGCAGAAGATGCTTGACTTGGCAAGAACAAGAGCTGCAGATCTCGGCTATGGTAATGTTGAGTTCAGCAAGGGAGATGCTGAGCAACTGGATTTTCCAGAATCCAGTTTTGACTTGGTAATCAGCAATGAGGCATTTTTCTTTTTTCCAGACAAGCAAAAAGCCTTGAATGAAGTGTTCAGGGTCCTCAAACCCGTGGGGCAAACGGCTCTACTCTTCTTTGGTGAACCAACCAACAGAGAGGTTAAAGAGATATACAAAATGGTCAGGAATCGTCACACCGAGTACGTCATGCCTGAATCTCTGAAACTGATAGGTCTCGAAGAAACTCATGAGCTCTTTGACAAAGCGGGATTCAAGAAAACCAGAATCTTCGGCATTCATGAAATTGACTATGTTGATCCGTCCAAGTATGTCCCTATGGTTGAGTCACCTCAATCTTTCTTTAGGCTCAACCTGCCATCAGACCTCTCGCCAGAATTGGTAGAGATGATAATCAAGGAAACTAAGGAAGAGATGATGAGAGCCTCGACAGACAAGGGCTTCAAAATGACATATTACAATATACTAGCATACGCTCAGAAAGCTTGACTCGACACGCAAAATGTGATTTGGCTTGTTCGTCGAATTTCTTTGGGTTGGTTGGTTGGATAAAACTTTACCCCCTACTACCCAACGTAATCTTATATTTGTTGAATCGTAACTGTACTGATGAGGTCTACTGAATGGGAATCATTCAAAAGAAATGTTCAATTTGCGGAAAAGTCTTTACGACATTAGATAACAAAAACAAATATTGCAGTGCCCAATGCGCTAAAAAAGCAAATAAGAAAAAATAAAGACGTCTCAAAAAAGATACAGCCATCCTATGATAGATTTTTGAAAAGGAATTGACGCGACCGCATACTCGATTCCGATACTACCTATATACTTACCCTGTATTGACTTATTCTATTACTGCCCATATAGCTGTCCTGAACCATGTGTACACTGCCGTTTCAATAGCCTCTTCTGAACTCACCTTAACACGTAGTTTGGGTTGGTTGAGGTCCATTAACGCGCCCTATCTTACGCGAGGGGTAGTATTCGTTCCTAGATCTACCCCCTTATAGTGAATTTCCTGATACTCGTTTTCCACAGACGTGTTGTTCAGTATCCTTCCCCTTGTTGGTTTGGTTGGTTTGGATAAAACTTTACCCATCCTCCCACATCTAAGGTCACACTCACGGATGGTACGTCTAGAAAAGGAAGAGCGCGCGCAACATTTGCCTGAAGCAATGAGATGAATAGTTAAAAAGAAAAAAGGAGTTGATTGGGCATCTCGTGCGAACGAAGCTTTCTATATTAGAACAACAACCGTTATTGGTACGTGTTTCCAAAGCTCCTGCATACTAGTGCAAGATCTCTCCCGTCAACTTTTCCGTCTTCGTTCATGTCGTAGTACAAGTCGTATGATGAGTTTCCGAGTCTTTTTGCAAGTGGACTGACGTCTCGTCCATCCACCTTACCATCGCAATTTACGTCTCCTGGCATCCTGACTCTTATAGTGTCACTTCCTTCAAACGTGGTTCCATCATACAGTTCGCCTTTTATCGTCAAGGTTACATTGCCATATTTGATGTTTTGAACGTCACAGATGTACTTGCTTGCTTCGGTTCTGTTGAGCTTGACCATTAGGTCAGGAACTCCGTCGCCGTCATAGTCTCCAACTTCAGTAGGCTGCAATTCAGCTGGAACAGTGCCGTTCAACATAACCGTCGAAACATCGATGTTATTGACATCATATCCGTCAGTAAGCTCGATGTATCCAGTAATCCACTGTCCACTGCTCTTCAAATTGAGTGTGTCCGGGTCAATGTTTACTATTGCGGTGATTGAGGGGGCAAACTGGATTGTCACAATATGAGTGCTTAATGCGAATTCGAAGTAAATGAAGTAGTATGTTCCATCTGTACTAATAATAGGAAAAGGTGATGCAGGGTTCTTATGGTCAATTGAGACACTAATGGCGCTCGTGTTTACCATTGGAAAAATCAAATTAACATAGCCGATCTGACCTGTTAAGCCTGAAGCCGTAAACTTCAAGTTGTTTTTATTTACGACTATTTTACCTATCGTGGTATTGCTGAGCATGGTGACTGGTTCGTCCATGCCACCTATTTTAACAACTGTTTCCATCGGCGTCCAAGAATTCATTAGCGGATAATGATCATTGTTATTGGAAACCATTGCATATGGTGAGTCACCAATTCCATCGCTACCAAGAATGTCTTGACTTGGCCCATGATACAAGTCTAATCCTGTATAATAGCTCCAATAGTTACCGCCAGAAGGATAACCATCATCCCAGCTATTAGGTCGTGTGTTCCCCAAGAAGCTCACGTACGCGCCAATGAAGTTATTGTGATAAATCTTGTTGCCTGAGGAATACCAACCGCATTCGAGGGTTGAAGTAAAAGTGTTCCCTATGATCGAGCTGCTCCAGACGCCAGACATCTCCATGGCTACATAATTCGAGGACATCGTAATATTGCTAACCGTGACATTTGTACAAGAGCCTAGATAGACGCCCCACTGGCAATTTCTAATACCACCATTCTTTACAGTCACGTTGTTTCTATAATCTCCCAAGTCGACGCCAAACCATTCGTACTGTGTCCCAAATATATTGTATCCGTTTAGATCCAAAACAACGTTATCGGAGGTTATTGCTACTGTCTCATGGACGTCAGAATGAAGGGTCGTGCTTTGACTGATATATATAGTGCTCGATATTGGTTGGATGAAGACATGATGAGGTTCAGATAGGTCTTGAGTATACGTATAGCTTCCGATGTCATCGGTCGTGAAACCGTTCTCATTGACTAAGCTGTCTTCAATCATGTAATAGGTTGTGAAAGGTTTGAGGTAGCCCAATGTTAGTTGTGTAGACATAGCTTCGCTCGCGTTTTCGATGAAATAACATATCATTTCAGATGAGTAAGCACGCAGAAATATATGCACTGTAGTGTTAGTTGTAATGGAAACGTTGAAGTCTGGCAGTTCGAAATGTGTTCCAATATCATCTAGAACTCCAATGCCCGGATGGTCTTCTCCAGCAACACTACTTGGTAGTATATTAAACGTGATAGCCAGAATGCCTACTAAAAGCAGGATAAGCACTGTCGATATTATCTGCTTCATTTTCGTTCCATCACTCTCCTATAATTATTGGTACTTTTATACAGCCCCACCTCGGCTGTAGAAGGTATGTCCTTGCTCCCCTTCTCTATCCTGAGTACATGATTTTAATATTTAAAACTTCTGAAACATTGTTTCATTGAGAATGATCTATGATCTATTGAAAGAATAACTCATCTATGCAGAGTTGGGCATCAGAACAACGCTTATCTGAAAGCGTGAGCGTGATGCGAGCGCGACGTAATGGTGAGCAAGATGAATAGAAATCGGGTGTTGGTTGGTTGGATAAAACTTTACCCCCAAACCCAAACCCAAAAAAAGCTGTGAAATTTTCTTAATGACCCCCACAATGAGGACAACTGTTAAGAGTTTCATCGTATAACCCATCACAATAAGGACATCTAATTTTTACTATGATTTCTTTCTCTTTTGTTATTGTCTTTTCTTCATTGTTCTGCTCAATCAATTTCCAATGTAGTAAGAAGCCTGCTTGTATCGCAAGAGTATATCGCGTTGAACAGTTACTACATATAACGTCAGGCATAGCTATCTCAAGAACACGTTCTCCATCTTTAGGACATCTAGCATTTTTCAATGCTTTCTGAAAATTCGCTCTTTGTTCACTTAATTGTCTTTCATATCTTGTCATTTTTCATCACAGCGCGCACTAATTTTAGGCGTAGGTGTCAAGTTAAGATTTATGAATTTGAAAATAACATACAAAGCGCGCTAGTCAATGAACGACGATGCTCCTGCAACATGAGAATCATGATCATAAGACGCCTCTCTTTTGTGCAATGCTTGAAAAAGGGAATTCAGGAACACACATGCGCGCTCGTTTCGTTCATTAGGTTAGGGTAAGGTTTGGTTCTTGTATGTGGTGTAGCTGGTGTATGGTGGTTGTATGTCGTGTTGCCAGTAGATGCACAGTATTTCTCCGCGGTGGTGGATCTCTTCTTCGACGACGTGCATTAGGGTGTCTTCGATTTTGTTCTTGTAGGTGTTTCCGTCTCTTCCTTTGAATTCGAAGGTGCTTTGAAGCTTCTCGTCTGTGAGCGTGCTAAGGTAATCATTCGTTTCGGCCTCAACTTTATCAGCGTATTCTTGTATGGATTTACAGTTCATATATTGGGTGAATGGAGCGTTATAGATTCCTTCTATGCTTTTTCCGCTCAGGCGTCTGATCCAAAGGTGCTCAGCCTGTAGGCTGTGGACGAAAATGTCCCGTATGGAATCGAAGCTGGCTCCGCTGCTTTCTACGACAGTTTGCCATGGGATTTCTGCCATGCTTTTCAGGAATCTGCGGCGCGAATACCAGTTATAACCAAATAAATCCTTGATGTTCAAGTATACTTCCCGAAAGAACCTAGTGTCCTGCCTTCTAATAACGTTTGTCAGTTATTTCTTTCTTGCGCTTTCAGGTTCTGTTAACTTGGTGGGCGATACTTCTTCGCTTCGGTGAAAACGAGCCCAAGTAAAAAATCGGTGAATAATGGAAATCAATCATGTTCAAAAATGAAATGCTCAAGCGGATAAATATCGTCAAGTTCTTGAGCTTTGCCTGTGGCTACGTTGTGATAAGGCGCAAAGTCCCCTTCCTTTTTCATTATTCCTCTCATTATACTCGCAGCGGTTTTGTTGTGGGTGGTATAGACTAGCGCGCGCGTATTTGTGCAAGGCTTGTGGAAAACGCTTTTCGATAAACTTGGGATTCGAAGGAATGAGAGTTTCTCCACAAATCGTCGCTTCGGCAATGCAATTGTATTTCACTGGGGAATCTTTGCGGAACGTTCAGAAGTTTCTAAGATTGCAAGGAGTCAAGGTCAGCCATGTGGCAGTTTACAAATGGATAAACAAGTACGTAGCTCTGATGAAGGCTTACGTTGACAAGATAACACCGAACGTAAGCGACACATGGAGAGCAGACGAACTTTACGTCAAGATCAAGGGAGACATGAAATACCTCTTCGCATTGATGGATGATGAAACGCGGTTCTGGATAGCTCAAGAAGTCGCTGAAACAGAATACAAGCATGACGCTAGAAGGCTATTTCAGCTTGGTCAAAAGGCAACAGGTAAGAAACCAATGACTCTCATAACTGACGGTCTCCCAGCTTACCATGACGCTTACAAGAAAGAGTTCTGGACTCTGAGAAAGGATACAAGCACGGAGCATGTTAACGCAATAAAGCTAAGTGGAAACATGAACAACAATAGAATGGAAAGGTTCAACGGTGAAGTGAGAGACAGAGAGAAAGTGATTAGAGGGCTAAAGAAGACCGACACATCAGTTCTCACTGGCTATCAAATCTTTCATAATTTCGTAAGAGAACGCGAAGGACTCAACGGTAAGACTCCTGCTGAAGCTTGCGGAATCAAAGTAGAAGGAAAGAACAAGTGGTTAACCCTTATTCGAAATGCGAGCAGAAAAACAACGAAGTAAATCAAAAAAAGGAAGGGGAGCTATCCTTTAGA
>Ga0208321_1000149_pt1 | contig 80009 bp, 72 predicted proteins | sample June2015DPH_4_15_FD_184692 | JGI IMG/M metagenome (GOLD analysis project Ga0208321, IMG submission 184692) | Peatland microbial communities from SPRUCE experiment site at the Marcell Experimental Forest, Minnesota, USA - June2015DPH_4_150... | ecosystem: Environmental > Terrestrial > Soil >... | reverse complement strand
TGGTGGGCCTGGGTAGAGTTGAACTACCGACCTTCCCGATTTATCGGGACGCTCTAGCCAACTACTCGATCCAAGCATGGTGAATCCTGGTGGGCCTGGGTAGAGTTGAACTACCGACCTTCCCGATTTATCGGGACGCTCTAGCCAACTACTCGATCCAAGCATGGTGAATCCTGGTGGGCCTGGGTAGAGTTGAACTACCGACCTTCCCGATTTATCGGGACGCTCTAGCCAACTGCTCCATCCAACCAGATGAATCCTGGTGGGCCTGGGTAGAGTTGAACTACCGACCTTCCCGATTTATCGGGACGCTCTAGCCAACTACTCGATCCAAGCATGGTGAATCCTGGTGGGCCTGGGTAGAGTTGAACTACCGACCTCACCCTTATCAGGGGTGCGCTCTAGCCACCTGAGCTACAGGCCCGGTGCGCGGTCGCGGTTGCTCGGGCAACCCGCGACTGGCAAGCGGAAGACTTACCAAGTATAGGCGGAGGATCGGCTTCACGCAAGCGGAATCCCTCCGGTTGTGTTTTCATGGCCTTTTCCCTAGCCATGTGGTACAAATAGTTGCAGGGCAGGCGCCGCCTATAGCTTGGCCCACGTGCCGGGTAGAATCTTTCAAATATCGAGGGGAATCTACATGTTGGAAGTTTGCAAGGACGTTCTCCCCAATGGCCTCACAATTCTCACTGAGGCGATGCCCGCCGTCCGCTCCGTCTCCATGGGCATTTGGTTGCGAACCGGGTCGCGGCAAGAAGGCGAGGAGGAGAACGGCATCTCGCATTTCATCGAGCACATGGTCTTCAAGGGGACCAAGAACCGGAGTGCGGAGCAGATTGCCCGTGAGGCAGACTCGATCGGCGGCCATCTGGACGCTTTTACGGCCAAGGAGTGTACGAGCTTCTCCGTCAAGGCTTTGGACGAGCACGTGCCGCGGGCCTTCGATATCCTTTCCGACCTGTTCATCAATCCTCTCTTTCAACCTGAAGACATCCTCAAGGAATCGAAGGTCATCCAGGAAGAGATCAAGATGGTGGAGGACACGCCGGACGACCTCGTGCACGAGATGTTCACGCAGAGTTACTGGCGTGGGCACGCTCTAGGCAGGCCCATTCTGGGTACTCGCCGCACGGTGGGCAGCTTCAACCGAGAACGGCTGTGCGACTATTTCCAGCGCCATTACACGCCCAACAGCACGCTGCTCGCCGCCGCGGGAAACGTCGAGCACGCACGCTTCGTGGATCTGGTTGCCAAGTCCTTTGGCGACCTGCCTTGCGGGCCTGCGGCTGACGAGGGTCCCCCGCCCACGCCCCACCCCAGCATCCGCCATCGGCATAAGAAAGAGCTTGAACAGGTTCACCTCTGTGTGGGCGCGCCTTGTTACCCGCAGCCGCACGAGAAGCGCTTTGCCTGTTACATCCTCAACACCGTGCTCGGTGGCGGGATGAGCTCGCGGCTCTTTCAGAACATTCGCGAGAAGCGGGGGCTTGCCTACGCGGTTTTCTCCGGCCTCAGCAGCTTCCGCGATGCCGGTTGCCTGAGCGTCTACGCGGGCACAGCGCTGGAGAATGCGCGCCAAGTCCTGGGCCTTATCCTCGATGAGTTCCGGAAGTTGAAGTCCGAGGCCATCAGCGACCAGGAACTCCAGCATGCCAAAGACTATCTGAAGGGTAACCTCCTGCTCAGTCTGGAGACTACGGGGAGCCGCATGTCGAACGTGGCTCGGCAGGAAATGTATTTCGGGCGCTACATCTCGCTGGACGAGACCTCCCAGCGCGTCGACGAGGTTACTTCCCCCGAAGTCCTGGAAGTGGCGCGCGAGTTCTTCCAACCCGACCGGCTGGCGGTCACTTTCCTCGGGCCGATCAACGACTTCAGGTTCACCCGCGCCGACTTGGCTTGCTAGGCCTTGGCGGCGGCCGACGGTAACGGCGAATTCCCGAAACATCCGGGACAGGTTACATCGCCATGTGGCGGCATAAAGCTGCCGTTACACCCGAATGCGAAAGTTGGGAGCCGCCGGTCTAGCCAAATCACTTGATTAGAGGCCCGTTTGACGCAGATACCGGAGGAACAAAATGGTGTGGGGTCGGGCGTAGGGGCATCCGCCGCGGCGGACGCTGTGCCCCTACAAGATGTACGTCGCACCCACGCTAACTTCCGAATTCGGGTTACATCGAACCGGCCCATTACCCGAGTCTCTCCGTTCTTGATTGCGAAGGAGGATGCATGCTGATCGTTCACGTGCATGTTCGAGTCAAACCGGAATTCGTTGACGCCTTCAAGGAAGCCAGCCTCGAGAATGAGCGCCACAGCGTGCAGGAGCCGGGCATTGCCCGCTTTGACGTCGTGCAACAGGCCGATGACCCTGCCCGCTTGCTGCTGGTCGAGGTTTATCGCAGCCACGAAGCCGCCACCCGTCACAAGGAGACCGCGCATTACGCCACTTGGCGCGATAAAGTGGCCCCCATGATGGCGGAGCCCCGCACGAGCGTAAAATATTCCAATGTCTTTCCTGCGGATGAGGGCTGGTGAGGCGGCGATGCGTTTCGAATTTGCCACCGCCACGCGCATCCTCTTCGGACCCGGCGTGGTGCGCGAAGTTGCGCCGGCCGCAAAAGAGATGGGCGGGCGAGCGCTGCTGGCCATAGGGCGCCCGGCGGAAAGTGCCGCCTTGCTGCTCGAGGCAATGAAAATCGAGGGAATCGGCTGCATTAGTTTGGCCATCCAAGCAGAACCCTCTGTTGCCTTGGTTCGTCAGGGTGTGGAACTTGCCCGCCGGGAACAGTGCGATCTGGTGATTGCATTCGGCGGAGGGAGCGCCATCGACGCAGGAAAAGCCATTGCGGCGCTGCTGACCAACGGCGGCGACCTGGGCGATTACCTGGAGGTGATTGGCAAGGGCCAGCCTCTCCGTCATCCTTCCGTCCCCTTTATCGCCGTGCCTACGACCGCCGGCACCGGGTCTGAAGTCACGCGCAACGCGGTACTGGCTTCTCCAGAGCACCAGGTCAAGGTGAGCCTGAGGAGCCCGTTAATGCTGCCGCGCCTCGCGGTGGTGGATCCGGAGTTGACGCTCGAGTTGCCGCCCGCGGTCACCGCCAGCACGGGGCTCGACGCACTCACGCAGTTGATCGAGCCCTACGTCTCGATCCGCGCCAATCCCTTGACCGACGGCTTCTGCCTGGAGGGCATGCGGCGTGTCAGCGGCTGGCTGCGCCGGGCTTATCACTCCGGGCGCGACATCACGGCTCGTGAGGACATGTCGCTGGCAAGCCTGCTGGGTGGACTCGCGCTGGCCAACGCCGGCTTGGGTGTGGTCCACGGCTTCGCCGCGCCGGTGGGCGGAATGTTCGACGCCCCGCACGGAGCCATTTGCGCCGCGCTGCTGCCGCATGGGATGGCCATCAACATTCGCGCCTCCCGCGCTCGCGCCCCGGAAGGTGAAACGCTGCGCCGTTATGAAACCGTGGCGCGTCTGCTCACCGGTGAGCCGGACGCCACCGCCGAAGAGGGAATCGAATGGGTTCGCCAACTCTGCCAGGAATTGCAGATTCCTCCTCTGCGTTCATACGGAATTCAGGAACGCGACGTGCCCACCCTTGTCGAAAAAGCCTCAAGAGCCAGCAGCACCAAAGGCAATCCCATCACGCTCACCAGGGATGAGCTGCGCCAGCTATTGACTAGCGCCTTGTAGCACCGCACGGCCCGGTGGCCGCAATCAAAACGAGCTTCTCCGTGTTCTCCGACCCCTCAAAGCCTCAACACAGAGGACACGGAGGGCCTCAGTGACCTCTGTGTTAGGCTTATCCTGGTCACTGAGGACGGCGATTTTGGCAACCGGAGATGATGAGCCGGGAATTGCCCCGAAGGGGCATACCGTGAGTAGTCCCGCACTCGCGGGACGAAACCCACGGAAAGGAAGCGAAAAACCTCTGCTGGCCCTGAGGGCGCCGAACTACGGTCAGCCCCTGGTAGTGCCTGAAAATAGTGTTGGTTTAGATGGGGACGAGTTAGGAAAGGGAAAGATTACTTCGTCTGTCCTATAGGTTCATGAGGTTCAATTATTACCCCGTCTGGACCGATGCTGACCTTAGTCATCCCAATTTCAGGAAGAGCCACTGTCTTTCCCGTTTGCTTTTCAAATTGCTGGAGATTGGCTTCAATTGACAAAGCCAGAATTTTTGCGACTACAAGGGGCATTGTCACGGACACACGGTCTTCTACGACTAACTCTTTATTTTGAACTCCCTGAACTTCTCCAAAGTTTATACGCATGTCGAATTGCGTTGTTCCGGTGAAAAATATGTGATTCGCGTAGACTGAGATGAAATCCTTCGACCTAACAAATCGTGGTATCGGCTGGAATGGCTGTGGAGGCCCTACCTTCGCTTCAGTCGGCTGAAGGCCTCTGGCCCCAGCCTGTATCTGAACCTCCGATGAAGTAGGGGTAGGGGAAGGGATAGGTTTGGATGTTGGCTTGTGCGTCTTCGGCATGTATCACTCCTTCGGGTTCAATTAGACCCTGACTACGAACCACACCAAGATTTGAAAAGGGTATCACGATACCGTGGCTGGCCTGCAATAGAGGATTAAAAACAAACCGCATGGTGAATGTTTTTGTTCGGGCTGGTCGTAAATATGTATAGGTTGTAAACACCTGCCTAGAAGTGTAACCCTCCGAGAAATATGGATCGTCCAAGAACGGGGAAACCTGTAAGGTTTCACGACTGAATCCCTCAGTGAGAGTCACCAAGTCTTTGAAACTCCTGAACCGGACATCGAGCATAACGTCAAAAGCCTCAGCCAGCTTTTTCAGCGTATTAATACTCCAAGACGAGTAATTGACGTTCTCGTACCTTGAAATCATGGATTGCTTCATTGCGGCCAGCATCGCAAGGTCTTTCTGTCTTAACTTTCGCTGCTCCCGCAGAACCTTGATTTGAGTTGCTATCGAGAGATTAAGGGACTCGTCGGCGTAAGCGTGGCGGTAGGTCTTGTCATCACGATTGTCGATAAACTGTTGTCTCACATCATCGGGAGACAACTTCGTGGGGGCATCTTCTTGCGTTTGAGTCACAGATGACCTCTTGGCGGCGCTCAACGGCGATTTCTCGTGCGTTAGCGGGAATCCATTCTCTGTCGCGCTCGAATGCACCCTCTAGTAAAGTGAATTCGTGATCGTTATCGATCGGTCCTTTGCAGAGTAGCGGCCTCAGCGCAACTCGACCGTTAACAATAATCTTGCGAATATGTGCGTAACCTTTAAGCGGTCCAGCCACCAGCTTTGGCCCCAAATCAGGCCCGTTGTCCGCTAGCATCTTCAGTTTTCGATTCAACCTTGCTAGGTCTGGGCGCTGTAGTTCCCTGCACCATGCAGCAAAGTCGTTGGCCCCACCTGCGTCAACGTAATCGTACAGCTTCCATCCACCCATAATTCATATCACAAAAAAGTCATTTGTCAATCTTTTTTCTCTTGACAGCCGAATCACTTTTTTGCTATATACGGACCATGATGATTTTTCGAGGCAAAGTCCAGCGTGGTTGTTTTGTGGGCCCGAGGGAACGTTCCCGCTTAGGCATTCTGGGTGCCCGTAGCAGGGGGTTCAACTCCCCCCAGGCCCAACATATGAATCAACGCCCCACGAGCTTAATTAGGAGGACAAACAAGTGGAAACCTACAAGAACCAGAATTTCCAGGGAAAGAGCTTTATCCTGGATGAAGTAACGTTTTTGGAGTGCAAACTCAGCGATTGCGACCTTTACTATTCCGGCGGCGACTTCGAGTGGGTGAACTCGCATTTCGAGAACTGTCGGTTTCACTGGCGCGGCCCGGCGAAGAATACACTAGCATTGCTACAGGTAATGGGAGCGTTGAAGCCGCAGCAGAAGCCACCGGAAAGCTCGGGACTGATTCTAGGCCAGACCCAAAAGCCGAATTGATGTCAGGCTTAGACTTCAATTTCATTCCTAAGAACCTCCAAGGGGTGGAAAGGTAGCATACAAACCTGAGTGCAGCAACACAAATTTCAGGCACTACCGCCGGTTTCTCAGAATTGATTTTCCCGTGCAGGGCCTATAAAATCGTGTGTCAGTCTTTGGCCATTATTTATTTGGCCGGCGGGAGGAGGTTCGCAAATTGATCCGGAAAAGCTGGGCTAGTTTTGAAGTGCTGGGTGGGGTCTTACTGCTTGTGGCGGGTGTGTTGATTGCCGGCGGGGTGGCAAAGCCCAAAGCGAATGCCTCTGACGATGCCGCCCTGGAGGAGAAGATCAGCTCGTACGTTCGCGAAAGGTTTGGTATCCCCGACACGGTGAAAGTCACGGCGACTCCTCTCCAGTCGTCGGATTTCCCGGGCTTTCTGGCCTCCACGATTACTACTACTACCGACGATGGCAAAGAACCGAAAAATACTAACATATTCCTTACCGATGACCGCCACTACCTCATTGTGGGGTTCCTTTTTGCGCTCAGCGCTGATCGGAAAGGCGAAATTGTTCAACACATCCGTGAACAGTTCAAAATCCCTGAAGCTACCAGCGTCACCGCAGGGCCTTTCCGTAGATCCGCTTTTCCCAACTTATTGGCAACGACCGTGACCTTCGAAAACGGGAAACAGAAGCAAACCCAGGATTTTTACATTACCAAGGACAATCGTACCCTGGTGTTGGGAAGCCTCTTCAACTTGGGACTGGATCTCAGGCGGGAAGCGTTGCGAACCATCGTAACCACGAACCAGCCAACCCAGGGTCCTGCGCACGCTCCGGTCACCATTGTGGAATACGCGGACCTCGAGTGCCCCATGTGTGGGCGGCTCCATGAATTCCTGGAGAAAGAGCTCCTTCCAAAATACGGGGACAAGGTTCGAGTCATATTCAAGGAGTTTCCGCTTGTACAAATTCATGATTGGGCGTTGACGGCCGCCATTGCCAACGAATGCGTCTACGAGATTAAGCCGGAAGCCTACGCGCCTTACCGCTCGTTGATTTTCCAGAACCAGTCCGGTACGAACGCCGCCAACGTCCGCGACGCCCTCTTGGGTTATGCGGACCAGGTGGGAGTGGGCCGCGTCAGGCTGGCAGGGTGCCTGGATTCCAAAGCTTCACTCCCGCGCGTCGATGCGGGGACTCGCGAAGCGAAGCGGTTGGAGATTCAGAGTACACCGACCTGCTTCATCAATGGGCGGATGCTGGTGGGATACCCGTCTGCGGAGGCATATTACAAGGCAGTTGATGCAGCCTTGGAAGAAGCTAAATAGCATGGGGAGGTCGGTGGTAGGTCGTAGGTGGCAGGTGGGGGAAAGAGGAAACAGGGAGGGAATATGGGCAAGAGGAAAGGCATCATTACTTCGACCATACTGGCCCTATCACTTCTCAGCCTGGGGAGTATCGGCTGGGGGGTCAACCAGGGCAGGTGGGGGAACAGTTTGCGCGAACACCGAAATCACCTTGGCGTTGAGAGGTTGTTGGCTTTGCTTGAGAGCGACCGGATCAGGATTTATTTGCGCCTGGCGGACCCGCAGGTTGAGCGCCTGCGCCAGATCGTCGTTGAAACAGAGAAGGCTAATGTGAAAACCAGGGCCGAGATAGAAGTGCGGAGCATCGAACTAAGGGAAGCCCTGCGCGCCGACAAACCCGACCGCGATGAAATTCTGAAACAGGTGCAGGAAATCTCGGACCTTCGCCGGGAGATGATGAAACACAATGTGGAGGCGATCCTCGCGGCCAAGGCTGTCCTTTCCCCAGAACAACAAAGGAGAGTATTCTCCCTCCTTGAGAACCGGCATGAGGGCAGGAGGGTGGGAGACGAACCGGGAGGCGTGCCGGCCAAGCCACTGCCGAGGTCCGGCGTGCCCGCCCAGGCCCCGCTTCACCCCGGCGAGCCGCCGGTCCAGTAAAACTCAATAAAACAGGGCGCGACATCTTATCGGTTTTTCGTAGAGGCGCGCTTCAGCGCGGCACGTCGCATTATAGCGCAGCAGGTGCCCGGCTACGGTAGAGGCGCGCTTCAGCGCGGCACGTCGCATTATAGCGCAGCAGGTGCCCGGCTAAAGCCGGCCTCTACGGATGAAGGCCCTGTCATTCTGAGCCCCGACTTGTGGGGGCGAAGAATCTCCGCAGTTGTCTTTTGCGCTTGACTTCGCTGGGCTATCTATGTAGCGTACAATAAAGCCGGCGAACCCCGGAGTGTGCCAAAATGCCACACTCATGCGCTCGCCCCCATCCCCTCAACATTCCTCTAACCCATTGAAAACACATGGGAACATCATGTCGCTGGCGCAGAACACTCCAAGAAAGCGAGACACGTGCGGCAAATGGAAATAGAGCCCGCCGCCGCGTAATTGCCGGTCCGATCCTAAGCTGGAACGGGTTTGGCGTTTTGAATCGTAACCTTTGGTTCACTTGCAGGAGCCGGGACGGTCAAACCATGTTCACGAAGCAAGGCGACGTGTTCCTCCATGCCCCACTTCGCTTTGTAAAGACAATCTTCGATGGAGTTACCGACACCAGTAAAGCCTTCCAAGTCGGGAGAATAGAAACCGAAGAAGTTGGGATCTTCCGTTGCTTCGATGACTAGTGAGTATTTCATATCGATCATCAGTGCTCACCCCTTCTGATACCTGCTGCCTTGAGTATAGCCTGACAGGTCCCGGTTGGCACCTCTTTCGAACCATGGTAGTCAACCCGGATTAAGCGCTCGATACCGGGCTTGGAATAATAGCGAATGGAACCCTTTTCCTTCACCAGCCTAAATCCCTCGCCCTCCAGCAAACGCAGCAGCTCACTGAACTTCATCCGACCAGCCCATGATTAACATTTGACACCGTCGCAGCACCCACTCGTCCGAGCCTAACCTTAAGCCTGGACTTTCGTGAGCAGCTCCACGAACTTCTGCTCGCGCTCGCTCTGGTTCAATCCCAATTGTTTCTCCATGACCTGAGTGGTATTCATGGAGCAGAACTTGGGGCCGCACATGGAACAGAAGGCGGCGTCTTTGTAGGTTTCGTTGGCCAAGGTTTCGTCGTGCATGGAGCGGGCCATTTCCGGGTCGAGGGAGAGATCAAACTGCTTGTTCCAGTCGAAGAGGAAGCGGGCATAGGAAATGGCGTCGTCGCGGTCGCGGGCTCCAGGGCGGTGACGGGCGACATCGGCAGCGTGGGCGGCAATCTTGTAGGCGATGATACCCTGCCGGACGTCGTTCTTATCCGGGAGTCCGAGGTGCTCCTTGGGCGTAACGTAGCAGAGCATCGAGGCCCCGTGCCAGCCGATCATGGCCGCGCCGATGGCCGAAGTGATGTGATCGTAACCCGGTGCTATATCGGTAACCAGCGGGCCCAGCGTGTAAAACGGCGCTTCCTGGCACAACTCTATCTCCTTGTCCACCTGAAGCTTGATCTGATCCAGGGGGATGTGCCCGGGCCCTTCGATCATCACCTGGACGTCGTACTCCCAGGCTTTCCTGGTGAGTTCGCCCAGGGTCTCGAGTTCGGCGAATTGCGCGTCGTCGCTGGCGTCCGCCAGGCAGCCGGGGCGCAGGCCGTCACCCAAGGAAAAGGAGACGTCGTATTTCTGGAAGATCTTGCAGATTTCCTCGAAGTGCGTATAGAGAAAATTCTGCTGGTTATTCTCCACGCACCACTGGGCCAGAATCGCGCCGCCGCGGCTGACGATGCCCGTAATACGCTGGCGAGTCATGGGAATATATTCGCGCAGGACGCCGGCATGGATGGTCATGTAATCCACACCCTGCGCAGCCTGCTCCTCAATCACCTCGAGCATGATCTCCGGGGTCAGCTCGCGGACCCGGGAAACGCGTGAAAGGCCCTCATAAATGGGCACCGTGCCGATCGGTACGGGGCTGTGACGCAGAATGGCTTCGCGGATTTCGTGAATGTTTCCGCCCGTGGAGAGGTCCATCGCTGTGTCGGCGCCGAAATGCACGGAGGTGTGAAGTTTTTCCAGCTCCTGCTCGATGTTCGAAGTGGTGGCGGAGTTGCCGATGTTGGCGTTGATTTTGCACTTCGCCGCAATGCCAATGGCCATGGGCTCAAGCTCGAGGTGGCGGATGTTGGCAGGAATGATCATGCGTCCGCGCGCCACCTCTGACCGGATGGTTTCCGGCGAGAGGTTTTCGCGCTTGGCCACAAACTCCATCTCTTCGGTAACGATCCCCTGGCGCGCGTAGTGCATCTGCGTCACCACGGGCCCGGTGCGATTATTGACCCAATCACTTCGAATTGGAGGCAACATAGACTTCTTCTCCTACCTTACGGATTCCCACAAACGTCTTCCAAAATCCAGTTTAGCGCCTGCCTGGAAACGCCGCAAGCTGCGATGCTCCTTGCGAGATTCCGCCGATTCATATGCATGCTCAGCAGGCGCTACTCGACCTTCCCCGCAAGGACTTCCTTAAGCTCTTCCGGCGTGTTGACCGGCGGTTGGCACGAAGACCCGATGCAAACCAGCGCCAAAGGCGTGCCCGCAAGCGGCAAATTGGGTAACGTAGCGGCGAGTCCTGGAGGAAGCTCGCCATTCTTTATCACTCCTGGGGCAAACGCCAGTACTCGCTTGCCTGCGCGCGGCGTCTGATATGCAGTGGTTAAGAGTTTGGAAGTCCGCCCATCCTCGCTCTCGCCGACGACCACCACTTCCACAGGAGGCTGCAAGTGGTTAAGCAGGGCCAGCCCATAAGTGGATGCAAAGAGGCCGCACTCGACGGCTTTTGACGCAAACAGAGCCAGAGTTTCTTCCGCCTTTTCGCGGAAATCCGGACGGGCAGCGAGGCTGGCGAGGCGGTCGAGAACGATGACCGCCACAGAATTGCCCGCAGGGGTCGGTGAATCCTGGAATGGCTTCCGAGCCATCGTCAGGTTACCCAGCCGGTCATTCAGGTCGCGCGCGGTATCAAAGAAACCGCCGGTGTTGTCGTCCCAAAAGCGGCGCAAAGTAATTTGCATCAACTCCAGGGCGCGGTCAAAGTACACGCGAGCACCCGAAACTTCATAACTGTCCAAGAGTGCCGCGATCATGAACACCTGGTCGTCCAGCAGCCCATCGACGCGAGGCTGTCCGTTCACGAGGCTGTGGTACATCCCCCTTTCGGGATCGTAGGCCTTGGCGAGAAGGAGGTCGAGAGTCGCGAGGGCCCTATCGCGCGCCCCCGCCATGCCCAGAACCTTGAACGCCTCAATTAGGGAGGAAATCATCATCCCGTTCCAACCGGCGTAAATCGTCTTGTCCACAAAAGGCGTCGGCCGCTTCGCGCGCGCTTCCAGCAGCTTGGTCTTGGCCCTGGCCAGAACCTGGCCGACCTCCTCGGGGGTCAATCCCACGCGGGCAGCAATGGCCTCGAGAGGTTGGTCGACGAACAGGACGTTCTTGGCCGGGTTGTGCTGCATCTCACCTTGTGGCTCGATGTGGTAATAGAGTGATACCACGTGCGCCTCGAGGTCGCCGAGAACCGCCTTGGTCTCCTCCAAAGTCCAGGTGAAGTAATCGCCATCATCTTCCAGGCTGTAGTCCGCGTCCTGGCTGGCGTAGAATCCGCCCTGCGGGTCGGAGAGAACGTTCTCAACAAAGGAAAGTATGCCCACCGCGATATCCCGGAAGAAGCCATTCCCCGTTACCTGATAGGCGCGCAGGTAGTTGAGAAGCAAGCCCGCGTTGTCATAAGCCATCTTCTCGAAATGAGGCACCATCCAGCGCTCGTCCACCGCATAGCGATGAAAACCGCCCCCCAGTTGGTCGTAAACGCCTCCGCGGCCCATATGCTCGAGGGTGTTGGTCACCGCGGTCAGTAACCAGGCTTGGCGATTTTCGAGATATGCCTCCAGCAGCAGGTCGAGGCTGCTGGGGTGAGGAAACTTCGGGGCGTTGCCGAACCCACCGAATTGTGCGTCGTACATTCCTCCAATGTTCTCGAGCAGGGCTTTGAGGATTTCCTCTTCCGTTTTCTTATCTCCCCGCTCGAGGCGTTCCACCCCGGCCAGCGCCTCAGAGATCTTCTGCGCGCTCTCCAAGACCTGGGCCCGCTGGGATTTGAAACTGAGCGCCACGGCTTCCAGCACGCGCCTCATCCCCGGCCGGCCGTATTGGTCCTCAGGCGGGAAATACGTGCCGCCGTAAAACGGTTTGCCTTGGGGCGTGAGGAAGGCCGTCAGCGGCCACCCACCTTGACCGCTCAGGGCGCTCACGGCAGTCTGGTACCTCGAGTCGATGTCCGGCCGCTCGTCGCGGTCCACCTTCACCGCCACGTAGTGCTCATTAATCAGGCGGGCGACTTCCGGGTTTTCATAGCTCTCCCGGTCCATCACGTGACACCAGTGACACCAGACCGCCCCGATGTCCAGAAGGATGGGTTTGTCCTGTTCGCGAGCCTGCGCAAAGGCTCGATCTCCCCACTCTCGCCAGTTGACCGGTTGGTGCGCGGCGCTGCGCAGATAGGCGCTCGCGGCTTGCGCCAACTCGTTGGTGGGCTCCTTGAAGTTCATGAGACTCCTTCGCACTCTGGTGAACCGTAGGGGACGCAGTCATTGGAGGCGCGAGGACTTGGGCGGTTCGTCCTCAGGTCGGGAATCATCCAGAGGTTTGCGTCCCGCAAAGCCTTCCTCGATTCCGTGCCAATATCCGATGCGCGCTTCACCGAGCTTCCAGCAGAGATAAACCTCTTCCCCTCCCCGCAGGCTTGGAAAGTCCACCAACCCCGTCTCCAGGTCCTTGACCAGGCACCCGGTTCGTTGAATCTCGTCGATCGTCCCGGCCAATTGCTCGGCGACCTTATCGCGCTGGGCCTTCTTGTGGTTGAGCTCCGTGAGAGGCGGAAGCGAACCACCCAGCATCATAATGCGCAGCGCGGCGTTGGAGATTTCCGCTGCAATGCTGTCCAGGGTGCGCTTCTGCTGGCGAGCCTCCTCGAGAAACTGCCCGATCACGGGCAAAAGCTCTTCGGCTTCCTGCCGGTTGAAATACTTTTCAGCCATGGAAGTACAGTCAACAGTCGAAAGTCGACAGTCAACAGTTACCCGCTCTCTGGCTTTTGACTGTCAACTGTTGACTGTCGACTATCGACTGCCCTTCAGATTTCCAACATGCGGTCAAGCGCCACACGCGCCCAGCGTTTAGTTTCCGAGTCCACCGTAACCTGGTTCACGACCTGTCCATCCACCAGGCTTTCCAGCGTCCAGCAAAGGTGCTGCGGCGAAATTCGATACATGGTGCTGCACATGCACACGCAGTCGTCGAGAGAGACAATCCGGCGGTCCGGATGCTCCGCCGCCAGCCGGTTCACCAGGTGTATTTCTGTGCCTACTGCCCATTGGCTTCCCGGCGGCGACTCCACAACTCGCTTGACGATGTATTCGGTCGAACCCACTTCGTCCGCCAACTGGCAGACTTCCCAGGAGCACTCCGGGTGAGCAATGACCCGGATGCCAGGATGCGCTTGGCGCGCCCGCTCGACGTGTTGGGGCAAGAATCGCAGGTGGACGGAACAGTGTCCCTTCCACAAGAAGATGCGCGCATTCCGCATATCCCCCTCGGAAAGCCCGCCCGCATCCTTCCATGGGTTCCAAACCGCCATTTGATCCAGCGGGATGCCCATGCGGTAGCCGGTGTTGCGGCCCAGGTGCTCATCCGGCAGAAACAAAGCCTTCTCGCCACGCGCCAAAGCCCACTCCATCAGCTTTCTGCAGTTGGAAGACGTACACACCGCGCCGCCGTTTCGGCCCACAAAAGCTTTGATGGCAGCAGTAGAGTTGATGTAAGTAACGGGAACGATCTTTGCGCCGGTCACCCGGTTCAGTTCCTCCCAACAGCTTTCCACTTGCTCGAGGTCAGCCATGTCCGCCATCGAACAGCCAGCGTTCAAGTCGGGAAGGATTACGATTTGATGGTCGGCGCTTAATATATCCGCACTCTCGGCCATGAAGTGTACGCCGCAAAAGACGATGTACGTCGCTTCCGGCCGGCGGGCCGCCCATTGCGAGAGCTTCAGAGAATCGCCTCGGAAATCTGCAAACTTCACCACCTCATCGCGCTGGTAGTGATGCCCCAAAATGACCAGGCGTGACCCCAACTCGGCTTTCGCGCCGGCGATGCGCTCCTCGAGTTCCGGCTCGGAAAGCGCCACGTAGAACTCCGGTAGCGTATTGAAGACTGCCGTCGCCATATCGGTCCCTCAGACCATTCTAACCTAGTTCGTCGCTGGCCAGTATCGCGTGCCCTGGATACTCGGGGTCGCGTCAAAGTCCCCGAAAGGTAACACCCCAAAGCGGCTCTGCCGCCTGCTGTGCGGAAAGGCTTCGCCTTTCCGAGGCCTTCCGCCCTGACTAACCCCCTCGGCTCGGCTGGAAGGCTCAGCCTTCCAGCCGAGCCGAGGGGAAGAAGGGAGGCTGTCTGCGCCGGAAAGCCAGAGGCTTTCCGCACAGCAGGCGGCAGAGCCGCCTTTTCCGCGACTTTGACGCGACCCTGCCTGGATACTCGTGGACTAGCCGCCGATGTAGACCATGGTGCGATCCGGCTGAACAAAATCGGGCTCATTAATGCGGTGGCCGGGCTCTTTCTGGTAAACCGCCTCGAGGAAGAATCGCTCAATGTCGCTGTCCATGGCGCCATTGCGAACCAGATGCCGCACGTCGTGCTCTTCCATCGAGAACAAGCAAGTGCGCAGCTTTCCGTCGGCGGTCAGGCGAATCCGGCTGCATTGCCCGCAAAAGGGGATGGAAACCGGCGCAATAATCCCAATTTCGCCCTGCCCATCCGCGAAGCGATAACGCAATGCGGTTTCGCTGGGAGAGTGCCGAGGCGCCTCGAGCAAGGGAAGGACCGGGTTGATTGCCGCAACGATTTCCCGGGCTGTGACCACTAACTCGCGCTTCCAGGAATGATCGGCATCTAGGGGCATGAATTCGATGAAGCGGAGGATAATGTCACGCTTTCGGGCGAGACGGGCAAAATCCACAATTTCATCGTCGTTGAACCCTCGCACCAGCACGATGTTCACCTTGACAGGCTTCAAGCCCGCCTCCAGCGCGGCATCCATTCCAGCCATCACTTTCTCCAGTGAACGCGGCGTGCGCGTCATCCGGGTGAACTTTGCCGGGTCCATCGAATCCAGGCTCACGGTGACGCGGGGAGAGCCAGCCGCGGCGAGATCCCCAGCCATTTCAGGTAAAAGGTAACCGTTGGTGGTTATCGCCACGTCCTCAAGGCCGTCGATTTGCCGCAAACGTGAGATGAAATCCACAACCCCCGGGCGCAGCAGGGGTTCGCCTCCCGTAACACGGACTTTGCGGATCCCGAGCCCCACCAGAATCCGGCTGAGCCGCAAAAACTCATCCCAGTTCAGCAGCTCCCGGTGCGGAAAATAGTTCTTCGGATCGGCGGACTTGCAGTAAACGCAACTGAAGTTGCACCGGTCCGTCACCGAAATGCGAAGGTCGTGGATGTCACGGCCGAACTTGTCTTTCAACATCATCGCTGCGAACGAAGGTTTTGGAGTGCGGCAGCTTGCTGCCGCTTTTCCCGCTCGGCGGGACCAGCTTGCTGGCCGGAGTGCCGCCTTATGCCGAGATGACCGCGAGCAAGCTCACGGGCGATAAAGCGGCAGCAAGCTGCCGCACTCCAAAGCCACGCCCCAAACAAAAAAACCTACCCGCGTTTGGAGTAGGTTCTGTTCTCCTTTCCAAACACGGGAGGCAGCTCGATTTCTCAAGTCACCCTGACGGCCCGCAGGGCATGGGCTTGTGTTGTGCCTTTAGCACCCCGGGCTCGGAGAACACTTTTATCCTAAGATATTAGATGACCGGAAGCAACATAAGGTTCTCGACCCGACGCATTGAACGGACATGATTAGCTATTATTTCGGCACCAACCTTGGCTCCAGCATCGCGGCGGGAAGCGACGGCGGAATCGAGTTACTGCGGGAAATCCATACCCTGGCCCCAGACATCGGAAGGGGCACTATCTCTGCGCCACGCGCCCAAGACGCGCGGCGCGTTGCCCGTGGCCGAATGCGCGGGGATTTTGCAACAGGCCGGGCGCGGTTTGAACGCCGCGCACAAGTTGGGCATCATTCATGGCGCTTCAGGCCTCAGTCTCGCAGCCCGCGTAGCGGGCGGAAGGTCGTAGCCCACAGCGTGAGCTGTGGGTGGCGAATTCGAGTAAAATTCCCCCCAAGCCCCGGAGGGGCGAAAGAACATGGCACACACCTACACGAACCTGCTCACGCACGTTATTTTCAGCACCAAGGACCGCGAGCCCCTTATCATCCCCGCAGTTCACGACGATCTTCTCGCCTACATGGGCGGCATTTTGCGCGAGCTCGGCGGCGCGCTCAGGGCGGCGAACGCGAGGCCCGACCACGTTCACCTGCTCTGCTCGTTGCCGCCCACGCTGGCCACAGCCGATGCCCTGCGGGTGGTCAAAACCAATTCGTCGCGCTGGGTGCACCGCAGTCGCGACGATCTCGGGTTCGACTGGCAAACCGGCTACGGAGCGTTCAGCGTCAGCCATTCCCTGGCGCCTGCCGTGGCGCGATATATTCGCGACCAGGAGAAGCACCACCGTCGAATGACTTTCCAGGAGGAATTGATCGCCTTTCTTAAGAAGAATGGCATTGCCTACGACGAGCGCTACCTTTGGTCATGATTCCTTTCGCCCCTTGCGGGGCTTGCGAAGGGTGGGGATGGTCTGTCCCACAGCTCGCGCTGTGGGCTACGACCTTTCGCCCGCTACGCGGGCTAGCGCGCAACCGCAAGATTAGAAGGGATCCGGCCGGTGAGGCACGGTTCGTGGTCTTGACAAACGGCTTAGGACGCGCTCTACACTCAGCCTGTTGAATGACTTGGGGGGATGCCGAGGTCCGCAGCGTGATCTGCTGGCAGGTTCGCTACCAAGGGAGGTGCAAAGTGCCAAAGTACACATATACGTACGACAAGCCACTGAGTTTACAGATCGTAGCCTCCAATAGGGCGGAGGCAGATGAAAGGTTTAAACTCTTGAACGAAAAACTCCTTAAGCTTATCTACGAGGAGAAGGGTTTAATATTCGATAAGGGCCAGCACATTCGAGTGGATGAGACCCTTTAAATTGTAGTCGGCTTGCGCAGAGCGCTAGTTGTTTCTCGACGGGAAGGAGGCAGAAGAATGAACGTCGGCCTCTTGGCGTTAGCCGCTGTAGCCGTGCTGATGTTCGGAATCGTTTTGGGAATCCTCTCGGCTCCGATACTCAAGAAGGGTACTACACCTCAGGGTCCGCACAAGCAGGAGCCTTGGGAGAGAGCCCTCGATGACTTTATGCGCGCGTCCCACGGGGTGAACGACCCCGCTGTTACCAGAGGCATGACCTATCACATCACGACATCCGTGAGAAGGCTGGCAGCCGAGGTGCGGGATTTCAATGAGTCGACGACCAGACTCGGTAGAGTCAACCTAACCCTCGCCTTTGTTCTCGCTGTTGCTACCGTCGTGTACACAGTCGTGTTCCTCCTCCAATGGGCTCTCCACAAATGAAACGAGCGCTGGCCCCGACCGATGGTGGCCTGATTCTGCTTCGTCAGTTGGACGAACGTTTGGGGTCCGGTGATGTCATTGCCCATCACTGCGTGTTGACCTCCGGAGGGTACACGTTGCATTCAAACCTGCATAGATGTTGATGCCGACGAACATCCGAAGATTCGCGAGCGGAGTTCAAAATGGAAATGTGGGATTACGCCGAGGGGCAGCAGAAATCCAGCACTCGAGAAGGACGCTGACAGACGAAAAGGGCCGCCCGTGGGGGCGGCCCTTTGTAATCCTGCCTGGAACTCTGGAACTAAACCGGGACCTTCTCCTCCTCCGGTGTAGAGGCGACGCCGATTTGCACGAGGTCCGGCTGGGACTTCTTGAGGACCATTTCCTCATAAACCTGCCGTACTTGCGCGGCCTGCTGGGCTTCCCACGCCGCTTTGCGGCGAGCCTTTTCTTCTTCGGCGGCGGTGAGGGGAACGTCGTGCTCGAGTTTGCGAAGGCGCGCGGCGTCTGCGGCATTCACATAGAGGGAATGCTCGGCGGACTCCAGTTCCACGCTCTTGCCCTTGGCGTAAATCTGGTGCTTGCCGTGCGTCTTGTACCATTCGGCAACCGTCGCGTTCTTGTACATGTTCTCCAAAATCTTTCGCCAGCCTATTCCCGTGTTGTAAGCGCAGAAGGAAATCTCCCCCTGCTGCGTGGCGTAGGGGATGATGCACATCTCCGTGCGGCGGAAATCATAATTGAACAGGTCCTGGAACCACATGCCAGCAATGAAGAGGAAATTCCAGGGGTCGGAACGGCGCTTGAGAGCGTCTTCATAAGTACGGTCGGGGTCCGAGGCGCCATACTTCTTCCTCGCCCTTGCCTCGCCCGTGAGCGCAAAGGATTTGTCGAACTTCTTGAGCAAGTCGATCAAGGCCAAGCTTTTGGGCGCACGGAACGGCTTGTAGTTCTTGAGAAGCGCCAAGCCCATCATGAAGTTGGAAAACACCTTCCCTCGAGCTGAGTCGGTGATCCCCTGCATATCCTTCACGAGCCGGGGAATATCGAGGAACTGGGGAACCGGCGCCCACTCTTTGGTTTCCTTATTAATCATCAAGGCGGTTCCCACGCCGCAGTTCGGGTGGCAACCGCAGCTCACCTGTCCCCACTCAGCTTCGGGTCCGTGAACCAAGTCGGCAAAGTCCGCGAAGGCGCCCATCAAAGAAATGGGGAACCAGTCGCGGGTGGGTTCGGTGATACCGGTCTGCTTTTTCACGTCCAACGCCAGGTGTGAGAGCGTGTAGCGTTGGCGCTGGCGGCGTTGCGGAGTAATGTCCTCGTCGCGGCCCGTAAAGCTCACCGGCTGGAAGGCCACGAAGGCGATCTTCTTGGGGTTCTCGCGGGCGAAGTTTACAATGGGCCCCACTTGGTCGTTGTTCAGGTTGTTCACGAGAGTGGTAACCAGAATGATCTCAATGCCCGCCTCGTGCATGTTCTCAATGGCCTGCAACTTCACATCGAAAAGGTTGCCCACTTGGCGGTGGCTATTGGCGTCATTGCCGATGCCGTCGAACTGCAAATAGGCATATCGGAGGCCCGCATCGAAAGCGCGCTTGCAGAATTCCTTGCTCTTGGCAAACTCGATTCCATTGGTAGCCGCCTGGACGCTGTTGTAACCCAGTTTGCGGGCATAGCGGATCGCGTCAATGAAATAAGGCGACATGGTCGGCTCGCCGCCCGAAAACTGCACCGACATCTGCCGGCGCGGTTTGATTTTGATGGCATTGTCGAGGATTTCCTGGATGTCTCCCCAGGAAAGCTCGTGCACAAAACCGACCTGGTTGGCGTCCATGAAGCAGGGATCGCACATCATGTTGCAGCGGTTGGTCAAGTCCACGGTAAGCACCGAACCGCGCCCGTGCTTGATGGAACTCGAACCATGGTTGTGAAGACCTTCGTCGTTGTGGGCGCGAATGTCGCGGCCGGGAAAGTTCTTTTCAATCCAGCGCAGGAAATTCGCGTTAACAGCCATCATGTCTTCAAAGTGGCCGTGAATGGGGCAATCCTTGACCATCCAAACCTGGCCATCCCGTTCAAGAATCGTAGCCTTGATTTCTCCCACTTTCTCACTTAAGAGCGTTTGCCAGTTCTGCGCGCCGCTCAAGATCTTTTCCCGTGCTTCCTTCACGCATTCGGGACAAAGTGAGTCAGTCTGGCGAGGCCATCCCAGCTCAGGCTTGCTTTTTTGCCATGATTTCAGGAGAGGCTTGTCCGACCAACGAGGAATAAAAGTGGGACCGGGGTTGTGCTTGTTGAAAAACTGGATCGCATTAAAGAGCAATCCAGCCGTTGAGGAAATGGCTTGATCGGCGTGCTTCATCATCCGCTGACTTCGGATTCTTGGCATGGTTGTTCTTCCTCCCTAATGAGGATTATGACCGGTCGCCTCCAACTCCCCTTACTCCGCTTGGCAATGTTAAGATTAAACTGACTAGAGGCTAAGGACATTTTGCCGAACGGCAGTTTTTGCAGGCCATATGGTACAAAAAGTCGATTGAATCGCTTCGAGGAACCCGCTTACAGGTCAAGGGCTTTGGAGTGCGGCAGCTTGCTGCCGCTTTGTCCTCCCGCGAGCTTGCTCGCAGGCAAACGTCGTTTATACAGGGGCCGAAACACACGGCCAGCAAGCTGGTCCCGCCGAGCGGGAAAAGCGGCAGCAAGCTGCCGCACTCCAAAGCGCTTCGCGCCGGCAGCATTTTCCGGGCGATGGCAGGAAGGACGGGGGTGATTGCCCGCCCTTCCGATTCCTAACAAGCCATGACTCGTCGGTCTGAGACAACGCCTCTCTGGAATCTCCTCTTGCGCGGCGTTATCATTCAAACCAATGCTTTCGAGCCTTGCCGTAAAACAACGCGCTCTCGACCTCGGCTTTGACCTAGCCGGGGTCGCACCCATCGGGGTCTGGAAAGACCTCGAGTTTTCCCGACGGTGGGTGGAGAAGGACTTCAACGGGGAGATGCGGTACCTTGAGAACCCTAAGCGCTTCGATCCGCACTTGGTCCTGCCTTCTGCCAAATCAGTTATCTGCGTCGGACTGGTCTATAACACGTCGCTTCCTTATTCTGCAGCCACCGCGCCTCGCGCCTGGGTTTCGCGCTACGCTTGGGGGCAGGATTACCACGAGATAATGCGGGCAAAGCTCGAACAGCTTCGCGCGGCTTTGGAAGAGCTGGCGCCAGGCGTCGAGACCCGGGTCTTTGTTGACAGCGGCCCCGTTGTCGAACGAGCCTTCGCCCGCTTTTCGGGAATCGGCTGGATGGGCAAGAATACCTGCATCATCAATCAGGAGAAGGGCTCCTGGTTTTTCCTCGGGGTCATCCTGACCAGCCTTGAGCTTGCACCGGACTTGCCCGCTCCCGACCGTTGCGGGTCATGCACGGCGTGCCTCGATGCGTGCCCCACGGAGGCGTTGGTTGAACCCTACGTGATGGATGCGTCGCGGTGTATTTCTTACTTCACTATCGAAATCAAGGGAGCAATCCCGGAGCAGTTCCGGCCAAAGATCGGCGCCAACGTCTTCGGGTGCGACATTTGTCAGGATGTGTGTCCCTGGAACAGCAGCCATCAGCCGTCAGTGGTCAGCCATCAGCCGTCAGCTTTCAGCTCTCAGCAAACCTCTCCCCAGCAACGGCTGTCATCAGATAGGCGTTCCGTCACGCGTCCCGCGACTACGAAAGTTCGGCAATTCCACCCAATGAGTGTGGGGGCGGCCCAGCCCACGCCGAAAGACGGAGACAATCGCAAACAACTGACAACGGACAACGGACCACGGACCACGGACACTCCCGGCTTTTCTCTGTTCAACCCGGCGCTGGACGTCTTGGCCTTAATCAGTGAAGATGACTTCCGCCGAATCTTCGCCCACTCGCCCATCAAGCGTGTGAAGTACCGCGGCTGGCTGCGCAATCTCTGCGTGGCCATGGGCAATTCCGGCGATGAGAGGTTTGTACCCTGGCTCGAGCAGGCTGCCCAGCATTCTGACCCCGTCGTCCGTGAACACGCCGCCTGGGCGCTCGACCGCCTGCGCGGCAAGTAACACAGCGCGGCAGCGACGCTCGCCACGGGCATCCCGGCGCCTGATCGCAAAGATGGTTCTGCGGGCCGCACCTACGACCCAGTTTCAAAGCACCACTCAAGACCGTGGAATGTTTCTGGGGAAGTATTTGCCTGCTATAATCTCTGTCGAGTTCACCATGACATCCTAGGCACTGCAACTTGAACGTGCCCGCGAGACGGGACGGTGCTCGAAGCATGATTTGGCGTTATGTCATTGAAGGTCCGTGGATCGTCTTTGTCGCATACTGGGCGGCGGGCGCGCTGAAGACGCGCAGGACCCTCAGCCGGGAATCCTTTGCGTCGCGTTCCGGCTTCCTCTTTCTGGAAATCCTTGGCTTTGTCCTGCTCTTCACCGGCATAGCGGAGATCGGCGTTCTTGGTCATCACGTTGTCCATCAGACATACGCTGTTGCCGTTACGGGCGTCGCACTCACCTGGATCGGCATCGCTATCGCTCTGTGGGCCCGCTGGCACCTGGGACAGTATTGGAGCGCCAGTGTCACTCTCAAAGAGGACCATAAGCTCATCCGTACTGGGCCCTACGCTCATTTCCGGCATCCCATTTATTCCGGAATCGATCTGGCCGCGGTCGGCGGAGCTTTGGCGATTGACCGATGGCGATGCGTCGCGGGAGTCGGCTTGATCGTCCTGGGCTATTGGTTGAAGGCGAGGAAAGAAGAATCCATGCTGGCCGCGCAATTCGGGGAAGCTTATAAAGAGCACTGCCGGCACACCGGTTTCCTGATTCCGAAGTTCTGGTAAGAGGCAACGCGGCCTTGCCTTCGGAGATCCAGTGTCAAAGAACCACCAGGAATAACTGCATCAAAATCTGTGAACCGCGTTATAATCCGAGGCATGGGAGAAGTCGTTACAACCTTGCCGGCCCCCCTCAAGGCATGGGAAGACGGGACGATTCGGGTCGGGTCTTCGCGTGTGCTCCTTGATTTGGTGGTCCACCACTTCAAACAAGGCGCCACGGCAGAGCAAATCCAGCACAGTTTCCCGTCAGTCACTCTCCGCGACATTTACGGCGCGATCTTCTACTATCTTGAGCACACCGAAGAAGTCGAAACGTATCTCGCGAACCAAGAGACACAGGCCGAAGAGATCGAGCAAACGCTCCGTAGCACTCAAGGCCCCACGTGCGTCCAGAAACGGCTAGAAGAGCGGCGCGCCCGCATATTCAAGTGAGCCCCCTTTCTGCATGTTGAAGCTCCTCATTGATGAGAACCTCGACCAACGCATTTTGCGTGGGCTGCAACTGCGCGTTCCCGACTTGTTGTATACCCTCGTCCAGGAAACCGCTTTGGCGGGAGCACAGGATGCCGCGCTGCTCCAATGGGCAGCGGGGAACCAGCGCGCGCTTGTAACCCACGATCGAAAGACGATGCTTAAGGCTGTGTACCAGAGAATGCGTTCTGGGCAGAAAACTGCCGGGTTGGTGATCGTGAGGAAGGAGTTGCCTTTGATCAGGGCAATCGAGGATCTGGTATTGCTGCTGGAGTGCTGTACGGAGATAGACCTTGAAAATCAGGTCGTATTCATTCCCCTCTAATCTGAGTCTGCGACACAGACTCGTTCCGAACTTCGTCGCGGCGGGCGGCGTTTCGCGTTTACTCACCGGCTCAATGGACGCCGTCACACCGGAGATGTGGCCTGCTACCTTGGTCGTTTGGCGATGGTGTGGACGGGTTCGCCAAGCAACACGTCGGCAGCCTCCATCCATGCTTCAGCGAGGGTGGGGTGGGAGTGGATGGTCTGGGCGAGTTCAGTGGCGGTGAGCTCGGCACGAATGGCGGCCGGATACCCTCCCGGCCCCGCCCCGATTACCACTACGCCAAACGTTTCCACAGTGATATCTCCTCGAGTTTTTGTTTGATTGCATTCGCAAATTTTGCGGCCGTGGCCCCGTCGATAATACGGTGATCGGAAGACAGAGTCATCTTCATGACGTCCCGGACAACGATCTGACCGTCCTTGACCACCGGTTGCTTGAGTGTGCTCGACACGGCGAGGATGGCGCTTTCACCGGGATTGATGATGGCGGTGAAGTTCTCAATATCCAGCATTCCCATGTTGGAGATGGTGAAGGTGCTTCCCCCCATTTCGTCGGGTGTGAGTCTGCCGGCGCGCGCCTTGGCAACCAACGCGGTGGCGCAGTTGTGCACCTCCGCCAGGCTCAACTCATCGGCGTCGCGGATCACCGGGACCACCAGCCCTTGCTCGAGGTTCACCGCCAGGCCCAGGTGCACCTTGCTGTGCCAGCGAACGTTCTTGCCGTCTGTGGTGCTGTTCACGATCGGGAACTCGACCAGACTGAGCGCCACGGCTTTCAAAATGAAATCGGTGACGGTGTAAGACGCCCCCTGGGCTTTCAGTTCTGAGCGGAAATTGACAAGCTCGGTCATATCCACAGCCACGGTGACAAAGAAGTGTGGAGTGGTGGTAAAACTCTCCGTCAGCCGTGCCGCAATCACCTGCCGCATTCTGCTCATCGGTTGTGGCTTTTCAGCAATGGCTCTTTGAACCGCCGCCACGGTGATGCGTTGGGGGCCGTTCTTGCCGCCAAGTGTGAGGATGTCGATGTTTTCCTTGGCGGCAAGTCTCTTGGCCGCCGGCGTGATGCGGAGCTGGTAGTAGCCCTTGGATTCCAGATAATTCTTTACGTCTCGTTCGACAATACGGCCGTAAGGGCCAGTCCCGACGATGGGCGAGGGGTTGATGGCAGACTCCCGGGCGAGCTTGGCGGCGCGCGGGCTGATTCGGAACACTTCCCGGGCCACAATCACGCTGGACGCGGGATGTAGGGGCGGTTCGCGAACCGCCCCTACACGTCTAACCTGCGAAACTGGAGGTTCCACACGCGCTTCGGGCATTCCTCGAGCCGGCGACGGCGCAGGTGGTCGTAAGGCTTCTTTTGAAACGCTGAGGGCTTCTGCTCGCCTTGGCTCGGGTACAGGCAACGCCGTTTCCGGAATGGCTTCTCCGGGATCACCAACAAAACCGACCGTGGTGTTAATGGGGACGGTTGTCCCTTCCTGGACTACGATCTTTAGCAGCGTCCCTTCGAAGAAGTTTTCCGCCTCGAGTACGGCCTTGTCCGTCTCGATCTCAAAGAGGATGTCACCCTTGGCGACGGTGTCTCCCACCCGCTTCCGCCAACGAACAAGCGTGCCCACTTCCTCAGATTGCCCCAGCTTGGGCATGGTGATCGGTCGAACCATGATCGTGATCCCTTCTAAAGAATGGCCTTGGCGGCCTCGAAGATGTCATTGGCATTGGGAAGGAAAACGGCCTCGAGGACGTGCGATTGCGGGGCAATCCCGTCCTTGGCGCCCACTCGCATGATGGGAGCATCGAGATAATCGAAGACGTTCTCCTGAATCGTGGCAACGATTTCGCCCATGAAACTGCCGATGGTCACCGACTGGCTGACCACCACGCAGCGCCCCGTCTTCTGCACGGAAGCGAGTATCGTCTCCTTATCGAGCGGGATAAGGCTGCGGATGTCCACCACCTCGGCGCTCACACCTAATTCCGCCTTCAGCCTTTCGGCGGCCTGGAGGGCATCGGGAACCGCCGGCCCCCAGCCCACCAGGGTGATGTCGTCGCCCGCGCGCTTCACGTCCGCGACGCCCAGTGGAACCAGATACTCTTCTTCCGGCACCACTCCTTTAACGCCATAGAGGAGTTGAGATTCAAGGAACAATACCGGGTTATTGTCGCGAATGGCCGATTTCATCATGCCCTTGGCATCATAAGGCGTGGCCGGATACACCACATACATGCCCGGAATATTCGCCACGCTCGATTCCAGGGTTTGTGAGTGCTGGCCGCCGTACCCTTTTCCGCCTCCGATTGAAGCGCGTATGACCAGTGGGACTTCAACCTGCGCACCCGACATGTAATGCCACTTGGCAGCCTGGTTGCAAACCTGATCGCCGGCCATCAGCAGGAAGTCCATATACATGAGCTCGGCAACCGGCCGCAGGCCGATCATGGCTGCGCCCACCGCCGTCCCGCAAATTGCCGCTTCGGAGATGGGAGTGTTGAAGACCCGCTCGCGGCCAAAAGCCTCGAGCAGCCCCTTGCTGAGCTTGAACGCTCCTCCATATTCAGCCACGTCTTCGCCATAGAAGATGACGCGGAAATCTCGTTTCATCTCCTCGATCAAGGCTTCCTTGATGGCATCGCGATAAGTAATCTCGCCCTTGGCCCTTTTAATCGGGGCGGGCGCTTCGATGATCTTCACTTTTCGATATTCGGGCGGGACCACCTCCACGCAGGTGTCCGTGTACATATACTTGATGACATCCTTGGGATCGGGGTCAGCGGACGCTGCGGCGCGTTGGGCGGCGCGCGCATTGCGCTCGCGAACCCTTGCCTCCACGGCGGCCACGCCCGCTTCGTTCAGGACGCGACACTCCTGGAGCTGCTTGGCAAAGGTCGTGATGGGATCAACCGCTTTCCAGGCCGCTTCTTCTTCGCGCGTCCGGTACTCGTTGCGTGGGTCACTCAACGAGTGGCCGTAATAGCGGTAGGTATTCACATCCAGGAAAACCGGGCCTTTCCCATTGCGACACATCTCAGCGGCACGCAGCATGGCGTCGCGAACGGCAAGGACGTCCATGCCGTTCACGACCTCGGCGTGCATGTTGCAGTCGGAAAAGCCCGCCGCGCGCCGCGCCAGGTGTGCAATGCCCATCACTTCGTTGTCGGCGCGGCCCGTCATCCCATAGTGGTTGTTGAGCACGAAAAAGACGATGGGCACGCCGAAGCGGTAATCCCCGGCGAGTTCGTTGGTGAACTGAACTTGCGCGGCGAAATTCAGCGACTCGAGCACCACGCCGTTCGCGAAGGCCCCATCGCCCGCAAAACAGCAGACCACGGCTCCGTTGCGCAGATATCGGCTTGCCACCGCCGCCCCGGTCGCGATCGGTACGCTGCCGCCCACGATGGCGTTTGCTCCCAGGTGGCCGACGGTGAAGTCGGCGATGTGCATGCTGCCGCCGCGCCCTTTGCAGTACCCGTCTTCCTTTCCGAAGAGCTCGGCGAGGGTGCGATAGACGTGCTCCTCAAGAGCATCCTCAAGGAGTTCTGCGTGCGAGGCCGCTTTCGAGTCAGGGACACGCTTCCGAAGTTGCTCATCATTCATGGCCCGGATGGCGAGACAGCCCCGCGCCAGGCTGTCGCCGTGGCCACGGTGCGTGCTGGTGATGTAATCCTTCAGGTTCAAGGCGCTGCACGCTCCCACGGAAGCGCCTTCCTGGCCGATCGATACATGCGTCGGCCCCCGGTAATTGAAATCCTTGATGGGTTCGTACGCGCCGGACCGCAGCTTCACGATCATTTCTTCCATCTCGCGGATCATCAGCATGTCTTCGAGGAGATCGATGGCTGTCCTCGCTTCAATTCGGCCCGCGGCGAGTTCGGTTCGCAAACTTCCATTGAACCGGTAACCGGGGATCTTGCCGCAATCTATTTCGAATGGCCTGAAATCAGGTCTTAAATCGCTCAGGTAAACTACACTCATTTTTGCACTCCCCAATACCGCCTGCTTTTGCGCAGTCGAGAGTCGAAGGTCGAAAGCGCAAACGCAATTGCTCTTCGACTCTCGACCCTTGACTCTCGACCCTTGACTTCTTCTAAGTCCGCACTACCTCCACGCCATTCTTGCGAAGTTGGCTGGCAAACTTACGGTCGATTTGTTTGTCCGTTATCAGCACTTGAACTTTTCCCAGTTGCCCCGCGCAAGCAAAGGAGACCTTGCCTACTTTGCTATGATCAGCCAAGAGAAAGACCTGCCGAGCATGCTGCATGACGAGTTCCTTGGTATAGGCTTCGCTCGGATCGGTGGTCGTAAGCCCTTCTTCGAGAGTCAGCCCGATCGTCCCCATGAAGGCTTTATCCACGTGTACTTCATCCAAGGTAAGACGAGTGAGAGGACCGACCAGGGTTTGGCTGAGCCGGCGGAATTCGCCGCCGATCAATATCACCCTGGGTCCTTGAGCCGCCAGTTCAATGGCCGCGCGCAGGGAATTGGTAACCACGGTGAGGTTCGAGCGGTCTCGCACCAGCCGCGCCAATTCCAACACCGTACTGCCACCGTCGAGAAATATCGTGTCGTTCGGCTTGATGAACTTGAGGGCGGCTTGGGCGATTCGTTGCTTTTCTCTGGCCGCAATTGAAGTCTTGTCGTCGAAGAGAGGCTCTTCCAGCCGGCTTTCCACCCCGACGGCCCCGCCGTGAACGCGCCGCACCTCACCCAGGCTCTCCAGTTGGGCCAAGTCACGGCGAACTGTGGCGGAAGAAACCCTGAGCTGGCGGGACAGCTCCTCGACACTAACCACATGGTCCATCCTCAAGATTTGTCGGAGCCGCTCGATGCGTTTCGGGGCGAGTTCTCTTGGCTTACGGGATTTCATTTTGCCACCACGAATGCGGATCTTGTCAGGCTGATCCCGCTCTGCGGGAGAAGCATCTCTGCAGTTTGTCCCGGTCAGACGCCATGCTCAATTCTGATTGATTATATGACAAACTTGCTCGAAATCAATCAAATTCTTTCGCGTCACCTATGATACCTCGGAGCCGCGGTTTCGTAAAGTGGAAGAAGAATGGAAGTCCTTCCTGACACAAGGGGCGAGGTCTAGGGTCCTTCTCTAGACCACAAAAACTGTCCCACCAAGAAACTCTTTGTGATAGAATTAAATTTCTGGGCTTTCACTACAAGCAACTGGGTTATAAACCCAAAGGTACCGACGGATTCCGGAATCGAAATCTCCGTCTAAACTATCCCTGTCGAGGAGGTATGAAATGAAACCAACTGAGAAGAAGAGTTTGAATTCACCTGATGAAACCCGCACCTTCCCTAGAGGCAAGGTCGAAATGGCCACGGTAGGCGGCGTCACGTTTGGCCGCGCTACATTCGACCCGGGCTGGAAATGGTCAGAACATCTCAAGCCGATTGCGAAGACTAAAAGTTGCCAGGCCCCCCACACCCTGCACATAATCTCGGGCCACATGCACGTCAAGATGGATGACGGCACCGAAATCGAGTTCGGCCCTGGCGACGTCGGCGTCATTGCTCCAGGACACGACGCGTGGGCCGTCGGAAATGAGCCCGTGGTCGTCATCGACATCACCGGCTTGGTCAACTACGCCAAGCAGTCTTGAAAACACTCCCGATTAATCGTTTGATCGGAAAGCTTTTGATCGGGAAGCCCGGCTCTACGAGTGTCAGCTACTCGCGAAGGCCCCAGGCTATTTTTTTACCCCTTCACAACATACAATGAAATTCGAGGTGACTCGATTCAAGGCGCTTGCTGCAAGCGAGGGCAGAACCTTTTCAAAACGACTCGAGGGGAATCATTATGGAACTGATCTTTGCTTCAGCGACGGAGCAAGCCAAAGCCATCCGCGACAGGCAAATTTCGTCGGAAGAGTTGGTGAGAGCGTGTATCAAGCGAATCGAGGAGGTCAACCCCAAGCTGAACGCCGTCGTGCAACTTCCCGCTGAAACTGCGCTGCGACAGGCCCGCGAGGCGGACAAGGCTCTCGCCAAGGGGGAAATCCGAGGGCCGCTACACGGCGTTCCGTTTACCTTGAAGGACGCCATCGAAACTGAGGGAGTGATCAGCACGGGAGGAACCCTGGGCCGCGCCTCCTACGTGCCCAAAGAGGACGCCACCGTCGTGAAGCGCCTGCGCGCTGCCGGGGGCGTCCTCCTCGGTAAGACGAACTGCCCCGAATTCGGCTGGGCGTGGGAAAGCGACAACCTCGTTTATGGCCGAACGAATAACCCTTATGACCTGTCGCTGTCGCCGGGGGGCAGCAGCGGCGGTGAGTCCGCCATCATCGCGGCAGGAGGATCGCCACTCGGCTTGGGCAGCGATGCGGGTGGGAGCGTGCGCTTCCCCGCCCATTGCACGGGCATTGCGGGTATCAAGCCGACTTCCGGCCGCGTTCCGCGCACCGGTCACTTCCCCGGCCCCGGTGGAACGCTTGATGCGCTCTGGCAGATCGGCCCTCTGGCGCGATCCGTAGCAGACCTCAACACGGTGCTGCCTATCATCGCCGGGGTTGACTGGCGCGACCCGGCTATCGTCCCCATACCCTTGGGCGACGCGACCAAGGTTGATCTCAAGGCCCTGCGCGTCGCGTTTCACACCGACAACGGAATCGAAACAGCCACAAGAGAAACAATCGAAACCGTAACGAACGCAGCAAGAGCGCTCGAAGCAAGCGTGACAGCCGTCGAAGAAGCTCGCCCGCGCGACATCGAGCAAACCTACGAAATCTATCTCGGCCTGTTCACCGCCGACGGAGGTGCGGGGCTCGAAGAACTGCTCGAAATGGCCGGAACGAAGAAGGTCCATCCCCTCATGCAGCGCGTCCTGGACCTCCAGCGCTCTAATGCCAAGTCGGTAGCTGCGTTCGGCGCCTTGATAGGCCAATGGGACGCGTTTCGCCGCTCCCTCCTTTCCTTCATGGAGGGATTCGACGTTATGGTGTGCCCGGTTTGCTCATTCCCCGGCATGGCCCACGGCTCGACCTACGACCGCCTCTCGGCTTTCAGCTACACCATGACGTATAACCTGACAGGCTGGCCCGCAGCCGTTGTTCGGGCAGGGAGTTCCCGGGAAGGCTTGCCGATTGGCGTGCAGATTGTGGCGCGTCCATGGCGCGAGGACGTCGCTCTGGCCGTAGCCGCGAAAATCGAGAGGGCTCTGGGCGGCTACGAGCGCCCGCCGCTCTGACGTGGAGCGGGCCTGCCTCCCAGGTCCCGTGCTAAGATGTTTCAGCAACATGCTGATTCCTGCTTAAATTCAAAGGCGCGCCGGGACCAGCGACTGTCATTTTTGTTTCTGCCAAGCCCGCACAATCTGCTATAGTAAAAGCTAGGTGTAGACAAGATACGATGGACTATGACCAACTAGCCAGCTTTCTGGAAGTCGCCAAGCTACAGAGTTTCTCCCGCGCGGCGGAGAAAATTTTTCGCACACAGCCCGCCATTAGCGCTCAAGTGCGGCTTTTGGAACAGGAGTGTGGGGAGAAGCTGTTCGACCGAAGCGGCAAGAAGGTTCTCCTGACCCCGGCAGGCGAGATCCTTCAGCGATACGCGGACAAGATGCTGGGCCTCCATAAGGAGGCCCTGCAAGCCATCGCCGAGCTGAACCAGACGCCACGCGGGAAACTCTACATGGGAGCCAACGAGGCGACCTGCCTCTACGTCCTGCCGAAGACTTTCTTCAAGTTCAAACAGCTTTACCCGCTGGTGCAGATCAGTATCTACCGCAACTTCAGCCACAAGATTTTGCAGAAAGTGCAGGAAGGCGTCCTGGACCTGGGGATCGTCACTCTGCCGCAGTCGGCGAATAACATGGAGGTCATTCCGGTCTTTCGCGACGAAGTCCAGCTTGTGGTGCCCAAGAATCACCCCCTGGGGAAGAACAAGAGCGTGACGCTGGAGGAGATTTCACACCACCCGCTCATCCTGCCGAAGACCGGCCACACGCGGGTGGTGATTGACCGGCTGTTGCGCCAGTACCGTGACCACATCCAGATCTCCATGGAGTTGGCCAGCGTTGAAACCATCAAGAAGTTTGTGGGTGCGGGCCTGGGGATTTCCCTGATTAGTAGGACCTACGCGCAACCCGAGGTCCTAGCCGGCGTGTTGAGGCTGATTCCCCTGGAAGGCGAGAAGATTTACCGGGAACTAGGTTTGGTGTACCGCCGGGACCGATACCTGTCACTCCCTGCCAAGGTCTTCATCGATGTTGTCCGCGAATCGACCAAGACACCTAATTCTGTCTCCTCATCCACGACCACGACTACTATTCGCTAGCTGACCTGAGCGCACCCGGGCCTCCGGTTCGCTCAGGCGGGCAGGGATTGACTTATACCGGAGGCAAGGGACGAATTATGGTTAAAGAAGCGACGACTCCTGCAAAAGGTAAGAAGCCACTCGTCGTCATGAAGTTCGGCGGCACTTCAGTAGGGAACGTCGAGCGGATGCAAAATGTGGGCAAGATAGTGGCCGAGCATGCTCAACACGCCGACCTCGTGGTGGTGGTTTCGGCCATGGGCGGAGTGACGGACATGCTGATTCGTGCGGCCACGGAAGCCAGCGCCGGGGATGGCGAACACTGGAAGAACGTACGCCGGGAGTTGGCGCGGCGTCACCGCGAAGTCGCTGACCAGCTTCTCTCAGCGGCCGACCAATCTTTGGTGTTGCCGCGCTTAGCTGCCCAAGTCGGTAACTTTGAGAACCTTTGTTCCGGTTTTTCCCTGGTTCGGGAAGTTACTCCCCGCGCCATGGATACACTTTCCAGCCTCGGCGAAGTCATGTCCGCGAACCTCCTGGCGGCCATCCTCCGCTCCCTGGGCATTGCGTCGGAGGCCGTGGACGCCACCGAACTCATCGTCACGGACGACAACTTTGGCAACGCTTCTCCCCTTTTCGACGAGACCACCGCCAAGACCCGCCAGCGCCTTGCCCCGCTTCGCAAACGCGGGGCCGTTCCCGTCATTACCGGATTCCGGGGAGCCACACCCGAGGGCCTTTGCACGACGCTTGGCCGGGGGGGATCAGATTTCAGCGGCACCATTATCGGGGCGGCCCTGGATGCCGACGAAGTGTGGATCTGGACCGATGTGGACGGGGTGATGACGGCGGACCCTCGCCTGGTCCCAGAGGCGCGGATTGTTCCCGGCATCTCCTACCGGGAAGCCATTGAGCTTTCCTTCTTCGGGGCTAAGGTGCTCCACCCCAAGACCATTCAGCCGGTGATGAAAAAGAAGATTCCCGTCTGGATCAAGAACAGCTTTAACCCTTCCTGCCCGGGAACCCGGATCGTCCCTGCTGCGCCAGACGGCCCGCCCGGCGTGAAGGCCATCACCTCCCTGAGCAAAGCCAACCTCATCATGGTCAGTGGAGGAGACCGACTGAGCTTCGCCCACTTGGCAAGCCGGGTTTTCGCTTGCCTCAGCCTGGAAGATATTACCGCCCTCATGGTGACTCAATCCTCCGCAGAAAACGTGCTGTGCCTGGCCGTCCACGATGCGGAGTTGAAACGGGCGAAAGCCAAGCTCGAGAAAGCATTTGAGCTGGAGATAATTCACGACCGCTCAGCCACGGTAGAGGTCATGCCTCACGTGGCCATTGTGGTGGCCATCGGCGAAAACATGAAAGGCACCCCAGGCATCGCCGGGCGAGCCTTCGGAGCGCTCGGGCGGCGCGGGATTAACATTATCGCTATCGCCCAGGGGTCTTCCGAATTGAGCATCTCATTTGCCGTGAAGTCCTCAGACGTGAAGGAAGCCGTAAAAGCCATTCACGAAGAGTTTAAGCTATAGTTGTCAGTTGTCAGTAGTCAGTTGAATGAGACTGAAAGGTTGCTGAAAAAGCCCGCAAGATTGTCATTCTGGGGAGTCCACGATTCTTACTGGCGGACGAATAAGAATCTCGTATTTGTTTGACACCAAAAATCCCGCGATTCTTCGCTCGGAATGACGCTGGGAACGAGAGAGCTCGCATCCTGGACACAAGCAGAGGACTGCTGACAACGGACTACTGACGACTGACAACTGACGACTGACGACTGACAATGTCATCTGCCTACCTCCAATGCATTGAGGAAGCTTGCCAGCGCAAGCAAAACCCGAAGAAGGATGCACACGCGTGTGCTGACTGTGGCGGGCTTCTGGAGGTGAGATACGAGTTTGAGGCCTTCGATCCCGAAGCCCTTCGGCGGGCGTGGCATCAGCGGCGATTGAGCGGCGAACCCATCGACCGCAGCGGGGTGTGGCGATTTCGCGAGTTGATCCCTTTCATCGAACCGGGCGACCGGGTTATCTCGCTCTCGGAGGGCTCGACACCCTTAGTGGGAACCCGCCGGACAGGATGGTGGGCCGGCCCCGTCCATTTGACCATCAAGCATCAGGGCAACAATCCCACCGGGTCCTTTAAGGACCTGGGGATGACCGCCTGCATCACGCGGGCTGCCTCGCGTGGCATCCGCATGGTAGCCTGCGCCTCGACCGGCAATACGTCTTCCTCCATGGCAGCCTACGCGGCTCGCGCAGGCATGAAATCGTTGCTCTTTGTGCCTTACCGGCAAATCTCCGCTGCGAAGCTTGCCCAGGCTTTAGATTTCGGCTCGCTGGTGGTGGAGGTGGGCGATACGTTCGATGAGGCTTTCAGGCTGCTCCGTGAGCTCGCGCCGGAACTGGGTCTTCACCTGGTGAACTCCGTGAACCCTTTCCGCATCGAGGGACAGAAAACCATCGTGGCGGAGATGCTGGAACAACGGGCTTGGCGACCGCCCGACTACCTTGTGGTGCCAGGTGGGAATCTCGGCAATGCCTCCGCCATCGGCAAGGGACTGCGCGAGTTGAAAGAGCTTGGATTCATCGAAAAGGTGCCGCAGGTTGTCGTGGTGCAGGCCGCGGGGTCCAGTCCGTTCCATCAAATGGTGGCGGGCGGCTTGAACGAACTGACCCCAGTCGATAAACCCGACACTGAGGCCACCGCTATTCGCATTGGCTATCCCGCCAATTGGAAGAAGGCCCAACGAGTGTTGGAGTGGTGCGGGGGGTTCACGGAGTCCGTCACCGACAAGGAAATCTTTGAGGCAAAGGCCATGCTGGCTGAAGACGGCGTAGGATGTGAGCCTGCCTCCGCTGCGACTATCGCCGGGGTTCGAAAGCTAGTGCGTGCCGGAAAAATTCCCTGGCACGCGGACATTGTCTGCGTTCTCACGGGCAACCAACTGAAGGATACCGAGTACATCATGCGCCAGCGCTCGGAAGTTCAGGAAACCCGCCAGAGACTTCGCGTCGAGCCGAGCCTTGAGGCTCTGCGGAAGGCCCTGGAACAAGCACTCGGCGACGCGGCTTGAACAAGTCGAGAGTCGACGGCCCTGGGGACCGGGGGCTGGGGCAATTTTGGACTTTAGATTTTGGATTGACCCTGCCTGCTGCTTACTCTCTCTGCGCTGGGGGCTGGTAAGCGAGCAACTGGAGAAGTAATTATGCCCAGAACAAAAGCCCCTACCATCCCAGATACTCACGTCCTGAAGCGGCTCATGGAGGAGTATTTGGAGATGCTTCGCGAAACCGAAAAGACAGTGAAGAAAGTTCTCGTCCTGAACCCTCAGAAGGAAGAGTTTTGGGATCAACTAAGCGAGCACGCCGCCGAAATCTCGATGGTCGAGATCCGTTCGAAGACCATCGTCGAAGAAATCGACGATCTCATCAACCAGCTACCCGAAGAGTGAAAGGGACACCCCCTTATTGTCCTGTGCGCCGCAAGAGGAGTGCCTCTGCACTTGGTCAGTCCCCACTAGACGAGACTCTGCCAGGGACCACTATGTATTCTGGCTTTCCACGAGTTGCCGCGCCCGCTCGCCGGCGCGCACCACAGCTTTAATCAAAGTAACGCGCAAGCCACCTTCCTCGAGTTCCAGCAGACCGTCGATGGTGCAGCCGGCCGGCGTGGTTACCATGTCCTTCAACTTGGCGGGATGCTCACCTGTGTGAAGCACCATAGCAGAAGCGCCCAGCAAGGTTTGGGCGGAGAGTTCGGTGGAAAGGTCGCGCGGCAGCCCCATTTTCACCCCCGCCTCGGCCAGTGACTCGATAATCATATAAACGTAGGCAGGGCCGGAGGCCGAAAGACCCGTGATGGCATCCATGTGTTTTTCATCCACCACCACACTTCGGCCCATGGAACTGAAGATCTCTCGCGCCAGGCGGATGTCGTCTTCCGTGGCGTGCTGGCCTGCCGCAAGGGCCGTCATACCCTGGCGGATGAGGCACGGTGTGTTGGGCATGGCGCGGACCACGCGCACCGGCCGTCCCATTTCACGCTCGATCAAGGACGTTGTCACCGAGGCCGCAGAGGAAATGATGACGGCGTCTTTCCTCAGCTTCTTCTTGACTTCGTGCAGAAAGCCCTTCACCTGTTGGGGTTTCAAGCAGATCAGCACCAAGTCGGCTCCGGAGACCGCCTGAACGTTGTTGGTATGCGCCTTGATGCCATATTTTTCTGTCAGGTAGTCGGCGCGCGGTTGGTGAGCTACGGTAGCCTCCACGCGCCCAACGGGAACAAGCTGCGAGCCCAAAATTCCCGACAGCAGCCCCTCCCCGAGTTTCCCGGCGCCGATGAGCGCAAGTTTCCTGACACTGGGCTGTAAAGCCTTAGCGGCTTGAGCACTCGTCTGCGAAACGTCTGTTCCTGGCTTCATGTCCCTCCTTGGATGCCCACGAACGGAGTGGCGGCATTTCTCCTCATAACTGCGGGTAGCCCGGGTAAGTGAGATTCCCTGCCGAGCTATCGTCGTGCCTCGGCCTGAGCGGCGGTGGCTTCCTCCTTGGAGCCCCGAATCCAGGGCATCATTTTCCGCAACTCACTCCCGACCTTTTCAATCAGTTGCTCTGCTGCCTGGGCGCGCATTTCGAGGAACTTCTTCCGGCCCTGAGCGTTCTCATCCATCCATTCATTCGCGAACCGGCCATTCTGAATCTCGGCGAGAATCTTCTTCATGGTTTCGCGGACGTGCGCGTCAATCACCATCGGCCCGCGGGTGTAATCGCCGTATTCAGCCGTGTCGCTCACCGAGTAGCGCATATACTTGATCCCGCCCTGATAGATCAGGTCCACGATCAGCTTCAATTCGTGCAGGCACTCGAAATAAGCGATCTCCGGCTGGTAGCCTGCCTGGACCAGGGTTTCAAATCCCGCCGCGATTAATGATGACACCCCACCGCACAGTACGGTTTGCTCGCCAAACAAGTCTGTTTCGGTTTCTTCCTTGAAGGTGGTGCGGATGACACCCGCTTTAAGGCTCCCGAGACCTTTCGCGTAGGCCAGCGCGGTCTCGACGGCGTGGCCGGAGGCGTCCTGTTGGACGGCGAGCAAGGCCGGGACGCCGATGCCTTCCTGGAAAAGCTCGCGCAAGCGGTGACCGGGGCACTTGGGCGCGATCATGATGACGTCCACCGTAGGGGGCGGAATGACAAACTTGAAGTGAATATTGAACCCGTGGGCAAACAACAAGGTCTTCCCGTTGCCAAGATGGGGCTCGATCTGTTCCTTGTAAGCTTTGGGCTGCACATGGTCAGGGATGAGCACGGCGATAAGGTCGCCGCGCCGGGAGGCTTCCGCTGCATCAACCACCTCGAAGCCTGCCTCCTTCGCCTTGGCCTGGGGAGCAGAGGGGCGGACCTCACCCACGATCACCTTCATCCCGCTGTCGCGCAGATTGAGCGCGTGCGCGTGCCCCTGGCTCCCGTAACCGATAACAGCGACGGTCTTGCCCGCCAAGTGTTTCAAATCTCCATCATTCTCGTAATAGACTTTGGCCATTTCGTTTCCTCTTGAAGAAAGAAATATCCTCAGAAAGTCTTGACCTCCAAGGATCAATGCAGAATACCAGTTCTCCACTTTGTCGTCATGTGCTGTATTACACTGGATCGTGGCGAAAGGGAAAATCAAGCCTGAACTCGAGCAAGCTCCGGGTGCGTGGCGCTGCGTGTTGTCTTGACGCAAGCGAAGGGAAGAAACGCCGGGGCTCGAGAGCCTGCCGAAGCAGGGGTCCGCCGTTTCTCCACCGGAATCTCCAGCAAATACTTCCCGTGGCTGGCAAAAATCAGCTTCGATTCAGGAAATGCTTTCAGTACTTGAGTGACGCCGGAATTGTCCGCTTCCGAATCGATAAACACGAAGGAAGCATTCGGAAAGGATTCATGGCGGTAGCAGGTGACGTGCTGCACCCCCCCGGTCCGCCGCAAGAAATTGAAGAGGTAGTCTATATCGGCTTCCGCTGATTCAACCACGCCCATCAGGGAGAACCCCGCCGGCCGGGCCGTCATCACCAGCGTTGTGATCTCCAGGCTCTTTCGCCGGAAAATGTTCATCACGCGGCAGATTGATATCATGTCGTTATTGGTTTCAAGAGTCAGCAACCACTGCATAACCTGCTCCATTCCAGCTCAATAGGACGCTGAAAAACGTCCGTCAACCGTGTCATTCCGACCCAGAGCGGAGCGAAGGGGAGGAATCTCGCTCTGGAAACAATGGACTACGAGATTCCTCGTCGTCCCGATCAGATCCGGACTCCTCGGAATGACAGGCTAGGCGGTTCTTCAGCATCCTGTTAAACCGCCCACAGATCGTCGAGCGCTTCCTCTTCCACCAGGACGCGCGGAGGCTCCACCACCATTTCCGCCAGGGATGCTCCGGGCGGCACGATGGGATAAACGTTCTCTGCCGGATCAACCCAGAAGTCGATCAGGCGCGGCTCGCGATCGCTCAAGAAATCCTGCACCGCATCCGCCACGTCGGTGCGGTGCTCGACCCGCGCGCCACGAATTCCATAAGCTTCGGCCAACTTCACGAAGTCGGGAGCGAAGTCCAAGTCAATGTCGCAGTAACGTTTCTCAAAAAAGATCTCCTGCCACTGGCGGACCATCCCCAGGGCGCGATTATTGATGATGGCGATCTTGACCGGAACACGGTACTGCACGACGGTGGCGAGGTCGTTCAGGGTCATCTGGAATCCGCCGTCGCCCACGATGGCGATCACCTGTCGATCGGGAAATGCCATTTGCGCGCCCATGGCCGCCGGGAAGCCATAGCCCATCGAACCGAGCCCGCTGGAAGAGAGCCAAGCGCGCGGGCGCGTGAAATTCCAGAATTGGGCGCCCCACATCTGGTGCTGGCCCACGTCCACCGCGACGATGGCATCCTCGCTGGCATATTGCGAGAGCGTCTCGATCACGAATTGAGGTTTGACGTTGTTGGCGTACTTATCGTAGGTCAGCGGGTGCTCGGAACGCCAGGTTTCAATTCGCTGGAGCCACTGCTGCCTTTCAGTCGGGGGTGTTGCGTTCCTGCGCTGCAAGGCGGCAAGGAGGGCGCGCAATGTCTCCTTGGCGTCGCCGACCAGAGCCAAATCAACCCGCACGTTCTTGTTGACCTCGGACGGGTCCACATCCAGGTGGATCTTCTTGGCGTTGGGCGCAAAACCGTTCAGGCGGCCCGTGACACGGTCGTCAAACCGTGCGCCGACAGCGATGAGCAAGTCGCACTGGCAGATTGCCATGTTGGTGGCATAAGCGCCGTGCATCCCCAACATGCCCAGCGAAAGTGGGTGACGCGAGGGAAAGCACCCCAGGCCCATCAGCGTGGTGGTGATTGGAATATGTGTCAAATCGGCAAGCTCGCGCAATTCATCGGAAGCGTTTGCCGTGATCACACCACCCCCCACATAAAGCACCGCCTTTCTGCTTTCCAGGATCATATCGGCGGCGCGCTCGACGTCATCGTCCGTCCACTCGCGCGCGCGCTCTGGAACTTCGGGGCCGGCGGTGGGGGGGTAGCTGGCCTCGGCATTTTCCATGAGCACGCTCTTGGGGAGATCAACCAACACCGGTCCCGGACGTCCCGATACAGCGGCTTTGAAGGCTTTCTGAATCACGGAAGGGACCTCGGCCGCGGACCGCACCAGGAACGATTGCTTCGTGGAGGAAAGGCTGATGCCGATCGTATCGGCCTCCTGAAAGGCGTCCTTGCCCATCAGCGACGCCGGCACCTGGCCAGTCAACGCCACCACCGGAATGGAATCCATCATCGCGGATGTCAGGCCAGTGATTAGATTCGTGGCGCCAGGCCCGGACGTCCCGAGACAGACGCCGGGCTTGCCGGTCACCCGCGCGTAGCCGTCCGCAGCAAAGGCCGCAGCCTGCTCATGGCGGACCAAGAGGTGACGAATGCCGGCGCTATACAAAGCGTCGTAGAGCGGTAACACCGCGCCGCCAGGGAGCCCGAAAAACACGTCCACCTTCTGACGGCTGAGGCTTTCCAGTAAGAGTTCTGCACCTGAGTAAAGTTTTCCCATCTTCTCTCTCGCTCCGACAGCGGCGGGGCGTCCACTACCGACCAGTCGGTAGGTAGATTACCATCCCCACTTGCCGCCGTCAATCTTTTATTTCGGCTAATTTCTATGCCGTGGTGAGGTTTGGTCTTTCTGTGGGTTCGCCGCTCAGCACTTAGGCCGGCGGCGTCGTAAGGATGAGATGATTGATATTCCTAGCCAGAGCCCCTGAATTGGCGGGACGACACGCAACAGTGGCAGGGAGCCGACTTAGAACCGAACTACTCATTGCTTCAGTCCCCTCCCTTCCACCCGATCAAGAAGTCGTGGCCTCCGGAAAGACGAACATATCCTCCCGTCCCCCCGTAGTCTCAGGATAACCGTGATGCCCAGCCAAGTACAATATGCATTATTTATAGCTTGGATAAAAGGAATTTATGTTCTCTACAGCCGGCACTTCAGTATTCGGGGCTAGTTGCAATACTGTTCACATAAGGGCTGTTCAGGAAACTTCTTCCCGATTCGTTCCGGGGTGACCCCCTCACCCGGCCCGCCCCGGCTGGAGAAAGCGCCGGTTGCGGTCCACCCTCTCCCCCAAGGGGGAGAGGGTAGCAAATTCAAATTAAAGCCCCCCTCTCCCCCTTGGGGGAGAGGGGCAGGGGGGGTGAGGGGGTTCTAGGGTCGAATAGTGAACAGCCTCCTTGACAAAGCTTAAGTGGACAGCATCGGGGTTAGTTAGCAGTGGAAATTGTCTGTGCGGACAGCACTCACCGCAACAGTTCTTCCAGCCGCACCGCTTGGTCTGTCTTCTCGTCGCGGTACTTGATGATGACAGGAGTGTAGAGGGAAAGGCCCAGTTCCTTTCCATGTCCCTTAGTGATGGCGCGGGCGCCGGGGACGACCACCGCACCCGGAGGAATCATGAGCGGCTTTTCGCCTTCGCGCCGATAGACGGCGTCCCGCACCAAATCGTACACGGGGGTCGAGCCGGTCAAAATCGTCCCAGCGGCCAAAACGGTTCCCTTACCGACGATCGTCCCCTCGTAAACTCCGCAGTTGCCGCCCACCAGAACATCGTCTTCCACGATCACGGGCATGGCTCCAATCGGCTCCAGCACGCCGCCAATCTGCGCCGCCGCGCTGAGGTGAACGCGTTTGCCCACCTGAGCGCACGAACCCACCAACGCGTGGGAATCAATCATGGCGCCATCATCCACATAGGCTCCTACGTTTACATACATGGGCGGCATACACGTCACGTTCTTGCCGATGTAACAGCCATCGCGAATGGACGAGCCGCCAGGAACAATGCGGATGTTCTGGTCGCGCGGAAGTTGCTTTAAGGGGAAAGTGTGCTTGTCACGGAATTGGTAGGGGAGCCCTTCGGGCTCCCGGCGGAGATTGGCCAACCTAAGCGAGGGGAGCCCTTCGGGCTCCCGTCGGATTTCGTCTGTGATGCCGGACAGCGGGAGCGCGGAGCGCTCCCCTACCTCAAAATGCATCTCCACCACGCGCCCGATGCGGAACCCCAGCAAAATCCCCTTTTTCACCCAGGTATTGACTTTCCAACCGGTGGGCGAAGCGGGATCCGGCTCCGCCGCGCGCACATGACCTTCATTCAGCGCGTGCTTGAATTCGTCGAAGGCGCTGAAGTATTCGTCGCCGAATTCCTTGGTGTCACGAGCGTAAAGCTCTTCGATGCGTGGCTGAAGATTCATTTCGTGTACAAGCGGCCCCGGACCGCGATGAGCTGGTTCAAGGGGTGTTGCTACTCCTTGGAAAGAATGTGGTAAGCTGCGGCCGCCAAGCCCGGATCGAGTTCGGAACTTTCGTTCGCGTACACGGCGCCGAGCGCCTCCTTCACTCCCTGGGCGCGCTGCGCTTTCAGATACGCCTCGACCGCCTGCGCGTAGAAACGGCTGCGCGAAACCTTCTGCCGCTTCGCCGCCCGGTCCGCGGCACGGAAAAGAGCATCAGGGATGGAGATCGCCGTTTTCATGCTGATAGCATAACCTTGGTATAACCGAGAAGCAAATTGCCTCCACCAGATGGAATAGCAGTTGTGCTCGGCTTCGATCATGCCCATCACGGCCAACGCCGTGTTTCCCCGCCATGTGGCCAAGCCTCACGCCACCTGTCTCCCCAAATAAGCCGCCAGAAGGGATTGGTTTCTCTACGCGATATGGTATAGGATTGCTACAAGGAGCGGAGCATCTTGTACCACGACCGAATCGAAATCGACCCCGCCGTTTGCAGCGGCAAGCCCGTCATTCGTGGCACCCGCATCCTTGTCACATCGATTCTCAGCCAGCTTGCCGCGGGTGAGTCCTTCGACGCAGTTCGTGAGGGTTTCCCCGGCCTCGCCGACGATGACATCAAGGCTGCCATCGAGTTCGCAAAAGAATCCGTCGAGGCGACGGGAATCACCGGTCTGCGCGATTGATGCGCCGGCTTTTCATTGATCAGAATGTACGCATTGAAGTCGCCGAGGCATTACGCCAAGACGGCAGCATCTAGTCATCAAAGCGTTTCCGCGAGGAGAGGCGGTTTTCTTCGATAGCTTTCTTAAGCTGAGGCCACACGCGCTCGTCGTAGCCAGACTCATCGGCCAACCACGTGTCAAGCAGTTTCGTCAGTTTCCGAGCCTTTATCCTCGCCAGGGACTCGGGTGTGTGTGATGATCTGGCGCGTCGTGTGATAGTTTGTGTCATCGGCGCTCCTTGGCCCCAGGAAACAGCACACTAGGCTTGTCCACCATTATACAGCATTGGGAAAGGTAGCGTAGTCTTTGCGCGCCTGGAGATTGCATTTTTGTGGCACGCGGCTAAACTTAAATGACATGCTAACTTCGGGCTTCAACAACATGCCGCAGAGCTCCGTGGCTTCTCTATCTTGGGCCCATCCGCTCGTTCAGGAATGGTTCGCAGGCAGGTTTGGCTCGGCAACTGAACCGCAGGAGCAGGGCTGGCCGCCTATTCTCGCCGGAAAATCCACGCTGATCTGCGCGCCCACGGGCGAAACCGCCACCCTCTCCGCCGCCGACCCATTGAATTTGGTCGGAATCATTGTACCAGGCGAGCACGTGCCGGCGATTTCCGGCAAAACGATCACACTGAGAGATGGGGCAACGATTGTGGAACAGCCCTGCACCCCTGAGGCAGCGGCCGGATTCTAACTGCAAAGCATCCTCCAAACACTTCTCCGGTCCCTCGGGACCGCCGCTGCTTTTCGTGCCGTGGGGCAGCCTGAGTGCTCGCTCTCTGTGCTCGGGGTCGGTTAAGCCAACGCCCACAGCGGGCTTCTGGGTCCAAATTTATTTCAGCGGTACATTACTAAGAGAGTATAGTGGTGCCACGGGGGAGGTTTTCAACCGCTAATGTATCTGAGCCGCCTTGATGTAGGGGGGTTCCGAGGAATCAGTACCCTCTCGGTAGAGTTTCAGGAAGGTGTGAATATCCTCATCGGGGAGAACAATACTTGCAAGACTGCGATTCTTGACTCGATACGCCTTTGCCTGGGATTCGGTTCAGAGAGAAGAGACATGTACGTTCAGGCGGAGGACTTTTTCGTTGGACCCGACGGCAAACGCGCCGAAGCGATTGAAATCGGCCTCACCTTCGCCAAGCCGAGCCAGCGGGAGCAAGGAATCTTCGTGGAGATGCTGTCACTTACGGAAGGTGGCCTACCGGTGATCTGTTTGCATGTCCGCTACACGTACGACGGCGACCACATTCGAAGGAGAGCGTGGGGGGGAGCCAAAGAGGGTCAGGAGGTCCCTTGGGCGCTTTTTGAGCTCCTCTCGTACACCCATCTGGAGGCCTTGCGCAATGCCACGCGCGATCTGTCCCCGAGCAGAGGGAATCGCCTTAGTCGACTCTTTCTGAAGCTCGTCGCTGCCGCAGACGAGCGTGAAGGCTACGCGTCATCCATTAACAAGCAACTCAAAGGAATGCACCAATGGCGGGAGCTTCGTGGGAAAGCAAGTGACAAGATAGGAGAGCACCTGAAAGAAATGGTGTTAACAGGGCAGACCCGCAACGTTTCAATTGAGTTTGTTGACGCGACGTTTCGAGAGATCGTTGAAGGCCTGAGGATGTACATACCTCGGCGGGAATCAGGCGCACAGGGCGAGCAGGTAGAAGGCGGAGTCCTGGTTGGCGATAGGTTCCAGATCTCACAGAACAGTCTCGGGTTCAATAATCTTCTTTATATTGCAACCGTGTTGGGTGATTTGCTGGAGCGTCGGGAACGAGAGCCGGACGCGTTCATTTCAATCCTGATCGAGGAACCAGAAGCCCACCTCCACCCACACTGGCAGAACACGCTCTTCAGGTATCTGCATTCGATTAGGAGCAAGGGCGTTCAAGTATTCATCACCTCACATTCCCCTACAATAACTGCAAAGAGCGCCGTCGATTCCCTAGTGGTCATGGCTGGCTGCAGTGGCAAAATCGTTGGCACACCAATCCGTCAAATCGGACTCGAAGATGCCAAGAAGCGACATCTTCAGAGATTCCTGGACGTAACCAAGTCCCAGCTCTTCTTTGCCCGCGGGGTCATTCTCGTTGAGGGCATCTCGGAGGCCCTTCTGATGCCCTGGTTCGCGAGCGCCATGGGTCCTCAGTTTGACTTGGACAGGAATGGCGTCGAGGTGGTCAACATTGGGGGGGTCGCCTTTGAGCCATTCGCGTTGCTGTTCAACTCGAAGGATGGTTCAAAAAGGCTGAACACACCCTGCTCAATTCTGACAGACGATGATTGTGGGGGTGATGGACTCCCGTCGTCGCGGGCCGCAAACGTACTGAGCCTCGCCGGTGGAAACTTGCGAGTTTATCTAGCCCGGAGAACGTTTGAATTTGAGTTGTACTTGGCAAATGAGGAACTGACTAAAGAAGCGTATCGCGGGCTCCACCCGGATACTCCGCCCTCGGCGGGTAACCCTGAAACGAGGGCTATGAGCTTCGTTGAGCATCTTCGTTCGAATAAAGACAAGGCTGTCCTCGCGCAGTGCTTGGCCGAGAAATTGAGTGACGCGGGTTCCTTGGAAGGACTTTCGGTACCCGTTTACATCCAACGGGCCATCAAATGGGCTGTCCTACGCGATGAAACGCAACCCCAGTGACGAGCAGAGAGAGATAATCAAGACAAGGAACACGCTGTCTGCAATCCGTGCCTGCCCCGGAAGCGGGAAGACCTACGCTGTTGCTGCGCGGCTTGAAAAAATACTGTCGGAGTGGAATCTCACGCACCAAGGAATTGCGGCTGCGTCGTTCACAAATGTTGCCTGGCAGGAAATCGAGAGGTGTCTGAGAGACGAGTTCGGAGTCTTGTCGTTCCCGGTACATCCGCACTTCCTCGGAACTCTAGACAGTTTCATCAACTCTTACATCTTTCTTCCGTTTGGGCACCTGGTTACGGGCTGCTCGCGCAGGCCGGTACTAACGGGGCCGCCCCATGATACTCATGAGCCTATAGGCAGGTGGATGTGGTGGAGGTCGCCTGTATGCAATCAAAAGGGCTGTCAGCTGAACGAATTCTCATATGATGCCGATGGCAAGCTGATTCGGATGCGGCACCAGGCGATGGGCGAATCATGCCAGTTCAACCCTCAGCATCCGTGCGTTAATAACAAGCGAACGTTCAGCAAGCTCGGCTACGCAACGCAGCCTGATTCAAACTACTTCGCGCTGAGAGTGTTACTGGAATATCCCCTTATAGCCGCGGCGCTGGCGCTCAGATTCCCCGTCATCATGGTTGACGAGGCCCAGGACACTTCAGCCATCCAGATGCGCATTCTTGAACGTCTTGTCGAGGGCGGACTACAGGATTTGATGCTAATAGGTGACCCCGACCAAGCAATCTATGAATGGAGAGATGCTGAACCCCACCTATTCCTGGAAAAATGCGAGGCTTGGGGTAAAGGGAGAACCGGACTAACAGAGAACTGGAGAAGTTCGCAACGGATCTGTGACTGCGCCTCGCACTTTGCATCTTCAACCACGCGCATGAGGGCAGTGAATCCTGAAGTGGCGGACGTCAGTTTTGCCCCTTTGGTTCTAGAGTGGGAGAGGGAAGACAAGCTTCCGTGTTTGGCTGATTTCTACATTGAGCACTGCAAGGGACTGGGTATTCCGCCTTCCGGCGTTGCCGTTCTGAGCCGCAGCAAGGAACTACTGAACGCTATCAAACCGGGGTCCGCAGATGACAAATCAGTTTCACTCTGGGGCGATTTGATCTCGGAGAGAGTTGCGCGCTCCAGGTTCCTTTACGAGAACGGACAGTACGCCCTAGCCTTCCGGAGTCTAGAACGAGCCATCCTGCAAGCGCGGAGCGCCAGGGACACCTTTGACCCTATGGAACTCTGGAAGTTGTATGAATCCGGAAAACTTGCTGACTGGCGTGGCGACGTTTTTGAATTGTTGTGCTCTTTGCCTTGGACGTCGGGTCGGGCCGCAGGCGACTGGGCAAACGAGGCTAACGACATTCTGAAGAATTCCAGGTTCCCGGAACTCAGGGTGGGTGTCAAGCGAAATTCTCAAAAATGCCGATACCAGGACCTTAAGTTGGCCGGCGCGTTTGCACAGTCGGATCTCCTCCCGCAGGAAAACGAGGCCGTTTATAAGACCGTTCACGCGGTCAAGGGGGAGACTCTCGATGCTGTAATGCTCGCTCTCAAGAAGAAAGCAGGCCAGGGTCCATTCTATGTCAACCTCCTTGGCAAAGACATCGCCGGGAATGAGGAACTGCGAATAGTATATGTAGCTATAACTCGCGCACGGAGAATGCTTGCTCTGGCGGTACCGTCAAAAGCTGCAAGTGTATGGGCGAAGTGGCTAGGACTCAGCAAATAGCAGGCCTGATAGTAGCGCGGACTAATGTCGCCCTTTCTTCACGACCAGAATGTGCGGTGCCCCATTAATAGAGAAACTGGGCGTGTGACGTCAACTTCATCCTTCGGCGATTGCCATACGAATGTTCGGCCAATTGGGTAGTACTGACACCAAAAATCGCCAGTGGCGCAGACCCGCGGCGGCAGGTTTGCAGTCAGCGTAGCGTGCGGGGAGCCGAACGGGCGACGATTTCGATCGCCGGTACAGGGCTTGTGCCAACCGGCGACCGCCCCCTTTGGCAAATCGCAGACGCGCCGAAAAGCGCGTGCCGGCGATTTCCGGTAAAACGATCACACTGAGGGATGGTGCAACGATTGTGGAACAGCCCTGCGTCGCTGGCGCTATGGAGTGCGGCAGCTTGCTGCCGCTTTGATCCGGCGAGCTTGCTCGCGGCCTCACCTGCCCACACGGGGCACACCGCCGCACGGCCAGCAAGCTGGTCCCGGCGAGGGGGAGAAAGCGGTAGCAAGCTACCGCACTCCAAAGCACTTCGCGCACTCTCGCGCACAATCGCGACCCGAGAGTTCATGGAGTCTGCGCCCAGAATGAGAGCTTCAAAACCTTTGCGTCGGGACGAGAAGACCAAAGCAGGCCAATTGTGTGCGATTGCGGGGGATTCCAGTTGGCGAGGCGCCCCCCGCTTGCACGTCCCACACGTGGGGGCAAATACGTGGGGAGGAAGAGGATCAGTTACGGGTGCACGCTTCTGAACGTACTGGTACGCAAGGGCAAAGGCCCGGAGGGCCGATCCCGCCCTGCGGGATAGCCCAGGGCGCCAGCCCTGGGTGCAGAAAGCCCTCTTGTTCGCGGGAGCCCCAGCGGGGCGAAAGAAAAGGTTTCGACGCGGGAACTCTCCCCGGTTCTGCCGCCCCTTCCGGAGCTTGACCGGCGCTTGGGCCTGGTTCCCAGGGCTTGCGCCCTGGGCTAAGTTCTATCGCCCGCTAGGCGGGCTCCCCGGACCACTCTGCTGCTGCCGCCGTAAGCTTTCACAAATATGTCATGCACCAGCGGCAGGACTCCCGCTCTTATGTCGCACACCCATCAGTTGCCGCGTGATGTCCCCCGTCTCCCCACGGCTGTTTTATTTGGGGAGTTCGTATTCCCCTTCGATCTCATAAGTCGACGTACCATCCGGGGCACCCTTGGACTTGAAGGTGCCCTTTCCCTTCAGGCCCTTGAGCTTGCCCGTACCGCCGGCGAAGCTCCATTTGCCTTCGGCGCTCTCGGGCACCCCGTCCTTTAGGGTGGCTGAGCCCTGGACACGGCCGTAATACTTGTCTCCGTTAGTCATCGTGCCCACAGCATACCCCTGGTCGCGCGAGCGATTGCCGCTGACTTCACTGAAGAGTGTATCGACCTCCTCCTTGCTTTGAAGTCCCGCAATTTCGACGGATTTGGTCCAAGTGCACTTCATCTGACTGATCACAAAAGAATGGTTGGGTCGGTCTCCAACCTCGATCGCCTGCTGTTGGTCCGGTTTGCCGCACTGCGCCGTGCCGGAAACCTTGGTCTGTGCGCTAGCCACCGCGGCCAGCGCGAAAACAACTAGAAATGATAAAAGAGTCTTTAAGCGCATATGGCCTCCTTTTAGGCGTGTCTGCTTGGAATGCCGATAGTATAGCGCCGTTTTCGGGTCTGGTCTAGGGGGCGCATCGAGTCATGTTAAATGTTACTGGCGAGGCGCCCGCCTCTTCCAGGTCCCAGACGTGGGGGAAAATACGCGGGGAGGCAGAGGATCAGTTGCCGCGTGACGTCCCCCGCCTCCCCAAGGCTGGTTTATTTGGGGAGTTCGTATTCGCCTTCGACCTCCACATTCGACGTACCATCAGGGGCACCCTTACCCTTGTAGGTGCCCGTTCCCTTCAGGCCCTTGAGCTTGCCCGTACCGCCGGCGAAGCTCCATTTGCCTTCTATGCTCTCGGGCACCCCGTCCTTTAGGGTGGCTGAGCCCTGGACACGGCCGTAATACTTGTCTCCGTTAGTCATCGTGCCCACAGCATACTCCTGGCCGTGCGAGCGATTGCCGCTGACTTCGTAGAATTGTGTAACGACGTGCTCCTTGCTTTGAACTCCCGCAATTTCGGGGGGGTTGGTCCAAGTACACTTGGTCTGACTGATCACGAAAGAATGGTTGGGTCGGTCTCCAACCTCGATCGCGTGCTGTTGGTCCGGTTTGCTGCACTGGAGCGTGCCGGAAATCTTGGTCTGCGCGCTAGCCACCGCGGCCAGCGCGAAAACAACTAGAAATGATAAAAGAGTCTTTAAGCGCATATGGCCTCCTTTTAGGCGTGTGTGCGTGGAATACCGATAGTATAGCGCCGTTTTCTGCCAACTGTCTACTGCTTTTCAATAGCCGCCCCAACAGGTCGAGGCGCCAGGCTTGCTTCGCAACTTACAGGAGGCTGGATACGAAACTGGCTGGCGCAGAGCGAAGCTCTGCGGTCTCCAGGCATTAGAAACTCGCCCCATATACCTCATCGTGCTCGTCAACCAGGGGGAGGGGAGGTCTTGACAAACGCGCGGCCCTAAGGTAGGCTACGAATATGGACCTTCACGAAGAGGCCGTCCGGAGCTTGCGAGGTTACAGCCCTCACCGGCCCTGCGAAGCCAGGGAGGTAGGACTGATTTTCATTCCCGAAGATCCTCGGCTGGTCGGGCCGATGCCAATTCCGGGGACAGAGTGCTCCAGCAAGGCCGCGGCAAATGTTCCAGAGACGCGCAGGAAGATCACAAAAGATGTTAAATCTAACGGAACGAACCTAAGAAGTCCTTTAGAATCAACAAAAGTGCCCAAAAAACGAACCCAAAAGGCGTGCAAAAGGGGCCGAAAAATGTGCCAAGAGTATGCAAAAAAACTCAAACGAAGCGAAAGAGCGACCCCAAAAGGCCAAATTCTAGCGGCGGGGCTGAAGCCCTGCCCTTCCGATTTCGGAGCCAGACACTGTTCGTAAGGGGTGGTGCAGGTCCACATTCCGAACATTTTGTGGAACTTTTGGGAGCTCGAAACGGAATACCTGATGAAAGCAACGAACGATGGCCGGACTCACTGAGATTCGAGACGAGCAGTTGCTGAGGATGATGCAGGGTGGGGACGAAGACGCCTTTGCAACATTGTATCGGCGCCGTCAGGGAGGCATTTACCGCTTTGTGCTGGAGATGAGCGGCTCCGCCCCTCTCGCCGAGGACGTCACCCAGGAAGTGTTCATGGCGCTGATTCGAGACAGCCGAGGCTACGACCCCTCGCGCGGTTCGCTCGGCGCATATCTCCTGGGAATGGCGCGCCATCACGCGCTGCGCCTTATCAAGCGCGACCAGACGTATGTCTCGATCCCGCCGGCGCGGGTCGGGTCGAGGGATTGGGGAGATCTCACCCCTCTTTCTCCCGAGAACCCGCACTCCGAGATGAGCCGCCGGGAATCGATCCATTTGGTGCAACAAGCGATCTTGAGCCTGCCCGAGCACTACCGCGAAGCTGTGGTTGTGTGCGACTTGAATGAAATGAGTTACGAGGATGCTGCGTCGGTCTTGGGATGTTCCGTGGGCACGGTGCGCTCGCGTTTGCACCGCGGGCGCGCCTTGCTCATCCAGAAGCTGGCGGGTGGGAAGAAGGTCGAAGCCGGAAATAAGGCCATCGATCCAAGCAGGTGTCTGGCATGAACTGCAAAGATTTCGAAAGCATGATTCACGAGATTGTGAGCCGGCGAGCGGCTGACAAGACAAAGCAACTCGAGGCTTTGGAGCACGCCGGCCGTTGTCTATGGTGCGCCCTGCGCCTCGACGAAGAGACCAAGCTGACGGAAAGCCTGCAAGCGTTCGCGAGGACCCTTGATGTCCAGCGCGCGCCTGCCCGCGTTGAAGAAGCATTGGTCCAGGCTTTTCGCGAAAGAACTTTGCGGGAGGGCGCCCCACGTTTTGGGCTCGCTGGGAAGCGACTCTGGCGCCGGCTGAGCTGGGGATTGGTATTTGCCGCCACCGTAGCCGCAGCGTGGGTAGTGGTTTTGCGGACGTCGCTCGTTCATCCACGCTCGAGCGTCCCCCAACCCCAGGTCGCGAGCAACCCGCCGCTGGCATCGTCCGAACCCTCACCGGCCAAACAAGGGCAGCCCTCCGTGCCTGGGCAAAGCGAACGGCAAGTGAAGGCCCAAAGCCAGGGGGCCCAATCGCAAGTCGCGACACGACGGACCGCTGAGCCGGGCCCGCGAAGTTCGACAAACCGAGAACTCCAGGGTTCGGGTCTCGACCATCCCCAACAACGTTCAGCGGCGCAGGCTGTTCCCCACGGGCGCTCGGAGAGAGCTGCGCTGGACGAATCTGCGAGCGAGGTGACAACGGATTTCATTCCCCTGGGGACTTGTGACGACTCTGAATGCATGGCTGAGGCAATGCTCGTCCGCGTGTCGCTTCCTGCCGAGGCGCTTCTGGCGTTTGGGCTTCCAATGGACAACGATGATGCTACGGAAGAGCCTGTCCAGGCTGACGTCGCCCTGGGAAGCGATGGAGTTCCATTGGCGATACGGTTGGTGAATTAAACGGTAGGTAGTAGGTGGTATAAGGCAGCAGACATTGGCTGGTGTTTCCCCCACCTACCACCTACGACCTACTACCTACCGGACGAATCATGGAGGAGACGATGAAAGTGAATCAGAGGAACTCAAGAATTACGATGATTTGGGCGGTGGGCGTGTGCTGGATGTTTCTGGCTGCGGCCGTCTTGCCGAACGCCAGGGCACAAAACCCGCCACCCCCCAATGGCAGGTTCGGAAGGGCGCGCTTTGCAGGTGCAGAGCCCTTCTCTGGAGGCAAAGTCGTGACGGGTGCGCCTTACTCCGCGCAAGCGGTCACCGAGCGCACCCAGGCCCTGGCAGGTGGGAACACCATTCATACCACGACCACTGCGAACGTGTACCGCGACAGCCAGGGACGGACGCGGCGCGAGCAGGAAATCGGCGCCATCGGCCCCTGGGCAACGCAAGGGACTCCGCGCAAGGTAATCTCGATTACCGATCCTGTCAGCGGATTCATCCACACGCTGAACCCCGATACGCAGGAAGCGCGCGAGATGCCGTTTCGAGCGCACGCGGGAGCTTGGAGGCGGGCTGAAACAGCACAGCAAAGGCCTGAGAACCCCAACATCGAAACCGAGTCGCTCGGCACGCAAGTGATCGGAGGAGTGACGGCGCAAGGGACACGCATCACGCGCACCATTCCCGCCGGGCAGGTCGGTAACCAGGCCCCCATCGCGAGTGTCACCGAGCGCTGGTACTCGCCGGAGCTACAAACCGACGTGATGCGCAAGCAAGTCAATCCGCAGTTTGGCGAAACGACGTTCCAGTTGACGAATATCGTCCGCTCCGAGCCCGACCCGGCACTCTTCCAGGTGCCGCCCAATTACACGATCAAGAGTGGCAGGCCCTCTACTAACAACGCGCCGGCGGCAAAAACACCTAGCGAACAGTAAAGGCAAGGCGCCAGGTGCAAGCTTCGGCCTGCACTTGGCGCAGTGCGTAACGGCAGTTTTTCGCAATTGAATCCATGATTCATTGAATCAATGGTCCAATTCCTAAGGACCGCAGGTCCGGAGAGTGGAACCTGCGCTACCTTGATCATTACGGCAGCAGCACGATATTTGAAGCGGGTTTGGCGGATGCTTCGGGACCAAGCTGGGTCCGAATCAGGTCAAGGAAGGCGCGGCCCTTTGGACGGCCGTTCTCGCGCGTGGCGCCGAGTTGGGTGAGGAAGGTCAGCGCATCCCGGATTTCGCTGTCGCGTGTGGTGATCAAACCAAGCCTTTGAGTTTCGGCTTCCTTGAATTCTTCCAGGGCCGCCTTGAGCACTTGGTAGAGTTCCCGCCGGTAGAGATAATCGGGAGGCTTTTCGTAATAGAGGCCGCTCGAAAGCGTACGGTAAGTCTCAGCCAGCGCCTGGAGCGCCGCAATCGCGTCCGTGTCTACCACCTGGCGATGGCCCCGGGCATATTCCCAGATGGAAGAGATCAACGCGATCAGGAGCATGCTGTGGCTTTGGGCAAACTCAAATGGAATCCTGGCATCAGGAAAGGGAATCTTCTCCCAATCGACCTGGCGGCGCCCCTCATCGTACTCGCGGCTGGCCACGAGGTGGGGACAGTCCGAGGGACAGTCGATGCTCACTTCGCGTTCGGTTCCACAACAAACCGAGCAGATGTTTTCTCCTCTTGCGGGGCAAAACCTCTTCACCTTGCGCTTACTACAAATAGGACAGGTCAATTAGCGCTCCCTGGGGCGTGCGCAACTGCCGCTGCGCCAAAGCTCCTATTATGCCATAGTCCCCGCGGGCTCTTCGCCGGGGAGCACGTTTCGCCCGGGCGCTCCCTCAATCACACGGGCGCCACACGCCTCGCCCCGGTCCCACAAGGGTAGCCAACCAACCATCCCGCTGGTACACTTGCAGGGATGGCTATCACCTTGGACAATTCGCGCACCGCAGACGTGATCGTAATCGGTGGTGGCTTGATCGGCTCTTCAATCGCACTGCGCTTGGCGCAAGCAAAGCTCCGGGTGTTGGTTTTCGATCGCGGCGAGCCCGGGGCTGAAGCCAGCAGCGCGGCAGCGGGAATGATCGCTCCCCAGGGGGAAACCCCTGAGCCCGACGCATTCTTCGCCTTGTGCGCCGCAAGCCATGCTCTGTTTCCGGGCTTCGTTTCGGAGATTGAGGAACTGAGCGGGCAGGAGGTAGGCTTTCGTCGCGAAGGTAGCCTGCTGGTCGCGGTTGAGGAAAAGCAGGTCGCAGAACTTGAAAAGCTCTTCTGGACCCAGACGCGCGCGGGCCTGCCACTGGAAAGGCTCACTCCGGCCAGCCTTCAGCACAAGATGCCGGGGCTTTCGAGTGAGATCCGGCTTGCCCTCGGCATTTCTGAGGACTACTGGGTGGACAACGAGAAGTTAACGCGGGCCGTGATCGAAGCCGCCCAACGCCTGGGCGTGAGATTCTACGCCCACTGCCCAGCGGAGGAATTGAACGTCCGCGAGAACCGTGTGGAAGCAATTCACGCCAACTCCGGCCATGCCGGCGGCGAAACAACACTCTTTTCAGCAGGGTGCTTCGTGCTTGCGGCGGGCTGCTGGTCGGAAGGACTTGCCGCCCAGGTCGGGCTTGCGCTCCCCATGCAACCTTGTCGCGGCCAAATGATGGAATTCGAATCGCCCCATGAACTCCCCTATGTGGTTCGTGCCGGAATCCACTACCTGGTGCCCCGCTCTCCCCGCCGGGTCGTGGTGGGCACCACGGTGGAATATGCCGGGTTCGAAAAAGCGGTCATGGCCGAGGGATTACAATCCATCCTCAACGGGGCAATGAGGTTCGCGCCTTTCCTGAAGGACTGCTCTTTCCGCCGTGCCTGGGCGGGGCTGCGGCCCGACACGGCAGATCATCTGCCGGTTCTGGGCTACAGCAAGCTGCAAAATCTTATCCTGGCCACTGGTCACTTTCGCCACGGCATCCTTTTGGCTCCCGTCACAGCTCAGCAAATCTCCGAGCTGGTTCTCGCCCGCTCCACCTCTCTCTCCCTCGAAGCTTATCGGCCAACCCGCTTTGCGTGATGGCAGGGAGATCCAGCGCCCAGGATGACGCGGCAAAAAAGCGAATCGGTCACAACTCTGGCGCATGCCGCCGTGGAAGTCCCCAAGTACCCAAGAGTTTTGTGCAGTGGTGGCGAACCCTTTGAGAGTCACCCGGGGCACCGATGGTCGCGGTACTTCCGTACCATCGCAGGTCCGTTGACTTGCCCATGTTAATCCACTAACATTGCCCGTAAGTGCATATGGAACCGAGTCCTGACGAATCCGATATTCCCGGTGTGGTTGGGCGTCGCAGCGCCCGCCTTTCGATCATAATTCCCGTAACAGTGCGCGGAACAGACGCGGCCGGGCAGGCCTTCAAAGAGAACACCTGGACGATTTGCGTTAACAAGCACGGTGGCAGGATCGCCACTTTCCATCAGCTAGCCGACGACGACCAGATTGTTATCGAGAATCCACTGCTGGGCCGGACCGCCAAGGCCCGGGTCAAAAGGGTTTGTGAGAAGCGCTTTGCTGAGGACCCCTACGAAGTCTGCGTTGAACTGCTGGAAGCGCAGAACCTCTGGGGAGTCAAGCTCCCGCCCGAGGATTGGCAGAAGGAGCGGCAGATCGTCCCGGGGGACCAGAAGAGCCCGACCCCGCAGGCCCCGCCGCAAGCTCCGAAGACGCCCGCGCCAACCGCTGAGAGAGGCAGAGTGGTCGAAACGGCGCATCTCGCGCCACGAGGATCGCCGGCGGACGTGGGAGAGCACACCGGAGGACTCAGTCAATTCAACATGGCTGTAAATGCTTTGTCTCGTTTCGCCGGGGAAGCCAACGCCCCGCCGGCTCAACCGGCAGCGCATAGACAGGACGCCATGGGAGTTCCGGAAGCGCCCGCCGGGCATCCGCAAGCCCCGGACCCGCTTGCCCTCAAGGCCCTGCAAGAAAAGATAGGCGAGGCACAGTCGCTCAGGCAGGAATTGAGCCTCCTTACGGATCGCGTGCAGTCGGCGCGGGGGGAAGTGGAGAATCTCCTTTTGAAAGCCCGCGAGGCGCAGCGCGACGGGACATTTGAAGCTGAACAAGTGGCAAAGAAAGTCGAAGAGGCGAGTGACAAGCAGCTCCAATCTGTGCTCGCCCGGCTGGACCAGGAAGTAGAGCGAAGGCTGGGGTCAGCATCCACGCGTTTGGCCGGTGAAACGCAGCAGCGTTTGCAGGCTGAGGCCGCCGGCATAGTCGAAAATATCGCCAAGGAAATGGGCGATCGTCTTTCACCGCTGGCTCAGGAGAGCCTCTCCGCGGCGGCCCTCGAGTTTCAAGCTCAGTGCAAAGGTGCGGCAGAACAGGCCAAGGCTGAACTCGATGGATTGGTGAAGGACGCGACAGCCGTGGTGGATGTGCACATGCGGAAACTTATGGAGGAGGTTTCACCCTCACTGAGCGCCCAAATCGAGCGATCAGCAGAGCAGGTTGCCCGCGAGCAGCTCGAAGAATTCAAGGCGCAAATCGAGTTGAAAGCCCGCGAGGCGCAGCGCGACGGGACATTTGAAGCTGAACAAATAGCAAAGAAAGTCGAAGAGGCGAGTGACAAGCAGCTCCAATTTGTGCTCGCCCGGCTGGACCAGGAAGTGGAGCGAAGGCTGGGGTCAGCATCCACGCGTTTGGCTGGTGAAACGCAGCAGCGTTTGCAGGCTGAGGCCGCCGGCATAGTCGAAAATATCGCCAAGGAAATGGGCGATCGTCTTTCACCGCTGGCTCAGGAGAGCCTCTCCGCGGCGGCCCTCGAGTTTCAAGCTCAGTGCAAAGGTGCGGCAGAACAGGCCAAGGCTGAACTCGATGGATTGGTGAAGGACGCGACAGCCGTGGTGGATGTGCACATGCGGAAACTTATGGAGGAGGTTTCACCCTCACTGAGCGCCCAAATCGACCGATCGGCAGAGCAGGTTGCCCGCGAGCAGCTCGAAGAATTCAAGGCGCAAATCGAGCCCGTCCGCAGGAGCAGCGAGGATTCCACCCAACGCAACCTCGAAAGAATGCGACAGGAAACTCAGGCAGAGATTCTTAACGCCGGAATCCAGGCCAGGAAGATTTATAAGGAAGAATCCGGGACGGCAGCCCAGGTAATTTCCGTTTGCGTGGACTCTGCCGTGGATTCATTGAATCGCGCCGGCGACGAAGCCGTCTCGAAACTGCAGGAAGCCTACCAGACCCTTGAACTCAGTTTGAAGAAGGCGGCGGAAGAGTGCCTCCCACGGTTAGCCGACGAATCCGCATCAGTGCTCGAGAAGTTTCGCGCCGAAACACAGGCGCTCGCCGCCCAATTGCAATCCGAAGTGGAATCCACTGCCCGCGAGTTTTCGGAGAAAGCTAGCGGGGACATATCGGAAAAGCTCGAAGGTGCCGTCGAAGGGGCGCTGGAATTAGTGGCCAGAGACTTTAACAAGCAAGCCGAAGATGCTCTGGAGCTGCTGAAAGAGGGACTCCGATCCGCTCAACAACAGTGCGTTGATGAGACACAGAGGCAGTTGGCGGCGGCCCGCGAATCGACTCTGACTTCGCTGGAAAGTGAAGCTGGGGTGAACTTAGCGTCCTTCCGCGAGCGACTGCACACAACGCTGCTGGAAATGCAGGCGCAGCAAACCAAGGAGATGGAAAAGGAAATCCAAACCAGCTTGCAGGGTCTCCTGGAATCCCTGCGCACACAAGTCCACTTGACCGCCGACGAATCCGCCGCCCGGGTGACGGCCGAGGTCAGGAGCAGGGCCGAGCAAGCCCTCCAGGAACTCCCGGACCGGCTCTACAAAGGCGTTGGGATGGCCGCCCTGGTGGCAAAAGAATGGGAGGAGCAAGCCAAGACGCACCTGGAAGCGCATTTGAGCCACGTGCTGGAGGTTTTCCAGAAGCAGCTCGAAGGATTGACCATGGCCGCGCAGGAGCGGCAGCGCAGTGACGCGGAAGCTCTCAAAGGCTTGCTCCAGAGTCGTCTGCACCAGGCCGCTCGACTGTTTGAGGGTGTGGAAGCCAACGCTAGCCAATCCAAGGGGGTGGCCCGCGAGGAGTCCAGGCATTCCCCTTTTCAGTCTCTCCGGGCATCCAGAGACCCTCTCCGCCCTGCCCTCGACCCCCTGGTAGAGAAACAGCAAAAGATTATCGAGGAAGCCCTTAGTGCCTTTCGCTCCAGACTGGGCCGGATTCTTGCGGATCACGCGCCCAAGGAACCGCAAGGACCCGCAGGCACACCTTAGCATTTCCTTTCGCAAATACGCTGGCCTTTTCGCAGCCGGCGCAGTCTCTCCTCCAGCGTTGACGAAGGGCCCATCCCCGGGGGCAACCTCATGCTACTCGGAGGTATTCTCACCCGCTCAACACCCTGCCGTGATTGTGGAACAACCGACCTGGTGTACCGGAACAACTTTGAGGGTGATACTGAAACCCGCGACGCCACAAGGGAAGGGGCGCTCATGTAGTAGGCTAGGTTGATTTCGAGGGAGTTTCGGCCCTGCGCGGCTGGAAGACCCAACTGGCGCACTACCCACGCCCGATGTTTTTAGCAAGGCGGTCCCGGCGGGGTAGGACCGTTTCCCGGCCCCGAGCACGCCGTGCTTCAAATCACCAAGCGCACGACGGGTTCGGACCTTTGCTGCCCACCAAGGGACTGGATTGACCGGAGGAAAGCATCCACCACCAAGGGATCGAATTGCGTGCCTCGGCAGCGCTGCAATTCAGCCAGGGCCTCTTCCACGGGGCGGGCCTTCCTATAGGCACGGGCGGAAACCATAGCTTCGAAGGCATCGGCTACTGTCATAATGCGGGCGCCGAGAGGAATTTGCTCCCCTCTTAAGCAGTCGGGATAACCCTGCCCGTCGAAGGCCTCATGGTGGTGGCGCACGATGCGCTCGATGGCTATCCGTTTCAAAGGTTCCACTATCTTCGCGCCCCAGGCTGCATGGCTTTTCATGATCTCGTACTCTTGCGCCGTCAGGAGCGTGGGCTTGATGAGCACGGGGTCAGGCACATGAATCTTACCGACATCGTGAACGATGCCCGCCAGACGGATATCTTCGATTTCTGCCTCGGAAAATCGCATCTGCATTGCGATCTGGGCTGCATACCTGGAAACCCCCTTGGAATGGTCCCTTGTGTAAGGGTCTTTGGCTTCAACCGCGTAAGCGAGGCAAGTGATCATGTCCAGAAGCGAAGGCGACTCGCCTGCGGGTTCCCGCAGCATCCGCTCGAACCTGTGCTGGTACTGGCTGAAGGCGCCGGGGTCCGCGGAAATCATCCGTTTCATCGCCACTCCCAGATACGCTTCCACTTCCCCTAGCTTGGGGCTCAGCTCCGCCAGCTTCACGCAGTTTCCGCTATGGTGTTTGGCAAGATACATTCCGGAATCCGCAACCCTGAGAATCTCCCCTTGGGTTGGGCCGTGGTCCGGGAAGGTGGCGATCCCAAAACTGGCAGTCACCCCGTGGGCGCGCAGGAAGTGGTCCGCCTCCAGGGCGGCACGCAGCCTCTCGGCCAGAATTTCTGCTTGTTCCGTGTTTGTCTCAGGCATTAGTAGGGCGAACTCATCCCCCCCATACCTCGCCACCACATTGGATTGCCTTGATCGGGCATCGAGCAGGGTGGCCACAGCCGCCAGCACTTTATCGCCTTCCAAGTGGCCCCCGAGGTCATTGACCCGCTTAAAGCCGTCGAGGTCCATCATGATCACGGAGAACGGCCGGCCGGTGCGGGTTGACAGGCGCCATTCCCCGTCCAGCGCCTCCATGAAGTAGCGATGGGTCTTGAGACCTGTCAGACCGTCGGTGATGGCTTGGTCCAGCGCCGACTGGTAGGCACGAGCATTGTGGAGGGCAATGGCAAGCTGGTCTGCCAGTGACTGCAAGGTCAGCACGTCCTGTTGAGAAAAGCTATTCTCCCGAAAGCTTTCCAAACTCAAGACACCCAGCAGATCATCGCGATACCACAAGGGAAGGCTGAGGGCAGACCGAACGCCCGGGTGCAACGCAACGTATCGAGGGTCGCGCAGCACTGAATTTGCCAGGGCGGGCTCACGGCTCATGGCGGCCGTGCCAGAAAGCCCTTCGCCGCATCGGGCTCGGCGGCCCAGAAGTTCCGCTCCGTAACCCGCCTGAGCCTCCACGACAAGCTCGTTTTTTTGAAGGTCCACCACTTCAATCCGCGCCAAGTCGCGATCGAAGGCGCTCCGGACGTCCCCACAAATACTGTCAAGAAGCTGATTCGGATTGAGGACCGAAGCTGCTTTCTGTGCCAATTCATTCAGGAGCGCCAAATGGCTTGAGCGTCGTCGCTCCTTTTGGAAAAGCCGGGCGCTCTCGATCGCACTCGCGGCCTCGTCGGCAAGAACCTGTATCAGCTCAAACTGTTCCTGATTAATGGTGTTTTCGCGCTCGAAGTCCCCGGCTGCCAGCACACCCAGGGCGCCGTCCGAGAAATGAATGGGCACTCCGCACCAGGTGCGCAGCCGGCCATCCACAGGTTTGATCCCCAGGCGGCGTGCGGCAGCCGGAAGCTCCTGGTTCAGCAGCAGCGGGCTGCGTCCCTGGCAGACGAACTCCGCCAGTCCATCAACCTCCGCTGCTCCAGGCGTGTCCTCGCCATCGGCGGTTTCGAAGGGCACGACGGTCTTGAGAGGCCCTTCCGGCGACTCCTGCAAAGACAGGGAAAAGTTGGTTGTACCGAGCACCCCTTTCAGCTCCTCGCGGAGGATCTCCACCTGTGATTCGAGATCAAAGGTGCCGCGCAACAAATCACTCACACGGTGCAGTATCCTGAGTTCCTGGTCGTGTCGTTCTGCCGCCCTGTGCAACGACCAATTCTCCATTGCCACGCCAAGTTGGCTGCCAATAGCCAGGAGCAAGCGCAGTTCGATCGGGCGGAAGATTCTCGGCTTGCGGCTTCCCATCAGCATTACACCATATGAGCTGTCGCGGACCTGCAATCCAACCAGCAGCAGAGTCCGCAACCCATCCCCTGCGCAAACCTCTCGAAGTTCTTGGAAAAGCGCGTCGCGTTGCCAGGCAACTTCCAGAGGAGGAAAAGACAGGTTGGGGACAACCAGTAGATTCCCCCACCTTTCTCCGCACGCGGCCAGGTAAGTACGCAAGGGCTCGTTGGACAGCCGCTCGACAGTTCGCGCGTTGAGTCCTTGGGCGCAGACATGGCTAATCGCGTCCGACCCGGTGGTTTGAACTAAAATGTAGGAGTCCGCGCTCCCCAACATTTCAGTGGTCCGCTGCATGGTCAAGTCGGCCATCTGCTTCGGATCAGGACTTTCGGCCAGAGCTCTGTCGAAAAGATGGAGCTCCGAAAACCACTGCAAATCAGCGTTCTTCTCGCGCTGAACGCGCTGCCGACGGTGCTCCAGAAACAAGACGAGCAAGAGGATAATTGCCAGGCACGGGAGCGCCGGGACTTGGAAGAGGTGGAAAGGAAGGGAACCCATCGCAGCCATTCTCCAATGGAGAGCACACCGCAGCTCTCTTCGCCAGTCCCTCTGCGAGTTCGTTAAGAGAAACCCACGGCTGGCGCCAACTCGATGGGCGCAGAGGAATCCATGAACGCCGTGGCCGGTCGCCCCTACCTAACGACCAAGCCCACGTTTGAAATCTAAGAATATTCTAATCTAGCTCTCTGCGATGTCAATGAAATAATTAGGGCTTCTGTAAGCCCCCCCCCAACCCCTGTGCTTGGATCATATCCGTCCCAACCTTTCCAAGTGCTGAAGGAGGGATAAGCACCGCTGGCACTGCCAAGTTCCGTCAAGCCCATGCCAATCCCAACGGGCCTGCAACTGTCGCGCCGACTGCTGCTGTCCCCATCCCGGATGTGCAGGGATGAGCTCTCCACGGTTCTCTCTAATAGTTTAGCGGGACGCTGAAAAAGGGTGTTAGCATGTCATTGTGAGCGAAGTCGTTCCGCCACGGCGGGTCACTGATCTTAGGTCGCTCGCCACTCCTCTCCCGAACATCGGAGCGGAACTCCTGTGTTTTCAATAAGACGGCGGTTTGTGTCTTGCGCCGATGCTCTGACATCGCGGCGAGCCATTTTCAGCCATGAACGCTCAGGATGACGCGAGAATGGCTTTTTTCAGCACCCTGTTGGTTTGGTCTCTCGAGAGGAGGAAGAATGATTCGTCGAGATTTTTTCACCCGTATTGCCGGAGGCGCCGGCGCGTTGGCTCTGGGCAGCGAGCTCTGGGGAAAGACGAAACGCCACCCTGCCAGTGTCGACAGGTCAGACAAACGGAATCGCGTTTCCATTTCCACCTGGAGTTTGCATAACTATTTTCAAGCCACGCGCGAGAAGGATTTCGCCCTGGCGGGGAATATGCTCGCCTTGCTCGACTTCCCGGAGATGATTGCGGACCGCTACAAGGTTCACAACCTGGAGTTTTGCGCCCCCCACTTCGCTTCCACCGAAAAGGCTTACCTCCAGGAACTCAAGAGCCGCTTGGTGAGAGCCTACTCGCACGTCGTGAACATGCCGGTCGACATTAAAGAGCTATGGACGGGCGGCGGGCTTTCCGATCCGGACAAAGAAGTGCGCGATGCGGCGGTGGATGGCGCAAAAACATGGATCGATGTCGCGCTTGCGGTCGGCTCCAAGTCCGTTCGGTGCGATCCCGGCAAGATAAATCCGGAAGACCTGTCGCCGACCCTCGAGTCTTACAAGCGCCTGGCCGCTTATGGCAGACCCAAGGGCGTGCATGTGATTATTGAGAACCACGGCGGCGTGGGCTCGGAACATCCGGAGGAGTTGGTGAGACTTTTCAAACGGGCAGGCACGGAAGTGGTGGGTGCACTCCCCGATTTCGGCAACTTTCCGGACGAGGACACGCGGGAGAGAGGGCTAGCACTCCTCTTTCCCTACGCGCATGTGGTTTGCCACGCCAAGGGGTTGGATTTTGACTCCGCCGGGAACGAGACCAAGTTCGACTTTCCCAAGTGCATCGAGATCTCCAAGGAGGCTGGGTTCAAGGGGATATATTCGATTGAATATGAAGGGTCCGGTGACCCCTACGTAGGTGTGCAGAAGACGCTGGATGAGTTGTTGAAGTATTTGTAGGTATGCCACGAAGAGTTTCGCCACGGAGTGCACGGCGGCCGCAGAGAACGAACAATGAGACTGGAAAGGGAAAACCCGAAAATGGTTTCTCCCCTACATTCCTGGAGGCAATCCGCGCAACGGATAATTCTTGCCGTGCTGATCGGCGTTTTCTTACTGGCCTCCACCGCGAAAGCCCAAGAGGATGCCGCAGCCGCCAAGCTTGGCAGGAGCACCCGGCAGTCGTCTGTTTCTTCCCAGGCAGTGAAGGGAAGCCATCCATTCTGGGATAAGGACAACATCTTGCTTTTCGCGGGGGTGGGAGCCGGGCGTGGTCTCGACTACATATCAACGCGGCACTTTCGCGACCGCGGAGTTAACGAATGGCTTCTCACAAACAACCTCGTGGATAACAAGCCGCTTTTTGCTGGTATCGAGGTGGCAGGCGTGGCAGCCTCGATTGGAGTCTCTTATCTCTTTCACCGCAGCGGTCACCACAAGCTGGAGCGCTGGGTTTCCATCGTTCACATCGGAGCGGGGGTTGGGGGTTCGGCCTGGAACTACACTTTGAAACCATCGCCGCCGCCCAGTGCTCCCCATTAGCCAGCCGCTGCGCTTTTTTCCTCCGGATGCAACGGAAGCAGTTGCTCGGTATCGCTCGGCGCGCTGAAGGTCGTGCATAGCTTGCCGCCCAAACAAGAGTTGGGCTGTACGGTGAAATCCTTCCAGCGGCGACGGTAAAGCACCCATGTTCATCCGTAAGTTGATCGCCAGCGTTATCTTCAATGTGGCCATTTTCGCCCTTCTGCTGTTTTTACCAGCAGCTACCTTGTATTGGTGGCGGGCCTGGTTATTCGTCGGCTTGGTCTTCATAGGCACAGTGGCGGCCATGGTTAGCCTGGCACGGGGCCACGAGGGCTTGCTCAAAGAACGACTTAAGCCACCTGTCCAGAAGGGGCAGCCAATGGCGGACAAGGTCATCGTGGTCCTCTATATCGCTGCGGTCTCCGGCTTGATTGTCTTCATCCCCCTGGACGTGTTCCGATTTCACTTGATGGGCAAGCCCGGAACGCCCGTTTCGTCGTTGGGGCTTACACTGCTGATCGCGGGTTGGTGGGTCGTCTACTTCGCCCTTAGGGAGAACGCCTTCGCGGCGCTAGCGGTGAAGCATCAAGAAGAGAGACAACACACGGTAATCGATACCGGAGTCTACAGCATCGTGCGACATCCGATGTATGCGGGTAGTGCCCTGCTGTGGGTTGGCATGCCCCTGTGGCTGGAATCGTATCCCGCTGCTTTGCTGGCAAGCGTTCCGATCGCGACGGTGGCTCTGCGCATCCTGTTCGAAGAACGGTTCCTGCGGCGAGAGCTGAAAGGCTACGACGCCTATACGCAGAGGGTCCGGTACAGGTTGATCCCGTTTCTCTGGTAAGCCAGGGATTCCCATCATCCGGCATTAGTTCGATGCCACCACGGAGAATCCGGCCCCGTGTCATTCTGAGGCCCCCCTTCTTTTGGGGGGCCGAAGAATCCCTGCAGTTTCTTTGAATGGCCGGCCGGTGAATGTTCGTTGCGAACTGCGGAGATCCTTCGTCGTCCGCCTAAAAGAATGGCGGACTCCTCAGGATGACATTCTTTGGGGAAGGATGACATGCTTGGGGTAGGCGCCGTGTCCGCGCGACGTCGGCTTCCGAGTTCGGGTTCAGAACTCCAATCGGAGCTGAAGTGCGACCATCCGAGGCGAGTTATCGCCTCCCAAACCCACACCCAGCAACCCTGTGGGTGGAGAGGTTGTCGCCACCAGCGCGCCGAAGCCGGTCTGTGTGCCGGGCTGTCCAGGAATTCCGGCCACTGCAGTGGGCAAAGCAAAGTTCGGGTGGTTGAGGAAATTGAAGAATTGACCTTCGAGGCGGAGCGCGACCCGCTCATGAATGGAAAACTTCTTGGTTAAATAAAGATCGCTCCAGGTGAACCCCGGTCCATGCAGCGTGTTGCGTCCAAGGTTGCCGAACTGGCAATTCTCCGGAGTGTCTCCACCGTTGCAGGCGCCGGTGCTGGGATCAACTGACGACACAAAGGCGTCGGGGTTCAGCCACTGGAGGGTTCCGGGCTGGGTAACGCCGGGAACCGGAGAGTGGTGGTAGAGAGGCACGCCCGGCCGGACGCTCGCAAACTGCGGACCGCCCCCTTGAATGATACCCTCGCCGTTCGCTGAATAAGGGGCGCTTAGGACGCTGAACGGCACGCCGCTGTGCCAGAAAGCGGTGCCTGACACCTGCCAGCCGTTCGCCAGCGCGCCGAGAAAACGGCTGCTCCGAACTCGCACGGGAAGTGCGTAGACATAGGACGTGTTGAAGTTGTGCCGGATGTCGTAATCGCAATTGCCATATTGCCGCCGAAGTTCACCAGGCAACGGCGAGATCAGGGCTCCGGAAGAGAAGGGCAGGAAACCTCCGTTCGATATCGTGTCCAGACAGTGGCTCCACGTGTAGTTGGTGTCAATCTGCAACCCGTGCCCCATGCGCTTCTGTGCCGTCAGTTGCAGCCCGTTGTAGTGGCTGTTCGCGCCGGTTGTGAACTGCGTGACGCTGGCAAAGCGCGGGTCTTCGGGCTGGTTGTATGGAAACGGCGCAAAGCATCCTGGGCAGACGGTCTGGTAGCCGTTCACCTGCACCTGGTAAGGCAACTGAACTCCTCGAGTGCCCACGTATTGCGCGCGCAAACTTCCTGTATTGCCCAACTGGCGCTCGACTCCCAAGCTCCACTGCATGGAATAGGGCATCCTCAGCGTTCCGTCCGGCACGGCCACCAGGGCGGCCGGAGGCAGGCATGCTTGGGGATTTGCCTTGGGGGAAGCACAGGAAAGTTGGCCCTGCGAAAAGCCGGCGAGAAATGCCTGGTTGGCAGCCGCGGTCGCATCAATTGCGCTCCCCGGCACCCCGGGAGCGAGCGTGAGTCCGCCTGCTTGCCCGAGCAGCCCACCCTGGAAGATGTTGACGTAAGGCGAATTCGACCCAATCAGGTCCGCAATGCTCCCCGGAAGAATGTCAGTGAAGACGCCGAAGCCAGTACGAAGCACCATCTTAGGGGTGAACTGCCACGCAACCGCAGTGCGGGGCTGCCAAGCCAGCAAGGGCGTTGAAGGAAAAAACATTTTGAGGCTCGTATTGAGGGCGGCGTTCAAAGGTTGATTGACGTCGTGAGAAGAAGCGTCAAACGAGGAGCCGAGGCGCGCAATCATGGCGTGCGGGTTGACGGGGTTGGAGTTCCACGCGGCGCGCAAACCGAACGTCCAGGTGAGGTTTTTCGTCACGCGGAAGGTGTCCTGCGCGAACAGATCCAAGTTGCTCAGGTTGAACGGCTGCTCACCTGAGACTGGGTACGACGCGGTGGCGAGGGACGCGATGCCGTAGATGTATTGAGGCAGCGTGGTGTAGGTCGCCAGCGGGGTGACGTAGTTGCTGAAGTCGAAATCGCTTGCCAGCATACGGCGCGAGCCGACGCCGAACTCGATCTGGTGCGCCCCGCGCTGCCAGGTCAACGTATCATTGAGCTGGTAGCGTGTGACGCGCCGCCCCTGAGGCCAGTTGTAGTCTAATCCTCCCAGGGGCGTGAACGGCGCGTTCGACCCAACGCCTTGCAGCACGATGGGGAGGGCCACCAAGGTCTTGGCGGGGTCGGTGGGCTGGAAGATACTCGAGTACCAGGAGAAAGCCGGGTTGAAATAGTTCACCATGTTCTGGCTGAAGATGTGCGTATAACCGGAAGCAAAGGAGTACATCGGTTGGGGAGAGATGGCATTGAACAGTGGATTGATGGGGTCGGTGTAAGCTGCCTGAAGCCCTGTATCGGATTGAAACCTGTACCAGACCATGTTATGGGCATCGAGATCGTGGTCCAGGCGCGCGGTGATGACTTGTTCGTGGTCGGCGCTGGACATCGAGACGGCTTGCCGGTTGGCGCAGCCATTCCCGTTCGGAGGACTGCCGCTTGCCGCGCTGCCGTCCGCCCCTAGAGGACACCCGAGCACTGGCAGGGGCGAGCCTGCGCTGCTCCGATAGAGCGAAAACATCTTCTGATAGAAAGGCACGAGGGCCGGCGCTGCGGGATAGGAGACGCCGGTGATGGTGTCCACGCCTCCGCGCGGCAACTGCCCGAGAACATAGCTCCGGAAACTCGCGGAGGGCACGGTGATAGTATCCACAATCGGCAGCGCGATCCGCATCTGCTCGAAATCTCCAAAGAAGAACAGCTTGTCGCGGACCACCGGGCCGCCCAGGCTACCCCCGAAATGGTTTACCGTGGAGCGAGGCTTGTGCCCGCCGGGGTTGGCGTTAGTAAAGAAATTGGCTGCGTTCAGCCTCGATCCGTTCCACAGTTCATAGAGATTGCCGTGAAACTTGTTGGTGCCGGATTTGGTGACGTAGTTGATTTGAGAGGCTCCGTAACGGCCCTGGTCAACCGCGTAGGAGGTCGTGTTCACGGTGACCTCCTGAATGGAGTTCAGCCCCAGCACAAGGTTGGTTGATAAACCACTGTTCAGGCTGGTCATCGGATCGTTGGTCTCGAGGCCGTCCACGATAAAGGCGTTCGAAAGAGCAGGCAGTCCATTGAATTCCACGTTCCCGTAACCATTCTGCCCGCCCACAAAATCATTGGAAGAGCCCGCCGTGTTGATCAAGGCGCCGGGCGAGAACTGGGCGACGTAGGTCATGTCAGAACCCGGGTTGGGAAGATCGGCGATGGCCGCGGCTTCCAGCGTCGTCGTGGTGTTCGCGTTTTCGGTGTTAATGAGTGGCGCCGTCGATTGCACCTCCACCTCCGTTTTCTTGGCGGCAATCTTCAGCACCAGATTCACAGTCTGCGTCTGACCAAGGGGTACAGATACAGGGCCGATGGTCTGGTCTTCGAAGCCCAACGCCTTCGCCTCCACAACGTACGGACCGGGTTTAAGCTCGGGGAATGAGAAGCGTCCGCTTTCGTCGGTTTGGACCGTGCGGTGGAGGCCGGTGGTTGAGCTGGCGACGGTCACCGCCGCCCCGGCCACTGGGGCGCTGCTTGAATCAGTAACCTGCCCGGCCAAGGCGCCGGTGGTCTCGCCTTGCGCCCGCACCGTTCTACCAACCCCTGAAAAAACCACCGCCAGGAGTAAGAGGGCAACAAACCATGGCGGCTTCTTGCCCCACGGGGCCAATCCCCAATGCCCTCTGTTCTCCTTGGAATGTGGACGGACAAACCTCATCATGACCTCCCTTGCTGTGGTGCGCGGTGGCGCTCTAACAGGCTGATGAAAAGGCCTGTTACTCTGTCATTCTGAGCGCCAGCGAAGAATCCCGGCAGTTCAGAATCAAGCAACTACGGAGATCCTTCGTCGTCCCGATCAGATCGGGACTCCTCAGGATGACATGCTGGAGACTTTTTCATCAGCCTGCTATAGGGCCGAAAACCCCGCCCGCTGCATCTTCACCATAGCTTGCATTTATGCATAAGCTATAGTTAATACCACCTTTCGCCCCCACGTCAACAAAATTTCGCATTGTCGGCTTAGGTCCGGGAATAAACCCCTGTTGCCATTTCCCCCGATTCTTGCCATGATGGGAAATGCTGGAAGGCTGAAGAGAACGAAATCCAAGAGGTGGAGAATGAAACTAACCATCTCCAAAGAAGATTACCTGAAAGCCATTGCCGAAGCGGAGTCTGAAGAAGAGCCGGTGATCGCCGCAACGATTGCGCGCTGGTTGAAAATAACCCCGCCCGCCGTGGCCCTGGCCTTGAGGCGTCTGCAACGGGATAAACTAGTCAGAGTTGGAGGCGGCGGGCGGATCTCGCTTACCGCCGCCGGCCGCCAAATCTCAGATCGGCTTCGCAAACGTCACTATTTGATCGAGCGCATGCTGACTGAGATGCTGGGGATGGAATGGTACAAGGTCCATGACGAGGCGGAACGGCTGGAACACGCTGTTTCGGATGACTTCGAGAGGAAGTTAATTCAAAAGTTGGGCGAGCAAGGCCCCTGCCCACAGGGGGACGAGATTAACACGGGCGCCGCGGAACGTCGCAAGTCGGGTCTGATCCTGCTGGCGGAAGTGCCTGCCGGAACGCGAGTGAAGGTGGTCGGCATGTATGAGCGAGATCGCTCACTGCTCGAGTATTTTGATGGGCTCGGACTTCGCCCCGGATCACAACTCCAAGTGGTGAGCCGCAATTATGACCATACCATGACCTTGGACGTTGGGGTGAAGCAGGTCCACCTGGGTCAAGCTGCGGCTGGAAAGGTGTGGGTACAGGGCGAAAGCCCTCGTCCGGGCAGCAGGGCAGTTTGAAGTTTGGCCCAAGTGAGGTAGACTTCCCCAAATGCTGTTCATGGTTATTGAACGCTTCAAACATGGCCATCCTCGCCTGGTGGGCGAAAGGTTCACGAGAAGCGGTCGAATGTTGCCTGAAGGCGTTGTCTACCACGCGAGCTGGGTGGATTCGACGGGCACTCGTTGTTTTCAGCTCATGGAAACACCGCATCCGGAACTACTGGACGCCTGGGTTAGCCGCTGGGATGACCTGATAGACTTTGAAGTCGTTCCAGTTCTGACCTCGACTGATTTCTGGGCCAAGACGCAGCTTGCATAAACCCGCATTCTGAAGTTGGAGTTGTGGCCGTGAGGCGCGGGCGCGTCGGCCCCCCAAAAAAGCTGTCATCCTGAGTCCGCCGTTCTTTGGCGGACGAACCCGCCGCGGCGGGTCGGCAGTTCGCAGGAAGAATCCACTGCCCAGCGGTGTAAAGAAACTGCGGCAATGCCTCGTTCGGCCTCAGGTCTTCACTTCTGCTGTAAGGATTTGATGTACTCCGTGAGATTAGCTACCCGTAGATGCACTTCGGACTCGTGCTGGTGGCTCATGGACATGAACACGGGACCCCAGATCGGCATTTGCTTGGAGCCGTGGGCCGGAATACCAGCCTCGCCGGTGATAGCCTTGGCAACCTGTATGGAGGGAAACTTTCCGTTGTTCTGCCGGGCAAGAACAGTGAGATCTGTCGGCGGCGCCTTAAGCGCGGCCGCAACGGGTCCATCACCCTTTCCTTCTTTTCCGTGACAGGCGGCGCAATAAGCTTCAAACATCTGCTTGCCGGAGTTAGCCGAAGTATGCCGGACAGGGATGTTGATGATTGCGGGTTTCTGGGCAACACTCAGGCCGCAAAGCGTGATCAGTAAGGCAAGGAGAAGCACCACTCGCAACTGCATGATGTGCTCATTTCCGTTTACCCGCACGGTAAACGATAGGGCTTCCTCGTCGTGATAGATATCTCCCTTATTACCCCATAACACTTGCCTCACCAGAAGTCAACGAATGCATTCCCTTGCATTCCCTTGCGGGCGGAGGGGCATCCGCCGCGGCGGACGCTGTGCCCCTACAAGATGCACATCGCACCCACGCTAACTTCCGAATTCGGGTTCATCGGCAGCCGATTCGTGAAAGCGTTCATTCGTAACGGAGAGCTTCGACGGGATTGAGGTGAGAGGCGCGGATGGCCGGCGCCAAGCCGCTGAGAAGTCCCACGAAGATCAGGATGGCCGTGGAAACACCGACCGTGCCAAGCGAAATATAAAGGTGGATGTCGCCTTTACCGGATGTGTCTTCGTAGAGAGGGCCGTAAAGGGGAAGCGGTCCGATGGCCGCGGACGCAGCATAGGCGAGGCCAATGCCAATGGCGCCGCCAATCGCGGTGATGACCAGCGCTTCGGCCAGGAACTGCAACTGGATTTGCCAGCGGCGGGCGCCCAGGGCGCGGCGCAGACCAATCTCCCGGATGCGTTCTTCCACGGCCACTAACATGATGTTCATCAGCCCCACGCCGCCAATGCCAAGGGTGAGCGCTCCGACGAACGTAAACAGGGCCTCAAAGCCAATGGTGATGCCATCGATGATGGGCCGGAACTGCTCGCGGCCGAACATCATGATGGCGCGCTCATCCGTGGGTGAAAAGCGCTGGCGCTTGGCCACCTCCGCGCGTACTTGCCTCATGGCCTCCTTTTCGAACCGGGGCGCGAGGGGCTCAAACACCAGTACGGAGGCATAGCGAGTGTTCCAGATATCCCCGGCGGTGGAATACGGGATCCAGACGGATTCGTCGTCGCTGGTGAAATAATTGCTGTCCTGAATCTTGCGGTCCATGGTTCCGACCACGGTGAACCGGGTACCGCTGATGCGAACCGTTTCGCCTACGGCAGGCTGGCCACTGAAGAGCTTTTCCCGGAGACGGGCTCCGAGGAACACCACGCGCCGGCGCTCGAGCACGTCCTCAGGGCTGATCCAGCGGCCGACGCTGGGCACTTCGTTGCGCATCTCGCCATACTCGGGGCAGACCCCGCGAATCGCCGTATTGGCCAGACGGTCACCGTAAGAGATGGGAAGCCAACGCACCGTTTCCAGGCAGGCGGTCCTGACCAGCGTGACGTTTTCCCGAACCAGGTCCAGGTCCGCTTTTTCGAAGACCACGTGCTTGCCGGCGCGCTGGCCCCCCGCCTGCTCGCTGGTCTGAGCGGGCCAGCATATGACCGCTCCCTTGCCGAAGGCGTCAAAGGCCGCGACGACCACGGACCGAAGCCCTCGGCCGTAAGCGATCAGGAGCGCGACGGCGGCAATACCCCACGTAATCCCCAACATGGTGAGGAAACTACGCAGCGGTTGGCGGCGGAGTGCGGACCAGGCTTGGATGAGAATTTCTCGGAACACGTCGTTCTTACCCTGGGCTGTCAGCTTTCAGCTATCAGCTATCAGCCGTCAACTTCTGGATGAAAGATGTGAGCATTCGCTTAAGCTCAGTTGCGTTGTTCTCAAGGGATTCATATTGGGATTTGTCGAGATAACCGAGTTCGTGTGAGAGGAGAATGTGATACTCAAGCTCACTTGCTGAACCCAAAGCCACCTGGAGGAAATGACGAAACTCCGCGCTACTCCCCCGTACACAACCCTCCGCGATATTCGCAGGAATTGAGGCGGCGGCTCGCCGCAATTGACTCGTCATCCCGTACATCTCATCTTTGGGGAATGATTTGGTCGCCCTGTAAATCCAAAGCGTAAGTTCATGTCCCTTTTTCCAGACTTTCAGATCTTTGAATGACCTCACTGCGCTTCGCCTCCCACCCTTGGGCTTTCAGCTTTCAGCCATCAGCTATCAGCCTTCAATTTCGATTCTTGAATGACTTCACTGTGCTTTGCCTCCCACCCTTGGTCTGCGATAACATCTCCTGGACGGCACATTCTACCTGTTCCGCACCTTGAGTCCACTGAAAGCTGAGAGCTGACGGCTGAAAGCTGATAGCTAAGTGCTAACCCCCCGGCTCATACCGCAGGGCGTCGATGGGATCCACGATGGCGGCGCGGCGAGCCGGGTAAAGCGCCGAGAACACGGCGATGGTGCCCAACAGCGCGAATGACATCACGGCGGATTTCCAGGTTGGCAAGAGACCCGCAAAGAAGACCGGCATGGGGAAAAGGTCGACGAGCCCGCAGAGACCGTAGGCGATGCCCATGCCCAGACCACCGCTCAACAGAACGACGATGAGCGCCTCGATGAAGAACTGGCTCAGAATAGCCCGGGCGCTGGCGCCTACCGCTTTGCGAACGCCGATTTCACGGGTGCGTTCGCGCACCGCCACCAGCATGACGTTCATCACGCCGATTCCCCCCAGCAGCAGTGTAGTGATGCCCACCGCTCCCAAGAAGAGCTTCATGCTGTCCATGATTTTCTGAAATGCCTTGGACTCCTCGACCGTGTCCCAGATGGGAGCGGCTTCCTTGTCTCGAGGGTCGAAGTTGTGGATGCGTCCGAGCGCGCGGCGCACTTGCCACTTGCAGGTTTCATGCTCTTCGAGCGACTTCGGGGCCACCAACAAATGATCAACGCTGGTGGAAAGCAGAGGAGGTTTGTTGGGAAAATCGCGCAGCATGGCGCTGAAAGGGACGAAGATCTTATCCACGTCCCAGCCGTCATAGCAACTGTTCTGGTCTTTGCTTTCCATGATTCCGATGACGGTGTAAGGCAGGTTGTTGATGTAAATGCTCTCACCGACAGCGGGACGGGTAGAGAAGAGTTGCTTCTTGATATTGCTGCCAAGGAAGGCCACGCGGCGCCCCTGGGCATTGTCTCCCCAGTCATAGAACCGGCCTTCAGCGACGTGGATCGAACGAATCTCAGCGAACGGGGGAAGCGAACCCGTGACCTCCGGTGAGGCATTGTTGTAAAGACTGCGACTGGTTAAGCTGTCCCGCGAGAGCTCCGGCAAGACGTACCGGCAGGCAGTAGCCTCCTCCGCTACGGCGGGCGCGTCCGAGTCCTGCCAGTTCACTTGACGGCCTGCCCGCAGCCCGCCCGCTTGCATGCTGGTCCGGCCATTGAAGATGATCATCAAGTCCTTGGCGAAGGTCTCCTGCTGTCTCATTTGGCCGACGCGCAATCCTTCTCCGGCGGCAATCATCAGGGTGATGGAGATGATCCCCCAGGCAATGCCGAACATGGTCAGGAAGGTCCGCAGCTTGTGAGACCACAGGGTGCGCAACGTGTCGAGGATGAGATCGCGAAGGACCATTGGCTGGCTACCTTCAGCTCAGGGATGATGCGGTTGAGTCCAATGTCCGTAGTCAGTGGTCCGTTGTCAGTTGCCTTCCTTCGGTTGCCCGGTCTACGTGCAACGGACTACGGACGACGGACATCGTCACTGTAGTATCACCTGCTGGCCTTCTTTCAGGCCTTCAACAAGTTCTGTCTTTACGCCATTAGAAATGCCCAGTTTCACCGAGAGTTTGCGCCGGCCAGTCTTGGACCCAGGATCGGGAGTCTCCAAGAAAGTGCGGCGGTCCTTGTCGTAGATCACCGCCGCCTCAGGCACCATCAGTACTTTCTGTTTCTCCTCAAGGATGATTTCAGCATTGGCGCTCATGTTTGCTTTCAGCTCCCCGGTGGGGTTCTGGATTGAGACGCGGACCTCGAAGGTTGTAACGTTGTCCTTCTCGACGCCTAGGGGGGAGATCTTCGTTACTTTACCCGTGAACTTCTTTTCTTTGAGCGACTCGACCGAGATACGCGCGGGCTGACCAAAGTAGACCTTGCTGATGTCGGCTTCGTCCACTTTGCCTTTGACGTAAACCTCGCTCACATCTCCCAGGGTCATGATGTTTGTCGCCTGCGACCCCAGGATCAGGATTGAACTGATGGCGTCACCCACTTCCACGTCCCTGGACAGCGCCAATCCATCCATCGGGCTGACAATTGTGGAATTGCGGAGGTCCTCCTCGGCGTTTTCGAGGGCCGCTTGCATTTGGGCCACCTGGGCCTTCGCGCGCGCGACGTCGGCGCGGCTGACCGCCACATTGCGCTGGGCTGACAACTGCTTGTTCAGCGCCATCTGATAGGCTTTTTCACCGTCATCGAGCAATGAGGCGGAAATCAGTCCTTCGGCAGCCAGCTTCCGGTTGCGCTCGGCGGTGGATTTCAGGAAGGGCAGGTCAGGACCTAGCGCGTCCACAACGTTGCGCTCGAAAGTCGCCTGCGCTGATTGAACGGCAGCCTCTGCGGCCTGCAAGTTGGCGCGGGCCTCAGCCACCTGGGCGCGCAACTGCTCTTTGTCCAGCTCGACGAGCACCTGGCCCTGCTTCACGCGGTCGCCGTACTCGGCAAAGATCTTCTCCACGATCCCGCTGGCCTTCGATTTGACATCCACTTTTGCCAGAGGCTCAATCTTGCCTGTGGCGACCACGGAACGAGCCAAGTCCCCGCGTTCGACCGCGGCCAATTTGGAGGCATCAACCTGACGATTCGGTCGTAATGCTGCGGCAATGCCAAATCCGCACCCAACCAGGACAATGAAGGCGACTCCCGCGACGATCCAGCGCCGCCGCTTCTTATGATTGTTGTTTGCCATCGGTTTTCCTCGGACCCAGGCGCTACGCCAGGTGTCTGGTTTCAAGTACGCGACAACGGCAGGAAATGTTCCATCCCTATAGGTGGCAGTCAGCCCTGCTCCTTCCCAGCAACTTTGGACAGGAAACGGCCTCTTAATCCGTGGGGTTCTATTCAGGAGATTTAGACGTGGAAGGAACCCGAAGGTCACCAAATTGTAGGCGCTTAATGCAAAACATTGACAAGAAGTCGTCGGTCTTGTATTTCGCTCCAAGGCACGTTGCACCGAGGCGCTCGGCACCATTTTGAGCATGGATAGCCGAAAGCGGCTATCCGTGATGTCAGAAACAGGGTGCCGCGGGGTAAGACCGAAGGGTAGGTTTGTCGTGCCCTGCAAGGGCACAAGATAGTAGCCGGGGGCAACGCCCCCGGAAAGCGCCACGCTCGTTCCCCGACCCTGAAAGGGTCGTATCACCCTGAGCCGCGGGACGCAAGACCAGTGTGACGCCACCCGGATTCGACCCGTCAGCTAACGGGTCGGGCCTGGTTGGGGGCGCGTTTTCCGGGGGCGTTGCCCCCGGCTACTCTATTGATCCCCTCCGGGATCAAGGGTTGAAACCTGTTCGGAGGAGTGCGGCGAGCAGATCAATTGTTGGTTTTGGCCATTGATAGTGAGAGGAACCATTTTGGATAGGTTACAACTTCCACACGAACCGGCGTGGTGCCGGAGTGGACAAATCCCAGGCGCTTTGCGGCTGCCCACGAAACGTCAATCAGACGCCGTCCGATGTGCGGCCCACGGTCGTTGACTCGTAGCAATATATTCTTATTATTCTTGAGGTTAGTGACTCGGACGGTAGTTCCAAAAGGGAGCGTTAGGTGCGCTGCTGTAAATCCGTTTAAGTCGTAAACCTCTCCGTTCGCCGTCGTATTCCCCTGGAACTCTTGACCGTACCAGCTTGCTACTCCGATTTGGTATTTTTCCTCCGGCATTACTGTCAAGGGGGATAGTCTGATCGAAGCGGGCGACCTTGCTTCGGACTTGGCTGACAGTGCGATTAACCCCGCCACCGCACAGCCCATGATAAGTCTTTTCATTCATCCTCCAATCGGCACGCGCCCTCTCTGGGCTGAGCTGGCCAAATCTGTGTGCAACTGGTTGCGTGATGGAATTGCCGACTTTAGACAATTTGGGATACACTGTCAAGTGAAAAGCTCCCCTTGAAAAGCCGTCTATGTGGTCTAACTACAACTTGGCTGGCAGGTTATTTCAGGCTACTCAGTCGAAATATCTAAAGGGGCAAAATCGATCGGCCCCGTTTTTCAGGAAGAGGCCATCGGCTGGATGTACAAGGCCTCGGGCCAGCGCCTCTTTCCAATTCTGGTCATGCTCGTGTGCGTGGCCGCCGCCGGTACCTTCGTGACCTTTCTTCTCTGGATGAGGGCGCGAAAAGGCAAGGCCAACCTCTAACGCACAGAGGGGGCGGCTGCCGGAATCCGACTACGGGCTGGGTCATAAGGCGAGGTCCTGCGGCTAGCACCATTCCGCTTTTGCGACTTCCGCAGATGTGCTAGAATGCCGCGCGTTTGTTCAAACCCTGCTGTGCAGGTAGGTGCAATGGGACGAGTCCGGGTGGTGTCGTTTGATCTTTGGGATACCGTCTTTATCGATGATTCCGATGAACCCAAGCGGCGTCAGCAAGGTCTTCCCACAAAGGCGGTCGAACGCAGGGATCTGGTTTACCGCTTCCTGTCACGGCATGCTCCCATCGATCGGGCGCTCGTCAACTGCGCTTACGACACTGCGGACTCGGCCTTCCGGCAGGTCTGGTACCACCAGCACGTAACCTGGCCGGTGGACACGCGGCTGCGGGTCCTGCTTGCCGGTTTGAAGCGCGAGCTGCCGGAAGAGGAACTCCAGGAGTTAGTGAGGCTTCATGAGGACATGGAGCTGCGCATCCGGCCTGATCTCGTACCCGGAGCCGAGGCGGCGCTGAGGACACTCGGCCGGCGATTCACTTTGGCGGTGGTCTCGGACGCCATCTTCACGCCCGGTCGCGCGCTCCGCGAATTGCTGGCAGGTTACGGGCTGCGGGATCTTTTTTCGGCCTTCGTATTCTCTGATGAGGTCGGTTGCTCGAAGCCCGCGCCGGAAACGTTTCGGCGGGCCGCCGAACTGGCGGGGTGCCGTCTCGACCAAATCGTTCACGTCGGCGACCGCGAGCACAACGACATTGCGGGCGCGAAAGACGTGGGAGCTCGAGCGGTGCTCTTGACGGCGGTTGTTGACCGGGACAGCGCCAACACCCGTGCCGACGCCGTGTGCCGGGACTTCAGCCAGCTTCCCGCTATCATTGATTCCCTGGACATAACATGACAAACAAACCTATGCCATCGACACTTCGTTTCCTGATCATCGACGGGTACCCGAAACCAAGCCGTGACGAGTTCGACGTGGTGGGGATGAAATACGCTTGGCTCCTCTATGAGGAGATGCTGAAAAAATATCTGCCCGAGGCGCAATGCAGCATCTGGCTTGCGAGCGACCATGCTGCTCCCCCGGATGGGCTGGGGCCGGAACACTACACGGGGATACTCTGGCCCGGCTGCAACCTGACGATCTACGAGCTGGACAATACACGCGTGACCCGCCAGATCGAGTTTGCCAGGAAGAGCTACGAGGTTGGAACCCCCGGTTTTGGCACCTGCTGGGGCATCCAGATGGCAGCGGTAGCGGCGGGCGGAGAGGTGCGGGCGAACCCGCGCGGACGCGAAATGGGAATCGGGCGCAAGATCCGGCTTACCGCCGAGGGGCTTCAGCATCCCATGTTCGAGGGGAAACCCCCCGTGTACAACGGCTTCAGCAGCCATCTCGATGAAGTGACACAGCTTCCTCCCGGAGGGGTGCTGCTGGCCTCCAACGATTTCACCCACGTCCAGGCGATAGAAGTGAAACACGCGAAGGGGACTTTTTGGGGCTTGGCGTATCACCCGGAGTACGATCTGCACGAAGTAGCGCGCCTGATCATGGCGCGGGCGCCGAAGCTGGTAGCGGAAGGGTTTTTCCAGAGTCACGAGGCTCTGGTCCAGTACGTCGAGAAGCTCGAGACGCTCCACCAGAACCCGAACCGCAAAGACCTGCGCTGGGAGCTCGACATCGACGACGATGTGCTCTCGGACCAGGTGCGCCAGGTGGAATTCCGTAACTGGATAAACAAGCTTGTGCTGCCCCGGGCGGCTGGAGGTTAATCCGACATGTTCAACGAGATCTGCACCTTTTCGTTCCCCACCAGGATCCTTTTTGGCTGCGGCGCCATCGGGCGCCTTCCGTCTTGTCTCGAGGAAACTGGGATTCGCAAGCCTCTCCTCGTCACCGATCCCGGGCTGCGCGCCACTCCCGTCGTCGATGCGGTCATCTCTGTGCTCAGGAAGGCCGACCTGCCCCACGAGGTTTTCGATAAAGTCCACGCTAACCCGATCGAAGACGACGTGCTTGAATCGGCCGACCTCTACCGGACCGCTGCCTGCGACGGGACAATCGGCCTCGGCGGCGGCAGCGCCCTCGACGTTTCCAAGGCTGTTGTGGCCATGGCCCGGCATCGGGGTGCGCTGAGCGAACTCGACGCACAGGCCGGCGGCGCGGATCGGATGGCCGGACCCTATGACCCGATCATCGCAATACCCACCACGGCGGGAACCGGCAGCGAGGTCGGGCGGTCCTCGGTGATCACATCCCACAAGCTGGGCCGGAAGATCATCATCTTCAGCCCGTGGCTGATGCCCAAGCGCGCCATTCTTGATCCGGAGCTGACAGTGGGGCTGCCGCCGTTCCTGACGGCGACAACCGGCATGGATGCCTTCACGCACTGTCTCGAGTCCCTGACCTGCCCCGTATTCCATCCGCTGTGCGACGCCATCGCGATCTACGGGCTGGAGCTCATCATCCGTTACCTCGAGCCGGCGACGCGCAACGGCAGGGACATCGAGGCGCGGGGGTATATGCAGGTGGCGGCCACGATGGGAGCGATCTCCTTCCAGAAAGATCTAGGCGCCACGCACTCGCTGGCACACCCCCTTTCGACCGAGTTCGGCCTGAATCACGGTCTGGCGAACGCTTTGTGCCTCCCAGCGGTCATGCGGTTCAACCTAAAGGAGGCGGAGAGTCACTACGCGCGTTTGGCAGCTCTCTTCGGCGCGCCCGTGCACAATATGACGCCGAGGGAGGCCGCGGCGAGGTCCGTGAAGGAAGTCGAGTCCATGATCGAGCGCATCGGCATAACTCGTGGCCTGCGCCACCACGGAGTCCCCCAGGAGAGCCTCGGCGCCCTCTCGGTGAAGGCCTTCGAAGACTCCTGCCACAGGACCAATATCCGTCCCTGCGCGCAGGGTGATCTCCTGAGGCTCTATGAGGAGAGTTGGTAACCGTAACGTTTATCATTTACAGCCTATGAGCGAGACTTTGACCCAGACCCTCGTAAACCCTGCCAAGCTAAGACGGCCAAGGAGGAGAAGACCTTATGAGCGAAACCTCGAGTTGGAACCTCATAAACCCCGCCACTGAACAGCTCTTTCGCGCGATCGAGCCGACTTCGGAGTCGGAGATCGAGTCCATTCTTTCCAGAATGCGCGTGGCGCAGCAACAGTGGCGCGACGTCCCGGTCGAGCAACGCATGGACATCTGCTGCCAGTTTATCAATGCCTTTCGGGCCATGAAGGAGGCGATCGCCCTGGACATCACGCGCCAGATGGGGAAGCCCATCGTCCAGGCGCGCCGGGAGGTGGACGCGATGCTCGACCGCGCCCAGACGATGGTCCGTTTGGCGCCCGGTGTGCTCCAGGACGAACTCCTACCGCCCAGGGAAGGATTCCGCAGGTTCCTCCGGCACGAGCCGCTCGGGATCGTGCTCGATATTCCCGCCTGGAACTACCCGCTGCTCATCGCCGTCAACGTCATTGTCCCGGCCCTTCTGGCCGGGGACGCCGTCCTCATCAAGCACGCCCGCCTGACGCCGCTTTGCGGCGACGCTTTCGTGGAGGCCTTTCACAAAACCAGCCTCCCTCCGGACCTGGTCGCATCGATTCACGTCCGCCACAGCACCATCCGCAAGCTCATCGAAACGCGCGCCGTCGATTTCATCTCATTTACCGGCTCGGTGGAAGGCGGACGTGAGGTTTACCAGGCAGCCTCAACCCAACTGCTCGACATGGGCCTCGAGCTCGGTGGCAAAGATCCGGCCTTCGTGCGCGAGGACGCCAATTTTGCTTTCACCGTGGAAAACCTGGTGGACGGAGCGTTCTACAACACCGGGCAGAGCTGCTGCGCCATCGAGCGGATCTACGTCATGCGCTCCCTTTTCTCCCGATTCGTCGATGCCTACGTCAGCGAAGTGGAAAAATATAAAGTGGGTAACCCCGAGGACGAAACGACGACCGTGGGACCGCTGGCCGTGCGCAGCGCTGTCGAATTCATGGAATTCCAGGTTGGCCAAGCCGTCGACCGGGGCGCCAAGGTATTGACGGGAGGACGCCGCCTGCCGGGGCCCGGCTACTACTTCCAGCCCACTGTCCTCGTGGATGTCGATCACAGCATGAGCGTGATGATGAAGGAAAGCTTCGGGCCCGTCATCGGAATCATGCGCGTCGATACCGAGGATGAGGCCGTCCGGCTGATGAACGACAGCCCGTACGGTCTCACCGCATCCATTTGGACCGAGGACATCGCGCGGGGCGAGATGCTGGCGCATCGAACGAACGCGGGCACGGTCTATGTCAATCGTTGTGACTATCTGGACCCTGAGCTCGCCTGGGTGGGCATCAAGGACAGCGGCCACGGCTGCACGCTGTCGCACCTCGGTTTTCTGTACCTGACGCGCCCGAAGAGCTTCCACCTCAGGACGCGCACGGGCAACTGAAGACTGCGAACCGGAAGAGGAGTACTGGCGCGAGGTGTGCGCCCATGGGTATGTGAGGGAGACTCAGAATTTGGAATTTCGAATTCCGCTCAGCTAGAAATCTTGAAGTACGAAACTTGGTGTAAATGAGTCAAGTTTTCAGGCAGCCAATTGGGCTTGTTGGACCCAGGACGTCACCTCCCGGTCAAGTTTGTCGAAAGCGCGTCGCAGTGGGCAGGAC
>Ga0208321_1000146_pt1 | contig 81145 bp, 61 predicted proteins | sample June2015DPH_4_15_FD_184692 | JGI IMG/M metagenome (GOLD analysis project Ga0208321, IMG submission 184692) | Peatland microbial communities from SPRUCE experiment site at the Marcell Experimental Forest, Minnesota, USA - June2015DPH_4_150... | ecosystem: Environmental > Terrestrial > Soil >... | reverse complement strand
GGGTGACATCCTCCGCTCCATCGAAGGCATTCGCGCCTCGTCTGAGAAATTGCGCGGTTGCATCGTGCAGTCTGAACTCCCTTCTTTTTTGTGACAAATCATTGCATTCTTTATGCAGAGGTCAATAAGAGCCGCAAACGCCAGGCCCGACCACGTCCACCTACTCTGCTCGTTACCGCCCACGGTAGCGACGGCTGATGCCCTGCGGGTGGTGAAGACCAATTCCTCGCGCTGGGTGCACCGGAGTCGGCACTATCCCGGCTTCGACTGGCAAACCGGCTACGGAGCGTTCAGCGTCAGTCATTCCCGGGCGCCTGCTGTGGTGCGATATATTCACGACCAAGAGAAGCATCGCCGCCGCGTGACCTTCCAGGAGGAATTCGTCGCCTTCCTCAGGAAGAACGGCATTGCTTACGACGAACCTTACATTTGGTCGTGATTTCTTTCGCCCCTTGCGGGGCTCGGGCGGGGCGGGGGGCCGATTTTCCCACGGCTCGCGCCGTGGGCTATCCCGCTTCAGCGGGACCCGGCTAGGCGGGCTGACGTGACACCACCCGTGGCACCGCTACAACGGGCGTGGTCACAATCAACTCCCGATAGGCGCGCCGGGCCTCCTGGGTCTGGGGAATCCCCAACCGGGCAAATCGTTTGTTGCAGGTTGGATTACTCTCATCCATCGCCAGCAGGCCCTTGTCTCCGGCGACCAGCGTCCTCGCGGTGTCTATAAGCTCTTGCGCATTCATTTGGGGTTGCTCCATTTCCAGTTCCGGATCTCCGGCAGGTCTTCGCCGTATTTGTCGATGTATTGCTTGTGCTCGATCAGCTTGTCCTTGAGCTGCTGCTTCAGGTAGATGCCCTTGTCGCCGGTCTGCGGCAGGCGGTCGATGGTGTCCATCACGAGGTGGAAGCGGTCCAAATCGTTCAGCACCGTCATGTCGAAGGGCGTGGTGATGGTGCCCTCTTCCTTGTAGCCGCGGACGTGGATGTTGTCGTGGTTGGTGCGACGGTAGGTCAGCCGGTGGATCAACCACGGGTAGGCATGGAAGGCAAAGATGACCGGCTTGTCCTTGGTGAAGAGCTCGTCGAAATCCACGTCGCTCAACCCGTGCGGGTGCTCGGTTTGCGGCTCCAGCTTCATGAGGTCGACGACGTTGACTACCCGGATTTTCAGTTCGGGCAGATGCTCGCGCATAATGGAGACGGCGGCGAGTGTCTCCAGCGTGGGCACGTCGCCACAGCAGGCCATGACCACGTCAGGTGCAACGCCCTGGTCGTTGCTGGCCCATTGCCAAATGCCGATGCCCTCGGTGCAGTGCTTGAGGGCGGCATCCATCGTCAGCCACTGCGGCGCCGGGTGTTTGCCCGCGATCACGACGTTGACGTAATGGCGGCTGCGCAGGCAGTGGTCCATCACTGACAGCAGGCAGTTTGCATCCGGGGGAAGGTAAACACGCACGACCTCGGCCTTCTTGTTCACGACGAGGTCGATGAAACCGGGATCCTGGTGTGTAAAGCCGTTGTGATCCTGGCGCCAGACATGCGAGGCCAGCAGGTAGTTTAACGAGGAGATCTTCCGCCGCCACGGCAGTTGCGATGTGACCTTCAGCCACTTGGCGTGCTGGTTGAACATCGAATCGACGATGTGGATGAACGCCTCGTAGCAATTGAAGAGCCCATGCCGCCCGGTGAGCAGGTAGCCCTCGAGCCAGCCCTCGCATTGGTGCTCGCTGAGCATTTCCATCACGCGCCCGGTGGGCGCGAGAAACTCGTCGTTGGGCACGGTGGCGGCGTCCCATTGGCGTTGGGCCACTTCAAAGAGGGCTTCCAGGCCGTTGGAGAGCGTCTCGTCAGGGCCAAAGACCCGGAAATTCCGCTGCTCACTGTTTAGCTTCACCACATCACGCAGGAAACGCCCCAGCACATGCGTGTCGCCGATGCCGGGCGCCCCCGGCGAGGGCACGTCGACCGCGTAGTCGCGGAAATCCGGCATCCGCAGGTCGCGCAGCAGCATGCCGCCGTTGGCGTGGGGATTGGCGCCCATGCGTCGTTCGCCCTTAGGCGCCAGCTCGGCCAATTCCGGTTTCAGGCGGCCCTGCTCATCAAAGAGTTCCTCCGGCCGGTAGCTCTTCAGCCAGTCTTCCAACTGCTTGAGGTGTTCGGGATGGGTGGCCGGGTCGGAGAGCGGCACCTGGTGCGCTCGGAAGGTGCCCTCAACTTGCAGACCATCGACGACTTTCGGTCCCGTCCAGCCCTTGGGTGACTTCAGGACGATCATGGGCCAGCGCGGCCGAGTGGCGTCGTTCTTGTTCCGCGCATTGCGTTGGATTCGCCGAATGCCCTCGATGGCCTTTTCCAAAGTACTCGCCATGAGTTGATGCATTTCTTCCGGCTCATCACCTTCCACAAAGTGGGGTGTCCAGCCGCAGCCTCGTAGAAATTGCTCCAATTCCTTGTGCTCGATGCGGGCCAGGACGGTCGGATTGCTGATCTTGTAGCCATTGAGGTGCAGGATCGGCAGCACGGCTCCGTCGGTAATTGGGTTGAGAAACTTATTGGAATGCCATGCGGTGGCCAGCGGTCCGGTTTCCGCCTCGCCATCGCCGACGACGCAGGCGACGATCAGATCGGGATTGTCGAACACCGCCCCAAACGAATGGCTGAGCGAATAGCCCAGCTCGCCGCCCTCGTGGATCGAGCCTGGGCACTCCGGCGATGCGTGGCTGGGAATCCCTCCGGGAAACGAAAACTGAACAAAGAGCTTCCGCAGGCCGGCCTCATCCTGGCTGATGTTGGGATAGATCTCGCTGTAAGTACCCTCGAGGTAAGTGTTGCCCACAACGGCCGGGCCGCCGTGACCGGGGCCGGAGACGTAGATCATGTCGAGGTCGTATTTCTTGATGACCCGGTTCAAGTGCACGTAAATAAAGTTCTGCCCAGGGGTCGTGCCCCAGTGTCCCAGCAGCATGTGCTTCACATCCGCGAGCGTCAGCGGCCGCTTCAGCAGCGGATTGTCGTAAAGATAAATCTGGCCGACCGACAGATAGTTGGCGGCGCACCAGTAGGCGTCCATCTTGTGGAGCACTTCCGGGGAAAGAGTTTTTGTCTTCATGGTTCAATGCCCTCCTGGACAGAACGGTGCGGCGTTGGTGTGGCCGGCCTTGCCGGCTGCGATCAGGGCGGGCAGAAAGACGGCCGCGGCAGGCTCATCCTCCGGATCCCTCCTTCGGTCTGGGGTTGTGCCAACAGCCGTCTGAAGCGATGATCGCGGCGGAGATAAGGTGGCCGTCAACTAGATCCCTCTCGTCAAGACACAGTTTGCATATTCCGCGTGGCACGGCGCCCTCAATTCCCGTAGATCAATATTCTATGATCGCCCGCCCGGGGGGCGAACCATCAAAAATCACAAAAACCAATTTTGATGGTTTTGATGGTTCCCTACCGGAGGATTTAGTAAAACTTCGCAGTTGAAAGCACGGTCCCCGCGATGGTGGGAGCCGGGGGCGGTGTGCTAGCATTGCGCGGGCGCGGGGTGTTCCCGGTGCATTGTGTGTCCCGTCAGTGGCGCTTTGCGTGTATATACCGTCATGTGTGTACGCGCTAACCGCGACCAGGTTTTGATCTACTCCGTAAAAGGCTTCCACGCGGTGTACTCGTACTCCGTTCCGTTAGCTCGCTTCGCTTGCTCAGTGACCATTAGCCACGTCCTGCCGGTGTCAGTATCGATCAGGAAGGTATGTTTCGCCGCAATGCCCGACGTGAAAAGCTGAAAACGAGCCCGCGTCGGGTTCTCAACCTGTGGGAGCCCGACAACCGGAGTATCCCACCACGACACCACGCTGTTATCGGCAGCGTCTGCGGAAAGTTGAGCGACGTGTCCGGTGAATCGGTCAAGCCGAAACGTCCATTTGGCCGCGATTTGGGATTGAACGATTTCGAATCTGGCGTTCGAAGGCGGGCTTGTCCGGTCGTGAGGCTCCGGAATCTCCTGCGCCACAAGCGTACCCCCGACAATGAGCACAAACAAAGTGACCAAGGCTAGATGTTTCATATTGATTCCTCCCTCCGATTAAGGTGATCTGTGGGGAGCAGTGGCCTATCTACTTCGGCGCAATCCTTGCGCTATAGAGGAGTGCCATCGGCGCACACCCAAACGGCGAGTGAAACCACGACAGAGAGAATGCCGAGCGCCTCGGGTTCACTCCCTTAATTGCTCCATCCAGAAACTACGCCATGCTCAAAGAAAACGTGTTGGTCTTCGTACTCCCATACTTCTCGTTCGTCACCAGAGGAAGTACCGGGTTTTTGGATGTCCTTTGGCTCGCCCCGTCATGCACGGACCTGCTTGGGACTCATACCAAGCATAATCTTATGGTGCTTAACAATGTCCTCAATTCCCAACCCAATTGAGGTACATATGTCCTTCATAGCGTTCTCATAGAATCGGGTGCTTGTGTGGAAGAGCACATCACCATTTTGTGAGAACAGCGTGAACTCTGTCCGAACATGTGAATTGCCATTCACGATCCGTTCGGTTGTTGTGGCTTCTAGTAGGTAATCTGCTTTCGAAGCGTCGATAGTAGGAGCGACATTAAAGCACTTCTCATCCACCCCCGTCGCTAACAAAGCAATGGGAACGGTGGACCGTGGAGTAAGAGCGATACGCTTCGGCGCATCTTTAACTTGTGCCACAGGCGTTTGGGCTGGTACTGACACAGCCAGTAGCAAAAATGCGAAGGCGAGAAACAACGCGCTCTTCATCTCAGTCTCCTTTCAATTAAGTTTTTGCAAAGACACGCGAAGCTCGCTGACGTGCTTCGCGGCTTCGCGGACCCCATCAACTCGCTTGCCGAACTCGGGGTCCTCCGCGCAATGGTAGAGCATAAGTGAACCAGCGCATTTTGCGCCAAGCCGGGACGTGTGTAAACTGGCGGGCTGGCGCAGACCTGCTTTTCAAGGTCTGCGGCTTTTCTCACTGATCGCACCAAGAGCCGCGGACCTACAAAACAGGTCCGCGCTACTCGCTTACCAGCAAACAAAGAATCCGCCTGCCTATAGCTAAGTGGGAAGTTCAAAGAAACCAATCCTATCGCCTGAAGGAAAAACAACGATGACGCGAGCTACGTATTCTAAATCGCGGAGTGGCGCTGGCGCTTCCCTTGACTCATCGTATTCAAAGCGCGCACCAAGGAGAGAAAGAGTTAGCTCGAAGCCAGCCCCGGTTAGCCGCACCGTAGTCCGAGTCACCTCTGCAATGGTTCCAGAGAAAATACCACCTCCATACGAAGGCGTGAACACGAACCGCATTGGTAGTTTTTCGCTGTTCCATTTTCTGAACAGCGAAAAAGCTTCTTCCTCCGAAGAGAACATGTTCCTCCTAAGCACCCAATGTTTCTAGGTACTGGTGTCATTTAAAATCGGAGATCGATTCGACCTGTAAATCTCCGATGCACTTCTTGCCAAAGTTCTGCGGGAAGCCTCCCGGCCTCCTCTAATCCTTGGGGGGTTAAGACGTAGAGGTCTTCGGCGAACTGTTTGGTCATGCCGAGCCTTTCGAGCGATTCCGCCGCCTGGATGTAGGCCTCCGCCACCGAAGAATCGTCTCCAATAGCGAAAACGGGTCCAGCCATAGCTACTCTTCCCAAATTCGTTGACAGAATCCGGATGGAGCCGGACCTGCTCGCCGAAGCTAATAACTGCCGTTCTTCAGCCGTTGACATCGTTTCGACCTCCCGTTCAGCCGTTAACATCATTTCCATCGTTTCAGGCCGTATTATAGCGCATAGCCACGGTCACTGCCTTTGTGCGCGTGGGCATTCCCTATGATCACGAACCCACGGTCAATTCCCAAGACGAATTGGTCCTGGCGACCTCCGGGTCACACAACCTCAGGCGCCGTTCGAATGGATGAATGCAATTACGAGATGTAGGGGTAGGGCTTGCCCTACCCGGCGTTCCGCATGGCGAAGGCGGAACCAGGGGGCGGCGAGCTTACCTCGCCAATTGGCGGCGTAAAGCCGCCTCTACATCAAACTGTACCACTACCCGGACAACACCTTTCATGCACGCAGGCTCAGGTTGATGCGTTGAGAGCGGACAATTGATACGTGGTGCGGGGGGCGCGTGGTGACCTACAAGCTGTGAGTGCCGCGACAGAATGCCTTTTACTTGGTTTTCTGCTCGCTAGCAGTTTCCTCCTGCTGCTCTTCAGCCTTTTGCCAACTGGAATTGGGGTTGTATTCCTTCATAGCTTTGGCGAGAACGTCGGTCTTCTTGCCGAGATCCTTCTCATACACTACTCCATCCTCGTTAACGATGAATGTCATCACGCCGGACGACCTGTATTCCGCCGGATAGGCCACGAAAGCGAAACCCTCCGCCATTTTGCCGTTTACGAGGTAACTTTTGGCGCCGCCTGGGCCATTTTTCCCCTGACTCGTTAGCATGCGGTAATAGTAACCGCGGTAAGGAGCCGGAGCGACGTCTTGGCTTTTGGCGTAGTCCTTAGCAAAGGCCGATGCCACCAGTGGCCCGACGGGGCTCTGGCGTTCGCCCTCCGCAGCTTTCCAATAAAGGCCATTGTGCTGCCCTTCATCACTGAAGATTTCCTTGGCATACTCGTTGTGCTGCGTGGAGTAGTATTCCTTTTGCGCCGCCACGAGCTCCTGGCAAACGCTAATGGCCGATAATTCATTCCGGCCAACTCGCCTGTACAAAATTTCTTTCTTGCCCGCCTCGGTGTCGAAATACCACGAATTCCCTTGGTTCACGAGCGGTATGGGCGTGGGCCAATTCTCCGCGCCGATATACAAGATAGTGTTTCCATCCGGTTCTTTCACCAGACGGTGCATTTGCTGATATCTCCGTACGAAATTAGCCCGGCTTTCGGCGTCCTCGGCATCGTCTCCCGACGAGACGATTTGCTTTCCATCTGGTCCGAAGATATCGAGCAGCGCTTTTTCGTCGTTACTCTGCGCTGCCGTGACGAGTGCGTTGCTCGCGTCTTCCGGCGATGAAAACGTTTTCTGGCCCCGTTGCTGCGCCATGGAACGTATGGGAAAGCACGCCGTCAAAAGGACAGCGGCTAATATAGGAAGATTGGCCCATTGAAATCTGTCGAGGTTCAGCTTCGTTCGCCGCATATGGCTTCTCTCCATGTCCAAGTTTTACAGTCAACTAAGAACATAACGAACCTTTGATTAATGATGCCCACCGCCACCGCGCGCTGCTCCACCACCGCCACCGCGCGCTGCTCCACCACCGCCGCCACGCGCTGCTCCGCCACCAACGCTGGCCTTTCCCCGCGACGAATAGCTTTTTGCCTGTCCGCCCTTCTCGATGCCGCTGAAGGCGCCCGAGCGGACGCCGCTCTGACCGCGGGGTGCAGCGTAGCCTCGCGCCGCCTGCCTGTTTCCGTTGAAAGCTCCGGCCGTTGCGCCAGGACGGTTGGAAACTCCGCCGCGCGCGCCCCCACCTCGGTTGATGTCGCCACGGTTGGAAACTCCGCCGCCCGCGCCCCCACCTCGGTTGATGCTGCTACGGTTGGAAACTCCGCCGCGCGCGCCCCCACCTCGGTAGAAGGCGTTCCGGTTATAAAACGTGTTGCTCCGCGAGTAGTACCTGCCGCCGCCAAAAGTTGCGAATCGGCCACCCCAATTGAATCCCCAATGACCCCAGCCCCATCCAAAACCTCCGAAGAAGCCGATTCCGAAGCCGGGTCCGAACGAGAGGAACGGGCCGTTATACCAAATTCCGGGATACGGGTACCATCCCGGCCACGCCATGATGGGACCTCCATAAACCAGCCACGGATCATACGCGGGGACGTAAACGACCTCGGGGTTAGCAGGCTGAACGACAATCGAGGAGCCTTGCGTCGTTACGGTTTGCTGCGGCGTGGTCTTAAGATTGCCGGCTTCTTGCGCCCGCTGGCGCATCACCTGTACGGCATCCATCACATCCTGTTGCTGGTTGTAGTAGGCGTCGCCTAGCGATGACGTCCAGGAGAGGTTCTTGTCCATATTTCCAAGCACGGATGGAAATGCGGTGAGCGCCTTGACGCTCGGGTCCCAGGGTTGTTGGTCCACAGCTTGACCCAAAGCGTCGCCCTGCAAATCAGGATGCTCTTGCACCCATCGGTCGGCCTCGACGACTTGCTCGGGAAACGTGGAAGCCGCCAGGATCTGCGCCACCAGCGAATCCGGATACAGCGCAATCGGCGCTACCAACTGCTGCAATTGTTCGGGAGTCTGTTGCGTGTAGGGCGGCGCCGGCGCGGCCTGCGGCGGGGCTTGCGCGGCCTGCGGTGGGGCTTGCGTGTCTTGATGGGCCAACAGGCTCTGAGGGCAAGTCGCGAACAACAGAGCCAACGACAACAGGGAAATTAAAACCTGCTTGCCCAATCGAGGCCTTGAGAACCTTGCGGCACGTCCGAAAATGTTCATGTTCTTGAACCTCCTCTGCACCTTCATCCCCTCTTCTCGATCTGCCGAGGTAAGAGCGACACCCTCAGGGACACCACGAATCGGCTCTCCTCGGGCACGGCCATGATCACAATAAGCCGCCATAGGGCGCCTGTCTGTTCAAAATTGACCACCTTCCGGTTCAATCTTGACCACCTTCCATTAGATGCCCCTTGGCTTGAAAAGGAGAACGAGACTGGGGGCTCGGGGTTGGGGGCTAGGGGATAGGAATTAGGGGTTCGGGGTTCGGATTCCACGGGCGCTGGTGGAAGTGTAGGGGTCGCCGCGGCGACCGTTCGCCCTCGGGGCGAGCGCCGCAGGAAGAAAATGTAGCGCAAGGCTCGCTCTCCAGCCCGCCAATCTTGATTGCGGGCGGTTTTTCAACCGCGCCGTGATTCTGACGGCGCGGCGGGCTGGCGCAGACGGTCGCTTTTTACCGTCTGCGATCTCCCGAAGCTTTTCGTAGCGGCCGGCTTTAGCCGGGCAGCTTGGACAAGAAAGAACTTCAATCCCACACATATCATTCGTCGTAATCAACCGCGTACGCCTGCAAAAACTTTAGCTGCTCCTCCTGAAAACTTACCGCTCGATGGTGCTCCCCCTCGTTACCGATTGTGGCATGGATTCTCCCGCCCCTTCAGGGCGCAGACATTGAATAGGCCGAACGCAGTTCGGCTCTACACCAGGCCGTTGGCCTGGGCTGGGGTGGATCGTCCCGTTGGGGCTCATAATCGTCGCGCGCCCCTTCAGGGCGCAGACATTGAATAGGCCGAACGCAGTTCGGCCCTACACCAGGCCGTTGGCCTGGGCTGGGGTGGATCGTCCCTTCGGGCCTCACGATCCTCGCGGTTTTCCTCCTGGTCCAAAGCAACATTGCTGTAACTCGACCAGCAGAAGTTTTCAGTTATCAGTTTTCAGTTGTCAGTAACGACGGCTGGCAAGGCGATTGCGAATAGCGGACAACTGATCCCGAATCCCCAGCCCCGAGCCCCGATTCCCCAGCCCTTTCCGCGTTCCCTGCTCAGCACCGCAGCCCGCGCAGCGGGCGAAAGATGGTGGGTGCGTGACGTAGAAGTAGAGGTCAGGGCATTTTTCTTGATTTGTTGCACGCTTCTGAAGGTACTGGTACGCAAGGGCAAAGGCCCGGAGGGCCGATCCCGCCTTGCGGGATAGCCCAGGGCGCCAGCCCTGGGTCCAGAAAGCCCTCTGGTTCGCGGGAGCCCCAGCGGGGCGAAAGAAAAGGTCTCGACGCGGGCACTCTCCCCGGTTCTGCCGCCCCTTCCGGGGCTTGACCGGCGCTGGGGCTTGGTTTCCCAGGGCTTGCGCCCTGGGCTAAGTTCTATCGCCCGCTACGCGGGCTGGCGTGACACCGCCCATCTTCCGGCCCCTTGACCAGCCATTTTCGCGCGGAATTCAACTATTCCAGCAGCCTATGCCTTCGCCATCAAGGGAAGAACTGCGTTACCTGCTCCGCATCATAGCCCGCGCAGCGGGTCCCGCCGCAACCAATGACCAGGTTTTCATTGCCGATTGCTGATTGCCGATTGTCGATTGAAGAAGTGGTGGGGCAACTTCCTCCCCTGTCAATCAGTCCCGCCTCGGCGGGATGCATCGAAAATCGGCAATTGGGCGCCGAGGCGGGCGCCTGCCCTACGTGCGTCCTACGGGCTCCAGACTCCTGAACCCTGACTGCTGCATTTTGTCTCTTGACAGGCGGAGCAGGATAGGCTAGAATAGTAAGTGGGATTGTGGAAGAAACAGGATTCGGGGGCAATGCTAAATTATGAATTGTGAATTATGGATTGCGAGTTCCCTTCTTACTTCTGGCCACCGCCGACTGCCTTCTGCTTTCTGCCGACTGCGTACTGCATTTGAGGGGAGTTCGAGTTGGCGGTACTCTTGGCCCGTTCCGCAGTCTACGACAAGATGTCACCGCCCACAGGGAAAGAAAAATCAGTAACTTCAAAAACTGACGGAACGACGCGGGAATGTTATTGAAAACAAAGGACGGCAGTGGAAAACTCGGGAACGAAGCGGGAATGTATATGAAAACAAAGGAGATGCGAGTATAAAGCGGGAATGTTATTGAAAAGAAAGGGTGTTAGCCTGGACTTCCCACGACGCTGGATGTTGTCATGATTGTTCCACTTCCGATGCTTGTTTGTCCTTTCCAAGGGCAAGACCCAAAACGCGACAGACCGTGTTCGCGATCATCCATTCCTCGTCCGTATGAATGACGCGGACCGCAACCCGGCTGGCCGCCGCGGAAATCACGCCCTCATTCGCTGCGTTTCGCTTTTCTTCGAGTTCGATTCCAAGGAATCCCAGCCCGTCGCAAATCCGGGCGCGGACCGTGGGCGCATTCTCTCCAATGCCGCCGGCGAACACCAGCGTGTCCAGTCCGCCCAGCGCCGCCGCGAACGCGCCGACCCATTTCTTCACCTGGTAGCAAAACAGCGCCACGGCTTCCGCCGCCCGCACGTCTTGCGTTTCGTGCTCCAGCAAGTCGCGCATGTCGGAACTGGTCTCCGACACGCCGAGCAGTCCGGACTGAAAATTGACCATCGCATTGAATCGTTTTGCATCGAGGCCCTCGGTGCGCGCCAGATACCAAACCAGCCCGGGATCGAGGTCACCGGAGCGGGTGCTCATCGGCACCCCGGCCGTCGGGGTGAAACTCATGCTTGTATCCACGGGTTTGCCTTCACGCACCGCCGCCAGGCTCGCGCCATTACCGAGGTGAGCGAGGATGACCCGGCCTTGTGCCGCTTCCGTTCCGGCCAGGCGGGCCAGTTCTCCCATTAGAAACGCATACGACAACCCGTGAAACCCGTACCGCCGCACCCCCTGCGCTTCGTAGCGGCGCGGGATCGGCAACAACCGGGCCACGCGCGGCAAGTCATGGTGAAAAGCCGTGTCGAAACACGCCACTTGGGGCAGGTCAGGAAATCGGCGATGAAACGCCTCGGTCAACAGGATCTCCTCCGGCAGATGCTCAGGATCGAATGCACTGAGCCGGCGCAACTCCCCAACCATTTCCGCAGTGATTCGCTGCGGCTTGCTATACTTCGGCCCGCCATGCACCACGCGATGCCCCACCGCGGTCAATGCATTACGCCCGCTGCGTTCCAGGATCCAATCCATCAGAGCGCCCACCGCCACCCTGTGATCCGGCGCCGGCACTGGCCGCGAAAAGTTGTCCGCCTGGTTCAAGCCTTTCACCCGCAAGGTGGACCCCGGCAGTCCAATCCGCTCAATCTCGCCCTCCAGAATCCGTCGGAGCGAATCACCGGCCTCGAACAGCGCGAACTTGATGCTCGACGAGCCGCCATTGATCGTCAGGATGCGTGGGTTAGCTGGTTTCATGGCTGATTCCTTCGTCATTCGGCAATCCGACCGAAGCCAGTTTCGCGCAAGTGGACCTGTAATCCGTGTGAAGAATGCTTGGAATCCCCAAGCCTTCCGCGATCTGGACGAACATGGGGGTGTTTTCGATATAGACGACCTGCCGGGCTGGCGCCTGGGCGATGTCCAGCGCCAGCCGAAAGATGTCCGCGTCGGGCTTGCGGACGTGGACGAAGCAGGAGGAAATAAAAGAATCCACAAACCTGTCCAGCTTGAACTTGCGAATCCGATACACATTCAGTTCGCGCGCTTCGTTGCTGACCACGACGACCTTCAGCCCGTGCCGGACCTTGAGTTGAGCGACCAGCTCGATCATTTCGGGGTAAGGTTTCGATTGCGCGAACATAAAGCGCCGAAACTGAGCCTGGGTGAACGGTCGCTTTTGGTAGAAGACCACCCGACCCAAATATTCTTCCAGCGTGAGCTTTCCCTCCTCGTAGGTGTCGAAGGTCAGGTGATGCCGATCCTCCATCTCGGCCAAGTCCAGCTTGAAGTTCGTTGCCGCCCGTTTGCGGGCATGATGATCCCACCCGTCGGTGAGCAAGACGCCGCCGATATCCAGAAACACGCAGGTGATTGCAGTCGCTTTCTTCATTTTCTTTCCTTCCGTCGATCGGATCATCGCTGCCACAGGATTCGTGCGTCTTCCAGCGGGATCGCAACCCCGTCGCAGTGCGGTATCACTCGCTCTGCATGGCCTCCAGGTAGCAGCTCCTGTCGACGCAGCGCGTCACCACCAGAACTGCCCGGTGACGGTCCAGCTACAGGGCACGATCCAGCACCTTCCGGCCTTCGATGGCCTTGCTGCCTTGACCCACCAGCACGAAAGCAAATTGCTCTCCCTCCAGGTGGGCCAAACCACACTCGATGAATTGCACGCCGATACTTCGAAACCCTGGCTTTAATGCGCATACTGTTCTGTCAGCAGTGTGAGGCCCACTCGGCATCATACGCGACACTTGTTTGGTTCCGGCTACGCCGGGTTAGGATAAGTCCAGGGCCCCCGGCCTGAGAACCAGGACGCCAAGGGGCGGAATCGTCAGGTTTAGCGAGTAGGGCCTACCATGCAGCGGCAGGGGAACCGCTTCCACACGGCCGCAACCCGGAATGCAGCGGATGCTCCAACAAGTGCCAATCCAGGCTGCGATCGTGGTTCCATTCGTCCCATTGCCCAAATTCGCTGCCCATGAACAACAGCTTCTTCCCGGGATGGCCCCACATATAGCCGTAAAGGAGCCGCAGGTTCGCGAACTTACACCAGTCATCGCCTGGCATCTTGGTAACCATCGAACCCTTGCCGTACACCACTTCATCGTGCGAGAGAGGCAATACGAAATTCTCCGAGAAAGCGTAAACCAAGCTGAAAGTGATCTTATGTTGGTGATACCTGCGATAAATCGGGTCCTTCGACATGTATTCAAGAGTGTCGTGCATCCGACCCATGTTCCATTTGAGGCCGAAGCCGAGACCGCCGAGATACACCGGTCGCGACACCATCGGCCAGGCGGTGGATTCCTCGGCAATCATCATTGCATCGGGAAATGCGGCGTACACTTGTTCGTTCATTTGCCGCAGGAACTGAAGCGCGTCAACGTTCTCTCTGCCTCCATACTGATTGGGGATCCACTGTCCTTTGCGGCGTCCGTAGTCAAGGTACAGCATCGAGGCGACGGCATCCACCCGCAGGCCGTCGACGTGATACTTGTCGTACCAAAACATGGCATTGGCGATCAGAAAACCTCGAACCTCGGAACGCCCATAGTTGAATACGAACGTATTCCACTCGGGCTGCTCGCCCTGCCGCGGGTCGGAATGTTCGTACAGATGCGTGCCGTCGAAATAACCCAGCCCGGCTTGGTCTTTGGGGAAATGAGCCGGGACCCAGTCGACTATCACTCCGATCTCACGTTGATGAAGGCAATCCACCAGGTACATGAAATCCGCGGGCGTGCCGAATCGGCTCGTTGGTGTGTAATAGCCGATGACTTCATACCCCCAGGAGCCATCGAATGGGTACTCCATGACGGGAAGAAACTCGACATGCGTATAACCTGCCTCATGCACATAGTCCGCAAGTTGCACAGCCATTTCCAGGTAAGTCAGTGGATGGTTTCCGTCCTCCGGCACCCTCCTCCAGGAGCCGAGATGGACTTCATAAATGGAGACGGCGCAACCCAGACCGTTTCTCCTGGCGCGGTTCGCCATCCACTCGCTATCTCCCCACGAATAAGTGCTGAGGTCCCACACCCGGGAGGCGGTTTGCGGCCGGATTTCCGCCGCAAATGCGTACGGATCGGCTTTATCTACTTCATAACCACGATACTGGGACGTAATGTGATATTTGTACCGCGCTCCCGGCCCCACTTCCGGTACAAAGCCCTCCCATACCCCAGTTGCTCCGCGCGATACGAGGGCATTCGATCGCGGGTCCCATCCGTTAAAGTCCCCGAGTACGCTGACCTGCTTGGCGTTGGGCGCCCACACGGCGAAATGAACGCCGCGCTGCCCGGCCAACTCGCCGAGGCGTGCCCCCATCTTCTCGTAGGCACGGCAGTGCGTGCCTTCCTCCAGCAGATACATATCGTAGTCGCTTATCCATGGAGCTTGCGTTGAGCTTCGCATCGCCTCTCACCTAAAGGTAGCCGAACGTGGTCTAATGACTTCGGTTACCAATAGAATTCTCCCCTGTCCTCCCTTGCTGGCTATCCTGGCTTACACGACCTTTATAAAGGGATGTGACTCGCGAGGCAGTTCAAAACTGCTCAGAGGGGTGGTCAGAATTGCTCAAATGGTAAGCAAAGCAACTGTGGTGGGAACGGGAGCCAAAGCTCTCGACGGGGGATACTGATTCTCATGGATTGACGGAATAGGCGAAACTGAGACCATGAGCAATTCTGAACAGACGTGCAATGCGTCATCTGCCATCATCTGATGTAGTGTTCCTGGAGAGGAAGGCCTGTTCCCCGCGTTCTGGCTCCGGGATGAACGTTCCTTGAGGAGTAGAGCAATCATGAAAGTAGCGTTAAAGCCTATTATCGAAGCACTCAAACATGATGGCAATCAACTGGAACACCACGCCCGGAAGCTGAGAACAATCTCTCCCAATCTCGAAGCGGAGGCTGAGGAAATAGACGACAGGGTGGCGTCCATCAGAAAGCAGATCGAGATTTTGGAACAGTGGGAATAGCCACGAATCCGAGGGGACCGTTGATTCTCCATTCCATCTTGAGTTACAAAGGTTCGGCGGCGCAATATGACCCAAACAGGTGAGGGTGGCGGGTCTGTGCAAAACTGAACGTCTTGCATGGCAGAAATGAGAGACCATAAAGATATGCCAAACACAGGTGAAAGACGAGAGATCACTGCACGTGTGAATGCGAAGGAAGCGGAAACCGTTCAAGAGTCTCAGAAGCTGGTGTCGAAAACAAAGCAGCTCTCCGCAAGCAGGGACGCGGAGAGCCGGGTGCGAAGCGCCAGAGCACAGAAGGGCCGATCTCGCGAACGTACAGCGTGATACCCGGTTTCATCGGGCGATGGTGAAGGACCGCGCGAAACTGAAGAGCATCGCCGCGACCAAGACGCCGCCTACGATTGTTGGTGAGATTCATCCATTGAGTAGTCACTGTTCGGCACTCAATTCTGGCGCTCTCGGGAGGTGTCCATGGTGAAACGTAAATTGCGGAATGACGAGGCTCAGATCGATGAACTTGGAAACGATCCGGAGGAACTAGCTTCTGACAGCGCCGGGCAATCGGGTGATGCCCAGGGGCTTTCGCAAATTGCGGACGTTGACGAGGAGAGCGTCGCAGAACTCGCCGAGACGGATCAGGCATACGAGGCCGAGGTCGTGGAGGGTGTCAAGGATGCTGGCGACCACCCCGAAAGGCCTGTACAAACCCGTGAGGACAAGACTCGGTGAGTTGCCTTTCCACCTGAGCGGGAATTGGGGTTCGTGCCGTACCCTGACTCGGCCGATCCGGAGGTCCGATTACAGCAGCGCCAGGCCCACAGCTTTCGTGCCGGGGACACACCCTTCGGTCAATTCTGTTCTGGCATAGCAGAAGGGCGCGGAGTCTCTAACAACTCAGCCAAAAGAGCCGCCCGCGGCATTAGATCTCCCTTCGCTGACCGTGATCTGGCGGAGCACGGTGCGCGCCGTTCTGGAGCGGTCCTCAAATTCGGCCGCGATCTGATGTGCCGGTCTAACACGCACGCCCCGGCTTCCCAGCTTGTAGGGCCGTTCGGCAATCGGCAACGTGAAGCGGGGGCGCAGTCTCTCGTTCACGGCGATAGGCTCGTACGGATTCTGTTATAGCATTCCTCCGTCGCTGAGAAAGACGCAAGAGATGGAATGGTGTCTGAGGTATCGGCTGCACAAATGCCAGATCCTGGTTCCGAAGTGATTTCCCGCCAAAGTGAGCAATTTTGAACAGACACGCCGCCGCCGAGGACGCTTTAATCGTTGCGCGGGGCTCAAAAATGAAAAACCTGCGTTTACCGCTAGCCACTCGGGGACCCAAAATGGAAACCCCGAAAGAAATGTCAGCGTGGCTACCAGCCTTGGCGCTTCGGATTGCAGGCTGCTTGAGTCATCCGAGGTTTAGAGGAGGTTTTCGTGAAGGTTCTATTGGTCTACCCTGAGTTTCCGGACACGTTCTGGAGCTTCAAGCACGCTTTACCATTTGAAGGGAAAAGGTCGGCATTTCCTCCTTTGGGTTTACTCACCGTGTCCGCGATGCTGCCTTCGCACTGGGAACGCCGGCTCGTGGATCTGAACGTACGCCGCCTCAAGGACTCCGACCTAGCTTGGGCGGACGTCGTCTTCCTCAGCGGCATGATTGTGCAGGGACTATCGATGAAGGAGCAGATCGCGCGCGCCAAGCGTCACGGGGTGCGCACGGTGGTTGGCGGCCCGATTGTGAGCGCCAAGCACCCCGCCATCGCCGAAGCCGACCACACCGTCGAGGGGGAAGCCGAGGAGATTGTCCCCCAGCTCGCGGCGGACCTCGAACGGGGGGAGGCCCAGCCCCACTACTTCAAGAAGCAATGGCCCGACGTCACGCAGGTGCCGCTGCCGCAACTGGATCTCGCACCCCTGCGGCGCTATAGTTCCATGTCGCTTCAGTACTCCCGGGGCTGTCCTTTCACCTGTGAATTCTGCGACATCATCGAAATCTATGGCCGGCGGCCGAGAACGAAGACGCCCGATCAGGTGTGCGCGGAACTCGACCAGCTTCAGCGGCTGGGCTGGCGCGGCTCTGTTTTCATGGTGGATGACAACTTTATCGGTAACAAGAAAAACGTTAAGCTCCTGCTTCCCCGCCTCGTGGAGTGGATGCGCCAACACAAGTCTCCGTTCACGCTTTATACGGAGGCTTCCTTGAACCTCGCCGAAGACGAAGACCTGCTGCGATTAATGCGCGCGGCCAATTTCAAGCGAGTATTCATGGGCATCGAGACGCCCGTGGTCGAGAGCCTCAAAGAAACGACGAAGTTCCAGAACCTGAGGAAGGACTTGCTGGAGAGCGTAAAGCTCGTCCAGTCTTACGGCATGGAGGTGATGGCAGGCTTTATCGTCGGTTTCGACAACGACCCGGCGGACGTGTTCGATCGCCAGATTCAATTCATTCGAGAGGCGGCGATTCCCCTCTCCATGGTCGGCCTGCTCACCGCGTTGCCCCACACCCAGTTGTGGCGCCGACTGAAGGCCGAAGGCCGTCTCCTGAAGGAGAGCCTCGGCAATAACACTCTGCTCGACCTCAATTTCATCCCCAAGATGGATACGCAACAGCTCATCGAGGGTTACCGCCGCATCCTGAGGACCATCTATAATCCCGAAGAGTACTTTGAGCGCGCCTCGGCGTGCCTGTCGCAACTCGGCGCTGCCGCCAAAACACCGGTGGTCTTTTCCGATCTCATGGCCGTGGCACGCTCCCTCTGGCGGCAAGGTTTCCTTGCGGACTACCGCATGGAGTACTGGAAGTTCATCGGGCAGGCCGTGCGCCGCCATCGCCAGCATCTCCACCAGGCCTTCACTCTGGCCATCATGGGACACCACTTCTTCGAGTTGGTGGACGCGGCTGAATCCAGTTAGAGTCAGGGTGACCTGTTCCGGCGGCATTTGTTCCAGAAGAGACGACAGGGTTTTCGGCGCGCTGTCGCGCAGCCGTTTTCACTTTCTCGGAAGGGACCGAGGGGTGATGTCAGGGCACGAGGGATAGGAACGTTCCGCCCTCACACGCTCAGAACCGGAATCGACACCGCGCAAATGATTCCGTAGCCGTGGGTCCGCAGGTGACCGCCATAAGGGTAGCACCCGGTAACCAGCAAATCCGCCTTCGTCTGCTTCGCAGCTTGGCTCAGCACCTTGGGCACGTCACCACTGCCGATGAATACATCTGCCTTGATGCCCGTGTCTTGCTGGAGCTTTGCCATTTGCTGGGAAGCGTTGCCGACGAGCTCCTCTTTCCACCTTTGATCGACGTAGCTGCCCCCGGGCCCCCAAAACTCCACACTGGCAGTGACGTTAGCGAGCGTAAGATGAGCACCAAATTCGGCGGCCGTTTGGGCGGCCCACGACACAGTCATGTCAGCACGGGGCCCGAATTCGACAGCGCACAGGACGTTGCGGATCGCAAACTTCTGCACTGGCGATTCTTGCACGTGCGCACCAGTCCAAACCGGGCATTCGGTCCCGTGTAACACTTTTGCTGTCACCGAGCCCATAAGAAACTGGTAGAACGTGAAGCTATGTGACGGCATCATGATCAGGTCGGCTTTTTCCTCCTGAGCCGTCCGCACAATTGCCGGGGCCGCGTCGCCTTTGACCAACTTGCGCTGAATGGTAAGGCCATCAAGCTCCGGCCCGAGAGACGGGTCCTGCTGTTTCTGGGCCTGTCTAATGATCGCCGCGAGCAAGTCCCAGTCAGCCAGCTCGCGGCTGTCCTCCGGCACACCAGCGGCGTGGCTCTGCGCTGTCACGATGTGCAGCATCACGATCTCGGAATGGAAATGGCGCGCCAACGTGGCAGCCTGATGAATCACACCCAGTGAAGCAAGCGGGAAATCAACCGGCAAAAGAATCTTCTTAATATTCAGCATCGCGTAAAAGCCCTTGAGTTAAAATGTCCCTCACCGTCTTCCTTAGTCGGAATTTCCGATTTGGATTTCTGACTCGCGCACATCGTATGCTTCTCCTGCCTTGGATACATCCAATCTACCCGGAATTCGCTTTTTGGCGTTCCGGCGCCTGAGAGTATACACCGGGTTGTCTCCAACCGAGCCCTTTCGGCGCATTTTCCCTCTCCGATGATGTCCCGCCAAGGTGAGCAATGTTATACAGACACGCCACCGCCGAGGATGCTTTGATCTTTGCTTTGAAGATTTCTGGATTCCGGGGGGCGCCGTTGTCCTTGCCTACGTTTTCTTTTGCCCAATTCAGGCTGCGGATCAATGGAGCAAGGCGGTTGTCTTACGGCCAGGTAAGTTCCGCTCCCTTCAGGGGCCCGGGACTGACCAGCCCGAGATTCTGTACCTTGCGTAGCTGCTCACGAGCAGTACCCTGCGAGGGATTCGGAGCTGAAAAAGGAGATTCCGATTGACCGCTGACATGAACGAGCACGCCGTCATCAGCCCTGACCATCAACTCCCGGCCTTTGTTCCCCGCCATAAGGGTCTGCACGTCGTCATGTGGATCCTGCTGCTCCTGATCGTGGCGGTTCCGCTCCTCCTGGTTTTGCACCACCACGAGGAAGCCAAAAAAGCGGCGGCCGCACGCCCTGCCGCGCCGGGGATCACCATTACGAGTGCGACGGCTCAAAAGGGTAATATCGGTGTCTACCTTGACGCCATCGGCACAGTCACCCCGGTCTATACCGATTCGATTACCAGCCAGGTTAATGGCCTGGTCGTTGCCGTGCATTATACGGAGGGTCAGCGGGTAAGTAAGGACGACCCGCTGGTTGACATCGATTCGAGTCCATACCGCGCCATGCTCTTGCAAGCGCAAGGGACGCTGGAGCGAGACGAGAATCTGCTCGCTCAAGCACAGATGGACCTTGAACGCTACCGTGCCGCGTGGGCACGCAACGCCATTGCCAAGCAAACCTTGGACGACCAGGAAAAGCTTGTCCTGCAGTACGAGGGCACAGTAAAAAACGACCGGGGAACGGTGCAATTTGACCAGATTCAGGTGGACTACTGCCATATCACTGCTCCCATCGCCGGCCGGGTGGGTTTACGGCTGGTGGATCCGGGCAACGTGGTGCAGTCTGGTGGAAACGTAACCCTCGCCGTCATTACGCAGTTAGAGCCCATCACCGTTATTTTCACAATACCGGAAGACAGTCTAGGCCAGGTTGAAGCCCGCCTAGACGCAAAGGCTAAGCTCCCCGTCGATGCCTTTGATCGCACTGCGCAGACCAAGATTGCCAGCGGGGCGCTGTTGACGCTCGACAACCAGATTGACACTACGACGGGGACAGTAAAAGGACGAGCACTCTTTGCCAACACAAATGATGCACTCTTTCCGAACCAGTTTGTAAACACGCGCCTGCTCGTGAATACGTTGGAGGGAGTGACGCTGATTCCGTCATCAGCCATTCAACAGAACGGGCAAGCGTCGTTTGTCTATTTGATTCAAAACAATTTCGCTCACATGCGCAGCGTAACGCCGGGGGTTACCAACGGCGGTGTAACGCAGGTTGAAGGCATCAACCCTGGAGACGTTGTCGCCAACAGCAGCTTCGATAAGTTGCAGGACAAAGCTGCGGTGGTCATTCCGAACCAGCCTGTCACGGCCAAAACGAGCGGGAGCAACGCGCAGTGAGTCCATCTCGTCCGTTTATCTTGCGACCGGTAGCCACGGCTTTGCTGATGGCTGCCATCCTCTTGGTCGGTCTGGTTGGCTATACACAACTGCCGGTTTCCGCATTGCCGGAAGTCGATTATCCCACCATTCAGGTGCTCACGTTTTATCCCGGCGCCAGCCCCACGGTGATGGCGACGACGGTGACGGCGCCCCTGGAGCGTCAATTCGGCGAACTGCAGGGCTTGAGCCAGATGACCTCCACCAGCTCCGGAGGCACTTCCGTCATCGTGCTGCAGTTTAATCTCTCTCTGGCTATTGATGTGGCCGAGCAGGAGGTGCAGGCTGCCATAAACGGGTCGCAGAGTCTTTTGCCCTCCATCCTGCCCTCGCCGCCGATCTACAGTAAGACGAATCCAGCCGATGCCCCTGTGCTCACCCTGGCCATCACCTCAAATTCCATGCCGCTATCTCAGGTTGAAGACCTTGTGGACACGCGCCTTGCGCCTAAGATTTCGCAGCTCAACGGGGTCGGTCTTGTAACCATCAGCGGCGGCCAAAAGCCCGCCGTCCGCATCCAAGCCAACCCTACGGCGATGTCATCCTACGGCATCAACCTGGAAGACCTGCGCACGGCGCTGACAAATGCCAGTGTGAACGCCGCCAAAGGGAACTTCGACGGGCCGCGCCAGGATTACCAGATCGACGCCAACGATCAACTGGTCACCAGCGGCGACTATGGGAAGGTTGTCGTTGCTTACCGCAACGGTGCGCCGGTGATGCTGACCGACATAGCACGCATCGTGAATGGCGTAGAGAACAATAATCTGGCCGCGTGGATGAACCAGACCCCTGCGGTGATCCTGAATGTGCAACGCCAGCCCGGGGCCAACACCATCAGCGTGGTCAAGAGCATCAAGGGACTCATGCCGCAGCTTGAGGCCAACCTGCCCACGGGCATTCTGGTGACCACGCTTACCGATCTCACCACCGCCATCAAAGCATCGGTTTCCGACGTGGAGTTCGAATTGCTCTTGACGGTTGGACTCGTCGTGCTGGTCATCTTCCTCTTCTTGCGGAGTCTCTATGCCACCATCATCCCCAGCGTGGCTGTGCCGCTGTCACTGGTGGGCACGTTCGCGGCGATGTACGTCCTTGGTTACAGCCTGGATAACCTATCACTGATGGCGCTGACCATCTCCACCGGTTTCGTTGTGGACGATGCCATCGTGATGATCGAGAACATCGCGCGGTACATCGAAGCGGGCGATCCACCCATGGAAGCGGCGCTCAAGGGCGCGGAGCAAATAGGCTTCACCATTCTCTCGCTGACCGTGTCACTCGTCGCCGTACTGATTCCACTGTTATTCATGGGCGACGTGGTGGGGCGCCTGTTCCGCGAGTTTGCCGTGACACTGGCCGTCACGATCATCGTTTCGGCAGTGGTCTCCCTTACGCTCACGCCCATGATGAGTGCGCGAATCTTGCGGCACGAGCCAAAAGAGAAGCAGGGGCGCGTCTATAGAGCCTCGGAGCGTGCTTTCGAGTGGATGATCGCGTTCTATGGCCGGACACTGAAGTTTGTCCTTCGATTCCAGACGGTTACGCTGTTGGTCGCCGTGGCTACACTGCTGCTTACGGTTTTCCTTTACATCGTGATCCCAAAAGGTTTTTTCCCGATACAGGACACGGGCGTCATCCAGGGCATATCGCAGGCGCCGCCCGCGATCAGTTCACAGGCCATGGCCAAGAAGCAGTTGGAGATTACCAAGGCAGTTCTGGATGACCCGGCGGTGGAAAGCGTCTCGTCGTTTATCGGCGCCGATGGAACGAATGTGACGACGAACAGCGGTAGGATGTCGATCAATCTAAAGCCGCTCGACCAGCGCAATATCAGCGCATCAGACCTCATCCGCAGGCTCAACTCTCGAGTGAACCAGGTTCAGGGTATTCAGTTGTTTATGGAACCTGTGCAGAACATTACCGTGGACGACCGGGTCAGTCGCACGCAATACCAGTACGCACTGGAAGACCCCGATGCGAATGAACTGAATGACTGGACCAACCGTTTCGTCAACCGGCTGAAGCAGTTGCCCGAACTGGAAGACGTGGCCACCGATCAACAACCGGGAGGGCTGGCCGTCTCTCTGGTGATCGACCGGGTCACCGCTTCGCGACTGGGCATCGCGCCTACGACCATCGATAACACCCTGTATGACGCCTTCGGTCAGCGGCAGATCAGCACGATGTATACGCAAGTAAACCAGTACCACGTTGTTCTCGAGAGTGAGCCGCAGTTTCAGAAGAACCCCAGCAAGCTGAACCAGCTTTACATTCAGTCCAATGCGTCTTCAGGCGCAACCGGTACGGGGGCCTCTTCCTCTTTTGCGTCTTCCGGATCATCCTCCGCGGGATCCAATGGGCTGACGACTTCCGCACTGTACACTCCGGCGGCAAATACCCTTGCTCCTCCCTTGAACGCGCTTTCGGCGAGCACCTCCACGGCGACCTCCAGCAAGGGAGCCGGCTCTGCGGGTACTACCAGTTCAGCCACAAGCAGTGCCGTGCCGCTGAGCGCCTTCGCGCACTTTGAGAATACGACAGAGCCGCTCGCCATTACCCACCAGGGTCAATTTCCGGCGATTACAGTGTCGTTCAATCTCGCGCCGAATGCCGCGCTGGGCAACGCCATTACGGCGGTCGACAAAGCGCAGAAAGACATGCACATGCCTCCCAGCCTGCAGACAGGTTTTCAAGGCACCGCGGCATCATTCACGAATTCGCTAGCCAATGAGCCGTTGCTCATTCTTGCTGCGCTGGTCACGGTGTACATCGTGCTGGGCGTTTTGTACGAGAGCTTTATCCACCCGATTACGATTCTGTCCACGCTACCCTCAGCGGGCGTGGGCGCTTTCCTCGCCTTGCTTCTTTTCCACCAGGATTTAAGCGTGGTGGCGATCATCGGCATCGTCCTGCTGATTGGTATCGTGAAAAAGAACGGCATTATGATGGTCGACTTCGCGCTGGAAGGCGAGCGGAAGCACGGAAAGAACGCGACGGATGCAATTTACGATGCGTGTCTGCTCCGCTTCCGCCCCATTATGATGACCACCATGGCCGCGCTGCTGGCGGGTCTGCCGCTGGCTCTGGGAACGGGTTACGGTTCTGAGTTGCGCCGGCCGCTGGGCATCGCCATGGTGGGCGGACTGCTGCTGAGCCAGGCGCTTACGCTTTACACCACGCCCGTCATCTACATCTTTTTTGACAATCTAGCGCAGCGCTTTGCGCACAAATCGAACCAGCCGGAAACCGGAGGCGCAGAACTGGCAGGGCCGGCATGAACATCTCCGAACCCTTCATTCGCCGGCCAGTGGCTACGACGCTGCTCACGGTGGCGATTGCCCTTGCCGGGGCGATTGCGTTTGAGGTGCTGCCTGTAGCACCCTTGCCGGAGGTCGACTTTCCCACTATTTCCGTCAATGCAAGCCTGCCGGGAGCCAGCGCCGCTATTATGGCGTCGTCCGTCGCCACTCCCCTGGAGCGGCAGTTCGGTCATATTGCGGGAGTGGCGGAGATGACCTCCGCGAGCACGCTCAGCAGCACATCGGTCACCATTCAGTTTGACCTCAGCCGCGACATTGATGGCGCGGCGCGCGATGTGCAGGCCGCCATCAATGCGGCGCGATCCTATCTGCCCGCCAACCTGCCGGCCAATCCGACCTATCGCAAGGTCAATCCCGCCGATTCGCCGATCATGATCCTCGGTCTTACCTCCGACAAATACGGTCCCCGTACACTCTATGACGAAGCCTCCACCGTCCTCGAGCAGAAGCTGTCGCAGATACAAGGCGTAGGGCAGGTCACTGCCGGAGGCGGCGCGTTGCCGTCCGTGCGTGTGGATGCAAATCCCACACAATTGGCCAGCTATGGACTTACCGTGGCGAATTTGCAGTCCGTGCTAAGCCTTCAGAACGCTGATCTGGCCAAAGGCCAAATCTCTGATGGCATTGTGACCGCAGATATCATTGCCAACGACCAGATCTCGCGCGCAGACGACTACAAGCCGCTCATCGTCGGTTATAAGCACGGTGCGGCGGTCCGTCTGTCCGATGTCGCTCAGGTAACAGACTCCGTGCAGAACGTCCGCGCTGCCGGCTATTTGAACGGCAAGCGCGCGATTACGATGATGATCTTCCGCCAGCCCGGCGCCAACATCATTGGCACGGTCGACCGCATACGCGCGCAACTTCCGTTTATCCAGGCATCCATTCCGCTCGGCATTGATACCACCATCGTTCTTGATCGCACCACAACCATCCGCGCCTCTGTCGGTGATGTCGAGAGGACGCTGCTCATTTCCATCGGCCTCGTCATCGTCGTGGTGTTTGTCTTCCTGCGCAACGGCCGCGCCACGCTCATTCCCGCCGTCGCCGTTCCGGTCTCGCTGATTGGTACGTTCGCAGTGATGTATCTGTTCGGATATACCCTCGACAACCTCTCGCTGATGGCCATGACCATTTCAACGGGATTTGTGGTCGATGATGCCATCGTGGTGATGGAAAACATCACGCGCCATCTGGAAAACGGCATAAGGCCCTTTGCCGCGGCGCTGAAGGGCGCGAAAGAAATCGGGTTCACCGTCTTCACCATCAGCATTTCGCTCATTGCCGTCTTTATCCCTCTTCTGTTGATGGGCGGAATCGTGGGCCGTCTCTTCCGCGAGTTTGCCGTCACCCTCTCGACGGCCATTCTCGTGTCCATGATCATCTCACTGACCACCACGCCCATGATGTGCGCCTACCTGTTGAGGAACGAGCGCGCGGAAAAACATGGCCGCATCTTCACGGCCAGCGAAAAGGTCTTTGACGGGGTGCTGTCGTTGTATCGCAGCACCCTGCATTGGGTGCTCGACCATCCGACCCTCACCCTCAGCGTACTCTTCCTCACCATCGCGCTTAATGTGGTGCTGATCTACAAGATACCCAAGGGCTTTTTCCCGGTGGAGGACACGGGAGCGATCTCCGGTGGAGTGCGAGGGCCGCAGGACTCATCCTTCCCGGCGATGAACAACGCCATTCAGCAGATCGTCGGCGTGATCAAGAATGATCCCGCCGTCGCCAATGTGACGGGGTTTTGTGGCGGCGGTGGGGCCACCAATACGGGCTCCCTCAACATTGCGCTCAAGCCGCTGGCGGAGCGCAACGTCAGTGCCGCTCAGGTCATCGACCGCCTGCGCCCCAAATTGAATCGTCTGCCGGTGGCTTCCGCGTTCCTCCAACCCGTGCAAGATCTGCGCATCGGCGGCCGGTCCGGTAATGCGATGTACCAGTACACGATTCAAACCGATACGGTGCAGGATCTTTCCAAGTGGGGACCGATCCTACAGAGTGCGATGAAGCGCTTGCCCGGTCTGCAGGACGTAAGCTCAGACCAGCAGAATGGCGGTCTTGATGAGCTGATGAGCTACGATCGCGTCACCGCGGCAAAGCTCGGCCTTACCGTAAAGTCGCTGGACTCGGCGTTATACAGCGCATTCGGCCAATCGGAAGTGTCCATCATTTACACGCAGTTAAATCAGTATTACGTGGTGCTGGAAGTTGCTCCCCCGTATTGGCAAAGCCCGGAAGGATTGAAAGACATCTACCTTCTTTCGTCCAGCGGCAGGAACATTCCGCTGCTCGCGGTGGCCAAGGGCCACGCCAACACAACACCACTGGCCATCAACCATACGGGCTTATTCCCCTCGGTCACCGTGTCCTTTAACCTCGCGCCGAACGTGTCTTTGAGCGATGCCACATCAAGCATCAACCAGATGCAAAAGCGCCTCGGCACACCTTCCACGCTGCAAGGCTTTTTTGCCGGCACGCTGCTGGCCTACCAGCAATCTCTCGGCACCGAGCCCATCCTGATTCTGACGGCGCTGCTGGCGGTTTACATCGTTCTCGGTATTTTGTACGAAAGCCTGGTCCATCCACTGACCATCATCTCGAGTTTACCGTCGGCGAGCGTAGGCGCGATGCTCGCATTGCTGCTCTTTAAAATGGATCTGAACATCGTCTCCATCATTGGCATTGTGCTGCTGATCGGAATCGTAAAAAAGAACGCCATTATGATGATCGATTTCGCTCTTCAGGCAGAGCGCGAAGAGGGAAAGAGCCCAGCCGACGCGATATTTGAAGCGTGCATGTTGCGCTTCCGTCCGATCCTGATGACCACGATGGCGGCGTTATTGGGCGCTCTGCCCTTGGCGCTGGGGACGGGCATGGGGTATGAGCTCCGCCGGCCCCTGGGCATCACGATTGTGGGAGGGCTGATCTTAAGTCAGTTGCTCACACTCTATACAACGCCGGTCGTCTATTTGGCGTTCGACCGGCTGCGGCTACGGATGCGGGGAAAGCAGCACGACATCCTTGTCCTTGGCCGTGCGGCCGGGCCAGCCCCCAGCGCTGCGGTTTAATGGGAGCCGTTAGGGGCAACACTATTCACTTAAGGGGTTTCGGCTTTTCGATTTGTTGCTGGGTGACCCCCTCACCCGTCCCGCCCCGGCTGGAGAAAGCGCCGGTTGCGGTCCACCCTCTCCCCCAAGGGGGAGAGGGTAGTAAATTCAAATCGATGTCCCTTCGGTCGCCGCGGCGACAGAAGGGCCGGAGGCGAGGGCAAAAAAATCAAATCAACTCCCCCCTCGCCCCCTTGGGGGAGAGGGACCGGGGGTGAGGGGGTCAGGCCTGAGGAAGCTCGGATCCAATTTCCTGAAACCCCTTAAGTGACCAGCATTGGGGTTAGGGGGTGCATACGATTATGACTTCTTTCCATCTAAGAGCCAGAATGTGTCTCGCCGTGACATCTTGCCTTCTGGCAGGGTGCACGGTCGGCCCAAAGTACCACACACCGACCGCGGAAACTCCTGCGGCATACAAGGAACTCACTCCCGCCGACTACAAAAATACGGACGGTTGGAAGGTGGCGCAGCCCAAAGATGATGCGCTTCGCGGTAAATGGTGGGAGATTTTCAACGATCCTCAGTTGAATGCGCTGGAAGAAAAGGTTAATGTTTCAAACCAAAACATCGCCGCTGCTGCGGCAAGCTTTTTTGCAGCGCGCGCCCTGGTCAAGGAAGCTCGATCACAGCTTTTCCCTCGAGTGACGACCAATCCCGCCATTACCGTGCAACGGCCGTCAGCCACATTATCCAGTGGCAAAGCGGGAGGTTCCTCAAATTCTGGTTCTGGCTCTGGAACAGGTTCCACATCCTCCTCGGCAGGTACATTTACTGACTACACCCTCCCGTTTGATGCGACCTGGCAGCCGGACTTGTTCGGCCGTATCCGGAACACTATCAGATCGGCTGCCTACGGGGCGCAGGCCAGCGCGGCGGATCTCGAGAATACCCGCCTCACTGTCCAGGCCGATGTTGCTGCGGATTACTTTCAACTTCGAGGACAGGATGCGTTAAAGCAGTTGTTGGATTCTACTGTGGTCGCTTTTCAACAGACTCTCGATCTAACGAGGGCTCTGTACGAGACAGGCATCGACTCGGACGAAGCCGTGGCACAAGCTGAGACTCAACTCGAAGCCACGCAAGCACAGGATGCCGCTCTCGGCGTCCTACGGGCGCAGTTTGAACATGCCATCGCCATGCTGACCGGCCAACCGGCGTCGACGTTTTCAATTCCCATCGAACCGCTCGCCTCAAGCCCTCCGGCGATTCCCCTCGGCGTTCCGTCCCAGCTTCTTGAGCGGCGTCCCGACATCGCCGAGGCAGAGCGCCTGGTTGCTCAGGCCAACGCCCAGATTGGCATTGCGAAGGCAGCATACTTTCCGACGGTTACGTTAAGCGCCGCGGCAGGACTCGAAAGCACTTCGATTGCGAGTTGGTTCACATGGCCGAGCCGCTTTTTCTCGATTGGCCCGGCGGCCGCGGAAACCCTTTTTGACGCGGGGTTGCGCCGGGCCACGGTGGAGCAATTCAGAGCCCAGTACGATCAGACGGTGGCCAACTATCGGCAGACGGTGCTAACGGCTTTTCAACAAGTTGAGGACAACCTCGCGTCGCTGCGGATCCTGTCGGTGGAAATTCAATATCAGGACACGGCGGTCAAATCGGCGGAAAAGAGCCTCGCGATCGCCAAGGATCGCTACAGCTTGGGAATCGATCCTTACCTGAATGTACTTACCGCGCAAACCGCATTGCTATCCAATCAGGAAATTGCGGTCAATCTTCGAATTCAGCAGATGACGGCCAGTGGAGGGTTGATTGAGGCGCTCGGTGGAGGTTGGAACGCCTCGCAGCTCCCATCGCCTGTGCAACTGATCAGCAAAGTACCCTAAAACTCAAAACTGACTTCTAATGGCTTCGTAGTAATGGAGGGTCGCGCCGATACCACAGTGGGAAGACGCATTCTTTCAATCCGAATTCGCACATACGGCAGGCGCGGCGCGGCTTACCAGCCATGTGAGGCGTTCTGGCCACACGGTTCCGCGGGGCGGGATCAGCCCAGGGCAAAGTACTCGCGCGAGTGGGAAAGGCGCGAACGATGAGATGAGAATGGCGCTCCTAGTGCCTATCGCGGTCCCCGCCGCAACTCCTCTGTGCCTCCTCAAGCTCGTGGCGACGTTTCTCCGCCTGGCGGCTGTGCTCACCGTGGCGGTCAATTTCCTTTCGGAGTTTTTCCTCGGCCCTGTGGATACGCTGCTGGCATTGGCGGTCGTTATCGCTCGCCTGCGTGCGCGCCACGCCACCAGCCAGCAACAATACTCCTAATGCGGGAACGAATAGAATGTTCTTCCAACGATTTACCTTATGCGACATGACTTCCTCCTATATTCTTGGCCCTCACAGGGAGAGCCTCCTCATGGAACGCCTTAAAGCAGGAAACCTCAACGCGTCAGATGCAATCCGCCGAACAGGTATAGGACTATCAGAATGATCAAGACCACCCCGACGATTCCGATGCCTCCACCCGAACCCCATCTCCGATATCCGTAATAGCCTCCGCCGCCGCCGAACAAGAGCAGCAGAACGACAATTAGCAAAATCAGTCCCATGGGAATCTCCTCTCAGTTAGTAAAATGCTTCGACCAGAATTTCCGCTTTGACTTCGCGGCCAACCGACAATTTACACCTGACCGCTTCAGCATGCAACGCTCCAGCCCGGTTTCGAGCAAGCAAGCTTTGACGGAAACAATCTCGCACGGCCATCCCGGGCTGCCAATATTTATAGCCCGCGGTACTATCGGGGGCTGCCCGAAAGACCGAGCGACAACTACCGCTATCCAGGCGGATCCTTTTGGCGCGTTGCTTTGACACCCGTCAGAATCCCTAGGCCCAATAGTACGATCGCACCCACGGCAATCCAGTGTGCCGGGACATGCATCAAATAGGCTCCGTAAATCAGCCCGCCAATCACGAGCACGAATCCAATAGAGTAAATTCCAAATGACATGTCATCTCCTTCTCGAGCAAACAGAGTGGCAAGGTTATGCGGCCCAGAGCGCGTTCCCGGCTCTTACGGCGTGGAGGTGGCCTTTTGACCTTTAACTTGCAGCTCGTTCACTACCTGCCGCACGTTTGGAACGCTTGACGCCACTTGTTCGACGCGGACGCGCTTGGATTGAGAATTAACCTCGCCGGTCAACGTCACGACGCCATTCGAAACGTCGTATTCGACGCCCTTGCGGAGCTTGTTCTGGATGAGGGCAGCATCCAAATTCTTGTCGATACCCGCGTCCAGATCCGAGTTCATCGTCTTTGTCTCACTTTCGGCGCCGGGAGGAACCACAGCAATCTGGTTCGCTACAACCTGCCCAGTTGCGATTGACTTTGCAATGGATTCAGCTTGTGCCCTGGCATCCTCAGTCGCGACGTTTCCGCCCAGGGTTACGACACCCTTATCGCGATCCTGTGTTACGGAGACATCTTTGAGGCCGGCTTGATCGAGCGCAGTGCGGATGCTGTCAGAAACATCAATCGACTTCCTGGATGCTCCTGAGCAGCCCAGCAGGCTGCCAACTGCGAGCAGCGTGAGCAAGGTTAAGCACAGTTTAAGCGTTTTCATGTTTTTCCTTTGATCAGCGTTTTCCACGCTGGAGTAATCGGGGCATATACCCAACACCGCTGGGTTTTTCCCTGACATGTTCGCATTCTCCTTCTCGGTTCTGCCGGGCGTCCTCAAGGGGGGAAGTAGGCGCCCGGCGACCGCCGCCTCCTACTACCATATTCTAGGGGCACTTCCTCTTTTACCCTTGGCTTGATTCAGTGTCAGTTCAGAATGGCTCACACCTTTGGTCAAAACTGCTCATTCCACATCATGGAGTCGGAGGGTCGCTTGCACGGCCGGTTTCATCAGGGAGTATGCCTACCGTCTATTGTCCGGACGCCATGCTGTGCAACTTTGCTCAGGCCATTGGTCGTTTTTGAACAGACAGTGCATTTCGGGGGGAATATCCTCGACGAGGTCACTGAGTGTAGAGGTGAGCCAGCACGAACCTGCTTGGGTTACCCGTTGGCGATAATCTGCTGCCCTCAGCCCAAGCTCGAAATAGGAAGGAGTCAATCACCGTGCGCATCTGGATACTGATGATGCTGCTGGGCACGACGCTGGCGTTTGGGCAGACTCAACCCGCCGATACCGTCCAAAGGTGCCGGAGCATGCTGGATGAGGCCGCCCATGACGGGAATCCGGACGTTCGAATAGGCGCGGCGCAGGGCCTGAGCCTGGTGGGGGTGAAAGATAACGCTCTTGAGTCTCTCGCCCCGATGCTCGATGACCACGACGTTTCGGTCCGGATTGCGGTGGTTGTCACCCTGGGTGACTTCAAGGACAACCGGACCCTTCCTCTTTTGAAGAAAGCGTTGCAGGATCCCGTTCCCGAAGTCGACTTCGCCGCAGCCAAGGTGCTTTACCAACTCCACGACCCCGAGGGAGAGCAGTTTCTTCTCGCCGTGGTCAGCGGAGAGTCTAAAGCGTCCTCAAGCTATCTCAGCAAAGAGAAACGGAGCGCCTTGCGCATGTTGCACACTCCCACTAAGCTTCTCATTACCGTCGGCATGGGGGCAGCAGGGTTCGCACCCGTGCCGGGTCTCGGGTTCGGATTATCTTCGGCACAAGGCATCCTGACGGCTCCTGATTCTTCGGCCCGGGCCGCCTCTCTGCTGCTCATCGGAAGCTCGCGTGATCCAGCCCTGGCTGATGCGGTTGGTTCAGCGTTGTCGGACAAGGAATGGTCTGTGCGCGCAGCGGCCGTTCACCTGGTCGCGATGCATCCCTACCCAGGATTCCGGCAGAACTTGGTCCCCCTGCTGGACGACAAGAAGGAGGCCGTGCGCGTACGCGCCGCCGCGGCCTACATCAGACTGCAGTACGTAACGAAGGCGCCGACGACGAGGCGAGGCGCCACGACTCATTAACCGTGTGCTAAGGCCACTGTCCAGACAATTCACCGCTGAGCCTCAAGTGAAGGTCCGTACTTTGCGGCCAGATAAGCGCCATACGGAATTGATGAAAGTTACTGCCGACAGGGGAAAAGGTCCGAAATAGGGCTTGCTTCTGAGGCTACAGATTGTGTCCATGTCCTCCACTGCGAGTTCCAGCACGGCTCTGATCAACGAGTTTTTCGAATGGTTCGGTGAACTGGGCCTTTTTTCCTGGCAAGTTCTGCGGTCTGCCCTGACGCCACCTTTTGAATTCCGCGAGCTCGTCCGGCAAATCGACGAGATTGGATCAAAATCGCTTCCTCTAGTGGCTTTGGCGGGCGCGGCCATCGGCGCCATCCTCTCCCTTGAAACCCGCGACAGCCTGGTTCGATTCGGCGCCAGTTCATTGCTTCCCGCCGCCGTCGTATTCTCGATCATCCATGAGATCGGTCCTATCGTTACCGGCTTGGTCGTCTGCGGCCGAGCGGGAGCTGGCATCGGCGCTGAGTTGGGATCGATGAAGGTCACGGAGCAGATCGATGCCATCGAGGCATCAGCCGTAAATCCCTATAGGCTGCTGGCCGCAACCCGCATTCTGGCTTGTATCCTGGTACTGCCACTCCTGACCCTCACTGCCGATTTCTGCGGGGTGGTAATGGCGTGGGTGGCCGATGCCCTGATTGAGCCGATCACCTTCCAACAGTTCATCCACAACGGCTTCAGCGCTTTCGGCTTCAACGATTTTCTGCCGCCGACCCTTAAGACCGCTGTCTTCGGCCTGATCATTGGGCTGGTGGCGTGCTCTCAGGGAATGCGGACGCGGGGAGGCACTGAGGGCGTGGGGCGAACGGCGACGAGCTCAGTGGTCTTATCTATGCTGTTTGTAATCCTGGCCGACGTTGTCCTGGTGAAACTGATCGTCATGTTTTTTCCATGAAGACCGGCGCTTATGAGTTCGCAACGGGGCACTGAAAGGGGCCTGTAACCGCATCGTGATAGAGAACTTCGAGATAGGGAATGGCGAGCCGCCCGTGGTCCTGCGAGGTCTGCGCAAGTCCTTCGGCGCCCAGGTGGTCTTGAACGGGATTGACCTGACCGTCGCCCGCGGTGAAACGCTCGCGGTGCTCGGCCGCAGTGGGACTGGCAAGAGTGTTTTGTTGAAGATCATCATCGGGCTGCAAAAGCCGGACTCGGGCTCGGTGAATATCCACGGGCAGGAGATTACCGGAATCAATCTCGGCAAGCTCAACCAAATCCGGAAGAAGATGGGGTTTTTGTTCCAGCAGGCGGCGCTCTACGACTCGCTCACGGTGGAGGAGAATGTGGCCTTTCCACTGAAGCACAATACAAAAATGCCGGAGTCCGAGCGGCGGGATCGAGTCAAGGAATTGCTGAGGAGTGTGGGTATGGAAGGCGATCTCAAGAAGATGCCTTCCGATATTTCCGGCGGCATGCAGAAGCGAGTGGGGCTGGCGCGTGCGCTGGCTCTCGACCCCGACATCCTGCTGCTGGATGAACCCACCGCAGGACTGGATCCCATTACCTCCGGCGAGATTGATGATCTGATTCTCAAGCTGCAAAAGGAACATGCCATGGCATCCATCGTGGTCACGCACGATTTGGAAAGCGCAAAAACCATCGCCGGCCGGCTGGCACTGCTCCACGAAGGAAATGTTCTGATCGAAGGCGCCTTCGAGGACCTGGAGAAGAGTCACGACAAGTTTGTCTTAGACTTTATGCGGCGGGACGCTTAGGAGGTTGATGAAAAACATTGTAGCGCCGACCTCGCCCTGCGGGGTCGGCACGTGCTGACCCCGCCTTGCGGGGTCAGCGCTACAACACCCATCAACCTGTCAGGAGAATATATGTCGAGAGCGGCGCGGTTGGGAGCTTTCATCGTTACGACACTGGCGATTCTGGCAGTGGGAACCTTTATCATCGGTAACAAGCAATACCTCTTTACTTCCACATACCGGTTAAAGGCGCAGTTCAGCAACGTGGTGGGCTTGGATGTGGGCGCCGGGGTTCGGGTGGGTGGTGTTTACCGCGGAACCGTGCATAGTATCGAGTTGCCTCACCGGCCGGGCGATAAAATCACGGTGGTGATGGACCTCGACAGCTCGACCCACGAAATCATCAAGCAAGACTCCGTAGCGTCAATCGAGACCGAGGGCCTGCTGGGCAACGAGTATATGGCGATCGCGTTTGGATCTGCCGGGGCGGCCAACGTACACGACGGTGATACCATCGCCAGCCACCCTCCGATCGCCATGTCAGACCTGATTAAGAAGTCGGAGGATATGCTGGATAGCAGCCAGCAAGCCATCAAGAACGTCACGCAGGCGACCGCGAATTTAAGCTCGATCAGCGCCAAGATCGACCAGGGTCAGGGCACTGTCGGGGCGCTGATCAACGATAAGACGGCATATCTCGAGCTCAACCAGACAATGGACGGAATCCGTGACGTGGTAGCCCATGCGCAAGCGGGGGTCACCGATTTCCAGGAGAACATGGAGGGGCTGAAGCACAATTTCTTCCTGCGCGGATATTTTAAGAACCGCGGCTATGAAGATTCCGCGGAGCTGGCGAAAGACGAAATCGTAAGCCTGCCCCAGGGCACGCCGCTGAAAACGTTCACGTACGAGGCCAAGCAACTCTTCGGTAAGGTAGACACGGCCAAGCTACAAAACCAGAAGTCTCTGGACGCTGCCGGCGATTTCCTGACCGATACCGACTTTGGGCTCGCCGTGGTGGTCGCGTGTTCCAGCATGGAAGGAGATGCCCGGAAAGACTTGGTCCTGACCCAAGGTCGTGCCCTGGTGGTCCGCGAGTACCTTGTGGAGAATTTCGGTTTCGATGATCGGCGGCTCAAGACACTGGGAATGGGGAAGAAGAGTGGCACGAGCCCTGAAAGCGGTTGGGGCACAATCCAGATCCTCGTTTACCCTAGCGGCACTGAAATGCCGCCCGCGAAGCTGCCGCAGAATAGCGCTCCACCCAAGACCACCGCAGAACTGCCGGTTCCCGAATCTCCCGCTACCGTTCCAAAACCACAGTAGCCCCGAGGCGCCCGCGAAAGTATTTTTGTGCGATTCTGAAAAGCCCACGGCACAGAGTCCGTGCCGTGGCCCGCTGTCATGTGAGTTGGTCTTTTGAGTGTCCTCTCTCGGAGAGTTGGTTGATGTGGTCCGCGATTTCCTGCGGCCGGTCGATTTGGGAAATTGTCAGCCTGCTCGCCTCGCCCGCTGTCTCGATCGAAAGATCGCCCAGTCCGAAAATTCTTTGGCCAACCCGCTGATGCACCGTCACATCCTGCACTCGCGAAACCAGGATGGTGCGCGTGGTCCTGCTCAGAAGGCCCGTTTCGTACCGCAGCCGGTCATCGAGGATCGTCATCTTGGTCAGGCGGTTGCGGAGATGGCGTTTCAGCGGCCAGAGCAGAAGAAGCACGGGCAACCAGGGAATCCAAGGCTGCCATGCCGACGGAATCGACGGCGGCCATTGCAAACGCATCGTCGCAACGACCAAAGCCGCCACGATCAGAACCACGACCGCGTAACCCATGTATATGAATTTCATAGTCGGACGAATGATCATTTCGGACATGTCCCCCTCCTTTGACCAGCACGCGCTATTGTACCGCGCGGCGGAAAGTGGGATAAGAAAGAATCGTCGCAGTTGGGCGCTCTGCCCCGCCGGCACATGTCATCCTGAGCGCAGCGAAGGATCTGCTTTTCTTCGCGCCGCGCGATGAAGTTGAAGACCAGTGCTACAGATCGGCGCCGTGGTGTTTCGCAAGAAATGTAGTGGCTCACTGGCTGGGCGGGGGGAGAGAGGATTCCCGGCGTTTTTCAGTGAAATCCAACGCGAAAGAAGGGTTGGCAGATGTGCCGGTAATTGAGTAGGGAACCACCGTGACGGACTTCTGTTTCAGGAACGGACCGACGGCCTTCAATACCAGTGCTTTGAATCCCGACGTGGTGTCGGATAACTTTCCCTCGGTGTACAAGATTCCATGGAGATCAACTTTTCGGTCCACCAAGTTGAAGGTGCCTCGAAGCTGCGCGCGCGTGCCTGGAGCGCTGAAGGAGACACTGGAAAGAGTTGCGACGCCATTTTTCGCCGAGACCTGCCCCCTAAACGTCGAGAGCACCGTTTCCGGGTCTTCGGCCTGCTGCTTCTTGTTCTCGCCTCGCCCACTCTGGGTTAATGTATTTACCGGCTGCTGCACGTCTGGGTTCGTGAAGCGTCCGCTGCCAATGCCGAAGCTGCCTGCAAGATCCAGCTTCCTCAAGAATCCCGGAGGCCCCGGCGGCACTTGTACTTTCGCACGCAGGTTGATACTGCCGGTCATCGACGGGCGTTTCTCCTCCGTAAAGAGGGACAACAAATCCTCAATGCGGCCTCCATTCACGGCCATCTCCAGCCGAACTGTTTTTCCCTGCTGGCCGGGGTGCCCGGCTACGCTACCATTCGACGTCACAGTGGTTCGCTGAAAGCGCGAGTCCACGTTCTGAAGATACGTGTCTCCATTCGTCCCGTCCACAACCGCCTGGAAGTTCGAAATCAGGTGAACGGTGTGGCTGCTTCCGGATACGCGGAAGTCGGGAACGTCGGTTTCGCCATTCGCATCGATATGGCCGATGGTGCCGCTAAACTTGCCTTGGGACGATAGGGTACCTGAGATACCCTCGAACACAGCCAGGTTCACGTGCTCATAAGTGTAGGAACCAGTCACCGGAGTACTGCCGGGATCATCCTCATTCCAGGGGCCGATCTCACCCTCCGACCGGATTTCCCCTGGCGGCTCGGTATTTAACAACGCGGCATGGTAGGGGATGACCCCGTTCTCACCGACGTTGTCCAACGTCAACCGATGAACGTACAGCTTGAAGGGTTCTCGGTCCGGCTGCCGGGGCATAAACTCCAACAGAGCGCCATCCGTGGTGATCTCGCCAATCGTGATCGAAGCGCCCGAAGTGCTGGTGGTCAATGGCATCACATTAGGCGGCTGGCCGCTCGGACCCGGCGGCGGTATTAACACGTGCAACCCCTTCACCTGGACCTCATCCACGCGCTTGTGAATCCGCAAAAAGCCATTGTAGCTTCCTCGAATGATCAGCGTCTGGACGGTGATCAACGGTGGCAGGTCCTTGCGTTTCCGGTGCAGGAAACTGACCCCTTCAGCCACGCACCCCGGTGGAAAGTAGGTTTTGCGGAAGCTGCGGATTTGGACGGTTCGGGCGAATCGGTCCTGGAGCGCTTTGGTGACAGCCTGTTGCGTGAATGGCCAGTTCCAGGCCAACACGATCAGCACGATGCCTGCGATGACTATGAGCGACGCTCCTATGATCAGCCACCAGCGTCCACGCGCCCACCACTGCCCCGCCATGTGGACCTCCACCGCGCCGCTGCGTGTTGAAATCGTGGAACTCTCCCCAGTCATCTATCGCCTAATTATTATTATTGGTCCACGATGATGCCGGCGATGCCGACGATGCCTCTCGGTACGGGGCGTGCTCGTCGCGGTTGCGGGCACAGGGCACAGGGCGCCCAAAGTAAATGCCAGTAACAGTGCAGCCAAAATCCGTTTGTACATGATTTTCCTCTCGCTCTATGGGTTACTCGGGGGGACTTCAGTATCTCAATCTGGACCCTCCCTGCGGCCGTAAAGCCGGAAACGTCGAATCACTTGTGTGAACAAAAATACGAGGGGCATCCTCGCGTAAGGGCGCCCTTCGTGTTCCGATCGGTCTTGTTTAGTGTGCGGGCGGAGCCTTTGGTGCAGGCGCTGCTCCGGCGGCAGGTCTCGGCGCGCGCTTTGCGGCCGGCTCAGGCGCCCAGTATTGGGGATCGGCTTCGACCCAGGATTTCTCGACGTAGCTCCATTCCGGAATCACCATCCAGATGTTGTCCTCGACGCTGGCCACGCTCTCCGCGGAAAGCTTGGTCATCTGGCCCCTTCCCTCGTCGCCCAGCGCAGCGCCGAAATCCTTCTGATGCGCCAAGCCAGTGTCCTCATCCTTGAGGGACGTCATCGGCACCAAGACAAGATAGGCGTCCGTCACACCCGTCAGTCCTTCGTAAGTCGCCCAGGGGATGTTTTGGCCGATCTTGAGGTTGGCGTCGCAATAAAGCTTCATCAATTCCTTGAACTGTTCGTTGTGACCAGGGCGCATATGGAAGATGATCACCTCCCAGTAATGGGAGTGCGGTATGTCCGCTCCGGCGACGTTGTTGCTGAGGTCGGGGCGGTAATGCCAGATGGTGACGCGGACCTCGGATACGTGAAGGGCCTGGCGCGCCTCCAGCGCGTCAAACTTAGCGTCGGTCGCCTCGTCGCCGAGGAGCCACTCCTCGTTCTTTTGCAGCGCCTCGAAAGAATCGTAGCCGGAGAGGTAAATCGCTCGAGGTGAGCCGGTCAGGGCCTCCATCCCCAGGACGTGCGTCGGGTCCTTGAGTTGCTCCGACAAGGCAGCGGATTCTGATGCAATTTTGTCGTAGGGTGCATCCTCGTAGGGTTTTATGTTGTCCGTCTGGATGTTGAGGATGTTAGGCGGCGGAACTGCCGGAGTTTGTGCCTGTGCGGCCAGGGAGCCTGCCAGTGCCAATCCGGCGATGGAACATAGCCATTTCTTCATGTCTGCCCACCTCCAGGGGGCCAGAAGGGGAATTGCGCAAGAGGAAAGAATCGAAACCTGCGAATACTTCTTTCCCTCAACCGTTAGCCGGGCTCGGGATTGTGTGACTCCTCAGGCTCGGCAGGGAGATGATCCGGCAACGAACCGACAATGCCTCTTGCAGACCTAACTTGCGCGCCTCAAAGAGAATTGTCTGTTCACTTTTATACACTCCGAGCACATTTTTCCCGGGAGGGTCATCGGCTCCGAACCGCCCTTCCCGAAGTCCTCGAAACCCGTTGTCGCCACTGCTGGAAGCGGATTTTTCAGACACCGCTTCCTTCGGGGTCTTTCCTGGGATCGATTTCTTCATCGCCACAAACCGGTGGCTCTACCCTGCTCGGGTCGTGAGAGCCGCCATCCGTTGCACCATCGCTCCGAACAGCCGCCGCGTCAGATGACTCTCTGCCAACAATAACCAATAATAGCGGGCATGTTTCACCAGCCTCCCGCCCGTCTTCACCAGCCGCTGTTGGAGACTCGTCAAAGACCAGTGTGGCACATGTGCTGACTTTCACCAGCGCCACGTGTCTTGTTAATTGGGAAGAAGATTGAATTGGCCGGGACGGGTAACCAATACGGAGCTGTGCACAAATGCACAGACACCTGGTCACAGGTAGTGACTCATTTTGACCAGTGCAATGAGCAAAACAGGACAGATAGTGGAAAGAAAGACGGAGACAATGTAAGTGGTGCTGGCCCGGCTCGGTGAGCAGGTTATCGCGAATCAGATTGCCGTGACTCCTCCCGGTGTCGAAGGCGAGGCGAAGACGGTGAACTCTGATCTAGACGCAGGCATCGAGAAAAACTTAGACGCCGCGCTCATCACAAATAGGGTTCAGAAGGCTGTGAAATTTGATGTCAAGAATGGGGTCGTCACCCTAACCGGGGAGGTCAACTCAAAGACCCAGCGCGCGCGGGCCGAAAAGGTCGCTTCTTCAGTTCTAAATGTGAAGCAGGTGGTGAACGAGTTGGAGATTAAGAACCCAAAGGCCACCTCGTCGAAGTGAGCTACCTGCTCCAGGGGATGGCAAACAAGCAATCATGTTCAAAATGGAGGTGCAATATGTCTCTAAACAGGAAAGCGGTACGGACCAGGGTTGTCTTCATCCTTCTGATGACTGCGATGTTAGGACTGATCCTGATGCCCCGGGCTTCTGCAGCCAAAAACGACAACATTAAGAAGGTGCAGGAGACTCTGCGCGACAAGGGCTACGACCCCGGGCCGATCAATGGCGTCATGGGTTCCCAAACCCGAGAGGCGATCAGACAATATCAGAAGGCAGAGAACCTGCCGGTCACGGGACACCTTGATGCCCAAACAGCAGGCAAACTGGGAGTGGGGCCGGGGTCGGTCGGAGGCGATTTCAAAGCCGCCGGCAAAGATGTGGGAAGGGGCGGCGAAGGAGTCGGCCACGAGGTGAAGCAAGGCAAACCCATCGCGGCAGGCAAGGAATTGGGTGAGGGTGTGGGCAAGGGGGGCAAGAAAGTCGGTAAGGGAGTCAAAAAAGCTGTCTCTCCCCACAGCGACAGCAGTGAACCAGAAAAGAAGCAGTAGGCTGAGAAACCCAACAACCCGCTGTGGTTGATTTTTGTACTGTCTCGTCTGTCCGGCGAAGCACCGAGACGCGCGAGGCCAAGGGAGGGACCGGCAATCGAGCTGGTTCCTTGCCACGGCAAAAGAGTCTAACGAATTGGTTGGAAAGGCGTCAGTTTGGGGCTCTTGGGATTTTCTGGCGGCCGCCGAAAAGACTTTGGACTCGAAACCGGAACCAGGCTCGGGCGCGGCATCCTCAAGACGAACAGGCGGACGTTATCGCTTGGCCGCGAAGTCAAAACGGAAATTCTGGTCGAAGCATTTTACTAACTGAGAGGAGATACCCATGGGACTGATTTTGCTAATTGTCGTTCTGCTGCTCTTGTTCGGCGGCGGCGGAGGCTATTACGGATATCGGAGATGGGGTTCGGGCGGAGGCATCGGGATCGTAGGGGTGGTCCTGATCGTTCTGGTGCTCTTGTACCTGTTCGGCGGATTCCATCTGTCCCGGTGAGGTTCAATCGGCAAGCGAGAGAAGGTAGCAATTCATAAGACTCAGGGTAGGTACCCCCCGACCGCGTGAAAATGAGAGTCGGAGTAGGGACCCTGGTTGTTGCCCATAGCAAGGTGGTCGGAGCAGATGCCACGAGAGTGGCAAGCTAATTCCCGGATGCCCAGAGTACTCGCGGCACAGGACAAAGTGGTTCGACACTTAAGGAGGAAGATGCCATGAAACCAAGTACCAAAGACCAAGCGGAAGGCAAGTTCCACGAAGCGAAGGGCAAGATCAAGGAGAAGTTGGGAAAGGCTGCCAAAAACCCAAATCTGGAAAACGAAGGCGCCACCGAGAAGACGGCCGGCAAGGTCCAGAAGAAGATCGGCCAAGTTGAAAAGGTTCTGGGGGATTAGCGGACCAGCTTCCATCGCGGAGGGCGGGAGACTTACCGAGGCTTGACTCGCGCTGGCCTGGATCACGGGCTGGAGCGTGTTGGTGTCACTGGCGAGTGCAGAGTTAGCTCCTCGGTGCGAGATAATCCTGCGTTAAAGTCTCGGTCTTGCGTTTCGATGCCATTTCCTCAGCCCGCAGTTCATAAACGGGGCCGAGGGGAGGGAGTTGCGATGTGAACACGGGAAGGGTATTGCTGGTCTGCGACGACCTCCGGGACTTCCCATCTTACGAGGGCATACTGTCGGCTCTCGGGTACGATTTCGTCATGTGCAGTTCCTATGAAGAAGGAGCCCGTCGAGTCGAGATGGAAGACTTCGACTTCGCCATCGTCGGCCAGGGAAGCGCGAGTTTTGAGGGACGATGCGTTCTGGAGCGAGCTGCAGAGATGCATCGGAATATTCCCATCGTCGTGGTGGCGCGCCGCCTGGACATCCACTGCTATCTGGAAGCGATGGAACTAGGCGCCGTGGACTATCTCGAAAGGCCGGAGCCAGACCACCTCGGGTGGGTGGTGGAAACCCAATTGCGCCGGCGCGACACAGCTTGAGGGTTATCAACCTTGGGAAGTTGCTCGAATTCAAGGTTGACTTCTCGCCACTCATCAACGAAGGGCTATTTATGAGTGGTGAAGCAGAAGCGCCTCGACCCCCCAATGATTGGGATTGTGGCGAGTTCGCGCTCATCCACCAAAGCTAAGTTAAGTTACAAAATGCCAACGAGGATAAAACGATGTTAAGAAATGTCACCCATCTAAAGGGTTTTGCGATCCGAGCCACGGATGGGGAGATTGGAACAGTGGAGCAGTTCTATTTCGACGATGAGACCTGGGCCATCCGCTACCTCGTGGTCAATACCGGGGGTTGGCTTCCCGGCCGGCTTGTGCTGGTCTCGCCCATTGCCCTTCGCCAGGCGGAGTGGCAATCAAAGCGGCTCGATGTGGCGCTGACGAAAAAGCAGATCGAGGACAGCCCCCGCATCGATACGCACAAGCCCGTCTCACGGCAGCACGAGGCCGTGTACATGGGGTATTACGGTTACCCCTATTATTGGATTGGGCCCTTTCTATGGGGTCTTGCGTCCTACCCGGCAGGCTTGGCGGCTCAAAGGGACGCGGTGACGGAAGCGAAAGCGTCGCAAGCCAGGGCGGGAAAAGAGTCGGCGGATTCACATCTGCGCAGCACCAACGAGGTGACAGGTTATCACATCGAGGCGGCTGATGGTGAGATCGGTCACGTGGCGGACTTCATCGTCGATGATGAAACCTGGGCTATTCGTTACCTCGAGGTGGATACGCGGAATTGGTGGCCTGGCAAAAAGGTGCTGGTGTCACCCCAGTGGGTCGACAATGTGAGTTGGCAGGACTCCAAAGTCTACGTAGGCCTCTCCCGAGAAACCATCAAGAGCGGCCCGGAGTATATCGAGTCGATGCCTGTCACTCGTCAGTATGAGAAAAGGCTTTATGACCACTACGCCCGGTCGGCTTATTGGCTGTAAGGATCTGGCAACAATGTAGCCGTGCGACGAGCAAGGGTTGATTGATGCCGACGACCACCCCGAGAGGCCAGTACACGCCTATGGGAATCATGGCCGGACAGAGGACATCCCACCATAACTCGCTTATATGTCTCCACGAGCCTTGATATTCACCCGCTTGCTTATCAATGCAACGCTTATTGCCCCGGTCTCTAAAGGAGAAAGAGCTGGGGGGCTCTCGGGGCAAACCCGAAGTGCCCCCCGGTGCGGCGGTCACGGGCGGTTCGAATTGCGGAGAATCATCCATCGTGCGAAATGCTCAAAGGCTCTTTCAAAACGAAGCTCAATCGCGTCTCTAATCGGCAGACTCACTTCCAGAGAAGCAAGGGGAAGTGTGGGTTAGGGTGTTTTGCTGAGGCACAGCGCCATGTTGCCCCTGCGAATCGCAGCCGTTTGATAGTATGTAGTAGATGGCATATGGTGATGGATGTTTTTCCCCCCACTATCTACCACCTACCCCCAAGGATCACATCTAGCCTTTTGACGCCTTCCACATTTTCACCGACACGACGTGGATCTCACCCTTGTCCGCATGGACGTGGGCCTTTACGCTGACGTGATGACCTTCATGACCCTTGAGCGCTTCCGGATTCTGGACCGTCCAAGCCTTCTGGTCCTTGTCATCAGTGAACGTTTTCCCGTCGTCGCTTACGGTGCCATGGAGCATCATCAGCTTTTTGGTGGTGGGCGTGGAAAGTGGGATAAAGAGAATCGTAGCTGATCGGGGCTCTGCCCCGGCGTTGACCTGCCAAGATCTGAGCCGGAAGCGGAGCCCCCCTCCTCCTGAAGAGAAAATCCCAACTGGAAGAGAATAACGCTTCTCGGCCACGGCTTTTAGGGGTGTGATTCAGAACATTGGCCGGTAATGACGGCGCACCCGGAAGTAACCTTGGCGGTGCCCGTCCAGCTACGCACAACTTAATGGTCGAACGCGCGCATCCAGAGGTGTGTGTCTCCCCACACCCTGTCGGAAATGCCTCCCGGAAGCGGACTCCATGTCTCTTGACAAAAGGGAGGAGGTAGGCTAGCATAGTGGGTGGGGTTTCGGCAATGCTGAATTCTGAATGGTGAATTGTGAATTGCTCTCTTCCTCCCCGCGCCCGCGGACTGCCTTCTGCTCACTGCCGCTGCCTACTGCGTTTGAAGGAAGTTGGAGTTGGCGGGACTCTTGGCCCGTGCCGCAGTTTACGACAAGATGTCACCGCCGACACGGAAAGAAAGAAATAGTAACTTCAAAAAGTGAAGGAACGATGCGGGAATGTCAATGAAAACAAAGGACCGGACTTCAGCGGCCCATAGCAAAGCGGGAATGTTGTAGAAAACAAAGGTAGTTACGCGTTGAAAGCGGGAATGTTGTTGGAAAGAAAGGTAGTTAGTAAACGGTAGGTGGTAGGTGGGGAAAACCTACTCCCACATACCAACCACATACGGGTAGGTGGGAGGTCGTAGGTGGGGGAAGAGCAGGTTTCAGGTGTCTGGTGTCAGGTGCCATATCAGAATTCAGGAGTCAGAGGTCGGCAGATGGCAGAGCAGGGACAGGTGATAAGGGCAATCCTGAATTGTGAATGGTGAATTGCTCTCTTCCTCCTCGCGCCCGCGGACTGCCTTCTGCTTAGTGCCGACTGCGCCAGTCGCTGAAAACGTGGTATCGTAACGCTGGGCAACTGTGCGGCTTCTAGAAACACTCGCGGACTTTGTTAAACCGGCACCACGACACCCGCAAGGGATCACGGCGCTGGTGCGGCACTTAGGCGGATTAGGGCTGTTCCTTCTCGCGATCGTCGACAGCTCCCCCATCCCAACATTTGGCGGCCTGGACATTCTCACCGCCATACTCGCTGCGCGGCAGCGCGAACCGTGGTACTACTACGCCGGAGTCGCCACGGCAGGCTCGGTCATCGGCGCCTACTTAACATTCCGAGTGGCACGTAAGGCCGGTTTGGACTATCTCAACCGCAAGTTTAGAAAGCGCAAGGTCGCCAAGCTGCTGAAGTACTTCCAGCGGTGGGGTACAGGCGCTCTGGTCGTTTCTACCGTTATACCTTTGCCCTTCCCTACGAGCGCGTTTTTCGCCGCAGCAGGCGCGCTGGACTACCCCCTCCGGACATTCATCGTTACCGTGGCTTTGGGCCGAGCAGTGCGTTACGGAGCCATAGCCGCAATTGCCTCCCACTACGGCCGCCGCTTCGTTGTCGGTCTGCGACATCTGGGGGGACATTCCGGGTGGTTGCTAGCGATTGCCGCCGCAGTGGTCATCGCGGTGACCGCGGCGATGCTGCTAAGAAAGCGACTACAATCGAGTCGCCCCGTGGTCAAGACGCATGCAACGTGACATTCCCGCTGCTCTAAGCAGGCTTGTGCGCTATATACCCCATCATTACTGGACAAACTCTGATGCCACAAACACCACACATCGAGCGTCATTTCACCGGATCCGAAACAGTTCGAGACGTTGTGATTGGAATGTCAGATGGATTGACCGTTCCCTTCGCTCTAGCAGCCGGTCTGTCGGGCGCCATTAATACAACGGGTATCATTGTGACCGCGGGCCTGGCAGAAATCACTGCAGGTTCGATCGCCATGGGACTGGGCGGTTATCTGGCCGCTAAGAGTGACGCGGAACACTACTTCAGCGAGAGGGCAAGAGAAGAATCGGAAGTCAATGAGAAGCCCGACGTTGAAGCGGACGAAGTTGCGGAGGTATTCCAATCCTATGGTCTGACCGCCGAGGTAAGCAAGCCAATTGTGGATGCGCTTAGAAAGCGGCCACAAGCCTGGATTGATTTCATGATGCGATTTGAGCTGGGTCTTGAGAAACCCGATCCCAAGCGAGCGTTTATCAGTGCAGCAACGATTGCAGGAGCTTACATCGCAGGCGGTTTCGTCCCGCTCGGTCCCTACATTGTTCTCTCGACGGCCAGCGCGGCCCTTAAAGTATCGGCAATCATTACTCTTTTCGCGCTGGCTGCTTTTGGTTACGTCAAAGGCCGCTTTACTGGCGCGCCACCGCTCCGTAGTGCAATCCAAACAACGGTCGTGGGTGGGCTAGCTGCAGCCGCAGCATTCATGATAGCGCGAGCAATTTCCTGACAGCCAAAGGGAGCGCCTGCATGGGAAAAGCAAAATCGCCTTTAGAGGGTTTCTGGGAGAGGCCGCTGCGCGACTTGCTTCAGCAATTGCAGGCAACTCCGGCGGGGCTGACTACCGACGAGGCGAAGCGGCGATTGCGCCGGTATGGCCCAAACAGCCTGGTGCAGGAGTCGCGCTTCGCTACACTGTTCAGTGTTTTCCGTCTCTTCGCCAATCCCCTCGTCATCATCCTTCTTGTTGCCAGCGGCATATCCCTCGGACTGGGTGACCCGGTTGGCGGGTCGATCATCATCGCCATCGTTCTGCTCAGCGTACTGCTGAACTTCTTCATGGAATTCCAGGCTCGACACGCGGTGGAGGAGATTCGCAAGCAGGTTGCCACTACGGCTACCGTTCTGCGTGACGGACGAGAACAGAAACTGCCGGTAGCAGAACTGGTCCCGGGAGATATCGTCCGGCTCCATGCTGGAGACCTTGTGCCGGCGGACGCCCGTCTACTGGATGTCAAGGACCTGCAAGTGCGCGAGTCAGCGCTCACGGGGGAGTCTCTGCCGGTCGAGAAGGCAGCGACTGATCTTCCCGCGGGGAAACACGGCGTCGCCGACGCGAGCAACAGTGTTTTCCTGGGCACTGCCGTTCAGACGGGGATCGGCACCGCGGTCATTGTCTGCACCGGGAGAGACACATCCCTCGGCGAGATTGCCCAGCGGCTCGCTGCGCGGCCGCCCGAGACCGAATTCGGCCGCGGCATACGCCACTTCGGAATAATGCTCACCTACGTGACGATGCTGCTGGTGCTTTTCGTGCTGCTGGTCAACCTCATTTTGCACCGTCCGGTATTGGAGTCTTTCCTTTTCTCCGTCGCGCTTGCGGTAGGGATGACGCCCGAGCTGATGCCCATGATCATCACCGTGACACTGGCTCAAGGCGCGAGGCGGATGACCAAGAAGAAGGTTCTCGTCAAGCAACTTTCGGCCATCGAGGACTTTGGCAGCGTGGAGATCCTGTGCAGCGATAAGACGGGTACGCTTACCGAAGATGAGATAGTGCTTGACCGGCACGTGGACGTGCAAGGTAAGGAAGACGAGAACGTCCTGCGGCTCATCTACCTGAACAGCTACTTTGAAGCGGGCATCAAGAGCCCCCTTGATGATGCCATCCTCAAATACCCGCGCCCTAAGATTGTGGAGTATGCCAAGGTGGACGAGATTCCCTTCGACTTCAACCGCAAGCGCCTCTCGGTGGTCGTGCGGCACGGAGACGAGCACCTCCTCATTACCAAGGGCGAGGCAGAAAGTGTTTTTGCCGTCTGCAAGACGGTGACCATCGATGGCTCCCCCCAGCCGTTCGACGACAGCCGGCGGGCTCAAGCGGCGGAGACCTTCCAGAAGCTGAGTTCCGACGGTTACCGCACTCTCGGGGTGGCCGTGCTGAAGGTGGAGAAGCAAGACGTTTACAAGGTGGCGGCCGAGCACGATATGACGCTGGCGGGGTTCGCCGCATTCCTTGACCCGCCCAAGCAAGGGATTGCTCCCGTTCTGGAGGCGTTGAAGCAGAATGGGATCTCCGTGGTCATCATGACCGGCGACAACCAGTATGTGACACATAAGGTAGCACGCGACGTGGGGCTGGCAGCAGACCGCATTCTCACCGGGAACCAAGTCGACACGATGGACGATGCCGCTCTGGCCGTCCAGGCCGAGAATGGCGCCATCTTCGCCCGTGTGTCTCCCGAACAGAAGAACCGGGTCATCCTCGCTCTGAAGACACGTGGGCACGTTGTCGGGTACATGGGCGACGGCATCAACGACGCTCCGTCGCTGCACACTGCGGATGTTGGCATTTCAGTTGTGAATGGCGTCGATGTGGCCAAGGACGCTGCGAAGATCATCCTCCTGGAGAAGGATCTTGCGGTCTTGAACGACGGGGTCATGGAGGGGCGGCGCAGCTTCGCCAACATCATGAAATATATCATCATGGGCACGAGCTCGAACTTCGGCAATATGTTCAGCATGGCCGCGGCATCACTCTTCATGCCATTCCTGCCGATGCTCCCGACGCAAATACTGCTCAACAACTTTCTTTATGACGCTTCGCAGATCAGCATCCCCAGCGACAATGTTGATCCCGCCCTGCTGCACCGGCCCAAGCGATGGCAGATTGGGTTTATTCGCCAGTTCATGATCATCGTCGGTCCCATCAGCTCGATCTACGATTTCCTCACTTTCGGGGTACTGCTCTGGGTGTTCCACGCTTCCACGAATGCGCCGCTCTTCCGTACAGGATGGTTCGTGGAATCCCTGGCAACACAGACGCTCGTGGTGTTCGTGATTCGGACGGCAGGCAATCCTCTCAAGAGCCGTCCCAGCCTGCCGTTGGTAACCAGCGTGTTAGCTGTCGTCGCTACCGCCACTGTCCTGCCGTACACACCACTCGCGAGCTTGCTGGGGTTTACCCCGCTGCCGCTGTCGTTGTTGGGCGCGATTGCGCTTCTTGCCGTGACCTACCTCTTCCTGGTTCAGGCTGTAAAGTCCTGGTTCTACCGCCGACACGGGCTGCTTTGATAGGACTCGGTGCCCCTGTCCGGTTTCCCCAGCACTACGGCGTTTATGACGTCCTAATCGAGAATTCACACGTATGCCAGCGACACCACAAGACGATATACTGGTAGCGTTGCGTCGCAGATTTCCATCCAGTGAAATCCGTCGCAATGCCTGGAAGCTTAGACCAAGTGGTGATGCAAGGACGGAGAATGGAAGCAGGCATCCTCATAGGCTACTTCGCAAAACGAGATGAAGCTCGCCGAGCCCTCAGGAAGTTGCAGAGAATGGGTTTCCGCCGCGCCGCATTGGTGAGCAAGACCGCGGATGGAGATGTACGTACCTGGGATCCCTTCCTTTGGCGCCGGGCTTTCGGTGCGACCCTGGCTTTCATTCTGTTCGGGGTCCTCGCCGGAGTTGCATTCATCGGCCTTCATTGGCCGGAGCCGATTCTGAGCGAAGCCCTTCCTGCCCTGATTTCGACCCTTGCAGGTGGAATCATCGGCGCCCTCTTTGCCGGGGTGTGGATACGACGATCGAAGTACGGCGTGGAACGAAGGCTGCTTGAGGATCACACACGTTGGTTGGTGTCCGAGGAGACCGTCCTGATCCTCCAGGCGCCGATTGAAACACTGCGGTTCCCAGTGGCGGTGCTTCGAGAAAGCGGCGACATCCCGCCCGCGGTCTTCGTCCTGCATCCGAAGCGCGAGGGTCCGATTGGAGGCGTGCGAAGCCCAGGAGCTGCGCTCACTCCGGCGCAGATCCAGGAGCGTGCCCAGCGCCTGGCCATGGACGACGAAATGGACCCAAAGCCGCTGCGGAACACCACACTGCTCGAGCGGCTCGAACTGGCCCGTCAGTGGGTCCATCAGGTTTGCTCGGATCTCTCCGAAGCAGGTCGACTGGAACAGGGTGTGCCTCCGACCGCCGAGTGGCTCCTCGATAATGAATACGTCATCGAGAGCACCGCCCGCGACGTTCAACTGAACCTTCCCCGGCGTTATTACCAGGAGCTGCCGGCGCTCGCCAATGAGCCCTACCGGGGCCTGCCGCGCATCTACGGCTTGGCGAGGGAACTCGTCTATCATACGGACTTGCGTCTAGACCGGGAGAACATCCTGGCGTTTATTAAGGCCTATCAATCGGCGAGCGCGTTGAGGATTGGCGAACTCTGGGCTGTCCCCCAGATGCTGCGCATCGCGTTGATTGAGAGCATCCAGGATCTCGCCGCCAGCGCTCTGACCGAGTTGCGGGAACGTGAGACCGCCGACTTCTGGGCGAACAGGCTTATTACGGCCAACCGGCGAGATCCCAACCAGCTCTTCTCTATCCTGGCAGAACTTGCTAAAAACCAACCCAGCCCAAGCCCCTATTTCGCTTCTCAACTGGTCGATCATCTCTACGACGAAGAAGCCGCGTTAGCGCCGGTCCAGAGCTGGCTGGAGCGCACCTACCACAAGCCCCTGGGCGAGCTCAACCTGCGTGAGCAAAACCGCCAGACGAAGGATCTGCTATCGATTGGGAATGCGTTTACCAGCTTGCGACAGCTCGCCCTGTTGGATTGGAGACGGCTCTTCGAGCAGCTCAGCCGCGTGGAGTGGTGGCTTCGGTTGGATCCATCCGGTGTCTATCCCAAGATGGATTTCGACACGCGCGATCGGTATCGCCGTGCGATTGAAGAGCTCGCGCGTCGGTCCGGTCAGGCGGAAGACCAGGTCGCCCAACACGCCATCGAGCTAGCCGCGCAAGCCTCCCGTGAAGCGACGGAAGATGACCGGTGGATCCACGTCGGGACCTATCTGATTGGTGAAGGAAGGCGCGAGCTTGCGCGGCTCTTACGCTGCCCTGAGGGTCCACGTTTCCGCGTCCTGCATTGGGTATACCGCCATCATTCTGCCGTGTACTTTCTTGGGCTCAGCTTCCTCTCCGCTCTATTCATCTCCCTGATCGTCCTGCTTGGTCGGCGCGGACAGACGCCCGGGATCCGGCTTGTGATCGCCCTCCTTTTGCTGATCCCCGTCAGCCAACTCGCGCTCGAGGTTTTGAATTACCTCGTCATGCGGCTACTTCCACCCCGAGCCCTTCCCAAGATGGGTTTCGAGGTTTCGGGCATTCCTGACGCATTTCGAACGTTGGTCGTTGTGCCCGTGCTGCTGAGGGACGCGGAGACGATCCGGGCAGAGGTGGAGAAGTTAGAAATCCGGTACCTGGCCAACAAAGAAGGCAATCTGCTCTTCAGCCTCTTCACGGACTACACCGATTCGGATCAGGCGCATCGTGAGGACGACGAAAGACTGCTCCAGACTGTGACCGAGGGCCTCGAAGCTCTCAACCACCGGTATGGTGGTGAGCGTTTCTTCCTCTTGCATCGGGACCGCACGTGGAGTGAATCCGAGCAGAAATTCATCGGTTGGGAACGCAAACGCGGGAAGATAGAAGAACTCAATCGGCTGATCGATGGAACGCGACCTGTAGGTACCGCTCGTTTGGTATACGTCGGCGACCCCGGTCATCTGTCCAATGTGAGGTTCGTCATCACATTAGACAGCGACACACAACTGCCTCTTGGCACTGCCCGCAGGATGATCGAGACCCTGGCACATCCCCTAAACCGGCCGCGCTTCGATGCCGCAGGCAGGATCCTGGCCGGCTCCTACACAATCATCCAACCGCGCGTGAGCCCTTCCCTGCCGAGCACGAGCGCCTCGTCTTTCAGCCGACTCTTTGCAGACGCGGTCGGAATTGACCCATACACCAAGGCCGTTTCCGATGTCAATCAGGATCTCGCCGGTGAAGGCTCCTACCATGGCAAAGGCATCTATGATGTGCGCGCCTTCAGTCGAGTGCTGTCTGGGAGGTTTCCTGAAGAGTGGTTGCTGAGCCACGACTTGATTGAAGGCGCTCACGTCCGAGTGGGCTTGGCCAGTGATATTGAGCTCTATGATGAGTTCCCGCAGGATTACCTGAGCTACACCCGCCGGCAACATCGTTGGATTCGTGGTGATTGGCAAATCGCGGATTGGGTCTTACCGCGTGTTCTCCAACCTGGAGGACGGCGAGGGCCAAACCAGCTCTCATGGTTCAGCCGTTGGAAGGTCTTCGACAACTTGCGCCGGAGCCTGCTGCCCGTAGCCAGCCTGGGCTTGCTGGTAGCCTGCTGGCTGACTTCTCCTCAGATCGGGTGGATCTCGACCCTCGTGGTCGCCGTGCAGTTGCTCTTCCAACCTTTGGCGCAGCCCTTCACAATGGCGACCACCCGCCAGGGGCTGAAGAGCTTCTCCTTCTCGAAGGTGGCGCACGACCTGCTGCGGACGGTTGCTGATGCTGCACTGCTTCCGCACCAGGCCGGGCTGGCTTTGGATGCCATTCTGCGGGTCTGGTATCGCCGCCTCATCTCTCATCGGGGGTTGCTCGAGTGGACTTCGGCCCGAGTGACGGATGGGAGAGCCCCGGGTCAGCTACGAGGGTTCGTGATTTCCATGGGCCTGGCGAGCATCTTCAGCGGCATCGTGGGTTGGGCGGTGCAGCGCTGGAGGCCATCCAGCCTTGCGATGGCCAGCCCCTGGCTCGTCTTGTGGTTCCTATCCCCTCTGATCGGTTGGCGCTTGATCCTTCGACCGCAGGCGAAGCAAAAGCAACTCCTGCTGCCTGAAAAGGATCTGCGCTTCCTGAGGAAGGTTGCACGACGAACCTGGCGCTATTTCTCGGACTTTGTCAGCGCTGACACGTCTTGGCTTCCACCGGACAACTACCAAGTGTCCCCTCAGAAGCCACCGGCGATGCGTACCAGCCCAACCAACATCGGTCTCTGGATGCTCAGCGCGCTAGCCGCACATGATTTCGGGTATCTGACGGTGGATCAGGTCGTCGATAAGCTGACGCACACTATGGAGACGATCGGCAAACTGGAGCGCTATGAGGGTCATCTGCTGAATTGGTACGATATTCAGACCCTTACCCCTCTCGAACCTCGCTACGTGTCCGCCGTGGACAGCGGCAACCTGCTGGGTGCCTTATGGTCCCTGGAGCGTGGACTGGACGAGCTGATTCAGACACCTGTCCTGGATGTGAAAGGCTTTGAAGGCCTGCGGGATACCGGGGAAATCCTGAAACAGGCCGTCCAACAGGAAGGCCTCCCCGGTCTTGATGCTCATGTCCTCGACGAACTGATGCGCGCGTGGGAAACCCCGCCGGCTCGCATCGCCGACGCGCTTCGTCTGCTGCGGCGGGAGGAGTATAGCGTAAGGGCTCTAGCCGATGAGGTGCGTGAGTCCGCGGGCGTTGAAACGGGAGCAGCTTATTGGGCCAGGCAGATGGAGGGGCAGGTATCGGCCTGGCTAAGGATCACGGATCGCTATCTCAATTGGATCGAAATCCTCGATGAAAAAACGGAAGAAGAGGTCGCCCAGTTGGGTCTGGATGCCCTACTTGCCATCCGCCAGGCCCTGCATCACGCGCCTTCGCTTCTCGATCTCGCCAAGGGGCACATCGGCTGTATTCCGATCCTCCAGTCGATCCGGGAGGAGGCTCCCTCAGCCGCGGACCCTCTCTTGGAATGGCTTGCCCGTCTTATGCAGGCCTTCGCGAAATCGAAATGGCTGGCCGGTGAAATCCTGGGTTTGGGCGAGCGGCTCATCCAGGACGGACGCGAGTTATCCGAATCGATCAATATGCGCTTCTTGTACGACCCCGAACGACGGTTGTTCTCAATCGGCTACAACGTTTCCGGAGGCCGCTTGGATAGCTCCTACTACGATCTCTTGGCGAGTGAGGCGCGGCTGGGGAGTTTCCTCGCCATCGCTCGGGGCGATATCCCAGTTGAGCATTGGTTCTCCATGAGTCGACCCTACAGTGCAATCGATCGGCGCCGAGTGCTGCTCAGTTGGACCGGGACTCTGTTCGAATATCTGATGCCGCTGATTTTCCAACGCTCCCAGGCGAACTCGCTCCTGGATAAAGCGGCGAGGGACGCGACGGCGATCCACATTGCCTACGGCCGCAAGCGCCGCGTACCGTGGGGGATTTCAGAGTCTGCGTTTGCGGATCTGGACCTCAACAATACCTATCAGTATAAGGCCTTTGGCGTACCGGAGCTCGGATTGAAGCGCAACTTAGAGGAAAAGGTCGTGGTCTCGCCCTATGCCACCCTTCTGGCGCTGAACGTTGCGCCGAGAGAGAGCGTGCAGAATCTGAAACGACTGGTTAGCCTGGGGCTGCTGAACGATTACGGCTATTACGAAGCGATGGACTTCAGCCGTCGGCCGAGTCGTGAGGGCGAGCGTGGGGTAATCGTACAAACCTACATGGCGCATCATCAAGGCATGGGTTTCCTGTCGCTGACCAACTTCCTCCATGGCAATCCTATCCAGCGACATTTTCACGCCGACCAACGCGTGCGTGCCGCTGAGCCCCTACTCCATGAACGCATACCGATCCTGCTTCCGCTGAACTACATCTCCGCGCGCGAGAGAGTGTCTTTGGCGGAGAGCGTCGGCGAAGTCGCACCATCGGTGAGCAAATTCGATACACCCCATACAACCACGCCCCAAACCCAACTCCTTTGCAATGGTCGCTATGGCTTGATGATCACCAACGCAGGCGGGGGATACAGTCGGTGGGGCGACTTTGAGATCACACGCTGGAGGTCGGATCGGACTCAGGATCCGTGGGGAACCTTCTGCTACATCCATGAGGCCGACTCGGATCGAGTGTGGTCCAACATGTATCACCCAGTCGGCGGGAAGGTTGAGGGTTACTCCGCCAACTTCGCGCTCGACCGTGCCGTGTTCCGGCGCGCCGACAACGGCATTCTAACCGAAACGGAGGTCGTCGTCTCGCCAGAAGACGACGTGGAGATTCGGCGGGTCACCCTGATCAATCGGTCCGGTCGCAGCCGCCGTTTCAATCTCACGAGCTACGTTGAACTCTCGCTGGCGCCGCACAACGCAGACCGGCAGCATCCGGCCTTCAACAAGCTGTTCATCCAAACCGAGGCGGTGCCTGAACATCAAGCGCTCCTCGCGTACCGCCGCCCTCGCGCGGAAGACGACCCACCCATATACGTTGCGCACCGCCTTACGCTTGAACACGCTGAGGACGAAGCCTTGCAGTTCGAAACCGACCGGCGCCGATTCATCGGCCGAGGACGGACGCTCGCGAATCCGATGGGAGTCCTCCAGCCGCTTGGCAACAGCCAGGGTTTTGTCCTGGACCCGATCCTCAGCCTGCGCCAGAGCCTGAGTCTTGGTCCAGGCCAGCGTATGCAGGTTACCTTGGTTCTCGCCGCCAGCGAAACACGCCAGCAGGTCTTGAGACTGATGGGTAAGTACAGCGATCCCCATGCAATCGATCGGGCGGTGGATTTCGCCTCGGCTTCTGCCCAGCTTGAGCTGCGATTGCTTCGCATCCAGCCCGACGAAGCTCGCCACTTTCAGCAGCTTGCCAGCCACCTGCTGTTTCCCAACCCGCTCTTTCGCCCTCCCCCCGAACGCATCGAAGAGAACCGCAAGGGCCAAGCCGGCTTATGGCCCTATGGAATCTCGGGCGACTTGCCGATTGCCCTGATCACCATTGGTGAGGCGCAGGATATCAGCCTGGTCCGTCAGATGCTCCAGGCGCATACTTATTGGCGAAGGCACGGGTTGATGGCAGACTTGGTGATCCTCAACGAGGAGGCCGGCGGCTATGAGCAGCCGTTGCGTGAACGACTCGAGGGCTTGATCCAGGCGCATTCGACGTATACGGGGATAGATCAGCCTGGTGGGATTTTCTTGCGCAGCGGGGAGCAAATCTCGGAGGAAGACCTGACGCTACTCATGGCCGCGGCGAGTGTGGTGCTGGTGGCGGCGCGCGGCACGCTGCCCCAGCAAGCAGGTGTGCCTGCGGAGGTTCCCGAGCTGTCGGAACCCTTGGCCAAGAGACCTGCTCCCCGGGAGCCTTCGGCTCCGCTGCCCTTCATGGAGCTACCCTACTTCAACAGCCTGGGCGGTTTTACCCCGGATGGGCGTGAATACGCGATCTATCTCGGCCCCAACACCCACACGCCTGCGCCCTGGGTGAACGTCATCGCCAACCCTAGCTTCGGAGCATTGGTCAGCGAAACGGGGTCTGGCTTTACCTGGTATGGCAACAGCCAGCGCAATCGCCTGACGCAATGGTCGAACGACCCCGTCATGGATCCACCGTCTGAGGCGGTGTACATCCGGGACGAGGAGACCGGTGTCTACTGGACGCCGACTCCGTCGCCGATCCGCGAAGAGACCGCCTACCGGGCAAGGCATGGGGCGGGGTATACGGTCTTCGAGCATAACAGCCATGGGATCGAGCAGGAGCTGACGGTCTTCGTTCCAGTGGATGAGAAAGGAGGAGAGCCAATTAAGCTGCAGAGGTTGCAGTTGAGGAACGACTCCTCTAGGCATCGCAAGCTGTCGGTCACGTATTATGTGGAGTGGACACTGGGCGAGAACCGCGAATCCTCCCAGATGCACGTCGTGACCCACTGGGATGACGAAGTCCAGGCCCTGATCGCTCGGAATCGCTACCACCCTGAGTACGGGGATCGGATCGCCTTCGCGGCCATCAGCCCGCCTGCGGAGTCTTACACCGGCGACCGCACGCCCTTCCTTGGGCGCAACGGCTCGCTGGGTAGCCCCGCGGCGATGGAGCGGACCGGGCTATCACGTCGGACGGGGGCGGGACTCGACCCGTGCGCGGCACTGCAGGTTACGGTTGAACTGGCTCCTGGAGAGAAGGCTGAGATCACGTGCATGTTGGGCCAGGCCGAGTCAGTGGAGGAGGTCCACAAGCGGGTTCTAGTCTACCGGGAAGGCTTGGCACTGGAGACCGCGTTAAGCCAGACGAAAGCCTGGTGGGATGGTCTGTTGGGCACGATCGAAGTGCACACCCCCGAGCTGGCAGTGGACTTCCTGATCAACCGTTGGCTCTTGTACCAAAGCCTTAGCTGTCGGATCTGGGGACGTTCCGCCTTTTACCAGTCCAGCGGTGCATTCGGCTTCCGCGATCAACTGCAGGACGTTATGGCATTCCTATACGCGTATCCCGAGCTGGCACGCCAACACATCCTGCTCGCGGCGAGCCGTCAGTTCAAGGAAGGCGATGTCCAGCACTGGTGGCATCCACCGAGCGGCGCGGGTGTCCGCTCGCGGATCTCCGATGACTCCCTGTGGCTTCCCTACGTCGTCGCTCAATACATCCGGGTCACTGGCGATGTGGAGATCTTGCACACAGAGGTCCCCTTCCTCGACGGGCCCAAGCTGGAAGGCGATCAGCACGAGATGTTCTTCACACCGGAGGTCGCGTTTGAACACGCCACGCTGTTTGAGCACTGCCGGCGCGCCGTCACGCGTAGCATGACCTTTGGACCCCATGGTTTGCCCCTCATAGGAACAGGGGACTGGAACGATGCGATGAACCTTGTGGGTGCTGGAGGCAAAGGGGAGAGCGTTTGGCTAGCGTGGTTCATGGCGAATGTGCTTCAGGGTATGGCCGAGTTGTCTGAGCTACTGGGTCGGCCAGATTTGAGTCGGACCTATCATCAAGACAGGAATGCGCTGATTCAGCGTGTCGAGCGAGCAGCATGGGATGGGGAGTGGTATCTTCGGGCGATCTTCGACGATGGCACGCCGCTTGGTTCTTCGGCGAATGAAGAGGCGAAGATTGATTCCCTGCCCCAATCCTGGGCTTGGCTGAGTGGCGCCGCCCACACAGATCGCGCGGATAGGGCTTTAGAATCAGCGTGGAAACATCTCGTTCGCGAGGATGAAGGACTGGTGCTGATCTTAACACCTCCCTTTGACAGATCGAAGCCGTCACCCGGATACATCAAGGGGTACCCTCCGGGGGTAAGGGAGAACGGAGGCCAGTACACTCACGCCGCCCTGTGGTTCGCCATGGCCTTGGCACGTCGAGGGGATGGTACGCGGGCGGCAAAAATGCTGCGCATGCTCAACCCGATTGAGCGCGCGCGTGATTCGGAAGCAGTGTGGCGCTATGGGATTGACCCCTACGTGGTCGCAGCTGACGTGTACCGATTGCCCGGGCGGATCGGTCAGGGTGGTTGGTCTTGGTATACGGGTTCGGCGGCCTGGATGTACCGCGCCTGGGTTGAAGAGATCCTGGGCTTGAAGGTGCGCGGGGATCACATGCAGTTGAATCCGGTCATCCCCGGATGGTGGGGGGGCTTCCGCCTGCGCTATCGTCACGGTGAAGCAATCTATGAGATCCAGGTCGAGAATCCGGAAGGCTGCGAGCGAGGTGTGTCGTGGGTGGAGATGGATGGCCAGCGCATGCGGGATCGCGTGATCCCATTGGATCGGGGCCTGGTCAAGCATCGTATCCTCGTACACATGGGGAAGCCGGAGCAAGCGGCTTGAGACATCTCCCTTGACGATAGCCGGAGTTACGGCACACCCGGCAGTAACCATGCCGGCGCCCGTCCATCTACGCACAACTTAATGGTCCAACGCGTGTATCGAGAGAAATGTATCTCCCCGGGACATGATCACCACCTGCGTTAGGTCCTGTCCAGCCTGGAGCCTTAAAGTCTGTCCCGAAACCCTGGCGCGCGGCAAGAATCGGTTCAATTACATCGAGAAGGTTCTTTGCAAAATGCGAAGTTTCTGTTGACACTTTTCATTTTGCAAAGTATCCTGGGAAGTGCAACGGTTCTTGTTGCGGCAGGACACTGAAAGAACCTTCATGCATGTCGTCACCGAAAAGCACCTGAACCGAGCTATGAAGCAATATCCAGACGCCGCCAGACAAATCATGGCTTGGCGCAAAATCGCGAAGGCCGCGCGTTGGCGGAATTTCGAGGAAGTCCGGCAGGTTTTCAAGGATGCCGATTGTGTGAAGGGGTATGTGATCTTTAATATTCGTCAGAACCGCTACCGCCTGGTCACCATCATTCATTACTCGCGCGTGAGGGATGGCGGGACCACAGAAGGACACATCTATATCCGGTCTTTCCTGACGCGTAAACAGTACGACTATCCCGCCAACTGGGATAAAGGGGTTACACGATGAGCACAGCACTGGCGAATCCAACCGAGATGATCCGGCAGGGGGCACCCCACCTCATCCACTCGGATGAGGAACTCGCGAAGTACACGGAGGCGCTCTTTAAGCTGACGGCGAAGTCTGACCCAACGCCGGAAGAGGAAGACGCCATCGAGCTTCTGACGCTTCTTGTTGAGCGCTACGAGGCGGAGCGCTACCCGGTGCCGGACGCCGACCCGATCGACGTACTACGCTTTCTTCTCGATCGGAATGGACTCTCGCAACGGGACATCGCAGCGGAACTTGGTAGCGAGAGCACTGTATCACTGGTTCTTTCCGGCAAGCGTCGATTGAACCGCGACCACATCGCGCGGCTCAGCCAGCGTTTCCATGTTTCGCCATCGGTCTTTTTCGGTAAGGTGTAAAACAACCGCCCCACTGCGATGCCGCAGAAACCAAAAAGAAGCTGTGAAATAATCCCTGGGTGACCAAAAGCATTTCACGCGAAGGCGCAAAGTCGTAGAAGGCGCAAAGAAAACAAAGCGGTTGTTCTTTGCGAGTCTTTGCGCCTTGGCGTCTTTGCGAGAGACTGTTGATTTTTTCACAGCTTCAAAGCGATGTCTGCGCCACCCCGCGGTCAGTGGTTTGCTGACCGTGGGCTTGTGGTCATGGGGAAGGGCCCACAGTCAGGACTGGTCGCCCGCCATTAAGATCGGCGGACCGTAGGCCGCGGCGGCACCGTGGCTGCGCGCTGGGAACTTGGGGCGCCTCTAACGGCACGTGCGTCAAGCCGCGTCATCCAGCCCTTCCTTCGGGCGCGGGTGGTTGACCAGCGACGCTCTCGATTTCCTTGAACAGTTCCTCCGCCTTGATGGGCTTCTGGACGTAGCCGTCCATCTGGGCGGCCAGGCACCGCTCGCGGTCGCCCTTCATGGCATGAGCTGTCATGGCGATGATGGTCAGGTGCCCGCCCGTAGCTTTCTCCCTCTCGCGAATGAGCGCCGTGGCTTCGAATCCGTCCAGTTGCGGCATCTGCACGTCCATGAGGACAACATCGAAGTTCTCCTTCTCAAGGGCCGCCAAAGCCTCGCGCCCATCATTGACGACCGTCACCGCGTGGTCCCGTTTCTCGAGCAGGCGCACCGCCAGCCTTTGATTGACGGCGTTGTCCTCGGCCAGCAGAATGCGCAGCTTTTGTTGACCTTCGCGGAGCGAGTGGCGCGTAATTAAGGCCGGTTCGGCTTCCAGGGCTTTCGCGCCGAGCACCTCGAGCACGGAGTCCAACAATTGGGATTGCGCCACGGGCTTGGTGAGATACGCCGCGACACCGAGCTCGCGGCAACGGGCGGCGTCTCCTCGCTGACCCGCCGAAGTCAGCATGATGATCCTGGCTCTCGAAATGCCCGGGTGTTTCTGGATCTGCTCGGCCAGTTCGAACCCATCCATTTCCGGCATGTGGGCGTCGATCAAAAGCAGGGCAAACGGCCGGCCTGATGCCTCTACCTGCCCCAGAAATGCCGTGGCCTCTGAGCCGCTGGCGGCCAGCGCCGGCACCATCCCCCAACGCCGCAGCATGTCTGCGAGGATGCGCCGATTCGTGGCGTTATCGTCCACCACCAGCACCCGTTGGCCGACCAGTTCGCTCTCGTCGATGGTTCGGGCCGGAGAAGTACTCGTCGCCGCCCGGGCTTGAACCGTGAAGTGGAAGCAGCTCCCTTGGCCGGGTTCGCTCTCCACCCAGATCTGCCCTCCCATCATCCTGACGAGATGGGAAGAGATCGTCAGCCCCAGCCCTGTGCCCCCGAAGCGTCGCGCCGTCGAGCCGTCGGCCTGTGAGAAAGCGTCGAAGATGGCGGCCTGGTTCTTCTTGGGAATGCCAATCCCCGTGTCACGCACCTTGAAATGGAGTTGAATCTCGTCGCCTGGGCGCGAATCGACGCCGACTTCGAGCCCCACTTCACCCCGCTCGGTGAACTTGATGGCGTTCCCGATCAGGTTGATGATCACCTGCCGCAGGCGGCTGACATCGGCGATGATTTCTTCCGGCACCTCGGCGCGGATGTCGCAGGTCAACTCCAGGCCTTTCTGGGAGCCTCGCAAAGCCAGGAGTGTGAGGGTTACGGCCAAGCTATCGCGCAAGCAGAACTGGATTGGATCCAGTTCGAGCTTGCCCGCCTCGATCTTGGAGAAGTCCAGAATGTCGTCGATGACGGTGAGCAGCGAATCGGCAGACGACTTGACCAGGCTCGCGTAGTCGCGCTGTTCGGGGTTGAGCTCAGTGTCCAGCAACAGATCGGTCATGCCCAGAACGCCGTTCATGGGAGTGCGAATCTCATGACTCATGTTGGCCAGAAATTCGCCCTTCGCCCGGCTGGCGGCGTCGGCGGCCTCGGTGGCCTTTTGGAGCTGGTGGTTGACGACTTGCAATTCCGCGGTGCGCCGCGCCAGTTCCTCCGTCCGCTCTCCGAGCTCTCTCGTCCGCTCGGTCACCTTCTCTTCCAGTTCCTGATTGCGCCGCGACAGGAACCGGAGGCGAAGCATATAGAACACCCATCCGCCCAGGGCCAACGCCAAGCCGCACAGAGTGTAGAACCAAGTCTTTTGATAAAAGTGCGGCTGCAACTCGAACTCCAGCGAGGCGCCCGTCCGGTTCCAGACGCCATCGCTGTTGGCCGCCTGGACCTGAAACGTATAGCGGCCGGGCGGCAGGTTCGTATAGTAAGCCGTCCGGCGCGTGCCCGCGTCCACCCATTCCCGGTCGAATCCCTCCAGACGATAACGGAACTGCATACGCGCCGGGGCCACGAAGCTCGGAGCGGTGAACTGGATCTCCATGCTGCCGGATCCCGGACCCAAACGCATGCCGTTCTCTAAAGGTGCGATCTTCCTGTCGAACGAGAGGCTCTCAATCCACGCGGGCGGCGCCAGTTCGTTCCTCAGGATGTGGTTGGGATCAATGACGGCCAATCCCGCCATCGTCGTAAACCACAGCCGACCATCCCTGCCTTTGCACACCGAGCCCGTGGCGCCGTAAGTGCATTCCTTCGACCTCAAGCCGTCGACTGTGCCGTAGGCGACACTGCGAACTGACCGAATACGCCCCTCGGCGTAATCGTTCAGCTCCTGTTTCCGCACACAGAAGATTCCGTTGTCGCAGCTCATCCATAGGTATCCCGAATCATCTTCCACGATCGAACCCACGGTATTGTCGAACAACCCCTGGTCGACTGAGTAGGAAGTGACACGGCCATCCTTGATGCGGTTCAAGCCATCTAAGGTGCCCACCCACTCGGCTCCCTGCCGATCAACGTAGAGGCACATCACATGGTCGCTCAGCAGCCCATTCCTCCGCGTGTAGACCGTCAGGAGTTTGCCCTGAAGCCGGCTCACGGTGTTCTCTTCGGCCGCAAACCACAACGCGTCGTCAGGCGCCTGGGTTATGGATCTGACCTGGCCAGAGGCGGTGTAGTGTTCGAACCGGCCGTTCTTGAATCGAGCTAGCCCGGAACCCAGCATGCCGACCCAGAGGTCGCCCTTACGATCTTCGAACATGGAGTCGACCGCAGCGTGCTTGGAGAGCGGGTCCTGGTCGACGTTGACTCGTCCATTCTTGAGCCGGCCGAGCAATCCGTTATGGAATCCAATCCAAATGCTCCCGTCACGGCCTTCCAGCAGCGAGCCCAGGGGGCGTGCCGGAAGCCCATCGCGGGCCGTATAGACCTCGACCTTGCCATCCTTGAGGTGGTTCAGACCCGCGCTGTCAGTTCCCACCCAAATGGTCCCATCGCGAGCTTCGAGTACGGCCCACACCAGGTGTGTGGAGAGGCCTTCTCGCTTGCCAAAGTTAGTAAACTTGCCGTCTCTCAATTGCACCACGCCGGCATCGAACGATCCGATCCAGAGGTTTCCTTCACGGTCCTTGAAAAGAGCGTTGGTGCAATACGCGCTAGGCAAGCCCTCCGGTGAGCTGTACCGATCGAGCGTTCGGTGGCGGAGACGCCCGATGCCGTGCCGGTCAAACCCGATCCAGAGATTGCCATCGCCGTCATCCAGCAGTGAGACGATGTCATTCTTGGGGAGTCCGGCCGACCAGTTGGAGACCTTCCCGTTATCCAAATGTGCCAGCCCGCCATGAGACGTGCCGACCCAGATTGCGCCGTCAGGCGCGGCCGCCAGCGTCGTCACGGAATTGTTTGGAAGCCCGTCTCGCGTCGTGTAAGTCGTGAATCGGCTGCCATCGAATTGCGCCAGCCCATCCCTGGTCGCGATCCACAGAACGCCCGCGCGATCCTCGAGGAGCGCCCTGATGGCGTCGCCGGGCAGTCCATCTTTGGTTGCGTAAACTCGGATATTACCGTTCCGAAGATGGTTCAAGCCCTGGTCCGTTCCGATCCACAAGCTGCCGTCCCGGCTCTCGACAAGAGCCCACACGTTGTCATTCGAAAGGCCGTCCCGCGTGGTGAGGGAGTGAAAGGAACCGTTTTGATAGTGCGTCACCCCGCTGTCCGTGCCGATCCACAGGCTCCCGTCACGGCTGGCTTGCAATCTCTGGATATAATTGGCCGCGAGCCCTTTGCTGTTGCGACGGTCGAACACGGTGAATCGCACGCCATCAGAGCGCGCCAATCCCTGCTCCGTGCCGAACCAAATGTAGCCATCCTTGGTTTGAGCGATCGAGTAGACCGAGCTTTGAGGAAGACCGGCTTCCGTGGTCCATACCGTTTGAACGTACTGCGTGATCGCCTTGCGTGGATCGAGCGCCATGCTTGGAACAGCGAGCAACACCGCTGCCACGCCCGCGCACAGCAGCGCGAAACGCAGCCCGGATGCTCGAGTCGGACAAAGTTCCACACCATGCTTATCGACAGAGACTGGGCGCGGCATTAGAGTCTTTGTGAAAGCCGCCGAAGCACCCAGCACTGAAAACTCGACTGATCCTTGTAGTCAGAGGCGGTCGGGTGTATGTTACCGGTCGGCGCGAAAACGAAAATGGAAATTGCGGCTAGGGTGAAGGTCTACCTTCTGATTTGCTGGTGGGCGGGTCCTACGGCCGGGGCCGAGCCTTGATTAAAGCTGCGAAGGGCACAGCCATTCACGTGCCGAATGTAGGCGGAAAGGCAGCAGTTCGGCATGGATGCAGGCACGCAGGATTTTTGGGGGCGCCCCTACCACAGGGCAAAGGATTTGACATCGGCGCCTGCGAAGCTCCGGGTCGTTGACCCTACCCGAGCCGCGCTACGGGTGCGATCTCGGCCAGGCACGGTAAAGGGGGCGTGGCGATGACACCGGGACGCCGGGGAAACGAAAGAGCCAGGGAGCACAAGATTTCTTGCGCAAGCATGGCGATCCTGGGTGGGTTTCTTGTCCTCGGAGCGACGCGATTCCCGGCGTCCTGGGCCGCTCGCGCCTACCGTTCCTCCTCTGCCCTCACGGTCAAGGGCGCTCGTCCAGCAGGGTATCGATCTCTTTGGAGAGTTCGCCTTGGAGCTGTTCCGAGCTATCGTAGCTGGCGTGGACCAAGCGTATCCGTCCGGACTTGTCGATGATAATCAGCGAAGGCAAGCCTCCCAGGCTGAGGGCTTCGAACGACTTCTGGCTGCCCAAAGCAACCGGCAGGGTGTAGCCCGCTTTCTGCATGAAGTCATGCGCTTTTTCCGGGGTCTCGCCGTTCCTCTGGACGTCGACCGCCCAAAAGCTGACCTTCGAGTTTCCTTGGTACCGCCTGTAGAGCTTTTCCAACTCCGGCAGCTCCCTACGACAGGGAGGACACCAGGTCGCCCAGAAATCGAGGACGACGACGCGCCCCCGGAAGTCGGAGGAACTGACTACCGTGCCATCCAGTCTGCTGATCGAAAATGTAGGAGCGGGCGCGCTCGTCTTACGAGTAGCGATTCGCGTCGTAAGCGCAGGAATCGTGGTCACCGCCGCTACGACGAGCGCTGCCAGAGAAACAAAGAGCATCATGCCTCCTCTGGCCGCGGACTGCGCCGCCCAGAGATGTCGGACGCGCACCCCGCAGATGGTGAACAGGTTCGCAATCAACAACAGTATGGCGAGGATGATAGGTTGTACTGAGAAGCCCCATCCCAAAATGAGCAGGACGAGAGAGCTTCCGGAATTCACCAGGAACCCTTTCAGCCACGCGTTTCCGGGACGACCCTGCCCGCGGACGAGCCCGGCACAGAGACAAAGAATTGCAAGAGCGACAACACCAATGCGCAGGTCAGCGCCCACATGAGAATAGTTAACCCCAAGGACGAACAGAACAAGGGCCGCCAATCCGCTCAGGATATCGGCAACGACGGCGATGACTCTGCCTCTCATACGCAGACCTCCCGTGATCTTCTCTGCCCATGATTACGCAGGAGGTTGCGCCGCGGTTCCGCCGCGGCCTACGGTCCGTCGATCTTAATGGCGGGCGACCGTCCTCACCGTGGCTCCTTGAAGGCATTGGGCAGTGGTGCTACCCTGAGGGCGTGTCGGACATTCATCGTCTGCGTCTCACGGACCGGATCTTCTTTGTCAACGTGAACCTTCGTGCGAAGATCAGACGATTCAGCGATTCTGAATACGCGCTGATCATCGACGTGGTCGGGGCTTCGCGGCGACGGCTGGGGCTTCTGCTCTGGCGATAGGTTTTGATCCCGCAGGGCGGGACTGGCACGCCCTGATCGGGCCGCAGTATCCGCTGCTGATCGGGCAAGTAGGGGCGGTTCGCGAACCGCCCCGACTTCATGCCCGGCGAGGCAGCCGGGGGCCTTGTCGTGACTACTATCTGCATTGATTTGGACGAGCCGCGCCATTTGGGTGAGGATGAATGGATCGCCCCCACCGATCCAGGAAACCGGCGTTGCGACGGCTTCGTCTGAGAGAACAGGCATGGGCTGCCCGCAGAATCTGCGCTTGCGGGAGGTTTAGCCATGCGCAAACACCTCATTTTTCTGCTTGTCGGTTTGATGCCCGCCTTCGCGCAAGCTCCGCAACAACCCGGTACGGGCGGAGTAATTCGCATCACGGTGGACTTGGTTCAAGTGGACGCGGTGGTCACCGACTCCAAGGGCCGCCAAGTCACGAATCTGAAACCGGAGGATTTCGAAATCCTCGAGGACCGCCGTCCGCAGAAGATCACAAACTTTTCCTACGTATCCGTAGCTGGTCCCGCAGGTTCAGTCGCACCACCCATTGAGCGTCCGCCCCTCAAGACAGGCGCGCCTACGGCGCCGACCCGGCCGGTCCCGCTCCCTCCCGAGCAAGTCCGAAGGACCATCGCCTTGGTGGTGGACGACCTCAGCTTGTCGTTCGAGAGCACTTATTATGTTCGCCAAACCCTGAAAAAGTTCGTGGACGTTCAAGTGCAGCCGGGCGACCTAGTGGCGATTCTCCGTACCGCCAGCGGCCTTGGCGCCATGCAGCAATTCACGAACGACAAGCGGATGCTCTACGCCGCGATTGACCGCATCCGTTGGTATCCGATGGGGCGCGGCGGGATTTCCGCGATTCCTGCCCTGGAGCCCGACGCAGGGAATCCGAGGCGCGGAGCAGGTGGGCTCCGCCAATGGGGCAGGCATCCCACCGGAGCAAACACGCTGGCAGACGTCGAAGCGGCCAGCCGGAAGCAGGCTGCCTTCTTCTCGGACCTATTCACTAACGGCACGCTCGGCGCGCTCAATTACGTGCTGAACGGACTTCGTGAACTGCCCGGCCGTAAATCGGTGATCCTGCTTTCTGACGGCATACCGCTCTCCCTCGAGAGTGTCGGCGACAGTCGCGTGCTGGAGGCTCTGCGTGCCCTGGTCGACCTGGCCAATCGGTCCGCCGTCGTCATGTACGCGATTGACGCGCGCGGACTTCAAACCCTCGGGCCTTCCGCCGCCGTCCCGACCGCTGAGCGCTCGCCCTCGGAACTTGAGCAAGCCCTCGAGGAACGGCGCCTACAGTATCTCGATTCGCAACAGGGCATGGAATATCTCGCTCAACAAAGCGGCGGCTTTCTTGTCCACGACACGAACGACCTCAACCTGGGCATCAGGCAGATTCTGGCTGACCAGAGCGGATATTACTTGATTGGTTACAAACCCTCGGAGACCACTTTCGAAGCCCAAAATGGCCGCCGGGCCTACCACAAGATTCAGGTCAAGATCAAAGTCCCGGGCCTGCGCGTTCGCTCGCGCAGCGGCTTTTATGGGATTTCAGACGAAGAAGCGAGGCCGGTGTACCGCACCAGGAACGAGCAATTGGCGGCGGCGCTGGCCTCGCCGTTTAGCTCAGGGGGAGTGCATCTTTATCTCGTCTCCCAGGTTTTGTATGACGAGCATGGCAGTGGTACGCTGCGATCCCTGCTTCACATCGAGGCACGGGATCTGCAAGTCGAAAACCAACCCGACGGGCGTAAGAAAGTGGCGTTCGACGTCGCCGCCCTCACGTTCGGCGACAACGGAAGGGTAGTGGGCGGGAAGGACGCGACCTTCACGGGTTCACTCAACGACCAGCAGTTGGGGAGAGCGCTGAAGAACGGCCTCGATCACGTGCTCGATTTTCCGGTGAAGCCCGGCCGGTATCAGCTCCGCGCCGGGGTTCGCGACTCGGTTTCTCAGCGGGTGGGCTCCGCGAGCCTGTTCATCGACGTCCCGGATACTCGCAAAGGAAGGCTGGCGCTCTCGGGCATCATCCTCAACGCAAGAGGTGAAGGGGAGAGAAGCCCGGCGGTGCGCCGGTTCCAACTCGGCGACGAAGTGACCTACGGCGTGCAGGTTTATAACGCCCGTCTCGACCGGGTCACGCGGGTTCCTGACCTTGAAGAAAGCATTCAAATCTTTCGCGACGAGCGGCAGGTGAGTGCCTTCAACAAGGCGTTTGATGGCAACAACCGAACCGACTTAAGACGATTGTCCTTGAGCGGCCATCTGAAGCTCGGCCCTGGCCTGGAGCCTGGCGATTACGTGTTTCAGGTTATCGTCACCGACAAACTCGCCAAGCCGAAATGCGCGACGGCCAGCCAGTGGATTGATTTCGAGATTGCGGGACAATCGGAGCGCTCGGCGTTGCCGGCGAATTAGCGGCTGGTAGCCACGACGAGCCCTCTTCACGTGGTGGGCTTTTTGCGGGTACCGGCTTCCGGCCCCGCGGAGCAAGTCGCGAGGCCGAAGCCGGGCCTTGTGCAGTTGTGGCGCGGATGAACCCGAATTCGAAAGTTGGCAGCCGCCGGTCTAGCGGAATCACTTGATTAGAGGCCCGTTTGACGCAGATACCGGAGGAACAAAATGGTGCGGGGCCGGGCGTAGGGGCACAGCGCGCTGTGCCCCTACAAGATGCACATCGCACCCACGCTAACTTCCGAATTCGGGATGAAGCGAAGACCCAACGGCGCTGGGGGGCGGCGATTGGCCGCCTTGATTACCAAATCACCCGATCACGCTTTGGCTAAATTACCCGATCACAGGACCACCCGATGGCCCGATGGCGAACCAAAGTAGTACGTGAACGTCAGGGAGACATACGGCTTGGTGGGAACGCCGACGATGCGCTCAAAAGGCTCGGCGTCGCTGGGCAGGGCGAGCGTCTCGAGGGTCTGTCCTGAGTAGCCGCTGGGCAGAAGGAAATTAACCTCTAGGCTCGTCCGCCCGCCGTCGAAAGGCCGCAGCAGGGCGCCGCGCACTTCGCGAACGGGGACACCAGTAAAGCCGTCACCGAGGGGTTTGCGGCCCACGTACTCGAACTCGCCGCGCGCGCGCAAGCCGAGAGGCAAGCGGTCGCAATGCGCTACGACGTCCCAAATCAGCCTGGGGGGGAGCCCACCAGAGGGCCTTCTGGACCCAGGGTTGGGCCCTGGGCTATCCCGCAGGCCCTGCCCCGGGCCTTTTCTTAGCGCACTTAATGCGCTCGGAAACACGCTCCAGACGACGCAATTACCGCAGCGTCACTTCTGTGTCGCACACGCCGCCGCAGGGGACCGGTTGACACGCCTCGGAACGCGTGATACAAGGCTGGCAGGCCCTGATTCGGTCATTGGCTCCGGCGCGGAGCGTCACCTGCATCGAAGCAGAAAGGGGTCAAAGCGGAGGCTGAGCTATGAAAACTGCGCTCGTTCTCAGTGTTGTGATCGGTGCAACTCTCCTGTCGGCTCTTGCACGAGACAAAGAAGCCAGCCAGACGGCGACAATTGTCACCATGAACTCGGTCCCTTGCGGCGGGCGTCTCACGAAGACCGGCGAACTGCCCTGCCGCGAGTACGTCCTGCGCTCAGGCTCGACCGAGTACCACATCCAACAGAAGATAGAGAAGAAAACCGACCTTCTGGCCCTCGGCCAGCAAGTCACCTTCACCATCCACGATAATCGAATGCGCCTTCACGCAACCAACAGAAGCGGGAAATCAAAGGACTTCGAGTTCGCGTTGGTTATGATCACCGCGGCCTCGGAGGTGAACCCGCCAAGCGCCCCGCAGCAGTGACTTGATGACGGCGTACCCGGCGGAAGCATGGTTGAGCGGACGTCTATGGGTTTGGGGCGACGTCTTCTCATCAGCTACCAGTTCAAACGCAAGGAGAACTGGACCTGGCGGGAATTCTCCGCAGAACTGATGTTCCCAAAGTTTGAAGTCCCGTAGATGAGGCCAGGCCGGTCGAAGTTAGGGTGGTTAGTCAGATTGAAGAAGTCGGAGCGAAACACCAGATTAAGCCGTTCACTCAAGCGCGCTTGGCGCTGAAGACTCATGTCCCAAGATGCCAGTCCAGGGCCGGTTATGACGTTGCGGCCTTCATTCCCCGGAATGCTGTAAGCTCCGAGGTTGTCATAGAAAACAGGCGGCGCAACCAATGCGTCCGTGTTGAACCACCGGGAGAGAGTGCGTTGACCGGCCGGCAAATTGGGATTGGCGATCAAATCAGGTCGGTCGGTGCCGTTTGAGTCGGTGCCACTGAGCGCGGTGGGCAGTGTGGCGGTGAGAGGTTGCCCGGATTGAAGCGCGAGGATGTTCGACAGGTCCCAATGGCCGAACACCCGGGCTGCCGCACCTCCGCGCATCCACCGGCGGCCGGGACCGAAGGGAAGTTCCCAGTTGCTCGAGAAGACGAAGCGGTGCCGGATGTCGAAATCCGAAAGGCCCCGCTCAGCCTTCAGATTATAGTTGTCCTGAGCCTGACTGGTACCGTTGAGCCCCGAAGCTGTATCGATTGACTTGCCGAAGCTGTAGCCACCTACAAAGGAGATCCCGTGGGAGAATCGCCGTTCCAGGCGCACGATCAAGGCGTTGTAGTTCGAGTTGACATCCGTGGCGCGGATGAACTGATTCGAGCCCGGTTGCGGATGGTAGCCTCGCCTTTCGTCAGGCAGATTCGGGATGCCCTGGTTCTGCAATCCCCGGCGGGGAAGTTTGTGCCCGTCGGATCCGGCATAGCTCACCGAAAGAACAGTGTTAGGCGCGATTTCATGGTCGATTGACATACTCCATTCATAGACGTAGCCGTTGCGGAGGTTAGGCGGCGAGGAGACGGCCGTTGGCTCCTGGTTGCCAAGCGCGTATGCAAGTTGGTAAGTGAGCACGAGCGGGGCATAAGTCTGGCCGCAAGCGCCTGGTCCGTAAAACCTGCACGTGTCGAGTCCGAAGAGGAATTCCGTGATCGGCGCGCTGAGCCGAGTCTCAGAAGCATAGTCGAGTTCACCAAGAGAATTGAAGACGCCAAATCCCCCGCGCAGGGAAGTGGTGTGGCGCTTTGTGAGGTCATAGGCAAAGCCGAAGCGAGGCGCCCATCCTGCCCAATCGGGACGGATCAGTGAGGGCGGCAGCCCGGCTTGCTGAGAGGTAATGAACGATAGCCCATAGTAGCCCTGGAGGGTCTGAATCAGGGGGTTTGCAATTAATGCCGATGCCTGTCCCTGGTCGTTCCGGACAATGAACTGCGTGGCGTTGCTTGGATCGAGAATAGAGGCTCGTCCGTCAGCGTTGGTTGGAGGTGAGTAGAACTCCTCGCGCAGGCCGTAAGTGAGGGTTAAGCGGCGCGTGGCGTGGAATTCATCGGAAAAGTAGGCGCCGAAATAGTCCAGACGATCGTTTCCGCCGGAGTTGCCCGCTTGGGCATAAGAAAGGAAAGGTCTGCCGAGAAGAAAATCTGAGAATGCAGTGCCGGAAACCGACCCGGCCCCATCGCTGAAGGAGAAGAGGCCCTGCCCAAAATCTTCCACCAGATAGAAGAGGCGGTAACGCCGCACATCCGCGCCGAATTTCCAGGTGTGCCGGCCACTGACCCACGCCACGTTATCGGTGAACTGGAAAGTGTGGTTCTTGCGGATTTGAGGTTGAAAAATGTCGCTATCGCCCATGTCCGCGTAGCCGGGAACGTTAATGGCGGGGATGCCATCGTTGGTGGCCCCCGGAGCGCGGGTGATTCCCAGCGACTCAAGAAAATGGCTGTGAATGTTCTGAGCTTCCTTAGTCCCGAAATAGTAAGCGTAGCCGAACCGGAAATCGTTGATGAGCGTGGGCCGAAAGACGGAAGTAAGGCCGAGTGCGAGGTTCCTTCCCGTGTCATCGTGGTTCGTGCCAAATCCCGGCGCGGCGGAGGGATTCTGCGCGAACGAGTCTGGCACGAAAGGAAATAGTTGTTGCCCATTAAACAGGAGAAATCGCCCAAAAAGTTGGTGCTTAGGCGTCAGCTCATGGTCTATTCGCGCGATAAACTGGTCCGTGGTCACGCGATGCAGCCCCACGTTGATGTCGTTGTTTTCACCGGACGGGGCATTGGGATTGTTCGGCAGAGGAATCCGATCCAGGATAGCGCGGGACAAGGGGTCGATTCGTGATGCCGGGATTGTGTTCTCCGGGAAGGGCTGGCCTGTAGTGGGGTCAATAATGGCGGGAAAAGGGTTGCCCGTCTGGGGATTAATGCCGCTGAAATTTCCCTGGCGGAGAGCGGTCGGAGGCAGCAAGGTTGTATTCGTGACGCTTTGGAGAATGCGCAAGCCCTCGTAATTGGTGAAAAAGAACGTGCGGTTACGACGGATTGGCCCACCCAGGCTGGCGCCGAACTGGTTCTGGCGATAGGGAGGGATGGGACGGGTCGGATCGTCGAAGAAATTCTTGGCGTCCAGCGCGCTATTGCGAAGAAACTCGTAGGCTGTGCCTGATAAGCGGTTGGCGCCTGAGCGAGATGCAATGTTAACCTGCGCGCCCGACGTAATGCCCTGGTCGGTCCCATAGGAGTCCTCCACAACGCGGAACTCCTGGATGGCATCGACGGAAGGGTTCACCGTGAGGCTATAGGCAAAGGGCTCCATCAGCGTGACGCCGTCGAGTGAAAAGTTGTTCCGCTCGGAGCGTTGTCCATCCACCGAGAAACCCAACCCCAGCGCCGCGGTGTTGAATTGCTGCGTGGAACTGTTGGGATAGGGAGGAACCGCACCGGCGGCAAGCAAGGCGAGTTGGGAGAACTGGCGGCCGTTCAACGGGAGAAGGCTAACGCGCCGATTCTCGATCTCATCCCCGATCGCAGGAGAAGCGGCTTCTACAAGGGGCGGTCGAGTGTCAACTTGGATTTCGACTCGTTGATGTGCGATTTCCAGCCGAATGTCGACACGCGCTGTTTCTCCAACTCGGAGCGCCAACCCGCGGACCACCTTGGAAACAAAACCCGTCTTGGCAATTTCCAATTCGTAGTTTCCTACGGGTAAAAAAGGAAAGCTGTAAAAGCCGTTCGCGTCCGTCTGAGTCTGCCGAACTTGGCCCGTGGCAGAATTGCGAAGCTCGATCGCAGCCTCTGGGACTGCCGCTCCGCTCGGGTCAAGCACAATTCCTTCCAAGTGGCTGTTCCATGTTTGTCCGTAAAGATTGTGAGCCAATGTGGCGACCAGGAATAGGAGAACCGCCATCATGGGGCTGGCGAGTATCCGGCGACTCGGTCCTCTGTGGCGCAAATCGTCGACTTCTTCGCAGGCGGCCGCAGGCGCGCTGGAGTGCGGCAGCTTGCTGCCGCTTTCCTCCTGCGAGCTTGCTCGCGCTTCACCGCTCCGAATACCACGCTCCTGTGCACGGCCAGCAAACTGGCCTGAGCAAAAGCGGCAGCAAGCTGCCGCACTCCAGAGCCCTCTCTTCTCTGCGAACTCTGTGGCCTCTGTGGTGAGTCTCCTCTTGGGTTGCGGAAGGCTCGAGAGGCACGGAGAGCACAGAGAGTCTCGGTTCGGTTGCGGTTTTGCTGCGCTGTCCAGCAAATTCAACATCCAAGTTTTCGATCGGGGCAAACGGGAGGGAACAGTTGGCAGGTCTAAAAAAGCGGGAGTTGAATGTTGTCCACCCATACCGGTGAACGCACATCCGCTCATCAGACCGGTTTCCGTCCTGACCTTCTCCCATCCGGACTGTACCGTCGGCCCCGGAGTTTCACCGGATCCTGGGGCTTGCAGGCCTTCTACGCTCTGTCCGCTGATTGCACCGGCTACCTAGGCTATCCTCTTGCTTGCCGGTTCGCTTTCCCGGACTCCCATGCGCTGGCTCGAGCGCTTCGGACCACCCCTCGCGGGCTTTACCGCCGATTGGGAATTGGAAAGGCTCGCATTCAAGTCCTTCCCTCACCCTGCCCCGAAGGTCGGGGATTTACCGAGACAATCTTAGCACCGCGGCGGCTGTTTCCTCAAGAGACCTAATGTCCACATGTAAAGACGTTTGACAGAGCGTCATATGCCCTTATAATCATCGGTCGTTTCATTTCGGATTTCCGTGCTATTCGACGAACCGAATGGTTGATACACCCCGCCGGGATTCCCGTCGCCGCGGCGAGCCGTGGGCCGCAGGCTCGGTGCTGGGCTATGCCTCGGCCAACATTTTCGACCGCCTTGGCGTCATACACGCCGACCCCCTGATCGGGCCCTTTCTCCGGGGCCTGCCCAGTTTGCTTCTGGGCATCTTTCTGGTTTGGAAGCATCATACGTTGGACCAACTGCGCCCCGCTTCATCCCGGTATATAGGCCGGCGCGCCATTCTTTCTTTCATCTGGGCCGGCATCGTCTCGACGCTAGGACTGTTTCTCTATTACTTCGCCATCCGTATTGGCGGTGTCACCGTAACGATTCCAGTGCAGGAAACCTACGTCATTTGGGGGACACTCATTGCCTGGTATTTCCTGCGCGAGCGGATTCCTCGCTATGCAGTGCTTGGTGTTTTGTTGATTTTTGTTGGGTTGGTCACCCTCTCGTGGGGTCAATTCCGGGGGCATCCCACATCGCCGCTTTGGTATTGGGCGATTCCCCTCGCTTTCTGCACAGCTCTTACCTACGGGGTTTCCGGAGTCTTATGGCGTGACGGTCAGCTTCGAGGCGCCCACCAATCGACGGCGATCTTCTTGCAGTTTGCCACGAGCGTGTTGGTTGGATTGGTGGGATTGATCGCTTTGGGCCGCGGGCCGGCGCTGCTCGGCATAAATCGGCATTCACTATTGGCCCTCCTCACCAGCGGGGTCCTTTCCGGCATTCTTGCCATCTACTGCCTGTTTACGGCTCTGCGCCTCATGGCAGTGGCCCGCGTGTACGCTTTCTCCTCGCTCACTCCCTTGGTGGCGACGCTCTTCGCTCACTTCTTCCTTAACGAGTATTTGAACGGGCTGGTGTTCGGGGGTGTCATGCTGGTTTCAATCGGCGTTATCCTCACTCAAGTCTTTCGACCAGCCGAGGAAAGACAAGCCTGAACCCGGGTATGAAGCGCTCGCGCCAGTTATTGCACACGCCACCAGCGTCTTTATAGGTCCGGCGTGCGCCGGGGCTTAATCTCCTCGAGGTGCTTTCTGAGCCTTTCGCGAACCTCATCATCCTTACCATAGGCCAGCTCTTGCTTGAGTTCGTTTAGAGCAAAGTGGACGATGTCGTGGTGGTGGAGTTCGTCAGGCGCGAGTTCATCACTGAATCGTAGCCAAAGGCCGTGCAGAAGGTCGATTTCCTGGGGCGTCAGGTGCGGTGCATGAGGACCGAGGAAGAAGATTCCTTCCTGCCCCGTCGGGGTGAAGATCTCGAGCGTCACACGAGGTTTCGGTTCGGGAAGTCTTTCCCATGCGACGCCGGCGCGCCGGGCCTCCTCCGTAATCGCCATCTTTGCAGAGAGGCCAAGGACAGCGGCAGACGATTCCAAGGACTGCGCAGCGCGCAGGATTCCATCCCATACGTCATTGACTGCAACCAAGGCAAGGTGAATGGTCTTGCCCTCGTGCTCCGCCAGGGAGAGCGCGCGCGTAAAAAGAAACTGTTCGGTCGTCCCAAAGAACTGATCAGGCGTCAAGCCGCTTTCTCCTGACCCGGCGCGCATCAGCACTCGGATGTGAAGAACCACGACATCTTGCTTCGCCAGGTTGACGCGCTTGAGAACCCGTTCCAGAGGATAAAGGGTGTTGTAATCGCGGAGAAAGACCAGGATGTTCCCCGGCCGGCAGCCCAGCCTCTTGGGCGTGATGTCCTCTCCGGATGCCAGGTGAAACTGGTCGAGTTCAGTATGCGCGATCCCCTTCCGGTGTCCGATTCGCTCAGAGGCCGTGAAGACACCAAAAAGAACCAGTGTGAAGGCGACGCCGGATATCGTCGCCACTTGTTTGGTGAAGATGTTGGTGACCGCAATGGCCAGCAGGGTCAGGGTGATGAGTCCCAAACCTACGGGGATCTCGGTCTTGCCCAACTTGAAATTCAGCGGCACATGAAATTCGCGGGGTCCTGGCTGCCTGTAACGGAGAACGAGGACCGCGAGACCCTTCATCACAAAACTCCAAACCACGCCGAAAGCATAAGCTTCACCCAGGAGGTAGACGTTACCGTGGCTTAGGATAATGGTCAGGAGTTGCAGGGCAACGACGACGTTGATGATGCGGTAGGAAGTTCCGAAGCGCGGATGGGGACGGCGAAACCAAGCCGCCAGTACGCCATCTTCTGAAACCCGGTTGAGCACGCCGTTTGAGCCCACGATGGCCGTGTTTACAGCGCCGGCAAGAATAAGTGTGCCCACCAGGACGACAAACCCATGAAATACCAGCTTGAGCGTGAGGGGTCCGGCAACATTCATCGCCAGGCCGCCAATGAGGTTCTCGAAGAAACCCTTCCGCGTCTCATCTGGGATGATCATCACGGCGAAGAAAGAAACGAGCGAGGTAAACACCATGCTGTAAACAAAGATGACCAAGCCCGCCTTCTTCAAGTTCGGCAACTTGGGGTGCTCAATTTCCCGGTAGACCTGCGCCAGGGATTCCTCGCCGCTCATCGCTAGGACGGAGTGCCCCAAACCGATCAGGATTCCGATAAGGCCAATGGTGTGAGGCAACCGGCTGTTGCGAAGCCAACCCAGGGCTTCGGGGGCGAAGTGGAAGTTCGTCAGGGACGGTAATGGCGGCAGATGCCCTCCGCGCACCCAGAGCGTATAGCCACACCAACCGATCATGAGCACCGCCATCACCGTGGTGAACTGCATGATGCGGAGAGACTTCTCACTCGATTCGGGAATACCTTTGACGTTTTCCCACCAGAAATAAAGTGTTACGAGGATCGCAAAAACCTCGGCTGTGGCGTTGGTGGAAAGGACGAGATGAATGTGGAGGTATTGTAAAGTTTCGTTAAGGAACCCCGCCAGATATTGGCCTGCTGAAACGCCGCTGATGGGGCCCGTCAGGATGTAGTCGAACATCAGGGCTGAAACGGAGATCTTGGCAAGCGTCCCGCCCATGGCCTCTTTGACTACCCGGTAGACACCGCCGCGCACAAACATGCTGCAGCTCTCCACGTAAATTGCCCGTACCGCGTAGGAGAAAAGCATGATCCCGAAGATGAACCAGGGAGCGGATTTCCCCACGGCCTCCTCGGCGATACCGCCAGCGTAGAAGGCGGATGACGCGAGATCGTTCAGGACAATGGCTGCGGCGCGCCAAAAGGAGATGAAGGTGAGCATGGCGGTTGTGGCCACCATGACTCGAGGCAGTGTTACCGTCTTACCGGGTTCTTTAGCGCCGGAATTCTCCATACCCGTTTGTGAATCTGATAGCGGCTTGTTGGGCCTCACGCGGAAGAGTTCTAGGAAGACACATTTGGAATCGTGTGTCGAAAATCAATCGTATTCTCGCACAAATAGTGAGGAGGGGAAAGAGGTTCTTCTGGAGATTTGGCATAAGTTTCTTGAATTGAAATCTGGCGCAGCAGGCGCCGGTGGGCACAAACGCAACTTCAGGATGAACACAAATCCGTTTGACCACGCACAACTGACCACTGACAACTGACCCGCCGCGGCGGGACAACTATTACAGCGCCGGCCAGAGTTGGTCCCAGATCTTGAACTCGTGGTGGAAGCCGGACTCCTCAGCGCGTGTGAGTTTGCGCCCCGAAGCCACGTCCAGGGTTTCCTGGAAGATTTTGCGACCCACGTCTTCGATGGTCTCCTTGCGCTCCAGGATGGTTCCCGCATCGATATCCAAATCCTCGTAGCTACGGGCGAGCTGGGGATTGGAACCAATCTTCATTACCGGTCCCAGAGCGCAGCCGATACCGGTTCCACGGCCGGTGGTGAAAAGTGCCACCTGCGCGCCGCTCAGGAAAAGGGCAGGGGTACAAAGGTGGTCATATCCAGGCGTATAGAGAACGTACAGGCCTTTTCGGTCACCCAACCACTCGCCGTACTCGATCAGGTCTTCAACGATGGATGTCCCGCCTTTGGCCTTCACACCGCTTGACTTCAAGAAGATATTGTAGAGTCCGCCTTTGATGTTGCCGGGAGAAGGATTGTCGCGAAAATCCTCGCCGAAATTCTTCACATAGGCCTCATAGCGTTTCAGAGCCTGCATCAACTTTTTCCCCACAGCGCGAGTGCGGGCGCGGCGCGCCAGGTCCACCATCGCAGCGCCCTGGAGTTCAGGGATTTCCGGCAGGAAGACGGCTGCCCCAGCCTTCACGAACATGTCGGAAGCGACTCCCACGGCAGGATTAGCAGTCACCCCAGACCAGCGATCCGACCCGCCGCATTCGGTCCCGACGATGAGTTTTGAGATTGGCGCCGGTTGGCGTTTGAACTGGTTTGCATAATGAAGCAGCTTCTCGACGATTTCAAGCCCGCGCTCCACCGTCTTGCGACTGCCGCCCAGATGCTGGATCGTCATATTCACGACGCGCTGGTTGTAGTCCGGGACGGCGGTTTGGAAGACCGGGGCCGAGCATTCCACGCAGGTCTTCCCGCATCCGAGGTCAATATAGACAGCCGCGCCCAGGTTGGGATGCCGCAGGGTGTTGGCGAGCCACTGGTTCAACATCTCGACCGCCCGCCCATCCGGCATGCCGCAGCCTGATTCGTGCACGATAGGGACTACGCCATCCACGTTGGGAAACTTCTCGCGCGTGTAGATTTCTCGCATCGCGCGTCTGGCGATTTCCCCCACCTCAGTGGACGAGCACATCCCGGAGGTCACCACCCCAATCAGGTTGCGGATTCCCGCACTCCCGTCGTTGCGTAAGTAGCCGTCGAACGTCAGTCGCGCCAGCTCGGGGTCAAGCAGGGTGGGCTCCGGGTTGTCGCGATACCGCACCACCAGACGTGGGAGCCGTCGCTGGATATTGGTTTCGTCGACTGGGTCGCCGGGCTTGAGTGAAACGGACGCCAAGCCGATGGGATCGCCAAGAGAGATAAAGGGCGTTCCTTCGGGAATATCTTTGATGGCGAAGCTCTGCCCGCGGAGGGCGCGCCCGGACATCGTCAGCAGTTGGTCCCCGTACTTAAGCTGGGTCCCATGTTCGATGAAATCCGCCGTCACCACGGCAACGTTATCTTTCTTGGGTCTGATGATAATGGCGAGGTCATCTAGCGTCTTCGGTTCCATAAGCAATTCTCACCTCCCACTTATTACAAGAGCGCGCTTGGTCTGATGGGTATGGACAGAGAAAGCCAGTGCCACGGTTTTGTCATTCCGAGCGAAGCGAGGAATCTCGCTCTGGAAGCAATCGACCTACGAGATTCCTCGCTTCGCTCGGAATGGCAGGCCAGACATCCTATCACACGCCAACTTCCGCCATCTCAGGCAACCGCACCTTCGAGCCGATGAAGGCGTAATACGTGATGAAGGCGTAGCAGACCAAAGGCACGAGCATGGCCACTGCCATGCTACGAGTCAGTTGAAACAGCAGCCCCATGATGGGTGTGGCAACCGCACCGCCGATAATGGCCATGATGATCATGGACCCGCCCAGCTTGGTGTTGGGACCCAACTCCTTAATACCCAATGCAAATATGGTCGGGAACATCAGCGACATGAAGAAGCTGGTCAGGAACACCGCCCAGACGCCAATCCAGCCCGGAAACAGAACCCCAACACCCACCAGCATCACGTTGATACACCCGTAAATCCCCATCAGACGGCTGGGCTGAATAAACTTCATCAGGTAGGTCGCGGTAAACCTCCCGACGCCAAACGCCACAAGACTTCCGGTTAGAAAGTAGCCTGCAACCTTTTCCGGTTGCCGCGTGTAGTCCTGCATGTACTGAATGTAGTAACTCCAGGTTCCCACCTGGGCCCCCACATAAAAGAACTGCGCGATCACTCCTTGAACAAAGTGCGGGTACCGGAACAAGTCCTTAAGCTTGCCGTGCTGACGGCTGCCCTCGGGTTCTGCTTCTTCTGCGATTCTGGGGAATCTGGTTCTGAGTATGAGCAATGCCCAGATGAAGACCACCGTGCCCAGAACAAGGTATGGCGTCACGACTCTCATTGTCTCTGTCCGCAAGTACGCGTCGTACCTACCAGCAGCCTTAAGAGCGTTGACCTGCTGAGGGCCCAGTTCGACCCCTGAAAAGATAAAAACCGTTCCCACAAACACACCGGTTACGGCCCCGAGAGGGTTGAAGGCTTGCGAGAGATTGAGTCGTCGTTCAGAGGTTCTCGGATCACCCAACAGTGCGATGAAGGAGTTCGCTCCCGTTTCGAGGAACGCTGCGCCGCTGGCGATTACAAACAAGGCCAACAGGAATAGGCCATACTGCCCGACGATGGCGGCCGGCCAAAATAGATAGGTGCCAGCGCTGTAAAGAAGAAGTCCTGTCACCAAGCCCGCTTTGTACCCGTGCTTTCGCATCAACAGCGCTGCGGGCATGGAAAGAAGGAAGTATCCCATGTAGAAGGCTGATTGGATCAATCCCGCCTTGAGACGGGTGATTTCGAACGACTTCATGAATTGCTTGATCAGGATGTCATTCAAATTGCTAGGAATGCCCCAAAGCAAAAACAACGCGGTCACCAAAATGAAGGGCAAGGTATTGCCCGGTGAAAACAGCCGGGGCGCGTGATCCGGCTTTGGGTTGTCTTTCGCTTCCAGCATAAGCGGGACTCCGATACCTGAAATAGTGGATTGCCAACCTCTCACGGTCAGTTATAGCACAAGGAGGGCTTTTCTCACCCGCCGTCGTGCCCACGCCTGTGGAAAGCGGCCAGCAGCCCCGCCAAAAGGAAGCGTTTCTGTGGTTGTGAGTTGGAGGACGATGGGTTCGTTTGTGTCATGGTCGTGCATTATAGCAGGCTGCCGGCAAATCCCCTCGCCGCTCTTCGCAGCGGCCCCCGAGCAGAAGGCAGTCGGCAGTAGGCGGGGTGAATCCAAATCCAAAATCTAAAATCCAAAATCGCCCCAGCCCCTAGCACGTAGCCCCTGTCACCTGACACCTAGACCCTGAAACCTGTTGACACTGTCTTGGTTCCTGCAATAATTCTCACCCTATGAAAAATGCCCAAGCCCCACCTGCCTCGGCAGGAGGTGCCTACACCGTTAAGTCGCTCGTAAAGGCACTGAACATTTTGGAAGCTCTGGCGGAAGGTGAGGAATCGGCCTATACGCTCACGCAACTGAGCCGCCGTCTGCCCCTTCACATCAGCACCGTCCACCGCTTGCTTGTGAACCTGGTTCGCCACGGTTTTGTCGAAGAAGCGCCTGGTTCGGGCGGATACCAACTCAGTTTCAAGGTGCTACGGATGGGCCTGCGGGTTCTGGATCGCCTCGATTTCCGCTTGGTGGCTCAACCCCTCCTGCGGGAACTGAACCAACAAACCAAGGAGACCGTCCACTTGGCGATTCTGCAGGAGACTCGGGCTATTTCGATTGATAAGTTCGGGAGTCCCCAACCGGTGGGCCTCGACGCGCGCCTCGGTGGGGAAATGCCCTTGCATTGTACCGGCGTCGGTAAGATCCTCTTGGCCTATCGAAGCGAGGACTTGTTGATCCAGATCGCCCGCACACGAGGCTTTGCGCGTTTTACTCCGCACACCATCACGAGTCTGGCGAACCTGAGGAAGGAACTGGAGCAGATTCGCGAGCAAGGCTACGCGCTGGACCAGGAAGAGGCTGTCGAAGGCCTGCGCTGCGTGGCCGGGCCGGTGTTCGATCATACCGGGCGTGTTATTGCGGCTTTCAGCGTGGCCGGACCTGCTACGCGCCTGACTCCTCCGCGCTTGCCCGGAATTGCCCGCTTGGTTCGCGCCACCAGCCAGCAGATTTCCCTTCGCCTGGGATACCGTGGCGGCCGACGCGAGACGGAGGGAAGACAGTAGGGGCTGGGTGCTAGTACTACTACGTTAAGTTATTGACCTCCCACAGGAGAGGTGCTAAGCTCCGGTCCATGACCGAGAGCGAAATCGAGAAATGTCGAAAGCGCTTGGAACAATTCTTGGCCGACCTGCTGGAGCCGCTGGGGCGGCGCGAGCGACGCCATTGGAGCTCGGTGTACATCCGCGGCTTGTTG